>Ga0193717_1000074_pt1 | contig 104956 bp, 99 predicted proteins | sample U2c2metaG_FD_145900 | JGI IMG/M metagenome (GOLD analysis project Ga0193717, IMG submission 145900) | Soil microbial communities from a riparian zone of the East river system, Colorado, United States - U2c2 | ecosystem: Environmental > Terrestrial > Soil > Riparian zone | place: USA: East... | reverse complement strand
CGTGTCGTACGTACGAGACATGGAGCCCCGACGACTCGTGTGGTGGCGCCGACCGGGGCTTACCAGGTATCTGGTGGCACCAAGGCGGCCGTCGGGTCCCGGTCAGCGGACCCGGCCGGGATCCAAGCGTCATCCACCAGCCTGTAGGGATGCCAGCGGCCGAGGCGATCCAATCGAAGCTGGCTCGCCGCGTCACCCGACACCGAGAGGCGGTTGGCATCGACCTCGATCGCAAAGTTGTCGGGGTCGTCGGATGCCGCTTGCAGTTCGGCCTTGGCGCGGGCGAGTTCGCTTGGATCTGGGGTCCAGGTGTGTTCGAGGACGTCCAGGCCGGGTGCGCCGCCGTTGGACCATGCCTGGATGCCGAGGGCGAGTTCGGTGGGTCGGCCGGTGGCGGTGGCCAGGCGGATGGCCAACTCCGGGAAGTCGGTCGCCAGGCGAACGGCGTCCTGCCATTCGTCGAGCAACCAGGGATCAGGTCCGCCGCTGAGGAGCGCGCTGAGCTGGGCCCGTGCGCGGCGAGCTGCGTCGAGTACGAGGAGCGGCAGCAGATCTGGGTCGAGATCGGGCAACGGCTGGGTTCCGTTGATGACGAGGTCCTCCCGGGCGATCTTCGCCGGCAGGTCGGGCATAGCAGGCACCCGAGAACCCTGTGCGGCGACCGCCGTAAACACCACCTCGGCCGGTTGCCCGATGCCAGCCTGTCGGCTGGCGGGAGGTTGGAGGTCGCCGAGCAGGTGTTCGCGGGAGCGGCCGCGGATCAACAGCAGTACGAAGGGGTCGTCGTCGAGAAGCCAGCCGACCTGGTAGCAGAGGGCGGCTGCGTGCTGGCACGGGAGTTCCCAGTCGTCACAGGTGCAGGAGGGATCGAGGTCGCCGATGCCGGGGAGCAACGGTACGCCGGCGTCCGCGGCAGCCGAGACCAGGTCGTGTGGCATCTCGCCGTCCAGGAGGGCCGCGATGTGGCCGGCTCGGGCGGCGACCTGGTCGAGGAATCGCTGCCAGTCCTCACTGGTGAGGCGGTCGATCAGGACGGCGGACTCATAGGTGTCTTCGGGTGTGTAGACGGTCGCGCCAATCCGGCCGGGGCTGATGGTGATCGTGCCGACCTGGCCGGAGTTCGCGTAGCGGCGGCCTTTGCGGAGTTGGTCGGAATCGAGCGAGGTGTCTTCCAATGCCTGCACCCAGGCCCGTCCCCACCACGACTTCCCGCGCGTGCTGCGACCCCCCGCCTGCGCCGCGAACGCCGGGAATCCGCGCGCTTCCTGGTCGCTCATCGGGCACCTCGCAGTTCGACCAAATCGGACAGTTCGGCGTCGGACAGCTCGGTCAGGGCAGCCTCTCCGGCGGTCAGGACGGCGTCGGCCAGTTCGCGTTTGCTGCTCAGCATCGCGGCGATCCGGTCCTCGATGGTGCCTTCGGCAATCAATCGGTGAACCTGGACCGGCCGGGTCTGACCGATCCGGTACGCCCGGTCGGTCGCCTGGTCCTCGACCGCCGGATTCCACCAGCGGTCGAAATGCACGACGTGATCCGCGCGGGTGAGGTTGAGCCCGGTCCCCGCCGCCTTGAGCGACAGCAGGAAGACCGGCACCTCGCCGGCCTGGAACCGCTCGACCATCTCCTCACGCTTCCGCACCGGCGTCCCGCCGTGCAGCAGCTGGGTCGCGATGCCGCGGTCGGCCAAGTGCCGCTCGAGCAGCCGCGCCATCACGACGTACTGCGTGAACACGAGGACCGCGCCATCTTCGGAGACGATCGTGGCGAGCAGTTCGTCGAGCAGTTCGAGCTTGCCGGATCGCCCGGCCAGCCGCGCGCCCTCGGGCTCCTTCAGGTACTGGACGGGGTGGTTGCAGATCTGCTTGAGCCCGGTCAGCAACTTCACGATCAACCCACGCCGAGCCATCGCATCACTGGCCCGTACTTCGTCAAGCAGTTCGCGGACCGTGGCCTCGTACAGCACTGCCTGCTCGCGGGTGAGTGAAACCGGCTGATCGGTCTCCGTCTTCGGCGGCAGTTCGGGCGCGATGCCTGGATCGGACTTACGCCGACGGAGCAGGAAAGGCCGAACCAGTTTGGCCAACCGCTGAGCGACTTCCTCGTCTTTGTCCGCTTCGATCGGCGTCGCCCAGCGGCCGCGGAACGTGCCGAGCCGCCCGAGGAGACCCGGGGTGGTCCAGTCGAGGATCGCCCAGAGCTCGGACAGGTTGTTCTCGACCGGAGTACCCGTGAGGGCGACCCGGGCGAGCGCCGGCACAGCACGGAGTGCCTTCGCCGTGCCGGAGGTCGGGTTCTTCACGTGCTGGGCCTCGTCCGCGACCAGCAGTGCCCACCGATGTGCGGCCAGCCTCGCCGCGTCCCGTCGCAGAGTCCCGTACGTCGTGAGGACGAACCCCGTGTCGGCGCCTTCGAGGGATCGCCCGGACCCGTGGAACCGGCGTACCGGAGTGCCGGGGGCGAACCGTTGCACCTCGCGTTCCCAGTTCCCCAACAGCGAGGCCGGGCAGACCACGAGCGTCGGGCCTGCGGTGCCGGTGGACTCTTGCCTGTGGAGGTGGAGCGAGATGAGGGTGATGGTCTTGCCCAGGCCCATGTCGTCCGCGAGGCATCCGCCCAGCCCGAGCGAAGTCATCCGGACCAGCCACTGCAGCCCGCGCAACTGGTAGTCGCGCAGGGTTGCATGCAGCGCGGCCGGCGCCTCGAGTGGTTCGTCGGAGCGATCGGGGTCCGCGATCCTGGCCCGGAGCTCCTCGAGCCAGCGGGTGGGGGTGACGGTCACCTGCTGACCGTCGATCTCGGTGCTGCCGGTGAGGGCGGCGCTGAGGGCATCGATCGGCGTGACGGGTTTGAGGATGCGTTCGCGCGCCTTGCGGGCGAGCTCCGGATCGATCAGCATCCACTGGTCGCGTAGCCGGACCACGGGCCGGGTCGCCTCGGCGAGCTGGTCCATCTCCGCCTCGGTCAACGGGTCATTGCCCAGAGCAACTTGCCAGCTGAAGTCGAGGGTGGAGGTGCCGCTGAAGAATCCGGGCATGTCGGACGGCGGACCGTCAGCCGACGTGATCGTGGCACGGGCTGTCAGGGCGCGGCCGAGACTCCGCGGCCAATGCAGGTCGACGCCCGCAGCCGACAGACGCTGAGCTCCCCCGGCCAGGAGACCACCGACCTCCTCGTCGGCAAGCTCCATCCGATCCGGTACGACGGCGTCGAGCAGGCGGGTCAACGGCGACCAGACACGCGCGGCCCGGCGGATCGCGAGGGTCGCGTCGATGCGCGCCCGCGGTCCGAACCCGGCAATGTCTTGCGCCCAGACCTCAGACGCGTCCCGGACCAGTGTCGGATCTTTGATGCTGTGCAGTTGAACGACAGCGCCGAATCCCAGTGAGTCGGCCAGCTCGATCCGAAGCGAGATCCGTACGCCGGTGTCGAGGCCGGCGGAGACCTCGTCGGCCCACGACCGCAACCGCGAAGCCTGCTGCGGCGCCTTTGCGGTGAACAGGTTTGTTCCGTGGGCCTTCACCGCCGCCGGCGACCGTGGCATCCCATCAGCCACCCCATCCAAGAACGCCCGCACCAAATCCTCAGCAGCCCAAACCCGAAGCTCTCCGGAAGCCGGCGCGGCCGGTAGTGAAAGGGCGCGGGCGTCCGGCGGCATCGCCTCGGCGAGGTTGAGGATGCGGTCGATGTCGGTGGGGTCGAGGGGGCCGACTCGCCAGGCGTCGTGGCCGGCGGGGGAGACGCCCGGAAGGAGTCGACCGCGGGCGACCAGCTGAAGTGCGATGAGTGCGGTCGCTCCCCAGAAGGCGGCGGACGGGTGAGCTTGCGGATCGGTTCGAGCCCGGCCGAGGAGCGGCACCGCTTCAGTGACCGGCAGCTCGATCACCTTCACCGCGCGAGTGCGGATGCCCTCCGCATCACTGACAACCAACTCCGAGGTCGTCTGCTCCCCGATCCCCAGTGGCAGCGGCCCATCGGCTGGATCCCAGAACGCCACCCGCCCGTCCCGCGGCGGATCTGCCGGCCGATACACCGCCGCTAAACCTGCCAACCCCATCCGCCCCGCCGCTGGTGCCCCTGTCAATCCAATGCCCTTCTTGCCCCGTTGTTGTGCCGTTCGGTTGGTGTGGATCAGGGTGCGCCGATGGGGACCTCGAGATCTGTGGGCTGGTCGAACTGGGTTCGGTAGAGCTCTTCGTAGCGGCCGCCGACGGCTAGGAGTTCTGTGTGGGTGCCGCGCTCGAGTACGCGGCCGTCCTCGATCACCAGAATCAGATCGGCCGCGCGGATCGTCGACAGGCGGTGCGCGATGACCACAGCGGTCCGTCCCGTTAGTGCCTCGGTGAGCGCTGCCTGGACCGCTGCCTCGGACGTCGAGTCCAGGGCCGCGGTTGCTTCGTCGAGGATCACCACGCGCGGCTGAGCCAGTAGCAGTCGCGCGATCGTCAGCCGCTGCCGCTCTCCGCCTGACAGCCGGTAGCCACGCTCACCGACGACCGTCTCCAGTTGATCCGGCAACGAGCGGATCAGATCGCCCAGGCGGGCGCGGGTCAAGGCGTCCCACAGTTCGTCCTCGGTTGCCTCGGGCCTGGCGAGCAGCAGGTTCTCCCGGATGCTGTCGTGGAAGAGGTGACCGTCCTGCGTGACCATGCCGAGGGTTTGGCGCAGCGATTCGGCGGAGATGTCTCGCACGTCCACTCCGGCGAGCCGCACTGCGCCCGTGTCCACGTCGTACAGGCGGGGGATGAGTTGCGCGATGGTCGACTTCCCGGCGCCGGACGTGCCGACCAGGGCGAGCATCTGGCCGGGCTCGGCCCGGAACGAGACACCGTGCAGGACCTCGACTCCACCGCGGGTGTCGAGCTTCGCCACCTCTTCCAGCGAGGCGAGCGAGACCTTGTCAGCCGAGGGGTAGGCGAAGTGGACGTCGTCGAACTCCACCGCGATCGGGCCTTCCGGCGCCGACCGGGCGTCCGGCTTGTCCTTGATCAGCGGCTCCAGGTCGAGCACCTCGAAGACGCGCTCGAAGCTGACCAGCGCGGTCATCACCTCGAGCCGAGCGCTGGCGAGGGCGGTCAAGGGGGAGTAGAGCCGGGTGAGCAGCAGCGCCATCGACACCACGGCACCCGCGTCCAACTGGTCGCGCAGCGCGTAGAAGCCGCCGAGACCGTAGACGAGCGCGAGCGCCAGCGCGGAGACGAGGGTCAACGAGGTGACGAACACCCACTGGACCATCGCGGTCCGTACCCCGATGTCGCGCACCCGGCGGGCCCGGACCGCGAACTCATGCGACTCCCGCAGCGGGCGACCGAACAGCTTCACCAGCGTCGCGCCCGGCGCGGAGAACCGCTCTGTCATCTGGGTACTCATGGTCGCGTTGTAGTTGGCCGCCTCCCGCTCGAGTGCGGCCAGCCGGTTGCCGATCCGGCGGGCCGGGATCACGAAGACCGGCAGGATCACCAGGGCGAGCAGGGTGATCTGCCAGGAGATCCCCAGCATCACGACCAGGGTGAGCACCAGCATCACCAGGTTGCTGACCACGCCGGACAGCGTGTCGCTGAAGGCGCGCTGGGCGCCGATCACGTCGTTGTTGAGCCGCGAGACCAGGGCGCCGGTACGGGTCCTGGTGAAGAAGGCGATCGGCATCTTCTGGATGTGGTCGAACACCGCGGTCCGCAGGTCCAGGATCAGCCCCTCGCCGATCCGGGCGGACAGCCACCGGGTGAACAGGCTGAGACCGGCCTCGGCGACCGCGATCGCCGCGATCAGCACAGCCAGCCACACGACCACGCTCACCGCCTTGTGGTCGACGATCGCGTTCGTCACCCGGCCGGCCAGCACCGGGGTGGCGACCGCCAGCACGGCGGCGCCGACGCTCAGCACCAGGAAGGCGATCAACTGCTTCTTGTGCGGGCGCGCGAACGCGAGGATGCGCTTGAGGGTCGCCTTGGAGAACGGGCGCTTCTCGTCCTGTCTGTGCATCGCGTGGTACATCGAGTTCCACGCGGTCATTTCCATACTCACGGCAATGCTCCGAAGTCTCGGCCGGACAGGGCTGGATCACGATCAAAGACATGCCGATGCTTGCGGACACCACCGACAGTTTCCGAACCTAGAACCTCGAGCTTCCTTGAGGTCAACCCCTCGCCCCCACTGAGTACGCTGTACGAAGTAGTCGGTGGAGTGTAACCAATCCGGGAGAATTGCGCACATGAATACGGAGTACAGCGGCGGCGGTGACCCGGCGAAGAGCCTCGAACTGCTCTGGGGACTGCAGTCGAAGCCGACCCGCGGGCCCAAGCCGGCGCTCACCATCGAGCGGATCCTGACCGCTGCGCTGCGGGTCGCGGACGCCGAGGGGCTCGCCGCGATGTCGATGCGCCGGGTCGCGGACGAACTTGGCGTCGGCGCGATGACCCTCTACCGGTACGTGCCCGGCAAGGGTGAGTTGCTCGACGTCATGCTCGACAGCGTGTACGGCGAACTGCCGCGGCGCGAGGTGGACGGCGATTGGCGCGCCAAACTCGATGAGGTCGCCAGGGAGAATCGCGAGCTCTACCTGCGGCACCCGTGGATGCTGCATGTCGCGACCAGTCGCCCACCGCTCGGCCCGCACCTGATGGCGAAGTACGAGTGGGAGTTGGCGGCGGTCGAGGGGATCGGCCTGACCGATGTCGAGATGGACGCTGCCGTCGCGCTGGTGAACGGCTATGTGCACGGAGCGGTGCGGAGCGCGGTCGAGGCCCGTCAGGTGATTCAGCGATCCGGGATCACCGACCAAGAGTGGTGGTACGCCCATGAGCCTCTGCTCGACAAGATCGGTGACGCCAAGAAGTTTCCGCTCGCCTCCCGGGTCGGGACCACGGTCGGACAGGAGTTCGGCGCAGCGTACGACTCCGAGCACGGCTTCGAGTTCGGCCTGGCCCGGGTGCTGGACGGGATCGCGGCGCTCCTCGCCGATAAATAACTTGTGAGTGAGTACTCACTCAGTTAGTCTCGATCGCGTGAGTCCAAGAGCAACCCCATTGCCGCCCGATGAGCGCCGTGCCGCGCTGGTCGCCGCGACCCTGCCCTTGCTGGAAGAACACGGCACCGACGTGAGCACCCGGCAGATCGCCGAGGCGGCCGGGGTCGCCGAGGGCACGATCTTCAGGGCCTTCGGCAGCAAGGACGCCCTGGTCGATGCCGCTCTCGCGACGATCTTCGACAACACCGAGCTGATCAGGGCGCTCGAGCAGGTGGACCGGTCGTTGCCACTACGGGAGCGGATGATCGCCGCGGTCGAGGTCGGCCAGCGGCGGCTGCAGGGTGTGTTCAAGCTGATGTTCGCGATGCGCACCCGCCAGCCACCTCAATGGAAGGGCACCCCGCTGGACGAGGCCCGTCGCAAGCGGCAGTCCGATCTCGCCAACGCCGCGTTCGCGGACCTGCTCCGGCCGGACCAGGCATCGTTGCGACTGCCACCCGAGGAGGTCGTCCGCCGGATCGGGATGATCACTTTCTCCGCCACCCACCCAATGATTTCCGGCGGCCAGGTCCTGACCGCCGAGGAGATCGTCGACTTCGCACTCGACGGTGTCCGAATTCACAACTCTGGGGACTGCTGATGCTCCTTCGCCTGTTGCGTACGTACCTGCGTCCGTACGCCGGCAACCTGTCCATGGTGGTCGTCCTGCAACTGATCGGGACGATCGCCTCCCTCTACCTGCCCAGCCTGAACGCCGACATCATCGACAACGGTGTGGCCAAGGGCGACACCGGCTACATCGTCGGTACCGGCGGCTGGATGCTCGGCATCAGCCTGGTGCAGATCATCTGCACCATCGCCGCCGTGTACTTCGGTGCCAAGACCGCGGCGATGTTCGGCCGGGACGTCCGGGCCGGGGTGTTCCACCGGGTCGGCGAGTTCTCCGCCCGCGAGGTCAACCAGTTCGGCGCGCCGACGCTGATCTCGCGCAGCACCAACGACGTCACCCAGGTGCAGATGTTGGTGGTCACCACCTGCACCATGCTGGTGGCCGCCCCGATCACGATGATCGGCGGCATCTTCATGGCGGTCCGCGAGGACGTCGGCCTGTCCTGGCTGGTGGCCGTCGCCGTACCCCTGCTGGCGGTATCGATCGGGCTGATCGCCAGCCGGATGGTGCCGCAGTTCCGCAAGATGCAGGTGAACATCGACGCGGTCAACCGGGTACTGCGCGAGCAGATCACCGGCATCCGGGTGGTCCGGGCGTTCGTCCGTGAACCGCACGAGGTCGAGCGGTTCGGCGAGGCCAACACCAACGTGACCGACACCGCGATCCGGGCCGGCCGGCTGATGGCGCTGGTGTTCCCGGTCGTGATGCTGATCCTGAACATGTCTACCGTGGCGGTGCTGTGGTTCGGCGCCTCCCGGGTGGAGGACGGGGCGATGCAGGTCGGCGCGCTGACCGCGTTCATCAGCTACCTGATCCAGATCCTGTTCTCGGTGATGATGGCGACGTTCGTGATGATCATGGTGCCGCGCGCCTCGGTCTGCGCGGACCGGATCACCGAGGTGCTCGACACCGAGTCCTCGGTCCGGCCGCCGGTCACCCCGATCCGGGACTTCGTCGGCCGGGGCGAACTGGTCTTCGAGAAGGCCGGATTCCAGTACCCCGGCGCGGCGGAGCCCGTACTGCGGGACCTCAGCTTCACCGCGTCCCCGGGAAAGACGACCGCGATCATCGGGAGTACCGGCGCTGGTAAAACCACGCTGCTCTCCCTCGTACCGCGGTTGTTCGACGCCACCGCGGGACGGGTGACGGTCGACGGTATCGACGTACGGGATATCGAGCCCGACGCGTTGTGGCAGCGGATCGGCCTGGTTCCGCAGCGTCCGTACCTGTTCTCCGGCACGGTCGCGAGCAACCTGCGCTACGGCAATCCGGACGCAGGAGACGACGAACTGTGGGAGGCGCTCGAGATCGCGCAGGGCAAGGACTTCGTCGCGGCGATGGCGCAGGGACTGGACTCGCCGATCTCGCAGGGCGGTACCAACGTGTCCGGCGGGCAGCGGCAGCGGCTCGCGATCGCGCGGGCGCTGGTCCGGAAACCGGAGATCTACCTGTTCGACGACTCGTTCTCGGCGCTCGACCTCTCCACCGACGCCCGGCTACGGGCGGCGCTCGCGCCGGTCACGCGGGACGCGTGTGTGGTGATCGTGGCGCAGCGCGTGTCCACCATCATCGGTGCCGACCAGATCATCGTCCTCGAGGACGGGGCGATCGTCGGGATCGGTACGCATGACGAACTACTCGACACCTGCCCGACGTACGTCGAGATCGTCGAGTCCCAGCGGGCCGCGGAGGAAGCAGCATGAGCAACGAGATTCCGACGGCCGACGAGCCCGAAGGCACCGAGACGATCAAGTCGACCGAGCGGCCGACCACGGGTCGCTCGTTCGGACCGCCCGGGGGCATCCCCGGCGACAAGTCGATGAACTTCCTGCCGTCCGCCAAACGACTGCTGAGGCGGCTCCGGCCGCACCGCGTCCAGGTCGGCGGCGTGATCCTGCTGGCGATCGCGAGCGTCGGTCTGGCGGTGCTCGGACCGAAGATCCTCGGCCGGGCGACCGACATCATCTTCGCCGGCGCGATCGGCAAGACGCTGCCGAGCGGCCTGACCAAGGAGCAGGTGATCGAGCAGACCCGTGCCGGCGGCAACGGCCGGCTCGCCGACCTGCTCGGCGGGATCGACCTGATCCCGGGCGTCGGCATCGATTTCGATGCCCTGCGCAACGTCCTGATGCTGGTCCTTGCTCTGTACGTCGGGTCGTTCTTCCTGTCCTGGATGCAGGGCTACATCCTGAACGGCGTGGTGCAGCGGACTGTTTTCGAGCTGCGGTCCGACGTCGAGGACAAGCTGAACCGGCTGCCGCTGAGTTACTTCGACGGCGCGCCTCGCGGTGAACTGCTGAGCCGCGTCACCAACGACATCGACAACATCTCGACCAGCCTGCAGCAGACCCTGAGCCAGTTGCTCACCTCGCTGCTGACGGTGGTCGGCGTCGTCACGATGATGTTCGTGGTGTCGCCGCTGCTGGCGCTGATCGCCCTGGTCACCATCCCGATCTCGATGATCATCACCGCGGTGATCGCGAAGCGTTCGCAGGCCCGGTTCGTGGCGCAGTGGCGGCATACCGGCGCGCTGAACGGCCAGATCGAGGAGGCCTTCACCGGACACGAGCTGGTCAAGGTCTTCGGCCGGCAGAAGGAGATCGAGGCCAGCTTCGAGAAGAAGAACGAGGAGCTGTTCCAGGCCTCGTTCGGGGCGCAGTTCATCTCCGGCCTGATCATGCCGACGATGATGTTCATCGGGAACCTGAACTACGTGGTGATCGCAGTGATCGGCGGTCTCCGGGTGGCGTCGGGCACGATGTCGCTCGGTGACGTGCAGGCGTTCATCCAGTACTCCCGGCAGTTCACCCAGCCGCTGACCCAGGTGGCGTCGATGGCGAACCTGTTGCAGTCCGGCGTCGCGTCGGCCGAGCGGGTGTTCGAAGTACTGGATGCCACCGAGCAGGTGCCGGACGACGCCACCCCGGCGAAGGTGACGGAGTCGCACGGGCGGGTCGAGTTCGAGCATGTGTCGTTCTCGTACAGCCCGGACAAGCCGCTGATCACCGACCTGAGCCTGGTCGCCGAGCCAGGCCAGACGGTCGCGATCGTCGGTCCGACCGGCGCCGGCAAGACCACGCTGGTCAACCTGATCATGCGGTTCTACGAGCTCGACGGCGGCCGGATCACCCTGGACGGCGTCGACATCACCGAGCTCACCAGGCACGACCTGCGCTCGCGGATCGGCATGGTGCTGCAGGACACCTGGTTGTTCGGCGGGACCATCCGGGACAACATCCGGTACGGGAACCTGGAGGCGAGCGAGGAGGAACTGCTGGCCGCGGCGAAGGCGACGTACGTGGATCGCTTCGTGCACAGCCTGCCGGACGGGTACGACACGGTGATCGACGAGGAGGGCAGCAATGTCAGTGCGGGGGAGAAGCAGTTGCTCACCATCGCCCGGGCGTTCCTGGCCGATCCGCAGTTGCTGATCCTGGACGAGGCGACCAGCTCGGTCGACACCCGGACCGAGGTACTCGTCCAGCGGGCGATGGCCGCGCTCCGTTCCGACCGGACCAGCTTCGTGATCGCGCACCGGTTGTCCACCATCCGCGACGCGGACCTGATCCTGGTGATGGAGGACGGCTCGATCGTTGAGCAGGGCAACCACCGCCAGCTCCTGGACGCACACGGCGCCTACGCCCGCCTCTACAACGCCCAGTTCGCCGGCGCCATCACCGACGTCGACGAAACAGAAGGAGTCACCACGCCAGCCTGACTCCTCAGCCTGATCCTGTGGACAACTCCGGCGCCGTCGCTGCCGGATGTGAGGTACTGGACGCATGGCGACCGAACCCCCGAAGAGTGCGCCGATGATTATTGATACCGATATTGGTGGGGATCCGGATGACACGGTTGCGGTGGTGGCTGCGGGTCGGAGGGTTCCGGAGTTGGCGTTGGTGGTTACGAGTGATGAGTACGGCGGGGAGCGGGCGCGGTTTGTGAGGCATCTGCTGGATCTGGTTGGGCGGCAGGATGTGAAGGTGGTTGCCGGGTCGGATCTGGGGAACAGCAGGTTGTACTTCGTGGATGGGCTGTTTCCGGACGACGTGCCTAAGCAGGGGACCGAGGTTGTGTCGGCGGTTGCGGCGGTGTGCGGGTCGACGTCGGGTCCGGTTCGGTGGGTTGGTATCGGGCCGTTGTCGAATCTGTCGACCTTGCAGAGCGAGCGGCCTGAGCTTGTTGCGCGGATGGTTGTGACGCAGATGGGTGGGGCGTTCGTTTACCGGGATCCGTCGCGGGCGGAGCACAACTTACGGGTGGATCCGGAGGCGGCGAGGATGCTGCCCGTGCTCGAGCGCGGGCGTCCGACGTTTGTCGTCAACGACGTCACGTTCAACCCGGCCATCGAGATCACCGCCGACTCGCCGATCTACAAGAGGTGGGCGGAGCCGGATGCGCCGCTCTGGGCGAGGATCCTCAGGGAGCACAGTGATCGCTGGATGGCGCGCTATCCCGGCTCGATGCAGCACGACGGACTGACTCTCGCGGCCGCGACTCTTTGGCCAGGCATCCGGTTCGCTCGGGAGCGTGTCGCTCTCGATCCGATCGCCCGGATGAGCCGCAGTGATGAGGGCACGGAGGTCATCATTTCGATCAGCGCCGACTACAGCGCTTTCATGTCCTGGCTCGACTCCAGCTTGAGTTACTGAGCCAGCCGCCGTACTGCGAGTTCAGCAAGGAGGGCGGCTCCGTCGGGGAGGACTGAGTCGTCGAAGTCGGCCAAGGGGGAGTGGTTGTCGGCGGCATGTTCGTAGTCGGTGGCACTGCAGGCGCTGAGGTTGACGTAGGCACCGGGGACCTCATTCAGGACGAAGGACATGTCCTCGGCACCGAGCTCGGCGTGGGCGCGTTCGCGGTACCGGTCGGGGCCGAAGAGGTCGACGATCGCCTGGCGGGCGAAGAGGTACTCGCGCTCGTCGTTGACAGTGACCGGATACCCGACCCGGTAGTCGGCTTCGGCGGTCAGGCCGTGGGCCGCGGCAAGGTTCTCGACCAGGCGGACGCTGGCCTCCTGAACCTTCGCCTGCGTCGCGGCGGACAGCGTCCGGATGGTGGCGTCGAAGAACGCGTCGTCCGGGATGATGTTCTCCTTGGTGCCGCCGATGATCCGGCCGATGGTCAGCACGACCGGGTCGAACACGTCGAACTGCCGCGTCACCATCGTCTGCAGCGCGACGACGATCTCGCACAGCACCGGGATCGGGTCCTTACCGCGGAACGGTTCGGAGCCGTGGGCACCGGCGCCGACCACCCGCACACTCAGCTGGTCCGCGGCCGCCATCAGCGGACCCGGCTTGCTGTTCCACATCCCGAGCGGATCACCCGCGGACTGGACGTGCAGACAGTACGCCGAGTCGACGCGGCGTCCGGCTGCTTCCAGCAGACCCTCGCGGATCATGATCGGCGCGCCGCCGGTGGTCTCCTCGCCCGGCTGGAACATGAACACCACATCCCCGGCGAGCTGGTCGCGCAGTTCGTGCAGGATCTTCGCCGCACCGACGAGGCCCGCGACGTGCAGGTCGTGGCCGCAGGCATGCATCATCCCGGGGTGCTGCGACTTGAACGGCACCTCGACGCGCTCGGTGACCGGCAGTGCGTCCATGTCGCCGCGCAGGAGGACGACAGGACCAGGCCCGCCACGACCCCGCAGTACGGCGGTCACTGAGGAGAGCTCCTTGCCGAGCGTGATCTCAAGATCCAACCCGTCGAGCGCCTCAAGGATCAGCGCCTGTGTCTTCGGCAGCTCCAGGTCGTACTCCGGTACCTGGTGCAGCGCGCGCCGCAACTGGACGATCTCGGGGCGGAACCGCTCGGCCAGTTCGACGGTGTTCGTCACTCGTTGCCTTCCATGAGAGCGAGTAGTTCGGTCTGCTGGAACATCCGCGCAGTGTCGATCGCGCTCGGGCTTCCGGCGGTCGGATCGGCGCCGGCCGCGAGCAGCGTGCGGACGATCTCCGGCTCCATCTTGAACACCGCGCCGGCGATCGGCGACTGGCCCCGGTCGTTCATCCGGTTCACGTCGGCGCCGCGGGATGCCAGCAGGGTCACGGTGCTCGGCTGACCGTTGTACGCGGCAAGCATCAGCAGAGTGTTGCCCGAGGCATCGGTCATGTTCACCGGGACACCGCCGTCCAGGTAGGCGGCGAGCTGTTCGTCGTCCCCGGACCGCGCCAGGTCGAAGACGAAATGCGCGAGCTCTGTCAGCTTCTCGGAATCGTCGTCACTCACGGCGTGGCCTCCTTCGGATCGAGTTTGAGGGCGGCCATCACCCGCTGGGCGCTGCTGCCGAGTTCGAGCAGTTCCACCAGGTCGAGCCAGCGCTCCGGGTCTCGGACCGCGGTCGGCATCGTCGGGTCGAACGAGCTGACCGGCGCGTCCTTCGCGACGGCGACCACCTTCGGCGCGACGTCGAGGTAGTCGGCCGCGTCGAGGATCTTTCGTTTCACCGACGCCGACATCGGCGTACCGGGGTCGGCCGCGGCGGCCCGGATCTCGTCGAGTCCGCCGTACGCCGTGATCAGCGAAGCGGCCGTCTTCTCGCCGACGCCCTTGACCCCGGGCAACCCGTCCGAGGCATCCCCGCGCAGGGTGGCGAAGTCGGCGTACCGGCCGGCGGGGATCTCGTACTTCGCCAGCAGCGCCTTCTCGTCGTACACCTCGGCACGGCCGACACCCTTGGCCGCGGTGTAGATGATCCGGATCCCGCGCGAGTCGTCGATCAACTGGAACAGGTCCCGGTCTCCGGTGACGACGTCGACGGGCATCTGGGACCGGTGCGAGAGGGTGCCGATCACGTCGTCGGCCTCGTGGTCGGGAGCGCCCGCGATCGCGATGCCGAGCGCGTCCAGGCAAGCTCGGATGTAAGGCACCTGGACCTCCAGCCGGTCCGGCACGTCCTCGACCTGCACACCGCCGGTGGCGACGAACTCGACCCGCTGAGCCTTGTACGAAGGGATCAGCTCGACCCGCCAGGACGGTCGCCAGTTGTCGTCCCAGCAGGCGACCAGATGGGTGGGCCGGTGGTTCTCCACCAGCCGCGCGATGAAGTCGAGCAGCCCGCGGATCGCGTTCGTCGGCGTACCGTCGGCGGCCTTCATCGTGTCGGGCACACCGAAGAACGCCCGGAAGTACAGCGAAGCGGTGTCGAGCAACATCAGCCGCTGACCGGTGCCAGGAGAGTTCTGAGCCATGGGCCGATGCTTTCACACAGGCACCTGTAGGGTCTGCGCATGGAGGACCTGGATCGGAAGATCGTCGCGCTGCTGGCGTCCGACGGGCGGATGAGTTTCACCGACCTGGGGAAAGAGACCGGGCTGTCCACCTCGGCGGTGCATCAGCGCGTCAAGCGGCTGGAGCAGCGCGGGATCATCCTGGGGTACGCGGCGACGATCGACCACACCGCGCTCGATCTGCCGCTGACCGCGTTGATCTCGATCCGGCCGATCGACCCCTCGCAGCCGGACGACTCGCCCGAGCGGCTGCGCGGCGTCCGGGAGATCGAGTCCTGCTACTCAGTGGCCGGCGACTCCAGCTACATCCTGATCGTCCGCGTCGCCACCCCGGCCGCCCTCGAGCACCTCCTCGCCGTCATCCGCGCCCGGGCCAACGTCTCCACCACCACGACGATCGTCCTCAGCACCCCGTACGAGCGCCGCCCACCCGCGGTCTAGCTGATCCGCAGTAGCTTTTGGGCTTCGGCGGCGTCGCGGGATGCGGCGGCCTGCTTCTCGGCTTCGGCCAGGGAGGCTCCGGCGTGCTGGTTCCACCAGGCTTGGCCCTCGGCGGGCAGCGTGTCGATCGGGTCGTAGTACTCGTAGGTGCGGTTCAGGGCTTCCGGTTCCTGCTGCTCGATACCGGTGCGGTAGTTCTTCTTCCAGTACGAGACGCCGCGGACCTCGTCGTACTCCGACAGTTGGTGGACCCACCGCTTTCCGACGTACGGGACATCGCAGACGATTCGGGGGGTCGCGAAGCCCGGGAGGTACCCGAGGATGCCGTGCTGCAGGTGCTGGGCATCGCGGACCGAGACCCGCCAGTGCTCGGAGAACGGGATCATGTCGCACATGTAGAAGTAGTACGGCGTGATGGTGGCCCCGTCGAGCAAGGCGAAACACAGATCGAGCAACTCGGGCACCGAGTCGTTCACGCCGCGCATCAGGACGCCCTGGTTCCGGACGTCGCGCAGACCGGCCTCGAACATCGCCTTGGTCGCTTCCGCCACGAGCGGGGTCACCGACTGCGCTGCATTCACATGGGTGTGCATCGCGATCATGACGCCGCGCTTGCGGCCGAGTTGGGCGACCCGCTCGACGCCGGCGCGGACGTCGTCGGACAGCCAGTGCTGCGGCATCCCCATCAAAGCCTTGGTGGCCAGCCGGATGTCGCGGATGTTCTCGATCTCCAGCAGGCTGGTGAGGAACGCCTCCAGCCGCGGCCAGGGCATGTTCGCCACGTCGCCGCCGGAGACCACGACGTCGCGGACGCCCGGAGTACGGCGCAGGTACTCGAGCATGTCGTCCAGGCGTTGCTGCGGCTTGATGGTGAACTTCAGCTTGTCGATCACCGGGGTCGAATTCCCGACCAGGTCCATCCGCGTGCAGTGCCCGCAGTACTGCGGACACGTCGGCAGGATTTCCGCCAGAACCTTGGTCGGGTATCGGTGGGTCAACCCCTCCGTGGCCCACATTTCGTGTTCATGCAGGGAGTCCCTCGTCGCGTGTGGGTGCGACGGCCAGTCAGCGCGGCGGTCGCTGAACATCGGCAGCATGTACCTGCGCACCGGGTCCGAGTAGAAGGCCTCGGTGTAATCGGGGGCGCCGTTCGGCACGATCGTGTTGAGCATCTGGGGTGGCAGCAGCATCGACATCGTGGCGCGCTCGGCCTGGTCCCGGGCGAGGTCCTCGTAGACCCGTTCCTCGAGCAGGTCACCCATCACGTCACGCAACTGCTTCACGTTCTTCACGCAGTGCGAGCGCTGCCACTGCACCGACCGCCACTCCTCGACGGTGACGTCTTTGAAACCAGGAATGCGGGTCCAGTCCGGCTCGACGAGGTCGGCCCGGTGATAGGCGTACGGCTGCTCATTCAGTTCCGCAGTCGCAAGCTCCGGGCTGATCAGATCGGTCACGAGTCCTCCTGGGGGCTCCACGACGGCGTCGGTCTCATGTGAGGATAGCGATAGAACTTATGGTAGATCCATTAGAACACCGCAAGATTTCCTTTCAAAGGAGGCTACGTGCCAGATACTGCCGGTTCGGCGGTCGGACTGCATCGCGTCGTCGAGCCCGCCGGCGTGTTGCCGCAGGCTGCTCAGCGATTGGATGCGCGGGCGGAGCTGTGGCCTGACGAGGTGCGGATCTCGGTCGAGCGGCTGAACCTCGACGCGGCGTCGTACCGGCAGCTCGCGGAGGCGCACGGGGGAGATGGTGACGCTGTGCGTGCGGCCGTGCTGGAAATCGTGCGGACCCGCGGCAAGATGCAGAACCCCGTCACGGGCTCGGGCGGCATGCTCGTCGGCGTGGTCGACGAGGTCGGGCCGGAGTCGCCCCTCGGAGTACATCAGGGCGACCGGGTGGCGACACTGGTGTCGCTGACGCTGACCCCGCTGGAGATCACCGATGGACTGCGGAAATGGGACGGTCGCGGTGAGCAGGTTCCCGCCGAGGGGCACGCGATTCTCTTCGCCCGGTCGATCGTCGCGAAGCTTCCGGACGACCTGAGGCCACAGCTGTCCCTGGCCGTGATGGACGTCTGCGGAGCACCCGCGCTGACCGCGCGAATCGTCCGCCAGTATGTCGACAAAGGCATAAAGCCTGTCGTGTCAGTAATTGGCGGCGCAGGGAAAAGTGGCTCGCTCTCCCTAGCTGCTGCTCGGCGCGCTGGGGCTGCACGGACCATCGGGATCGTCCCTGTGCAGGTGGAGAAGGATCGCCTCGAGAGGGTTGGACTGGCCGATGTCGTCGCGCTTGCCGATGCCCGTGATCCCGTCGCCTTGGCCGAAGCTGTGGGGGAACCGGCGGACATCACGGTGGTCTGTGTGGATGTGCCGGGCTGCGAGCATGGCGCAGTACTGGCGACGGCTGCTGGTGGCACGGTGATCTTCTTCTCGATGGCCACGTCGTTCTCGGCCGCCGCGCTCGGGGCCGAGGGGTTGGCGGCCGACGTCACGATGCTGGTCGGTAACGGATATGTGCCTGGTCATGCGGACTACGCGCTCGAGTTGCTGCGGTCCGAACCCGGTGTCCGGGAGTTGTTCGACAGCAGACTCGAGGCGGAGGGGGAGGATTAGCCTGTGCGCACACTCCTGACGAACGGTTCTGTCTACTCTCCCGCGGATCCCCACGCGACCGCGATCGCCTTCGACGACGGCGTCGTCAGCTGGCTCGGCGACGACACCGGCGCGGCCTCGTACGCCGACGGCGCGGACGAGGTCGTCGATCTGCAGGGCAGGCTCGTCACGCCCGCTTTCGTCGACGCCCACGTCCATGCCGCCCAAGCCGGTGCGCTGCTGACCGGCCTCGACCTCGCCGGCACCACGAGCCTGACCGAATGCCTCGACCGCCTCGCCGCCTTCGCCCGCACGCTCGGGCCGGAGGCTGTCATCGACGGCTCGGGTTGGGACGAGACGAAGTGGCCGGAAGGTAGGCCGCCGACCAGCGCCGAGCTGGACCGGGCCGCGGACGGTCGCCGCGTCTACCTCTCTCGCGTCGATGGCCACTCCGGTGTCATCTCCACCGCATTGGCCTACGCCGTCGAAGGTGTGGAGGCCCAAGCCGGCTACGACGCTGACGGCCGAGTAGAGCGGGATGCCAACCACGCTGTACGGGATGCCCTGGGCGAGATGGTCGGTCCGGAGCAACGCCTCACCGACGCGCGCGCAGCGGTGGAGGCGATGGCGCAACGCGGCATCGGCGCCTTCCACGAGATGGCCGCGCCGCACATCGGCCCCCTGTGGGAGCTCCCGCTCGTCCGTCAGGCCGCTGACGAAGCGGGCCTCGCCGCGACCCTCTACTGGGGTCAGCCGGGCGTCTTCGACAACGTCACCGGCTACGGCCTTGGGGGCCTCGCCGGGGACCTCAACGCCGACGGTGCCCTCGGCTCCCGCACGGCCGCGCTCAGAGAGTCGTACGCCGATCGGCCGGGCCACCGCGGTCACGCCTACCTCACGGCCGAGGAGATCGCCGACCACGTGATCGCGTGCACCGAACGCAACGTGCAGGCGGGATTCCACTGCATCGGCGACGCTGCGCTCGACAACATCGCTCGCGGGTTCGAGTTGGCAGCGGAGAAGGTCGGAGTCCAGGCGCTGGTCGCTGCACGGCATCGGCTGGAGCACGTCGAGATGGTCGATGAGACAGCCATCGCCACCCTCGCGCGGTGCGGTGTCGTCGCGAGCGTTCAGCCGATGTTCGACCGGTTGTGGGGTGGGCCGGACAACATGTACGCCGAACGCGTGGGGGAGCGGTGGACGGGGATGAACCCGTTCGGCTCGCTGGCTCGTGCGGGCGTGGTGCTCGCTTTCGGATCGGATTCACCGGTCACTGAGCTCGGTGGCTGGGAAGCCGTTCGGGCCGCCGCGTTCCACCACAATCCGGACGAGCGGATCACCGTCCGGGCTGCGTTCGCCGCGCACACGCGAGGTGGTTGGCGAGCAGCCGGGATCGACGACTCCGGAGTGCTCGCGCTGGGGACGGCAGCGACGTACGCGATCTGGGAGAGTGACGCCGACCTGTTCGTGCAGACGCCGGACCAGCGGGTCGCGGCCTGGTCGACGGACCCGCGCGCGGGTGTTCCGGTCCTGCCGGACCTGAGCGAAGAGGCACCAGTACCTGTTTGTCAGCGGACCGTGGTCAGCGGCCGCATCGTGTACGACGCCGAAGGATGGTCCTCGTGACCCGTGCCGTGAAGAAGCTCGACCTCGACCCCGCCACCGTGCGGAAGGCGCGCAGTCTCGCCCGCAAGGCCGGGCGGCCGATCGTGAACATCGCCAAGCAGCACACCACCGCCTCCGTCGAGCGTGCCGTACTGCGCTTGGCCGGGCTCGCGGGAGCCGACACGGAGGGGATCCCGTGGGTGAACCGGTTGGCCGACACCGTGCGGGCCGATGTTGGTCTTGAGCACGGGCTCGCGTTGCCTGTGTGGGATGCGTTGCTCCGCGGTGAGGCCGAGGACCTGTCTGTCCTTGCGCAGAAGGCGGCTTCGGGGTCGGTCACGTTCCGCCTGCCGGAGGGGCGCGACGCGGTACGGGCTCGGGCGGCTGCGCGGAAGGCCGCGGCGGCGGGGCTCAAGAAGGTCGACGGGCGCAGGCGCGAGCGGGACCGGTTGATCAAGCGGCATGGTGATCCGGAGCAGCGGCCCTGGATCTACCTGATCGTTGCCACCGGCGACATTTACGAGGACATTCCGCAGGCGCAGGCGGCCGCCCGCGCGGGCGCCGACATCATCGCGGTGATCCGCTCGACCGGGCAGTCGCTGCTCGACTACGTGCCCGAGGGTGCGACCCGCGAGGGATTTGCCGGGACGTATGCGACGCAGGAGAACTTCCGGCTGATGCGTGCGGCGCTGGACGAGTCATCGAAGGAGCTCGGGCGGTATATCCGGCTGACGAACTACGCCTCCGGGTTGTGCATGCCGGAGATTGCGACGCTGGCCGGTCTGCAGCGGCTGGACATGATGCTGAACGACTCGATGTACGGGATCCTCTTCCGCGACATCAACCCGATCCGGACCTTCGTCGACCAGCGGTTCAGCCGGCAGATCCATGCCCGGGCCGGGATCATCATCAACACCGGCGAGGACAACTACCTGACCACCGCGGACGCCGTCGACGCCGCGCACACGGTGACGGTGTCGCAACTGCTGAACGAGTACTTCGCCAAGGAGGCCGGACTCGAGGACTGGCAGCTCGGACTCGGGCATGCCTTCGAGATCACTCCCGAGATCCCGGACTCGTTCCGGCTGGAACTGGCGCACGCGATGCTCGCGCGGCAGCTGTTCCCGGACGCGCCGCTGAAGTGGATGCCGCCGACCCGGCACATGACCGGCGACGTGTTCCGCGGGTACCTGCTGGACGGCTTCTTCAACCTGGTCGGTGCGATGACGGGGCAGGGCATCCTGCTGGTCGGCATGATGACCGAGGCCGTGGTGACGCCGTGGATCTCCGACCGCGATCTGGCGCTGCAGAACGTCCGGTACGTCTTGGGTGCCGCGGGCAACCTTCACGAGGACTTCCACCCGGCGCCGGACGGTTTCATCGCTCAGCGCGCGCGGCAGGTGCTGGGGGAATCCATCGACCTGCTGGAGCGGATCGTCGACGACGGACTGCTGAACGCGATCGGTGACGGCACCTTCGGGTTGATGAAGCGCCCCCAGGACGCCGGCCGCGGCCTCGATGGCGTCGCCAAACGCTCGACGGCCTACTACAACCCCGCGATCGAGCTGCTCGAGGAGGCGCAATGAGCATCATCAGGCCGTATGGGGACATGACCGGGGACGGGATGGTGCAGATGTCGTTCACGCTGCCGATCGCGCATGACAAGCGGGCGGAAGGCGCCGCGATCCAGCTCGCGAACAAGATGGGGATGGACCCGGCGCTGGTCGTGCACGCCAAGCCGATGGGGCCTGACTTCACCTTCTTCGTCGTCTACGGACCGGTCAATCACCTGGTCGACACCAGCAAGGTCGAGGTGATCGAACGGGACTACCCGTTGCTGTCGCCGAAGGACGCGAACCTGGCCATCCGCAAGGGCCTTCGCCGTCGGCTCACCGTGGTCGGCGCGTGCATCGGGACGGACGCGCACACCGTCGGGATCGACGCGATCATGAACATCAAGGGATTCGCCGGTGAGAAGGGCCTGGAGTACTACCGCGAGCTGAAGGTGGTCAACCTCGGCGCCCAGGTGGCCGTACCGGAACTGGTCCGCCGCGCCAAGGCGGAGAAGGCGGACGCGATCCTGGTGTCGCAGGTGGTCACCCAGCGGGAAGCACATGTGCTGAACACCAAGGAGATGTCGGCCGCGTTCCGCGAGGCCTACTCCGAACAGACGCGGCCGGTTTTGGTTGCCGGTGGCCCCCGTTTTACCGAGGCGATGGCACCTGAGCTCGGAGTGGACCGGGTGTTCGGCCGCGGTACCACGCCGGGCGAGGTGGCCAGCTATCTCGTCGATGCCCTTGTCACCCGTCGAATCCCGAGTCGGAGAACTGCATGACCAAGGCAACTATCGGTCTGACCGTCACTCACCGGCGCTACGTCCCCTACAGCCACGCGCACTACGCGGGCAATCTGGTCGACGGTGCCTACGTCCTCGGTCTGTTCGGAGACGTTGCCACCGAGGTGTGCATCCAGAGCGACGGCGATGAAGGACTGTTCGCCTCCTACTCGGAGGTGCAGTTCCTGCAGCCGTTGCGGGCGGGCGACATTGTGGAGGTGAAGGCAACGATCTCCCGGGTCGGCAACCGGAGCAGGGAGATCGAGTTCGTCGCCACAGTGGTCTGCCGGGGCCGGGCGGACGGGTCGGAGTCCGCCGCCGAAGTATTGGCCGAGCCGCTCGAGATCACCCGCGCCACCGGCACTGTCGTCGTACCAGCTGCGTGACGATTAGTTGCCCTGGGTAACGATTACGTGGAGTGCCGAGACGGCTCTGTAACGTGACCTCGATCACCGAACGGCGTTATCCCTGGTAGGACCGGCGGGAAGTGTTACAACGCCTTGAAGGAGCGGGCGGAAAGGTTGACACCACCGCCGCGAACGAGCATCGTTTTGGGAGTCGTCATATCCCGTTTCACTAACGGATACAAGAAGTTCGGCCACCGGATGATCCCGCGACGCTGACCAGGCCAGTGCCAGGCCTGAGTCGACGGGGGCTGAGATCGCCGGTGGTTAGCCCCCCGCGGGGCAGAGGTAAAAGGGGCTCGGCGCCCAGTAGACAACAGCCGGGCGGTTCGCATCCAGCGGATCGCCGGTTGGTCCGAAGGAGCGCCGGGCCCCTTTCCCTTGCCCGCTACCGTTGGTAGTCGCGGCGGTCTCGTATCAGCTCCGTACACCTTCCGGCTACTGACCGGATACATCCCCGCCCGCCGTACGTTGTACCGTCGTGCGACCGGCGCCCGCCGGTCGTGTGAGGCGAAGGGGTACCCGAGTGGAGCGGTTGCAGGCGTTGAGGCGCATCCTGCCCAGGCTGATCGTGGCCGTCGCCGCCGGTGCCGGCCTCGGTCTGGCTTTCGAGCCCCATGACCACCCCTGGCTCGCGTTCCTCGCGATCCCGCTGCTGCTGGCCACGCTGAACGGCGTCTCCGTCAAGGCCGGCATCCTGATCGGCGCCGGCTTCGGCATCGCGTACTACGCCGTCCTGGTCCCGTGGATCACGGTGATCGGTGGTGACGCCGCGATCGCCCTGGCGATCCTCGAGGGCCTCTTCTACGGCGTCTTCGGCGCACTCGCGACCGTGGTACTGAAACACCGGCTCTGGATGCTGTGGATCCCGTGCCTGTGGGTAGCGACGGAGTACGCGACCGGCTCGGTGCCGTTCGGCGGCTTCCCCTGGGCCCGGCTGGCCTGGGCGTTCGCCGACTCCCCGCTGGGCAAGCTCGCCTCGCTGGTCGGCATCCCCGGTCTCAGCTTCGTCATCGCTCTCCTCGGCGTCCTGGCCTATGCCGTACTACGGCGCCGAAGCGCACTCAGCCTCCGCGTAGTCGCGGTGGCGGCAGGAATCGCGATCATCGGCGGTAGCTCCTTCATCTCGCTGTCGACCGAGGGCAACGGCAAGACCGTCACCGCCGCGATGGTGCAGGGCAACGTCCCTGGCAAGGGCCTGGAGTTCCTCGGCCGGGCCAGGACGGTGACCACGAACCACCTGAACGCGACCCTCGACCTGCAGAAGATGGTCCAGGCCGGCACGGAGCAGAAGCCGGACCTGGTGATCTGGCCGGAGAACTCGACCGACATCGACCCGTTCAAGGACGCCGAGACCCGGCAGGACATCGAGGAGGCGGTCAAGGCCGTCAACGTGCCGATCCTGGTCGGCGCCGTCCTCGACGGCCCCGGTCCGGACGAGCGCCAGACGGCCGGCGTCGTCTGGGACCCGGTGACAGGCCCGGGCCAGACCTACGCCAAGCGGCACCCGGTGCCCTTCGGCGAGTACATCCCCTTCCGCGACCAGTTGCTGCCCTACATCAAGCGGCTGGAGATGATCGGCCGGCAGACCGTTGCCGGCAAGGTCCCCGGTGTGATGCCGATCAACGGGGTCACCTACGGCGACCTGATCTGCTTCGAACTCGCCTACGACAACGTCGTGACCGACGTGGTCAAGGGTGGCGCGCAGGTCCTGATCGTTCAGACGAACAACGCGACCTACGGCGGTACCGGGCAGCCGGAGCAGCAGTTCGCGATCACCCGGATGCGGGCGATCGAGACCGGCCGGACGGTGCTGATCGCGTCGACCAGTGGCATCTCCGGGGTGATCCAGCCGGACGGCACGGTCGAGCACAAGTCGGGCGAGTTCGTCCGGGACGTGTATGTCGCCTCGGTTCCGGTCCGCGATGGCAATACGCTGGCGACCACTCTCGGCGGCTGGCCGCAGTGGATCTTGTCCGGCCTGGGGATCATAGGAGTAGCGCTGGCGTTGCTGGCGCGTCGCAACCGGAAAGATCCCGACCCCGGCACCCCGCCGGCCCAGGCGCCGAGTCGCGAGACCGTACCGGTCTAAGGCAGAGGTAAGGAGAACCAGCAGCGTGAGCTTCAGCGACCTGGGCAGGATCCTGGTCATCGTTCCCACCTACAACGAGGCCGAGAACATCGAGCCGATCGTGGGCCGGATCCGCGCGGCGGTGCCCGAGGCGGACGTGCTGGTCGCGGACGACAACTCGCCCGACGGCACCGGTGAGCTGGCCGACAAGCTGGCGGCGCGGGACGACCAGGTGCACGTGCTGCACCGCAAGGGCAAGGAGGGCCTCGGCGCCGCGTACATCGCCGGCTTCCACTGGGGCCTCGGCAACGGGTACGGCGTCCTCGTGGAGCACGACGCGGACGGCTCACACCAGCCCGAGCAGCTCCACCGGTTGCTGGAGGCGCTGCGCGACGCGGACCTCGTGCTGGGGTCCCGCTACGTCAAGGGCGGCGAGGTGCAGAACTGGCCCAAGTCCCGGGAGATCCTCAGCCGCGGCGGGAACATCTACACCCGGCTCGCCCTGGGCGTCCCACTGCAGGACGCGACCGGCGGCTACCGGGCGTTCCGGCGGGAGACTCTGGAGGGCATCGGCCTGGACCAGGTCGCCTCGGCCGGGTACTGCTTCCAGGTGGATCTGGCCTGGCGGGCGGTCAAGTCCGGTTTCCGGGTCGTCGAGGTGCCGATCACGTTCGTCGAGCGTGAGTTCGGGCAGTCGAAGATGTCCCAGTCGATCGTGATCGAGGCGATGGCCCGGGTCGGCCGCTGGGGCCTGGCCTACCGGGCTCAGCAGGTGCGCTCACTGTTCAGTAAGAAGGTGTGACTCCGATGCCGTGGTTCATCGCGCTCGCCCTGCTGCTGGTCCCGATCATCGAGATCTACGTGATCATCCAGGTCGGTCAGGTGATCGGTGGCTGGCCGACGGTCGGACTGCTGCTGGTGGAGAGCGCGCTCGGGGCCTGGCTGATCAAGCGCGAGGGACGCCGGGCCTGGAACGCGCTGCGCTCGTCGCTGCAGACCGGGCGGATGCCGGGCAAGGAACTGGCCGACGCCGGGCTGATCCTGGTCGGCGGCACGCTGCTGCTGACGCCGGGGTTCGTGACCGACATCTTCGGGTTCTTCTTCGTCCTGCCGTTCACCCGGCCGCTGGCCCGCAAGGTCCTGACCGCGTTCCTCGGCCGGCGCATCGTGACCCAGCTCGGTGGCAGCCCGCTCACCGGCTTCATGCCGGGCGGACCGGCAGCTCCAGGCGGACCGGCTCAGCCTCGACGCCCTGGGAACGAGGACGTCATCCAGGGGGAGGTCATCAACCCCGACGACGGCCGTCCCCAGGACAAGCCGCCGGCAGGCTGACCACAGAACAGGCCTTCACCGCGGGTGCGGTGAAGGCCTGTTCTGTGTGTTCGTCAGGCGGTGCGCTTGCCGGTGGTGCGGGCGCGGTGCAGGTGCGCCGGGCCGATCTCGCCGTTGCGCAGCAGTTGGACCCGCTCGGCGAGCAGTTCCTCCAGTTCGGAGATGCTGCGGCGTTCCCGCAGCATGTCCCAGTGCGTACGGGCGGGCTTCTCCTGCTTCGGCTCCGGCTTCTCACCGGTCGAACGGGCGGCCTCGCTGCCGCAGTGCGGGCACTCCCAGATCGCGGGCACCTCGGCGTCGTGAGCCATGGTGACCTCGACCACGTGGCCGCGGGGGCAGTCGTACGTGATCATCTGGCGCGGCGCGAACTCGACGCCGCGGTCATCCTCGAAGCTGACCCCACCCAGCCCCGAACCACGCAGTACGCGATTAGACATGTGATACCTCCGAGATTCGTCATCCGTGCCAACGGTCGGCCGACCCGGATCATTCCCATTTTGGCATGCCCGAGCCCCAGGTATGCACCTGACAGCACCGTCATCACGCCGTGTCATCGGCTGTTCACAAATCACTGTGTGTCGCGGGCCACAGTCTGATCACGACCCGACTTTCACAGGCTGTTGCCAGGAATCACCGGCCCTTTCCTCAGCAAGTCTCCCTAGCGTCTGCGTCCATGGTCCTCCCACGCCACAAACTTCGTGGCCTCAGTCCCCTGAACGTGGCCCTGGTGGCTATCGTCCTCGCCATCGCGGTCACCGCGTACCTGCTGTTCTTCCGCGACGAATCAGAAGCTGCCAGTACTACGCGTCCGAGTGTCGCCGTCGCCAGGGGCGAGGTGACCGCCGCCGTCAGTTCGAGCGGGACCCTGCAGAGCGGCCAGACGGCCTCGCCGCAGTTCGAGACCTCCGGCACCGTCACCTCGATCCTGGTGAAGGTCGGACAGGTGGTCGCGAAGGGAGCGGCGATCGCCAAGGTCGACCCGGCCGCGGCCGAGCGGTCGGTCCGGATCGCCGAGCAGAACCAGATCGCCGCGGAGAACTCGCTGACCGCGGCCCAGGAGACGCTGGACGACGCGGAGGAGGCCGCCGACGACGCGGCAGATGCCGCGGCCAGCCCGACCCCGACGCCGACCGCGGGGGAGCAGACCCAGTCCCAGACCCAGCAGACCCAGGATCCCGAGATCGCCGTCACCAACGCCAAGGCCGCGCTGGCCCGGGCGAACGCGGATCTGGAGCAGGCCGACCAGGACCTGGAGGCCGCCCAGGCCGATGTCGCCGCCACCACGCTGAAGGCACCGATCGCCGGCACCATCACCGCGATCAACGGCACCGTCGGGTCCGTCGCGGGCAGTTCAAGCTCAAGCTCGAGCTCAGGTACCGGTACAGGGACGGGAACCTCAGGCTCTACTTCAGGTAGCACCGGGACGACCACGGGCACCACGGCCAGTACCGGCTTCGTCGACATCTCGGACCTCAAGTCGCTGCAGGTGGTAGCGGCCTTCCCGGAGGCCGACGCGACCAAGATCAAGGTCAAGCAGACGGCTACCGTCACCCTCAACGCCTCGCCCGGCACCAACCTCAGCGCGACGTTGACGTCGGTCTCACCGACCCCGACCACGACCAACGGCGTGGTCTCGTACTCCGCGACCTTCACGCTGGCCAAGGTCCCGGCCGAGGCCCGGATGGGCCAGACCGCCAACGTCTCCGTGCAGACCGCCAAGGCCTCCAACGTGCTCTACGTCCCGAGCACCGCGATCGTCACCAGCGGCACTACGAACACCGTCACGCTGGCCAACGGCGGCGGCACCCGCGAGGTCCAGATCGGGGTCCGCGGCGACAGCTTCACCGAGGTCAAGTCCGGTCTCGAGGAGGGCGAGCAGGTCGAGCTCATCCAGGGGGCCATCGGCGGTACCACGGGAACCGGTACGCGTCCCGGTGGCGGGCAGTTCCCCGTCGGCGCCGGCGGCGGCCAGCTTCCCACCGGTGGCGCGGGCGGGGGCGCGAACCGTGGCCGCTGACGCCCTGATCGACATCCGGGGTGTCACCAAGACGTACGGAGCCGGCGAGACCGCGGTGCATGCCCTGCGAGGCGTCCACCTGCAGGTGCGGGCCGGCGAGTACGTCGCGGTGATGGGATCCTCGGGATCCGGCAAGTCGACCCTGATGAACATCCTCGGCTGCCTGGATGTGCCGAGCCGCGGTGAGTACTGGCTGGACGGCACCAATGTGGCCAACCTGTCCGAGGACCAGCAGGCGCTGGTCCGGGGCCGGAAGATCGGCTTCATCTTCCAGTCGTTCAACCTGATCCCGCGGACCAGCGCGCTCGCCAACGTCGAACTCCCGCTCACCTACGCCCATCTACGCCGCACCGAGCGGCGCCGCCGAGCTCGCCGGGCGCTGGAGCTGGTCGGCCTCGCGGACCGCGAGGACCACCGCCCGAACCAGTTGTCCGGCGGTCAGCAGCAGCGGGTCGCGATCGCCCGCGCGCTCTGCACCGGGCCGCGGATCCTGCTTGCCGACGAACCGACCGGAAACCTCGACCGGCACTCGACCGAAGAGGTGCTGGGCATGTTCGACGAGCTGAACGCCGACGGCCGCACGGTCGTGGTGATCACGCACGAGGACGAGGTCGCGCACCGTGCGCGGCGGCTGATCCAGGTCTCCGATGGTCAGATCGTCCGGGACGAGGTGACTCGCTGATGTCACCCCGCGATCTGTTCGGGGCCGCCCTGCGCGGTCTCGGCGCGAACAAGGTGCGGTCGCTGCTGACCGTGCTGGGCGTCGCCATCGGCGTCGGTGCCGTCATCGTGCTCGTTGCCGTCGGCAATGGCTCGGGCAAGGCGGTGCAGGACCAGCTCGAGGCGATGGGCACCAACCTGTTGACCGTCTCCACCACCGGCGGTGGCGGTGGGTTCGCCCGTGGCCAGGCCGGCCCGTCCGCCCAGCAGTACACCCTCACCATGGAAGATGCCGAGGCGCTCGGCGACGACCGCCTCGCCCCTGACGTGGCCGCCGTCGCCCCGGTGATGACCAGCACCGGTACTGCGACCAACGGCGACACCAGCTACACGATCAGCCAGGTGCTCGGCACCACCCCCGAGTACATGCCGGCGACGAACACCCCCGTCGGCAGCGGCCAGTCCTTCACCCAGCAGGACGTGGACACCTCCCAGCGGGTGGTCCTGCTCGGGCAGACGGCAGCCACCGAGCTCTTCGGCCGGGCGAACACAGCGGTCGGTCAGACGATCAAGCTCGGCGCGGTCGACTTCGTAGTACTGGGTGTGCTGGCGAGCAAGGACACCACCGGCTTCACCGATCCGAACGCGACGGCGATCGTGCCGATCACGACCCTCCGGGCCACCCAGGCCGGGTACGGCGCGCTCAGCCAGATCGTGGTCCAGGCGGCCGACAAGAACAAGGTGGACACCGCCCAGGCCGAGGTGACGGAGTTGCTCACGGCGCGGCACCAGGTGCCGGCCACCACCACGTCGCCGTTCCGGATCACCAACTCGGCGCAGATCCTGCAGACCAGCCAGGACACCGCCCAGACCTTCACCGCGTTGCTGGCGACGGTGGCCGCGATCAGCCTGATCGTCGGCGGCATCGGCGTCACCAACATCATGCTGGTCACCGTCACCGAGCGGACCCGTGAGATCGGCATCCGCAAGGCGCTCGGCGCCAAGCGGCGCGCGATCCTCGGGCAGTTCCTGATCGAGGCGACGCTGCTCAGCCTGATCGGCGGGCTGGTCGGGGTGATCACCGCCCTGGTTGTCAGCCGGTTCGAACTGGCCGGCGTGCAACCGGTCCTGGTCCCCTCGTCGATCGTGCTCGCCTTCGGCGTGTCCGCGGCCGTCGGGTTGTTCTTCGGCAGCATGCCCGCGCACCGGGCCGCCGGTCTCCGTCCCATCGATGCCCTACGCCACGAATGAGAGAGGTTTCTTCATGAGCACGCCCAACCAGTCCCAAGACGAGTTCAGCCAGATCGGTAGCGACGAGGAGGTCAAGGAGGCACTCCAGCCGAAGAAGACCCTGAACCTGCCGGCCGCCACCGCGGTGCTCGCCGGTGTCGTCGTCCTGGCGATCGGCCTCGGCGGTGGCGCCGGGCTGCACGCCGCCTTCGCGTCGGACAATACGAGCCAGACCCCGGCCGCAGGTCGCGCCGGCGGTTTCGGCGGTGCCGGTGGCTACACCGGAGCGCGTGGTGGCCAGGCGCCGGGTGGCGCGGCGGGAACGGCCGCCGTCGGCACGGTGGTGTCGGCGACCGACACGGAACTCGTCGTCAAGACGCAGACCGGCGACGTCACGGTCAAGCTCACCGGTGACACCAGCATCGAGATCACCGCCAAGGGCACCGCCTCGCAGCTCAAGGCCGGCGAGCAGGTCGTCGTCAGCGGCCAGACCACCGACGGCAGCCTCACCGCCAGCACCGTCCGCCAGGGCGGTGTCCCGATGGGCGGCGGCGGCCGCCCCGGCCAGTCCGCCACCCCCACCAACTAGTCACGCCGCGCCCAGCCCGCCTAGACCAGGGTGGGCTGGGTGTTGCCGGCTTCGGTGATGCCGCGGCGCATGTCGACGCGGGAGAGCAGGACCAGGCCGATCAGGAAGAAGAGGCCGAGGGCAACGATCGCCGGGCGGTAGGAGCCGGTGAGCTGGTGGACCAGGCCGAAGACCAGCGTGCCCAGCCACGACGTACCGCGCTCGCCTGCCTGGTAGAGGCTGAAGTACTCCGCCTCGCGGCCCTTCGGGATCAGCTGGCTGAAGGCGGACCGGGACAGCGCCTGGGTGCCGCCGAGCACGATCCCGATCGCCAGGCCCATCGCCAGGAACGGCGCGATCTGTTCGGCCGGCAGCATGAAGCCCGCGATCACGATCAGCATCCAGATCACCAGCCCGCCCATGATGGTGCGCTGGCTGCCGTACCGGCGGGCGAACCGGCCGAACGCGAGCGCGCCGAAGAACGCGACGAACTGGACCAGCAGGATCGTCATGATCAGGACCTGGGTCTCGAACCCGAGCTGCTTCTCCCCATAGGTGGACGAGACCGAGATGACGGTCTGGATCCCGTCGTTGAAGAACAGGTACGCGACCAGGAACAGCAGCGTCATCGGGTAGGTCCGCACGTGCTTCAGCGTGGCGAACAGCTGCCCGAAGCTCTGCCGGATCAGGTTCCCGCCGACCGGTACGACGCTCGCGGGTGGCCGGTTCCGCAGCTTCAGGTAGGGGATGATCGTGAACAGCCCCCACCACAACCCCGCGCTGAGCAGGCTGAGCCGGACCGCGGTGCCCTGGCTCATCCCGAGCGCGTCGTGCGCGGTGACCACGCCGAGGTTGATCGCCAGCAGGATGAACCCGCCCAGATAGCCGAAGGCCCAGGCCCGGGACGACACCTCGTCGCGTTCGTCCGGCGGGGCGATGTCGATCAGGATCGAGTCGTAGACCACCAGCGACGAGCCGAGACAGATGTTGGCGATGACGAGCAACAAGGTGCCGAGTGCCCAGCGGCCGCCCTCGACGAACACCATGCTGCAAGCGGACAGCGCTCCGACCCAGGCGAAGGAGCACATCAGCAACTTCTTGTTCGCCGAACGGTCCGCGATCGCGCCGACCACTGGCAGGAACAGCGCGGAGATCAGCGTCGCCAGCGTGACGGCGTAAAACGCGAGCGAGCCGGGGGAGATGCCGAGTCCGAGGATCTGGAGGTTGGTGTGGCAGGGGTCCTCCGTCGTACCGACGCGTCCGCAGGCGGCGGTCTCGGCGACCGAGGTGAGGTACGGCGCGAAGAGCACGGTCCCGACTGTGGTCACGTAGCCGGAGTTGGCCCAGTCGTAGAGGCTGAAGCCCCAGTACTCACGCTTGTCGACGGCTGCCGGGGCAGTCAGAAGTCCCATGCGCGGAGTCTGTCAGGTACGGGTGTTATTTCCACTGGCCACGGTCGATCAGTACGTCGCGGAGCAGGTCGGTGCGATCCGTGATCAGACCGTCGACACCGGCGTCGAGCAGCCGGTGCATCGCGGCCGGGTCGTCGACCGTCCAGATATGAACCTGCTTGCCCAGGGCATGGGCCCGCCGGAGCAGTCCGGGCGTGAGCACCCTGAACCGGCCGTACACCTCCGGGATCTGCAGGCACGCGCCGGGCGAGGACAGCCGAAAGGGCGCGAACCGCAGTCGCGCGATCTCCTGTTCACCGAAGCCGGTGGCAAGTCGTTCGCCGAGCTCGCGCCGGATCCGCCGTACCCGGGTCTGCGAGAAGGAGGACACGCAGACCCTGTCGATCGCGTTGGCCTGCCGCAGGACGTCGGCCGCCGGGCCCACCCCGTTGTCCGCCTTGATGTCCAGGTTGAGCTTGACCTCGGGGAACTGCTCGAGCACCTCGGTGAGCAGCGGGATCGGTTCGTGGCCGTTGATCCGGGCCTTCTTCACCTCGGACCAGGGCAGCTCGGCGATCACCCCGGTCCGGTCGGTGACCCGGTCCAGCCGACGGTCGTGGAAGGCGATCACGACGCCGTCGCGGGTCGCGTGCAGGTCGGTCTCGAGGTACTGGTAGCCCAGTCCGACGGCCTGGGCGAAGGCGTGCATCGAGTTCTCGTAGCCGAGGTTGTCCGGGTGCAGCGCGCCGCCGCGATGGGCCATCGCGATCGGCCCGTCGTGGTCGAGGTAGGGATACACAACGGGAAGTATGTACCGTTTGGACGTGACGGTACTCAGCCCCCGCCCCGACCTCTGGTCACTGGACCCCGACGTCCTCCACCTCAACCACGGCTCGTACGGCGCTGTCCCGCGCCGGACCCAGGAGCTCCTGGCCGCCCTGCGCGCCGAGACCGAGGCGAACCCGATGCTGTGGTTCCGCTCGGTCGCCGAGAGGCTCACCACCAGCCGGCTGGAGCTGGCCGCCTACCTGAACACCGACCCGGCCGGGTTCGCGCTGGTGCCGAACGCGAGTGCTGGCATCACCGCCGCGCTCGCGACCCTGCCGATCCGCCCCGGCCGCCGGATCGTCCTGACGAACCACGCGTACGGCGCGGTGCGCTTCGCGGCCGAACGGTTCGCCCGGGCGAGCCAGGCCGAGGTGGTAATCGTCGACCTACCGCTGGAAGCCGATGACGAGACCGTGGTGGCGGTGATCAGCGCGGAGCTGGACGAGCGCGCGTCCGTGCTGGTGGTCGACCAGATCAGCTCGGAGACGGCGACGGTGTTGCCGATCGCGCAGCTCGTCGAGGTCTGCAAGGCGCGCGGGATCCCGACTGTCGTGGACGGCGCCCACGCGCCGGCGCTGATCGATTCACCGGCGGCGGACGGCGCCGACTTCTGGACCGGCAACTTCCACAAGTGGCCGGCCTCGCCGCGCGCGACCGCCGGGCTCGTCGTCGCGGAGAAGTGGCGCCGGGAGACCTTGCCGCTGATCGTCTCCTGGTCCGAACACGACGAACGCCTGCCCGAGCGGTTCGACATGCAGGGCACCTACGACTACGCCCCCTGGATCGCGGCGCCGGAGTCGCTGCGCGTCCTGGACGAGCTGAACTGGCCCGTACGCCGCGCGCAACTGTCGGCGTTGATCGATGAAGGAGCGAAGGTGGTCGCCAAGGCGCTCGGCACGTGCGTCGCGGAGGTCGCTCACCCGGCAGCGACGATGCGCCTGGTGGAACTGCCTTTCCGGGGCGAGCGGAACCCAGCCGCGGGTGCGGCCTTCAAGGTCCGGGCTTCGAAGGAACTGAAGGCCGAGATCACCCTGACCTCCTTCGACGATCGGGTGTTCGTGCGGCTCTCGGCCCACGCCTACAACAGCCGGCGCGACTACGAGTTACTGGCCGAGCGCTTGCCCGCGTTGTTCTGAATCTCGCTGAAAGAGCGCTCTCCGTGCACTGCCAGTTCGGCGAGCACGGCTGTGGGATCGCCTGCCTCGACGAGGTCCAGCAGGAAGCGGTGCCGGGCGACGTGCTCGTTCAGATCCTCGTGGTAGTGCTCGCGGGCGTAGAGGTTGCGGGCCATGCAGAGCAGTAGCTGTTGCTGGACGGAGGCATAGGCCTCCTCGAGCCGACGGTGGCCGGCAAGAGCGATCAACGACGAGTGGAAGCGGTAGCCGGCCTGGACCAGGCTGCCGCGATCCTCGGCGGCCGCGCACTGCTCCATCTCGACCAGCGCCTCCTGCGCGGCCTTCAGGCGATCGGGGAACCGGACCGGGACGCCGAGCTCGATGGCCAGGCGTTCCAGCGCCGACCTCAGCGTGAGGATCTCGAAGACGTCCTGATCGGTCAGGGTCGCGACCATCGATCCACGCCGCGGGCGGGTGACGATCAGGCCTTCCTGTTCGAGCACCCGCAACGCCTCGCGCAGGGGAGGGCGGCTGATCCCGAGCTGCTCGGTGAGCCGCTCCTCGATCAGCCGCTCACCCTCGGCCAGCTCGCCCGCCAGGATCATCCGGCGGATCGCGCCGACGGCCAGCTGGACCAGGCTGGGCGACTGCAGTTGCTGCTCTGTCATACCGCTCATTCTCTCCTGCGATCTTGTCAGCGTCGACTATCTATTGTAGACAATAGTTCATAGACGACCGGCCGTGAACTGGAGGCGTTCCGTGGGCCGAAGAATCTCTCGCGAAACAACCCGGCTGGGCTTCGTCGGCCTGGGAAACCTGGGTAGCCCGATGGCGACCGCGCTGGTGCGGGACGGCTGGAGGCTGGCGGTGTACGACCGTGACCCGCAGCGAGCCGACGGCCTCGGCGCCGAAGTGGTGGATGAGCCAGCCGCTATCGCGGACTGCGGTGTGCTCGCGCTGGCGGTTCCGGATGATCAGGCGGTCGCGGAGATCCTCGACGAACTGGTGCCGCTGCTGGCGGCGGACTCGGTGGTCCTGATCCACAGCACGGTCTTGCCCGCGACGGCGAAACGCCTTGCGGAGCAGGCGGAATCACGAGGGCTCGCCTTGCTCGACGTACCGGTGAGTGGGGGAGCGGAGAGAGCGCTTTCTGGTTCTCTCACGGTGATGGCCGGTGGACGGGCGGAGGTCCTGGACCAAGTGAGACCCGTGCTCGACTCCGTCGCGGACACGGTGATCCATGCCGGTCCCGCCGGTGCCGGGGCCGCGGTGAAGCTGGCGAACCAGTTGATGATGTTCGCGGCCCTTGCCGGAGTACAGGAGGCGCTGGACCTGGCCTGTGCGTACGGCGTACCGGAGCAGGTCGTCCTCGAGGCGGTGTCCACGAGCACTGGTGATTCGTGGATCACTCGCAACTGGGGGTTCTTCGATCGGGTCGCGGCCGCCTACGACAGCGCCGGCACTCCGGTGAAGGACCGGCCGTGGAGCAAGGATCTGTGGGACATCGTGGCCGCCGCGCGCGACTGCGACGTACAGGTTCCCCTGGCCGGGCTGCTCTCGCAGCAGTTGGCTGATCGGGTCGAGGCGCACGCCCGGAAGGGATCGGGCCCATGAAGAGCACCAGGACCGGCCGCGAAGGGCTGACCGCCTATGTGTTCCTGAGTCCCTGGCTGATCGGCGTCCTGCTGCTGACCATCGGCCCGATGCTGTACTCCGCCTATCTCGCGTTCACCAGCTACGACCTGCTGAGCGCGCCGAAGTGGATCGGCCTGGACAACTTCCGGCGGATGTTCACCGCGGACCCGCGGTACTTCTCGTCCGTCAAGGTCACCCTCGTGTACGTCGCGGTGTCGGTCCCGCTGCTGTTGATCGTCTCGATGGTGCTGGCTCTGCTGCTGAACAAGGGGATCAAGTTCCTCTCCGGCTACCGAGCCCTGTTCTACCTGCCCTCGCTGATGGGTGCGAGTGTCGCGATCGCGGTGCTGTGGCGGCAGATCTTCGGCAGCACGGGGCTGGTGAACCAGGTGCTGAGCTTGTTCGGCATCCAGCACGGCAGCTGGGTGGGCAGTCCTGGTACCGCCTTGTGGACGATCGTGACGCTCAACCTGTGGGCGTTCGGCGCGACGATGATCATCTTCCTGGCCGGCCTCCGGCAGGTGCCGGCGGAGTTGCACGAAGCGGCCGCGGTCGACGGGGCCGGGCCGATCCGGCGGTTCTTCAGCGTCACCCTGCCGCTGATGACGCCGCTGATCTTCTTCAACCTGCTGCTGGACACCATCCACGCGTTCCAGGCGTTCACCGGGGCGTTCGTGGTCAGCCGCGGTACGGGCGGGCCGACCGACTCCACCTTGTTCTACACGCTCTATCTGTACCAGCAGGGATTCGCCGAACTCAGGATGGGCTACGCCTCGGCGATGGCGTGGGCGCTGGTCATCGTGCTCGCGGCCTTCACCGGCTTCCTCTTCCTGACCGCCCGGCGCTGGGTCTACTACGGAGACGAACGATGACGACAGTGTCGATCGCCCGCCCGCTGTTCGGCCGGCGACGGACCCGCAACCCGATGGTGCTCGGGCTCGTCCGGCACGTCCTGCTGATCGCGGTCCTGATCGTGATGCTCTATCCCGTCGTGTGGATGGTGGCGGCGTCGTTCCGCCCGTCCGCCGAGGTGATGAACAGCCTCGGGTTGTTCTCGAAGAACTACACGCTGGACAACTACAAGCAGGGCTGGAGCGCCGGCCAGCTGAACTTCTCCCGCTACTTCCTCAACTCGATCGTGATCACCACCCTGTCGATCGCGGGCAACCTGTTCTCCTGCTCGCTGACCGCCTATGCGTTCGCGCGACTGGAGTTCCCGTTCAAGCGGGTGCTCTTCGGGTTGCTGCTGGCAACGATGTTGCTGCCGTACCACGTGACGCTGGTACCGCAGTACATCCTCTTCAACGAGCTCGCCTGGATGAACACCTACCTGCCGCTGGTGGTGCCGAAGTGGCTCGGGGTGGAGGCGTTCTTCATCTTCCTGATGGTGCAGTTCATCCGGACGCTGCCGCGGGAGCTGGACGACGCGGCGAGGATCGACGGCTGCGGGCACTGGCGCACGTTCATCCGGATCATCATGCCGCTGGCTTTGCCGGCGCTGGGGACGACGGCGCTGTTCACCTTCATCAACAGCTGGAACGACTTCCTCGGTCCGCTGCTCTACCTGAACCGGCCGGAGCTGTGGACCGTCTCGCTCGGCCTCAATTCCTTCCTGGACGTGACCGGCGAGTCGGCCTTTGGCTCGCTCTTCGCCATGTCCACCCTCGCGCTCGCTCCGATCGTCGGCTTCTTCCTCGTCTCGCAGAAACTGCTGATCGAGGGCGTCGCGACCACCGGCCTCAAATGACTAGGAGACCTCCCATGAAACGACTCGGTACTGCGGCGCTCGCACTGCTGATGGTCGCCGGGTGCAGTGGCACGTCGGTCGGCGATCCCGGCGGGGATTCCGCCGCCGGTGGACAGGATGGCAAGGGTGAGGTCAAAGGCGGCCTGCAGCTGACCTTCTGGGGTGGAGCGAACCGGGCGGCCAAGACCAACGCGGTCGCCGACTTGTTCGTGAAGGCGCACCCCGGCGTCACCGTCGACCGGCAGAACGCCGACTTCGGCAACTACTTCAACAAGCTGAACATCCAGGCGTCCAGCAAGACCCTGCCCTGCGTGATGCAGCTCCAGGGTCGCCAGCTGAACGACTACACCAAACGCAAGGTCCTGCTACCGCTCGACCCGATGATCGAATCCGGCGCGATCAAGGTGGACGACATCCCCAAAGAGGTCGTCGACACCGGCCGCGGGCCGGACGGCAAGCTCTACTTCCTCCCGTACGGCGCCGCGTACGACGCGGTCGGGGTCAACGCCACCCTCGCGGAGCAGGCCGGGGTCGGTCTGCCTCCAGAGGGCTACGACTGGAAGCAGTACACGGACTGGATGACGCGAGCCCAGGCCAAGCTCCCGGCAGGCACCTTCGCCGCCGGAGCGCGGGGGAGTACGCCGAACTACTTCATCGCGTACAACCTTGCCAACGGCAAGCAGTTGTTCACCGACGACGGCAAACTCGGTTTCACCAAGGAGACGCTGATCGAGTACTGGGAGATGTGGGAGAAGCTGCGCAAGGCCGGCGTCACCATGAGTGCTGACTCTCAGGCCGATGAGCCGCAGTCCGCCGAGCAGGGGTTCATCGCCCAGGGCAGGATCCTGACCGACAGCATCCCGGGGAACGCGCTGACCCCGGCCTCGGCGACCCTGGCGACCAAGCCGGGCGGGCAGAAACTGACCACGCTGCCGATGCCGTCCGGTCCGGAAGGCTCGGGCAATGCGATGTTCACCTCGGGCTTCGCGATTCCGACCAACTGTGACAACGTCCCGACCGCGGCCGCGTTCATCGACTTCTTCACCAACGACCTCGAGGCCGGCAAGGTGTTCAAGTCCGACAACGGCGCGGCGACCAATACGAAGGTGCTCGACGCGCAACTGAAGGACCCGGCGCTGGCTCCGTTGAAGAAGCACGAGCTCGAGCTCTATGCGCAGATCGTGGCGAAGAAGCCGCCGACGATCCTCTACCCGCCGGGTTACCAGGCCACCTTCGAGTCGGCCTACAGCCGGGCCTACGAGGAGGTTGCCTTCGGCAAGAAGACGGTGCAGCAGGCGGCCGATGCGTTCTTCGCCGAGGCGGACGCGGGGCTGGGTGGCTGATGGTGGAGCTGGCGGGCGCGTTGGACGGACTGCGGGTGCTGGACCTGACCCAGGTGATGGCCGGGCCCTTCTGCACCATGCTGCTGGCCGATCTGGGGGCCGACGTGATCAAGATCGAGAACCCGGAGGCGGGTGACCAGACCCGGCGATCCTGGGGATACTCGGTTCACGGCGAGGACAGCCGGGCCTTCCTCGCGCTGAACCGGAACAAGCGCAGCGTCTGCCTGGACCTCAAGTCGGCCGAGGACCTGGCGTCGTTCCATCGGCTCGTCCTGTCCGCGGACATCGTGGTGGAGAACTTCCGCCCGGGCGTGACCAAGCGGCTCGGTGTCGACTACGAGACCCTCGCTGCGCTCAACCCGCGGCTGATCTACGCAAGCGTCTCCGGCTTCGGCCAGACCGGCCCGTACGCCGACCGGCCCGGGTACGACCTGATCGCCCAGGCGATGTCCGGCGTCATGAGCATCACCGGTACGCCGGGCGGCGAGCCGGTGAAATGCGGAGTGCCCGTCGGGGATCTCGGGGCCGGCATGTTCTGCGCCTTCGGCATCGTCGCCGCGGTCCATGCCCGGGAGCGGGACGGGCAGGGCCAGTACGTCGAGACCTCGTTGTTCGAGTCGGCTCTGGCGATGTCGGTCTGGGAGTCCACGGAGTACTGGGCGACCGGGGACGTTCCGCAACCGCTCGGCTCGGCCAACCGGATGTCGGCGCCGTACCAGGCGCTGCGGACGAAGGACGGGCACCTGACCCTCGGTGCGAACAACGAGCGCCTCTGGCAGCGACTGTGCGTGGCGCTCGAGGTGACGCGGCTGCAGACCGATCCACGGTTCGTCACGAACACCGACCGGATGGCCCACCGCGATGAGCTGGCCGCGGAGCTGGAGGAGACACTGGCCACGGCGACGACCGACGAATGGGTCGCGCTGCTGCTGGAGGCCGGAGTACCGGCTGGACCGATCCGTGACTACCGCCAGGTGCTGGACTCCGATCCCCACGTCCAGGCCCGGGGGATGGTGCAGGAGATCGACCATCCGGTCGAAGGTCGCGTGCGGGTGCTCGGCTCACCGGTCCGGATGAGCCGTACGCCGGCCCGGCTCCGGCGGCACCCCCCGCTGCTCGGTGAGCACACCGAAGAGGTGCTGATGGAAGGGAAGACATGACGTCTGGTGAGCTGGTGGTCAAGCGGGAGGGCCCGATCCTCCGCCTCTGGCTGTCCAACCCCGAACGCCGCAACGCCATCACCTGGCCGATGTACGACGGCCTCGAGAAGGTCCGGGAGATCGTGGCGGAGGACCCGGGAATCCGTGTCGTCGCGCTGCGTGGTGCGGGTGGTGAGGCCTTTGCCGCGGGCACCGACATCCGGCAGTTCGCGGAGTTCACGTCGGGGGAGCAGGGCGTGGAGTACGAGCACCGCATCGGCCGAGTGCTGTCGAGTCTGCTGCAGATCCGTGTCCCGGTGGTCGGCATCGTGGAAGGCCCGGCTGTCGGGGCGGGACTGGCACTGGCCGCTTGCTGCGATCTGTTGATCGCCACGCCCGACGCGGTCTTTGGTGCACCGGTCGCGCGGACGCTTGGAAACACGCTGCCGCCGCTGGTTCTCGCTCGGCTGCAGAAGCGACTCGGGGCCGGGCGGACGATGGCCATGGTCCTGACCGCGCGGCTGCTCCCGGCACCGGAGGCGCTAGTGGCCGGCTTCGTGAGCGACCTGGTTCACCGGGACGAGCTCGACGCGGCGGTCGAGGAGTTGCTGGAGTTGATCTGCCGGAATGCGCCGCTCACGGTGGCGTCGCTCAAGGAGGTTGAGCGGCTGGTCGATCGGGACGGCCCGGGCGCCGATGCGGACGAAGTACTGGCTGCTGTTTATGGCAGCCGGGACTTCAGGGAAGGCGTCGCGGGGTTCCTGGCGCATCGGAAGATCGAGTGGGAGGGGCGTTGAGATGCCGGTGATCGACGCGCACCACCACTTCTGGCGAGTGGCCGCGCAGAACCAGCCCTGGCGGGACGACCGGCATGGCGCGATCGCGCGGGACTACTCGCCGGCCGATCTGCAGGCGGAACTCGCCGCGGTGGGTGTGGACGGGACGGTCCTGATCCAGTCGGTCGACGAACCTGCCGAGAACGATCGGCTGGCCGGCTATGCACTTGAGGCTCCGTTCGTGCATGCGGTGGTGGGCTGGTTGCCGCTGTCGGACCCCCCTGCCGCGCGTGCCGAGCTCGCCCGGTCGCGCAGTCCCTACCTGCGTGGAGTGCGCTGCCTGGTCGGCCGGGATCCGCTGGACTGGCTGACGAAGCCGGACTCGGTCGAGTTGTTCAGGGAACTTGCCGAGGCCGGGTTGAGCTGGGACGTAGTACCGGTCACCGCGGCACAGACAGCGGCGGTGACGGAGCTTGCGCACGCAGTACCGGAGCTGCGGATCGTTGTCGATCACCTCGGTCGCCCGCCGATCGAATCCGGCGGGTGGGAGCCGTGGGCTGGGCAGATGCGGCAGTTGTCGGAGTGTCCACAGCTTGCGGTGAAGGTGTCGCTCGGCATCGATCTTCTGACCGCGTTGCCGCAGTGGCCTGAGGTGCATCGCTATGTCCGTTGGGCTGCTGAGTGTTTCGGGGCAGAGCGGCTGATGCTTGCGAGCAACTGGCCCGTGGTGCTGCTGCGGGCCGACTACCAGCAGGCGTGGGGGAGCCTGCGCGCGGCCGTCGAGCGAGTGTTCGACGACCCGAATGATCTCGCGGCCGTCCTTGGAGGGACCGCCGCGCGTTTCTACCGGATCAAGTGAAAGGTCTTCTTTGATGACAGTCACTGAAACTGCCAACGCCAACGACCTGTCCAGCCTGTACCGGCACCTGCGGGTGGTGGATGTGGCGGACGCGCTGGACGGCATCGGGTACTTCGACATCGGGCTGATGTCGCCGGACGTCCGGCCGCTCTGGCTCGGGATGAAGTTCTGGGGCCAGGCGGCCACCATCCGCGCGGTCCCGTCGAACCGGCCGATGTGGAAGCTGGACAGCACCCAGGACATCGTCGAGGCACACCGGATCTGGTTCGAGGAGACCGGCAACGTCAAACTGCCGGCCGACCTGCAGCCCGGCCACGTCGTGGTGATGGACGCCGGCGGCGGTAAGGAGGTCGGCTTCTGGGGCTCCGAGAACGGGATGGGCGCGGTGCAGCGGGGTGCGGCCGGGATCGTCACCGACGGGTACTGCCGCGACACCGCCGAGATCACCGCCCAGCGGACCCCGATCTGCTCGCGGCACCGCGGCCGGACGATCATCCCGGGCCGGATCAAGGTGGTCGAGACACAGACCACGATCGCCTGCGGCGGCACCCAGGTCAGCCCCGGCGACATGATCGGCTGCGACGACGACGGCGTGATCGTCGTACCGGCCGGGGTCGCGGAGGATGTCGCCGTCCACGCCCGCGCGATCCTGCTGGCGGACATGCGTGCCCGCCGTAAGCACTACGACGCTCTCGGCATGAAGCCCGACAGCTCCGTCGACTACGACGCGGTGGAGGCGTACTACACGGACCTCTAGCCCTTCACCGCGCCCGACGTCATCCCGGCGACGATCTGGCGGTTGAAGAACAGGAACATGATCAGCGGCGGGATGGTGATCAGCAGGATGTTCATGAACAGCAGGTTGTACTGGGTGGTGAACTGGCTCTGGAAGTTGTAGAGGGTCAGCTGGACGGTCGCGTTCTGGTCGCCGGGCAGGAAGTACAGCGGGTTCACGAAGTCGTTGAACACCGCCACTGACTGGACCACGACGACCGTCACGATGACCGATCGCAGCAGCGGGAAGATGACTTGGAAGAACAGCCTTAGCGGACCGGCGCCGTCGATCACCGCCGCCTCGTCGAGCTCGCGGGGGATCGTCGCGACGAACGCCCGGAAGAGCAGGATGCAGAACGACAGCCCGAACGCGATCTCGATCAGGATCAGCCCGGACATGGTCCGGAACAGACCGAGCCGCTGCAGCACCCAGATCGTCGGGACGACGGCCGGTGGGATGATCAGCCCGGACAGCACCAGGAAGTTGATGAAGGGGTTCCACCGGCTCCGGCGGCGTTGCAGAACGAACCCGGCCATCGCCGCGAGCACGACCATGCCGGTGACGCTGGCCACGGTCAGGATCGTGCTGTTGATGTAGGCGATCACCAGCATGTAGTCGCGGGCCTGGATCACTTCGACGAAGTTCTGGACGATGCGGAGCTGATGCGGCCAGGAGAAGTCGAGCAGCGCGGCCTGCTGCCGGTCCTTGACCGCGGTCAGCACGATGAAGGCGAACGGGATGACGAACACCACGATCGAGGCCAGGATCGCGACCACGCTGAGCAGGTAGTTGCGGCCGGGTTTGTGGTTCACGAGTTCGGCGGTGCTCACATGTCCACCTCCTTGCGGTTCAGGAACCAGGACAACGGCAGGATGATCGCGGTGACCACCAGGAACAGCACCACGTTGCCGGCTGTCGACAGGCCGTAGAACCCGGCCTGGTACTGCTTGTAGATGACGGACGCGATCACGTCCGAGGTGAAGCCGGGACCGCCGCGCGTCATCAACCAGATCAGCTCGAACGACCGCAGGCCGCCGATCAGGGACAGGATGATGACGGTGACGGTGGCCGGCCGGGACAGCGGGAGCACGATCCGGCGGAACGTCTCCCAGGCGCCGGCTCCGTCGACCCGGGCGGCCTCCAGGTACTCCCGGGGAATCGACACGATGCCGGCGATGTAGATCAGGGTGGCCAGCCCGACGCCCTTCCACACGTCGACCAGCGCGACCGACAGCAGCGCGTACTTCGGGTCGGTCAGCCAGCCGGGTCCCTCGATGCCGATCACGCTGAGCGCACCGTTGATCAGCCCGCGTTCGGGGTTCATCAGGACCGTGAACATGATGCCGACGCCGATCGTGCTGGCCAGTACCGGGAAGAACACGACCGACCGCAGATAGGTGCGACCGATCACCCGGGACGTCAGCAGCACGGCGAGCATCAGCCCCAGCACCACCTTCGACCCGGAGGTGACGAACGCGAAGATCAGCGTGTTGGTGAAGCCCTTGACCAGCTGGGGCTCGGAGAAGAACAGCTTGAAGTTCTCCAGGCCGATGAACTTCGACTCGAACAGGCTCCACCGCGTCAGGCTGTAGTAGAACGACGCGAAGGTCGGGATGACGAACAGCACCCCGTAGATCACCGCGGTCGGCAGATAGAACCAGTACTTGTACGGCGTGTAGGTCCTCACCAACCCGCCAGCCCGAGCTGCTGGGCCTGCTTCTTGACGTCCTCGTCGTAGCGGTCGGCGCCGTCCTTGGCCTTACGGATACCGGAGCCCACCTCGACGGTGATCTGCTCCAGCGACGGGCCCTTGACCGGCGACACGAACTCCAGCGCCAGGCTGGAGCCACCGGACTTGTCGAGGTAGGGCTGCATGTCCTTGATGGCCCGCGGTACGTCGGTCGGCAGCTCGCAGCCCTTGACGGCGTACGGGCCGGTCGGGACGCCCGCGCTGGCCAGGGACTTGCAGCCGTCCGGGCTGGCGATGAAGGCGAGGAACTTCTTCGCCGCGTCCAGCTTGTCGCCGGTCGTGCTGGTCGGGATGTAGACGCCACCGGGAGTCCACACCGTCAGGCCGTTGGTGCTCGCGTCGTCACCAGGCAACGCGAACAGTCCGACGTCCTTGGCCGCATTCGGATAGGTGGCGACCATGTCGTTGACCACACCAGTCAGGATCGGGTAGTGCGCACCTTTGCCCTGGGCAAGCATTCGGAGGCCGTCGGGGAGCTTGGCCGAGGCGAAGTCCTTGTTCTCGTAACTCTGGTCGTGCACCTGCTGGGTGTGCTCGAAGCCCTTCACGGCCGTCGGCGAGGTCGCGTACTTGACCTGGTTCTTGGTGTACTTGTCGGCGAAGTCCGGCTCGGCGGCCGCGACGTTGTGGAAGTCGCCCAGGACGAAGAGCTGCGACGTCCAGGTCTCGCCGTAGGTCTGGATCACCGGTGCGATCCCGGCCGCCTTGATCTTGGCGTTGTTGGCCATGAACTCGGCCCACGTGGTCGGCACCTTGAGCCCGAGCCGGGTGTAGACCGGGATGTTGTAGAGGACCGCGCCGCCCATGAATCCGCCGGACGGGACCCCGTAGACCTGATCGCCGGCCGTCACCGTCTTCTTGAAGTTGTCGTCCAGGTCGCCGATGTAGGGCTGGTCACCGATCGGGACCAGGTTCTTCTGCGGCGCGATCGCCTGGAACAGCGAGCCGGTGTTGTAGCCGAAGACGTCCGTCATGTCGCCGGTGGACAGCCGGGTCTTGATGATGTTGTCGCCCTCGGAACCGGCCGGCCGGCTCTCGAGCTTGACCGTGATGCCGGGATTCTTGGCGGTGAAGTCCTTGACGAGCTGGTTGGCCTCCTTCAGGTCCTGCTCCTGGTTCCCCGTCAGATAGGTGATGCTGACGGAACTGCCGCCCGCATCGTCGCTGGAACCGAGACTGCCTGCGCTGCAGGCGGTCAGAACGAGCGAGCAGGCCGCGGCAACGGCCAGTCCTCTGGTGCGTGGGCGGAACCTCATCAGGACCTCCAGGGATGTTGATCAGGGATTGAGCAGACGGTCGAGTTCGGTCTGCAGCGTCTCGGCCGAGGGCGAGAGGCCGCGCGGACTGATGGCTTCGACCAGCCGGCCGGCCGACTGGTCGAGATAGCGCTCGAGCCGGGCGGCGAGCTCGGCGTCGTCGGTGACGATCTCGTTCTCCCGGGCGGCGATGACGAGTGCATCCCAGGTGGGCTCGTGGTCCATCAGTTGCCGGATGCTCGCCTCGGCCGGCAGCGGCGGCGCGACGGCGTACGGGTCGTCGGCAGTCCACTCGTGCGTGCCGTGACCGACGTTGATCGGTGTGCTCTCGCCGGGCACGTGGACCTCTGCCCGCGAGCCGACCGGCACGGTGACCTCGAGCTTGAGCTGCCCGTTCTCGCGGCTCCACGAAACCGCGGCTTCGCCGTACGGCGTGAGGTGCCGGGCTGAAGCGCTGGTGAGTTTTGAAGTGGGCAGGGGGTGGACCACTATCGTGCGGTAGCCGGGATCGCCTGGTGCGAGGCCGGCCACGCGGCGATGCATCCAGTCAGCCACCGCGCCGAGTGCGTAGTGGTTGAACGACGTCATCTGGCCGGGATTGATGCTGCCGTCGGGCAACATGCTGTCCCAGCGTTCCCACACCGTCGTCGCGCCCATGGTCACTGCGTACAGCCAGGAGGGGCAGCCTGTCTGTAACAAGAGCCGGTACGCCAGCTCAGGATGTCCGGTATCGGCCAGCACGTCCGCCATCAGCGGCGTACCGACGAATCCGGTGCTGATCCGGAAGCCCGCCGTCCGGACCAGGTCGGCCAGCCGCTCACCGGCCCGGCGGCGCTGTTCCTCCGTGGGCAGCAACGCCCACTGCAGGGCCAGCGCGTACGTCGTGGCGGCGTCGCTCAGGACCCGGCCGCCTTCGGTCGTGTACTCCGCCACGAACGCCTGCCGGACGCGGGCCGCCAGATCGGCGTACTCGCGGGCCAGTTCGGCATCGCCGACCACCTCCGCCGCTTGCGCGACGACCTCCGCCGAGCGGGCCAGATGCGCGGTGGCGATGACGTCCGGGTCCGCCTTCGCGCGGAACGGGTTGTCCGGCGGCGCCGTCGGGTCGAGCCAGTCACCGAACTGGAACCCACCGGTCCACAACAGATCGGTGCCGGCCAGGTCGGCCATCCGATCCACCCACGCCCGCATGCTCGGCAGCTGGCGGGCCAGCAGGCCACTGTCACCGGTGCGCTCGTAGATCACCCAGGGCACGATCGTTGCCGCGTCCCCCCAAGCGGCCGTCGCCGGTCCGGGCTGCCGGAAGATGTCCGGTACGACGTACGGCACCGAGCCGTCCTTCTTCTGCTCGGCCGCCAGATCGGCCAGCCAGTTGGTGAGGAACCCCGCGGTGTCGAACAGGAAGCTCGCGGTGGGGGAGAAGACCTGGAGATCGCCGGTCCAGCCGAGCCGTTCGTCGCGCTGTGGGCAGTCGGTCGGTACGTCGACGAAGTTGCCGCGCATCCCCCAGACGACATTCTCGTGGAAGCGGTTGAGCAGCTCGTCCGACGACTCGAACCACCCGGTCCGGCGCAGGTCGGAGTTGATCACGACGGCTTCCAGGTCACCGACACGCAGATCCCGTACGCCGGTGACCTCGGCGTACCGGAAGCCGTGGAAGGTGAGCGGTGAATCGAGGATCACCTCATCGGGGCCGGCGAGGACGTAGGTGTCGGTGGCCTTGGCGGTGCGCAGTGGGCGTACGCCGAGTTCGCCGTCCTCGAGGACCTCGGCGTGCCGCAGGACGATCTCGTCGCCCTCCGCACCGCCGCGGACCGTGAGCCGAACCCGGCCGACGACGTTCTGCCCGAAGTCGACCAAGGTCTTCCCGGACGGTGAGGTGGTGATCTCGAGAGCAGGCAGGACGTCCGTCACCCGTACCGGTGGGCCGTCCGGTGCGACGAGGAGAGTCAGGTCGGCGTCGAGGACGTCGACCGGGGTCGCGGGGCCGGTCGGCCGGCGCAGGTCGGTGCGCTGGCCGTCGTAGATGTCGTCCGCGATGATCGCGCTCTCGTGCGCCGTCCAGGTGTCGTCGCTGCCGAAGACGTGCACCTCGCCGTCGGCAGTGGTGACCTCGAGTTGCGCGAGCACGGCCAGCCGATCGCCGTACAGGGCGTCCTTGCCGTGGAAGCCGAGGCGGCCGCGGTACCAGCCGTTGCCGACGAGGAACTCGAGGTTGTTCTCGCCGGAGCGGACGAGGTCGGTCACGTCGTACGTCTGGTAGCGAAGCCGCTGCTGGTACGCCGTCCAGCCAGGCGCGAGTTCATCGTCGCCGACGCGCGCTCCGTTGAGTTCGGGCAGGTAGATGCCGTGCGCGGTGGAGTAGAGGCGGGCACGGGTGACGCCTTCAGGCAACTGGAGAAGGCCTTTGAGCACAGGGGCTGGAGAGCCGATGGCACCGATCTCGCGCGGACTCACGAACTGCGCGGTCCAATCGTCGGCGGTGAGCAGCCCCGCCTCGACGGTCGCGGGTTCACTCCACTCGCTCCAGTCACCGTCGCCGCGCGCTCGCACCCGGACCTGGGCCGACTGACGCGAGGCGAGTGGTGCACCAGGCCAGGGGACCAGGACCTGGTCGGGCGATTCGACCTTGTACACCTGCGCTTCGCCGGTGGTGATCTCGAGCTCGTACTCCGTCTGCTGGTACCCGGCGGCGGCGGTCGGGACCTGCCAGGACAGGCGAGGTGTCGCGGTGCCGATGCCCAGGACGGGCCCGGCCTCGGTCCGGTGCTCGAAGCGGAGAAGGGTGGGGGCGGCGAGGTTCGGCATAGGTCTCCAACCGGCGAGTGAAACGATTCATGCCACTGTGGTCGCCGACGGCCGGTCGGGGCTAGCCCGGAGTGCACTCGTGGTAGCACAAAACGCACCTCGGCCCGTATCGTGAGGCATGGCCGACGAGCCTGTCAGAACGTCCGGCACGGTGCTGCACTTCGTCGACGGGACGGTGGTGCACGCGGGTCCGCACGTGCACGAGGGCACGCATCCCCTGCACACGCACAGTTTCTTCGAACTGGCGCTGGTGGTCGGGGGAGAAGGCGTTCATCACAGCCTCGCGGGTCGGCGGCAACTCGCGGTCGGCGACCTGATCCTGCTCCGGCCGGGGGTCTGGCACGAGTACGAGGAGTGCCGCGCGCTCGAGATCTACAACTGCTGTTTCTCGGCCGATCTGGTCCGGCATGAGCTGGCGTGGACGCGCGAGGATCCCTTGCTCGGTTACCTCTTGTGGACCGGGCCGTTCTCCGCGCAGCGGCGCGGCATGCTCACCACGCACCTCGATCCGGCCGCCTTCACCGAAGGGGTCGAGCATCTCGACGGTCTCCGGCAGTTGCGTGACCAGCCGCTCAGCCGGCATCGCGGCGACATCATCGGCCGGTTGTCGCTGTACCTGAGTTGCGTCGCACGGACGGTGGGCGAGCGCGACGATCTCCGCGGCCGGACGCATTCCGCCGTCCTGGACGCGATGTGGATGATGGAGGCCGATCCCGCCCGGCCGTGGACGCTCACCGACTTGGGCGACGCGCTGCACCTGGCGCCCGGGTATCTGGTGCGACTGTTCAAGTCGGCCACGGGGCTGCCACCGATGGCATACCTGTCACGGCACCGGGTCGAGCTCGCCGCCGATCGGCTACTGCACACGGACCTGCCGATCAGCCGGATCGGGGAGTCCGTGGGATGGCCGGACCAGAACTACTTCGCCCGGCGCTTCAAGTCCCACTACGGCCTGAGCGCCTCCAGCTACCGGCAACGTTTCAACGCAGCCAGACTCTGATCACCGGCTGATCAGCAGGGTCAGGCCGTCGAGGATCCGGTCGAGGCCGAAGGTCAGGCCCTGGTTCTGGTTGCCCTCGACCGACTGCATGGCCGCGGCCAGCGCCGGGAAGCGATCCGCGTGGGTCGTGAGCACCTCGGTGAGGGCTGAGGTGAGGTGTTCCTCGGTGACGCCGGTGGTTCCGCCAGGCATGGTGAAGGTCTGTTGGGCGATGGTGCGCACGTGGCCGGTGATCACGAGGACCGAGTCGAGCTGTTGGCCGCCGTTGAGGTCCGTCCCCGACAGTGCCTGGACGCCGCGGTCCATCCAGGTCAGCTCGTTCGGCCCGAGGGCGCGCCGCCCCACAGTCGAGAGCAGTAGCCAGGGGTGCCGTTCGAAACCGGCGTAGAGGTCGAGGGCCCACGCGGTCAGGGATTCGCGCCAGCCCAGACCCGGGTGCTCCGGCGGTGTGCCCATAGCGAGATCCGTCATCACCGCGACGAGTTCCGCCTTGCCCGGCACATACCGGTAGAGCGACATCTTCGTGAAGGAGAGTTCGCCGGCCACCCGCTGCATCGACACCGCGTCGAGCCCTTCGGCGTCCGCGATCGCGATGCCGGCCAGCGCGATGCCTTCGAGCGTCATCGCGGGCTTCGGTCCGCGACTCGGCGGCGGCTTGCGATCCCAGAGCAGATCCGCCACGTGTCACCTCCAGGAGTTGTGCCCAATCTCGAACTGTGTCTACCATACACACTAATGTGTCCACCGGACACAGTTTTGATCCGAGGAGACACCATGCAGAAGATCCTGATCTCCGGTGCGAGCGTCGCCGGCCCGGCGGCGGCGTACTGGCTGGGACGTTTCGGGTACGACGTGACCGCGGTCGAGCTGGCCCCGGCGCTCCGCGAAGGTGGTTACGCGGTCGACTTCCGTGGCCCGGCGAACGAGCGGGTGCTCGAGAAGATGGGCGTGCTGGACGACCTCCGGGACAGGCAGACCGGTGGCAGCGCGATGCGGTTCGTGGATGAGGGCGGCAGGCAACTACTGCGGCTGCCGCCCGAGTTCGCCGGGGGAGACCTCGAGGTGCTGCGATCCGACCTCTCGCAGGTGTTGTACGACCACAGCAGCTCGACGGCGGAGTACGTCTTCGGTGACTCGATCGCCACGCTCGACCAGCACTCGGGCGGCGTGGATGTCACCTTTGAGAGCGGTACGGCGAAGACGTTCGACCTGGTGATCGGCGCCGACGGCCTGCATTCCGTCGTACGGCGGCTCGCCTTTGGTCCGGAGCAGGATTACGTGAAGCACCTCGGCTACTACATCGCCGGCTGGGACTTGCCGAACCACTACGGCGCCGAGCGGGATGGCCTGATGTACAACGTGCCCGGGCGACTCGCGAGTGTCGGCGTCGACCACCGCGATGAGACCAAGGCGGGAGCCATGGTCATCTTCAAGTCGCCGAAGCTCGACTACGACCGGCGCGATCCCGAGCAGCACAAGCAGCTCATCCGCGACCGCTACAACGACCTCGGCTGGCACGTCCCACAACTGCTGGACGGTCTGGCCGGGGCGACCGATCTGTACTTCGACTCGATCAGCCGGGTCGACGTGGATCTCTGGTCGAACGGCCGGGTCGTGCTCCTCGGTGACGCGGGCTACGGTGCGACCGTCGGCGGCATGGGCACCGGTACTGCGATCGTCGGCGCCTACGTACTGGCCGGCGAGCTCGCGACCTCGACTGACCATGCAGCAGCCTTCAGGAGCTACGAGAGCCAGCTTCGCAAACCCGTGCGCGGGACCCAGTCGGGCGGCAACCGTACGGGCAAGTTCCTAGCGCCCGCGACGAAGTTCGGCATCGCCGCACGCAACCGGATGATGAATACGCCCTTCCTGCTCAACGCAATGCTCAAGGCGGGCGAGAAGCTCAGCAACCAGGTCGCTATCCGCGACTACGACCCTCAATCGAGCAGGGGGAGCTTGACCAGGAAGGACTCCCAGGAGTTCGGGAGCCAGCCGGGGACGCCGAGCACGGCCAAGTAGAGCCAGATCGCGACTACTACGCAGAGGAAGAGTGCGAGGGTGCCGAGCGCCTTGAGCCAGGCCGGTTGCTTGCCGGTCCAGGTGGTGAAGGCGTGTACCCAGTCCTTGACCCGGTACAGCAACCGCTGCGCCCACTCGAACTCGCTCGACAGCACAGCGAGACCGGCGATGAACAGCGGGATACCGCCAGGTCCGGGCAGCCAGCCCGTGAGTGGCGCCGCGATGAGCAGCAGGCCGCCGAGGATCCCCACGCCGATCCGGTAGAACAGGAGCTTGCGCGGGTTGGCACGGATCTTGCGCCGCCACTCCCAGCGATCGTCCTGGGCGTCCAGCGTGATGTTGTCGTCCGTGCGGTCGGGACTTGTCTTCTCGGCCACAGTGACAGCGTACGTCGTACGGGGGGCTCGCGGCCTGATCACGCGCTGGCGGGACGGCCGAACTCCCAGTGCCACGGCTCCTCGCGGGTGCCGCCCTGGTTGGCCCACGACGGGTGGACCCAGCCGAAGGCGCCCGCGTTGGCCACCATCCACTGGTACTGCGCGGTGCCGAAGTGGTCGACGCCGCCACAGAGGTCGACCGCGACGCCCCAGCCGTGGTTCGAAGTACCGGGCAGGGCGGCCAGTGATGGCTTGCGGCCGTACAGGGAGACCTGTGAGGAGTAGGAGCGGTACGAGTCGGTGATGCACAGCGCCTTGCCGAAACGGTTCTGGTAGGCGCTCGCCAGTTGCTTGTAGGCGGCGGCCGCGTCGCAGCGCAGTGAGTGGCCGTTGCCGAGGCCGCAGAGCTGGGAGGCCGGGATCATGCCGTTGCTGTAGCCGCCCCAGCCCAGGCTCGCGCTGCCGGTGGCCAGGAAGGGCATCGGGTTGACCGCGTCGCCGCCGAGCCGGACCTCGAAGTGCAGGTGCGGACCGGTGGAGTTGCCTTCGGTGCCGACGGCTCCGATCTGCTGACCAGCGGAGACCCTCGTGCCGTCCGCGACTGTGACAGAGCTCAGGTGCGCGTAGAGCGTCTCCAGGCCGTTGCCGTGATCGATCCGGACCAGGTTGCCGGCCCAGGCCGGGTGCTCAACCTTCACGGTGCCGGCGGTGACCGCGCGGACCGGAGTACCGATCGGCGCTACGAAGTCCTGGCCGGTGTGGAAGCCGCTGGACCACAGCGGGCCGGCCTGGCCGAACGCAGTACCGATCTCGTAGGTGCCCTCGGCAAGCGGCCAGGTCCAGGCGCCGTTGCCGACGTCGTACGACGTGGCTGTGTTCCCGCAGCGGAAGGCATAGGCCCCGGAGGTGGCGACCGGTGCCGCCTGGACCGTGGCCGGCTTGCCGAGCGTCGGGCGCAGAGCGGCGTACAGGCTGTCCGGGATGGAAGTGACGACTACCGATCCCTTGGCCTCGTCGGCGGCGATCATCTCGCCGCCGTCGAGGGCTACGCCGATGTGGAAGAGGCCGACCGACTTGCTGCCCATCACCAGCAGATCACCTGGCTGGACGGTGGCCGCTGGCACCTTCTGGTAGTTCGGGTAGACCTTGCCAACGAGGTTCGGCAGCGTCGTGTACGGCTGCCAGGCAGTCCGGGCCGCACCGAGGCAGCCGTACTTGTCCGGGCCGGTTGCGCCGACGCCGTACGGCTTGCCGAGCAGGGTGAACGCCTGGTTGACCGCACGGATGGTCTCGGCGGGCAGGACTCGCACGGTCCGTCCGCCGGTGACCACTGAGGCGGCGCCTGTCACCGACTGGCCTGCGGTCGTGAAGGGTTTGAGGCCGGCCGGCAGCTTGGCAGGGTTGCGGATCGTGCTGGCCGCGGGTGGCTTCACGCCTGTTGCCGTCAGTTCAGCTAGGTAGGTCTGCCAGCGGGACACGGCCTGCTGGTTGCGGGTCGTCTGCAGTTGCTTCGACAGCTGGGTTGCGCCGGCCAGGTCGGCCAGTTGACCGTTCATGGTCATCGAGGCGTTCGCTGCCTTGGTCTGGACTTCCTGGCTGAGGGTCTTGGTGGTGGCGGCGGCCTTGTCGGCGGCTGCACGCTTCGTCGCCGCGTCAGATGCCGCCGTGCCTGCCGCGTTCTCGGCGGCCATTGCGGTCTGGTACTGCGCGACCTGGGTGTTGCCGAGTTGCCTGATAGCGGTCTGCCGGTCGGCGATCTCCTGCAGGTTCTCCGCGATGGGGGCGAGCGACCACAGCATCGACTCTGCGCCCAGCACGGTCGGGATGCCCATTTGGTAGGCCTGAGCGGTCAACAGCCCGAGCCGGCGGCGTTCGGCGTCCGATCTGCCCTTGGAACTGGCCGCGTACTGCTCTGCCTTCTTGGCGGCGGCTTCGGCGGTCTGGGCCTGCTTCAGCGCGTTCGTGTAGGCGATCGTGGTCTTGGTGAGGTCGGCCTGGATCGCGGCGGCCTCGGCCTGGAGCTGTTCGAGGGACCGGTTCACGTCGGTGACGGAGGCGGGCGGGGGGGTCGGATCGGCGTACGCGGGCAGCGCGAAGACCGCCAGCAGCGCGCCGAGTGCGGCGAACCGCATCCCACGCTTCTTCCCCAGGTCCATCTGACCCCCATCGACATAGCCTCACGCGCACAGGGGAGGACGGCCCCCGTGCCTGCCCCAGCGTAGGCGCCGCGAAGGCCAGGCGGAACCCCGCGGTGACTCCCGGTGGCGCGTCACGCCGGGGCGACCGACTAAAGTTCATCGCATGGCCTCGCACTTTGACGTTGTTGTCCTCGGCGCAGGCCCGGGTGGGTACGTCGCGGCGATCCGCGCCGCCCAGCTCGGGCTCAAGACCGCCATCATCGAGAAGAAGTACTGGGGTGGCGTCTGCCTGAACGTGGGCTGTATTCCCTCCAAAGCCTTGTTGCGGAACGCCGAGCTGGCGCACATCTTCCGCGCGGATGCCAAGACCTTCGGCATCAGCGGCGAGGTCAGCTTCGACTTCCCGACCGCGGTACGGCGCAGCCGGACGGTGGCCGACGGCCGGGTCAAGGGCGTGCACTTCCTGATGAAGAAGAACAAGATCACGGAGGTCGACGGCTGGGGGACCTTCGTCGACGCGAACACCCTCGACGTCAGCCTGAACGACGGCAACTCCGAGACCGTCACCTTCGACAACTGCATCGTCGCCACCGGCGCCACCACCAAGCTGCTGCCGGGCACCCAGCTGAGCGAGCGGGTCGTCACCTACGAGGAGCAGATCCTCACCGAGGAACTGCCGGGCAGCATCATCATCGCGGGCGCCGGCGCGATCGGTGTCGAGTTCGCCTACGTGCTGACGAACTACGGCGTGAAGGTGACGATCGTCGAGTTCCTGGACCGGATGGTCCCGCTCGAGGACGTCGAGGTGTCCAAGGAACTGGCCAAGGCGTACAAGAAGCTCGGCGTCGACGTGCTGACCGGGACCAGGGTCGACTCGATCGACGACTCCGGCGACAAGGTGAAGGTGACCGTCACCGGCAAGGACGGCAACCAGCAGACGCTGGAGGCCGACAAGGTGCTGCAGGCGATCGGCTTCCAGCCGCGCGTCGACGGCTACGGCCTGGACAAGATCGGCGTCAAGCTCACCGAGCGCGGCGCGATCGACGTGGACGGTTTCCTGCGCACCAACGTGGCGAACATCTTCGCCATCGGTGACGTGAACGCGAAGCTGATGCTCGCGCACGCGGCCGAGGCACAGGGTGTGATCGCCGCCGAGACGATCGCCGGGGCCGAGACGATGGAACTCGACTACGTGATGATCCCGCGGGCGACCTTCTGCCAGCCGCAGATCGCCAGCTTCGGCTGGACCGAGGAGCAGGCCCGACTGGAGGGCTTCGAGGTCAAGGTCGCCAAGTTCCCCTTCACCGCGAACGGCAAGGCGCACGGCCTCGGCGACCCGACCGGCTTCGTCAAGGTGATCAGCGACGCCAAGTACGGCGAACTGCTCGGCGCGCACCTGATCGGCCCCGAGGTCACCGAGCTCCTGCCCGAGCTGACCCTGGCGCAGAAGTGGGACCTCACCACCAAGGAACTGGCGCGCAACGTGCACGCCCACCCGACCCTCAGCGAAGCCCTCCAAGAAGCCTTCCACGGCCTCGAAGGGCACATGATCAACTTCTGACGCGTGTCCTCAGCGTTCGTCGCCGAGGACAGGTTTGACGTCGACGAGCGGAGTGCCGTCGAGCGCCTCCAGGTTGCTGACCTGGAGGCGCAGGTCGTTGATGGCGAGAATTGTGACGCGGTGGAGCGCCAGGGGGTTGGGGCGGTCGGGGGAGCGGGTGCTGAAGACACCGGTCATCGGCCTGGCCAGATCATTGCGCGGATGAACCGCGAGGACGTCACGGTCGGCGCGGTCGAACCAGGTGATCAGGATGACGTCGTCGCCGACCGTCAGGTCCTTCAGTGCTTCCCGCACATTCTCCGTGAACACCAGCCAGGCATCCGGAGCCCCTTCATCGCCCTGCCGTGGAGCGTCCTCCCGGGTTGTCAGGGTTGACTCCACCCGCCCGATCGGCCGAATCACCAGGTCCTTGCTCACGTGCACCACCAGTTCCTCTCGTTCGCTGCACTAGACCTCATGTTGAGGTTGACGTCAGCGAGCGGTAGATCGTGACGAGGGGTTGGTCCGGCGTGTGGAGGTGGAGGGCGAGGCCGGGTGGGGCGGTGACGTCGGTGAGGGCTTCGGCGGCGCCCGGCTCGAAGGGGAGCAGGGCGGTGGATCTGATGCCGGGAGCAACGAGCAGGGGGTGACCGGCGAAGGTGGTGGCGACGCCGTTGTGGACGTGGCCGGTGAGCAGAGCGGTGATCGGCCGGCCGCGCAGAACGTCGGCGAACGGACCCGGGTCCTGCAGGGTCCACTGGTCGAGCACCGGGTGCTGGAGCTTGTTCGGCGGGTGATGGAAGGCGACGAACAACGGGCCGTCCACAGGCTCAGCCAGGACGCCGGCCAGCCAGGCGAGTGATTCCGCACTCAGCAGCCCCGGGTCCTCACCCGGGATCGACGTGTCGAGCAACACGAACCGCGCCCCAGCGACGTCTCGCACCTGATGCACCGGATGACCCTCGCCCGGCGACTCGACGTACGAGGTGAGGGTGGCGCGCAAGGGTGCGCTGACATCGTGGTTGCCGGGCAGCATCAGCACCGGGATGTCGAAGGTCAGTTCCGCGGCGAGCTCGGCGTACTCGGACTCGAGGCCGTGGTCGGCGAGGTCTCCCGTGACGAGGATGACGTCCACCGGTCGGGACAAGGCCCGCAGGTATGTCGTGACGCGGCGGAGGCGGTCCCGTGCCTCAACCGTTCCGTCGAGATGGGGGTCACTGAGATGAGCGATCACGAACATGAGGAGCCTCCCGGTATCGAGCTACCGGCAGGCTAGCCGCAGAAGGTGCCGGGGAGTTCTGAGCAGGGGACCAGGCCGTCGCGGGCGAGGACCGGGCGGGCCTGGGCCGAGCTGAGGTAGTCCAGGAAGGCTTCCTGGAGTGAGCCCACCTTCGGCTCCTTGTAGGTGTAGGCGTGCTCGACCTCCCAGAACCGGTACGTGTGGTCGGCGACCTTCGAGGCGTCGGCCACCACTCCGTCGATCGCGACCGGCGTGATCTCCGGGTGTTTGCGGGAACCGCCGACCTCGGCGTACCCGATCGCGCCATCGAGGTCGTTCACCCGGGAGAGCAGTTCCTCGGTGGTGCCGACCTCGCAGCGGTGGTACCGGGCGGAGGGATCGTCGAGGGTCCGGCAGTCGTCCGAGGAGATGCCGAGCTCCTGGTCACCGGCCAGCACCTTCTCCCGGAAGGTCCGGCGGGACCCCGAGTCCGGGCCGACACGGCTCACCATCCGGATCGGCAGATCGCGGCCGCCGAGCTGTTTCCAGTTCGTCAGCCGGCCCGCGTAGATGTCGCGCAGTTGAGTGGTGGTCAGGGCGGTCACGTCGGTCGCACGATTCACGATCACGGCGAAAACCACGACGGCGACCGCCCGGCCCTGCAGATTCGGCGCGGCCTCGGCCGCCCCGTCGGACATCGCGATCAGGTGCTCGGCCTCGGCCGGGTTCTTCGTACCGAGGTCGTTCAGCGCCCGGGTGCCACTGCGACTGCCGTTCGCGGCGATGCTGATATCGGCCTGCGTGCACTCGGCCGCGTACGCGCTGCGGAGCTCCTTCATCGTCGGCTCCACCGCGGTCGACCCGATGATCTGCAGGTGGCCGGCGGCGCAGTTGTCGGGCGGCTGGAGCACGTCGACGACGAAGAGCGCGACCAGAGCACCGACGAGCACCAGCGACAACGCTCCGAACATCAGGGTGCGCCGGCCCGGACCCCGCGGGCGCGGCTCGTGGTAGACGCCGCCACCGGCGGAACCCCCGGCAAGGTAGCCGGAGTGGGTGACGCCTTCACCGCGCCCGCTCAGGACCAGCAGGAACTTGAAGCTGTCGCCCCGGTTGATCGCGATCCGCGGTACTAGCACCTTGCTGGTCTCGATGAAGCTCTCGGAGTCGAGTTGGCGTTGCAGCATCTCGCCGAGCGCCTCGGGTTTCGCCTCCGTCACCTCGAGCCCGACGATCTTGCGGTCGGGGAAGGCGAACGACACCTTCTCGTGCATGTGGTGCGGCTCGATGTCCATCCCGCCGGCGTTGTCGACCCGGAGCAGGACGATGCTCGGATCCGGCACCACGTCGCCCTGGTGGCGGACCTCGACGTCGACCATGTGCGAGCTGGGGAAGACGCCGATCGGCGCGTCCACCTGGACCCGGTAGACCAGACGTTTGCGGCGCAGGAAGTACCTGTCCACCAGCCAGACCACCACGGTGCCGATCAGGGCGACCGCCGCGATCACTGTTTCGAGATTGATGTCTCCGAGGCCGGAGAAGTCGACTGCCAGACTCATTGTCCGGTCAGTCTTCCGCGTCTGGCCGACGAGACGGTGAACACGGGTTGAACCCTCGCGGCTTGGTGTTGGGTCGCCGGGTCTGCGAGATTGTCGGCATGGCTGAACAGGTGGACGTGGTCGTGATCGGGCTCGGCGTCGGGGGCGAGGAAGCTTCCGGGAGGCTGGCCGAGGCAGGCCTGAACGTGGTCGGCATCGACCCCCGCCTGGTCGGCGGCGAGTGCCCGTACTGGGGGTGCATCCCGAGCAAGATGATGATCCGCGCCGCCAACCTGATCGCCGAGACCCGCCGCGTCGACGGCATGGCCGGTACTGCGACCGTCCAGCCCGACTGGGCTCCGGTGGCGAAGCGCATCCGCGACGAGGCGACCGACAACTGGAACGACCAGGTCGCGGTCGACCGGCTGGTGAAGAAGGGCGTCACCTTCCTCCGCGAACGCGCCACCATCACCGGTCCGCGCCGGGTGAAGGCGGGGGACCGGGAGTTCGACGCGTCCCGCGGCATCATCATCGCGACCGGCACGGTTCCGGTGATCCCGCCGATCGAGGGGCTGGCCGGTACGCCGTACTGGACCAATCATGAGGCGATCGAGGCGGACACCCTGCCGGCCTCGATCGTCGTGCTGGGCGGTGGGGCGATCGGGCTCGAGCTGACCCAGGTGTTCGCCCGGTTCGGGGTGGACGTGACGGTGGTGGAAGCCTCGGAGCGCGTGCTCGCGATGGAGGAGCCCGAGTCGAGCGACCTCGCCAAGGAGGTCCTCGAGAAGGACGGCGTGACCTTCCGGACCGGTGTCCACGCCAAGTCCGTTAAGTACGACGGTGCCGGCTTCACCGTGTCACTCGAGGACGGCAGCACGGTCACCGGCGAGAAGTTGCTGGTGGCAACAGGCCGTCGGATCGACACGTTGACGCTCGGCCTCGACCAGTTCGGGATCGCCCCGGACGTGAGGCGCCTGTTGGTCGACGAGCACGTTCGTGCCGCGGACGGCGTCTGGGCGATCGGCGACGTCACCGGGGTCGGCGCGTTCACGCACACCGCGATGTACCAGGCGAACATCGCCGTGTTCGACATCCTCGGCGCCGAGGATGCCCCGGTGGCGAGCTACCACGCGATGCCGCGGGTGACCTTCACCGACCCGGAGATCGGCGCGGTCGGGCAGACCGAGCAGCAGGCCCGGGAGGCCGGCCTGGACGTGAAGATCGGGATCACCCAGATCCCCGCCTCGTCGCGCGGCTGGATTCACAAGGCGGGCAACGAGGGCTTCATCAAACTTGTCGTCGACAACGATCGCGGCGTCCTGGTCGGCGCGACCAGTGCGGGCCCGATGGGCGGCGAGGTCCTGAGCGCTCTCGCTGTCGCGGTACACGCGGCCGTCCCGGTTCACTCTCTGCAACAGATGATCTACGCATACCCGACTTTCCACCGCGCGATCGGGGATGCGCTCAGGCAACTCTGAGTGTTTGCCTGGCTCTTGTTGCGATCCGGTCGCAACTAGATCGAGAATGTCGGCATGCACGTTCCTGACGGGTTCTTCGACGCGCCCACTTCCGTCGCCACCGGCCTGATCGCCGCCGGAGCCGTCGGCTTCAGCCTGCAGCGGGCCAATCGTGAGATCCGGGAGACCGGCCCGGCGCTGGCCGGCCTGACCGCCGCGTTCGTCTTCGCCGTCCAGATGGTGAACTTCCCGGTCGGAGCGGGGACCAGCGGTCATCTGCTGGGTGGTGCGCTCGCGGCTGCCCTGGTCGGTCCGTGGACCGCCGTGCTGGTGATGTCCACGGTGCTGCTCGTGCAGGGCCTCCTGTTCGCCGACGGCGGCCTGACCGCGCTCGGCACGAACATCACCTTGATGGGCTTGATCACCGTCCTCGTCGGGTACTTCGTCACCCGCGCCCTGCTCCAGGTGCTGCCCAAGCGGGTCGGAAGCGTCGTCCCGTCGGCCACGGTTGGCGCGCTGGTGTCGGTTCCGGTGGCAGCGCTCGCCTTCACCGGGCTCTACGCGATCGGCGGCGCGGTCGACATCCCGCTGGGCAAGCTGGCGACCGCGATGGTCGGCTGGCACATCCTGGTCGGGGTCGGTGAGGCGGTCATCACGGCCGCTGTACTCAGCGCGGTCGTCGCGACCCGGCCCGATCTCGTGTACGCCGCTCGCCACCTGCAGAAGGACCTTGTCCTGGTCGATGCCGACGGCAAGAGTTCCACGGTGTCCCCGGACCGGCCGATCGCCGCGAAGCCCGTTGGTCGTTCACTCAGCGTCGGACTCGCCGCCACCCTGCTCGTCGCCGGGGTGATCAGCCTGTTCGCCAGCGCGCATCCGGACGGGCTGGAGTTCGTCGGTGCGAAGCTCGGGTTCGAGACCGCCGCGAAGAGCTCGGCGGTGGCAGGCAGCCCGCTGGCCGACTATGGAGTCAGCGGGATCGGCAACACTCAGGTTTCAGGCGCGCTCGCCGGCATCATCGGCGTACTGGTGACCATCGCGGTCGGGTTGGCGATCGCGAAGCTCGCCTCGCTGCGTGCGCGCGCCGACAAGGCCACCTGATGCGGCCGTGAGCGGCTCCGCCGGCGACGGTCTGTTGGTGCCGGTGGACAGCCGGGTCCACCGGCTGCCCGCGCAGGTGAAGATCGTCGCGCTCTTCCTGTTCGTGCTGGCCGTGGTCTCCACCCCGGCCGGCGCCTTCTGGGCCTTCGCCCTGTACGCCGTACTCCTGGGCGGCTGTGTGTTCCTCGCGAAGTTGCCGGTGACAACCGTGCTGAAGCGGCTGGCCGTGGAGACCCCGTTCGTGGTGTTCGCGTTGCTGTTGCCCTTTGTCGCCACCGGACCACGGATCGACTTCCTGGGCGTCTCGCTGTCGGAGTCGGGGGTGCTCGGTTCCTGGAACGTCCTGGCGAAGGGGACGCTAGGCGTGATCGCGGCGATCCTGTTGTCGGCGTCGACGGGACCACGCGACCTGCTCGCGGGGCTCGAGCGGTTGCGGCTGCCGTCGACGCTGGTGGCGATCCTGTCGTTCATGGTCCGCTACCTCAACGTGGTCTCCGACGACCTGCACCGGATGCGGATCGCGCGCGAGTCCCGCGGCTACATGGGTGGCCGGGCCGGACATCTGAAGGCTGTCGCCGGGGGAGTGGGCGCCCTGTTCGTCCGCAGTTTCGAACGCGGTGAGCGAGTCCATCTGGCGATGCAGTCCCGCGGCTACACCGGACGGATGCCGCTGCTGTCCCAGAGCGGGGCGAACAGTGGTCAGTGGCTGGAAGGCCTGACGATCTCCCTGCTGGCCGTCACCATCGCGGTCGCGGCTAGGGTGGTCGGCTGGTGAGCGGTCCATCGATCCACGTCGAACGGCTGGTCTTCGCCTATCCCGACGGCAGACAGGCACTCTTCGGCGTCGACTTCACTGTCCAACGCGGCGAACGCGTGGCTCTGCTGGGGCCGAACGGGGCAGGCAAGACCACGCTCGTGCTGCACCTCAACGGGATCCTCGGCTCTGTTGCCGGCGGCACCGGGAGCGGGCGGATCCAGATCGGCGGGTCGGACCTGCACCGAGAGCACCTGCCGGAGGTCCGCCGCAAGGTTGGCCTGGTGTTCCAGGACCCGGACGACCAGTTGTTCATGCCGACCGTGCGCGACGACGTCGCTTTCGGTCCGGCGAACCTCGGACTCCGCGGCGCCGAACTGGAGCAGCGGGTGCACGAGGCCCTGGTCCAGGTCGGCATGCAGGATCATGCGGACTTCGCGCCGCACCACCTCTCGTATGGGCAACGCCGCCGGGTCGCCGTCGCCACGGTGCTCGCGATGCGGCCCGAGGTCCTCGTGCTCGACGAGCCGTCCAGCAACCTCGACCCGGCCAGCCGCCGCGAGCTCGCCGACATCCTCTCCGGCCTCGACGTGACGCTGCTGATGATCACCCACGACCTGCCCTACGCGCTGCAACTGTGCGAGCGGAGCCTCCTGATGGACGAGGGCCGGATCGTCGCGGACGGCCTGACCCGCGACCTGCTCGGCGACGCCGACCTGATGGCCGCCCACCGGCTCGAGCTGCCGTACGGCTTCAACCCACTGTCCGTCCCGGGGCCCGAACGCTGATCAGGAGTCCTCGGCGAGCGCGTCGGCCGCCGCCGCGGCCGTGGCAGCGACTGTCGGAGGGGCCAGCTCGAAAGCCGATCGCAGCCGCCCACGCGACGCGGTCAGATGGGCGTTCATGGCGGCATCCGCGGCCTTGGCGTCACGCCGGCGGACCGCTGTGACCAGGAGGTCGTGCTCCTCGAGTGCCTCCTCGGTCACCCGGGAGTCGCGGAGCAGCCGGAACAGCTGGAGATGGCAGTGCAGCTTGGCGAAGATCTCCGCGAAGTAGCTGTTCCCGGTGGCGCCGATGATGGCCTGGTGGAACTCGGCGTCCTTGCGGGCGAAGGCGCCGTACGACATCATCCCGGCCTGGTAGCGGGCCCGCATCTCGCCGGCGATCCCGGCGATCCGCTCGATCTCCACCCGCTGATGCCGGCCGGCCGCCAGGCCAGAGCAGTACGGCTCGATCAGGAACCGCGCCTCGAAGAGATCCTCGAACCGCTCCGGGGTCAGCTTGGGGCTCGCGGAATATCCGATCAGATGTGTCTTCGTCACCAGGTCCTCGGCCTCGAGCCGGTTCAGTGACTCCCGCACGGGCGTCTGCGAGACGCCGAGTTGACGGCTGATGACATCGACGCGAATCCGCTCGCCGGGCTGGATCACCCCGTCCAGCAGGAGTGTTTGCAGCTGTTCGTAGACGACGTCGCTCATCCGGGTGCGTTCGGGACGCTCGGTGCTCTGGTCGCTCATCAGCCATCCCTGTCGGTCGGCGGTTGAATGCCTGTGCCTATGAATTCGTATGCACAGGCCATTGCTAATCGTATCGGATCTGATCTAGCCTGCCAAAAATCGGCAAAATCCACCCTGGGATGGTCGACGTGCACACTGACCTCGCAACGGCCCGATCGCTGACCGAACGCCTTCTGATCACGGCGGGTGTGCCCGGCCCGGCGGCCACCCAGCAAGCCGAACTGCTCCTGGTCGCAGAGGCGAAGGGGATGCCGTCCCACGGTCTGCTGCGACTGCCGAGGCTGCTCCGCAGGCTGGCGAACGGCACGGCGAGCCCGACGAACTCCGGCAAACACCAGTGGCTCAGCCCTTGCTACCTGTCCGTCGACGGCGAGCAGGGTCTGGGACCGGTGGTCGCGCGCCGCGCCCTGGAAGCGGTCGTCCCGGCGGCCGGACGTCATGGCGTCGCGGTCTGCTCGATCACGAACAACAACCATCTCGGCATGCTCGGGTACTACGCCGGCCTGATGGCCGAGCGGGGTCTGGTCTGCCTGGGGATGACGACCAGCGAGGCGCTGGTCCACCCCTGGGGCGGTACCGAGGCGATGCTCGGCACGAACCCGTTCGCACTCGGCGTTCCCGCGCAGCCGTACCCGCTGGTGCTTGACATGGCGACCTCGCAGATCTCGATGGGAAAGATCCACGACCACGCGCTCCGCGGCGTACCTCTCGAGCCGGGGTGGGCGCTCGACGCCGAGGGAAACGCCACGGTTGATCCGGAGGCGGCCAAGTCCGGAGCGATCGCGCCCTTCGGCGGGCCGAAGGGGTACGGGCTCGGCCTCGGCCTGGGCGCGATGATCACCTTCCTCACCGGCGCCGCCTACGGGACGGCCGTCGGCGGAACGCTGGACGACGACCGCCCGAGCAACAAGGGCGATCTGTTCATCCTGCTCAGCGGTGGCGCACACAGCACTTCTGAATACCTCGACCAGGTCCGCGACAGCAGACGGGCCGATCCTGCCAAGCCGGTCGCGGTTCCCGGCGACGGTGCGCGGGCTCGCTACCAGGAGTCGGCTGCCAACGGCATCGATGTCGCCGACGACCTTTGGCGTGAGCTGACCGGCCTGCTGGCCGCGACCAGCCGCCCCGAAGCGGCTCTGGCCGAATGACCCCGCCCTCGACCGACAAGGATCAGCAGAATATGACGATCACCCCTGCCTCGTTCGGTGTGCAGCGCTCGCCACGAACGGTTGTCTTCGGAGCCGGCCAGCGAGCGTTGCTCGGCCGCCAGGCCGCGGAGTACGGGCGTAAGGCTCTTGTCTGCACCGATCAGCGGCTGGCGGCGTCGGCCGAATTCGCCGAGCTGATCGCCGACCTGTCGGACCACGGGCTAGAGGTGAGCGTGTGGACGGACACCGCCGCCGAACTTCCGGCCTCTGACATCGAGGCCTGCTACAGCGCGATGAAGGATTCCGGGATCGAGGTGGTGATCGGGATCGGTGGTGGCAGTTGCCTCGACCTGGGCAAGGCCATCGCGCTGCTGCTCAGCCACGGCGGTCCACTCGACCGGTACTACGGGGAGAACGCCGTACCGGGTCCCGTCCTTCCGATCATCGCCGTTCCGACGACCGGAGGGACCGGATCTGAGGTCACACCGGTCTGCGTGCTCAGCGACAGCCGCCGGGAGCTGAAGGCAGGGATCTCGTCGGCCTACCTGGTTCCGTCGGTGGCCATCTGCGATCCGGAGCTGACCTACAGCTGTCCGCCCGGACTGACCGCCAGTGCCGGCGCCGACGCGGTCTCCCATCTGGTGGAGTCGTTCACCGCGATCCAGCGGCCGCCCACGGCGGTCGGCGAGGGCCGGGTCTTCATCGGCAAGAACGTGATCAGCGACTCCTACGCCCGCTGGGGTCTCGGCCTGCTGGCCCGCGCGCTGCCCGAGGCGTTCGAGCATCCGGACGATCGGCAGGCACGCTCCGACGTGATGCTGGCGGCCAACGCCGGCGGCTATGCGCTGGGAGTGGCGGGAACTGCCGCCGCGCATGCGCTGCAGTATCCGCTCGGTGCTCTCACACACACCGCCCACGGTGTCGGGGTCGGCGCCCTTCTCCCGTACGTGATGCGCTACAACGCCTCCGTCCGGGTCCGGGAGTTCGCCGAGATCGCGACCTTCTTCGGCATCCCGGAGAGCGGCGGCGGCGAAGTACAGGCGCTAGCTGGAATCGATGCCATCGATCGCCTGCTCGACCGGATCGGCATCCCGCCGACCCTCAAAGAGCTCGGCCTGACCGAGGACCAGCTCTCCTACGTCGCGTCGATGGGCATGAAGTCTGCCCGGCTGGTCGACAACAACCCCCGTCCGCTGGATGCCGATGCGCTGTACGAGATCACTCGCGCCGCGTACTTCGGCGACCGAAGCAACCCGTTCTGACCGGGCGAAATGGAGAACCAAGCGATGACCTCCCCGCACGATCTGTTCATCGACGGTCAGTGGCGGCCGGCCAGTGACGGCCGGCGTTTCGCGGTCCACGATCCGGCCGATGGTTCCGAGCTGGCCCAGTTCGCGGCAGCCACCGAGGCTGACTGCCTGGCGGCGGTCGACGCCGCAGCCGACGCGTTGGCCGACTGGGCCGCGACGCCGCCGAGGCAGCGGTCCGAGATCCTCCGAAGCTGTTTCGACATCCTGACGGCCGAGCGCGAGCAGTTCGCCGGCCTCATCGTCGCCGAGAACGGCAAGGCGTACGCCGACGCGCTCGGCGAGGCCGCCTACGCTGCCGAGTTCTTCCGCTGGTTCGCCGAGGAGGCGGTCCGGATCGGCGGCGACTTCCGGCTCTCCCCGTCGGGCGACAAGACGATCGTGGTCAGGCGGGACCCGATCGGGGTGTCGGTGCTGATCACGCCCTGGAACTTCCCTGCGGCGATGGCGACCCGCAAGATCGCACCGGCGCTGGCGGCCGGCTGTTCGGTGGTGCTGAAGCCGGCCAGCCAGACTCCGCTCACCGCCGCCTACGTTGTCGAGGTACTGCGCCGTGCGGGTGTCCCGGCTGGTGTCGTCAACCTGGTGACGCCGGTGCCCGCCGGTCCCGCGGTGAGCGCGATGCTGCACCACCCCGCAGTACGCAAGCTCTCCTTCACCGGCTCGACCGAGGTCGGCCGCGTGCTGCTGCGAGAGGCCGCCGACCAGGTGGTCAGCTCGTCGATGGAACTCGGGGGCAACGCGCCGTTCATCGTGCTGCCCGGTGCCGATCTGGCCGCCGCCGTCGAGGGCGCGATGGTCGCGAAGATGCGCAACGGCGGAGCCGCCTGTACCGCGGCCAACCGGTTCTACGTGCACGACTCGCTGGTCGAGGAGTTCAGCACCCGCATCACGGCGGCGATGAAGGGGCTCACGATGGGTCCGGGCGCGGACCGGTCGAACGATCTCGGCGCCCTGGTGTCGCCGGAGGAGCGTGACAAGGTGACCTCGCTCGTGGAGCGGGCGGTTGACGCCGGCGCCACCGTGGCCCTGGGCGGCGAGCCGACGGAGGTCGGTGCCTTCTACCCGCCGACGGTGCTGACAGACGTCCGGCACGGCAGCGTGATCAACCAGACCGAGATCTTCGGCCCGGTCGTCGCGATCGTCGGCTTCACCGAGGTCGACGAGGCGGTCGCGATGGCCAACGACACCATCTACGGCCTGATCGCCTACGTGTACGGCGATCCTGCCCGCGCGCTCGCGGTCGCGCAGCGGATCGACGCCGGCATGGTCGCGGTCAACCGGGGCGTGCTGAGCGATCCCGCGGCCCCGTTCGGGGGGACGAAGCAGTCCGGGCTCGGCCGCGAAGGCAGCTCCGAAGGCATCCTCGAGTTCCTCGAGGAGAAGTACATCGGGATCGAGGTGTGACCCATGGCCAACGCGGTCCTCCCCACCCTGACATCCCCGGCCATCGAGGACGGACCACCCGTCCGGAAACGGCCGAGGGCCAAACCGAGGCGGCAGAACCTGGCCGGCTGGCTGTTCGTCGGACCGGTGATCTTCGGGGTGCTGTTCTTCCAGCTGGCACCGGTGGCGGCCTCCCTGGTGGTGTCGCTGACCAACTGGTCCGGACTGAACAAGCCCGAGTTCCTCGGTCTCGGCAACTATCGCGAGTTGTTCACCGCCGACGACACCTTCTACTCCTCACTGCGCAACACTGTGATCTTCACCGTCGTCGTGGTGCTCCTGACCATCCTGATCGGGCTTGGCCTAGCGGTCCTGTGCAACCAGAAGGTCAAGGGCATCGGCATCTTCCGGACCCTGTACTACTCGCCCGTCGTGACCAACGTCGTCGCGATCGGCTTCGTCTGGTTCTGGCTCTACGACCCGGACAACGGGCTGTTCAACTCGACGCTGAAGACGATCGGGATCGACGGGCCGGCCTGGCTGTCGGACACGAAGACCGCGCTGATCGCTGTCATCATCGTGGCGATCTGGCAGGGCGTCGGCTACCCGATGGTGATCCTGCTCGCCGGGCTGCAGAACATCGATCCGTCGTTGACAGAAGCGGCCACTGTGGACGGCGCGACGGCCTGGCGGCGGTTCTGGTCAGTGGTGTTCCCACTGCTGACGCCGAGCCTGTTCTTCCTGACCATCACGCAGTTCATCACCTCGTTCCAGGTGTTCGGAATCATCTACGTGATGACGTCCGGTGGCCCGAACAACGCCACCTCGGTGTTCATCTTCCACATCTACGAGGCGGCCTTCGGGCACGGCCGGCTGGGTTATGCCTCGGCGATGGGCTGGGTGCTGTTCGTCATCGTCGGCGTCGTCACCGCGATCCAGTGGAAGCTGGAGAAACGCTGGGTGCACTATGACAACTGAAACGCTTCGCGTCCCGCTGAACAGGCCCCCGAGGCACCTGCCGCGCCGGATCGTCGTCTTCGCGACGTTGCTGTTCTTCGCGGTGGTCTTCGCGATGCCGCTGCTGTGGATGGTCAGTGCGTCACTCAAGCCGGAGAACGAAGTACTGCAGACACCTCCGACCTTCATCGGTTCCACGGTCCAGTGGGCCAACTACTCCCAGGCTGCGGACGGGCTGCTGCCGTTCTTCCTGAACAGCGTGAAGCTCGCCGCGCTGAATGTCAGCTTCCTGCTGCTGTTCGCCTCGCTGGCCGGCTACGGATTCGCCCGGCTGAACTTCGCGTTCAAGAACCTCGCCTTCGCGTTGTTGCTGTCCACGGCAATGATCCCGAGCATGGTCTACCTCGTCCCCCAGTACATGCTGTTCCGCGAGATGGGCTGGATCGACACCCACTACCCGCTCTGGATCCCGAACGTGCTGACCCCCGTCTTCGGCACCTTCCTGCTCCGGCAGGCGTTCCGCGGGGTACCGATGGAGCTGGAGGAGGCGGCCAAGCTCGACGGCGCGTCCACCTTCGGCACCTTCTGGCGGATCATGCTCCCGCAAGTGAAACCGGCCCTGGCCGCAGTCGGGGCGCTGACCTTCATGGGCTCGTGGAACGACCTGTTCGGCCCGCTGATCTTCCTCAACTCGACGCGGTTGCAGACGATGCCGATCGCGCTCGCGCTGTTCAAGGGTGAGTACTTCACCCAGACGAATCTCATGATGGCGGCCGCTGCGCTCACGATCCTGCCGCCGCTGCTGCTTTTCCTGCTCGCGCAGAAGTACTTCGTCCAGGGCATCACGATGTCCGGCCTGAAAGGTTAGGTGTACGCCGCATGCGGATCACCCGGATCGAATCGATCATCCTGCTCGACAAGCTGCACATCCTCAAGGTGCACACCGACGAGGGCCTGGTCGGCATCGGCGAGGTCAGCCCGATGAACGCCCACGTCACCCACAGCGTCATCGAGCACGCGCTCGCGCCCTTGCTCATCGGCGAGGAGGCGACCGACATCGAACGACTGTGGCGACGGCTGTACACCAAGCCGTTCAAGCTCGGCCCCGGCGGTGCGCAGCTGAACGCCATCGCCGGCATCGACATCGCCCTGTGGGACCTGCTCGGCAAGGCCGCCGGGTTGCCCGTCTACAAACTGCTCGGCGGGAAGTACCGCCAGAGCATGAAGGTCTACGCCAGCTCGATGGCCCGGGGGATGAGCCCGCAGAAGGAGGCCGAGCGCGCGCAGTGCTTCCAGGAGAAGGGCTTCCACGGCTACAAGATCCACTCGTCGACGCCGTGGATGCACGACGACGGCTTCGACCAGACCATCGCGACCGTCACGGCGGTGCGGGAGCTGGTCGGGGACGACTTCCCGATCCTGGTCGACGTCAACAACGCGTACTACGAGCACACCGCGATCAAGCTGGCGCACGCGCTGGAAGATCTCGGGGTCTGGCATTTCGAGGAGCCGCTGGCCGCGCACGACTACGCGGCGTACGGGCGGCTGGCCGACGCGGTCGACATCCCCATCGCGGTGGGGGAGCAGGAGTACACCAGCTGGCAGTTCCGCGAGCTGATCCTGCAGGGCCGGGTCGACATCCTGCAGCCCGACGTCATCAAGTGCGGCGGCATCACGGAGTTCAAGAAGATCGCCGTGCTCGCCGACACCTTCACCAAGCCGATCACCGTCCACAACACCCAGCAGACCATCGGTACGTCGGCGCACGCCCACCTCTGGGTCAGTACGCCGTCCTGCGTCTATCCGCAGGAGTACAACATCGAGCACAACCCGATCCTCGACGACCTGCCGATCTGGCAGAACCCGCTCGTCCCGGTCAACGGCGAGATCACGCCGTGGGAACTCCCCGGGCTGGGCGTCGAGCTGAACGAGGACGCGATCGCCAAGCTGCGCACCAACTGAAGTCCACCCCTGACAGAAGAGGAACGACCATGACGGCACAACAGATTTCCCGGCGGTCGGTGCTCAAAGCCGTCGGCCTGGGGACCGGCGCGATCGCTGCAGGCATCCCACTGGCCGCGTGCAGCGGCAACAGCGGCGGGGGAGGCGGCGGTGGCAACGCCTCCTTCCTGACCTGGGACACCACCAGCGGCACCCCGCTCTACACGGTCGCGGAGAACTGGGCCAAGAGCGCCGGCAAATCGATCGACATCCAGTCGGTACCGGGCGACGACTACGACACGAAGCTGAGGACGGTGCTGTCGTCCGGCGCGGCACCGACGGCGATCAGGATCAACGACGACTATGTCGCCGGGTACTACGCGGAGGGGTCCCTCCTTGATCTGAAGCCGTACCTCGACAAGGACGGGATCAAGCCCGACGACTATTTCCCGGTCGCCTTCAACTTCGCCAAGCAGTCCGACGGGGCGCACGCGGCCTGGCCGATCATGACCAACCCTGGTGTCATCTACTGCAATGTCGACGCGTTCCAGGAAGCAGGCGTCGCACTGCCGCCGAAGGACTGGGCCGCCAGTGGCTGGACCTGGGACGACTTCCTCGACACCGCGAAGAAGCTGACCAAGCCCAACGGTGAGCGGTGGGGCGCGCTGATCTTCCCGGACACCGCCCTGGAGACGGTGTGGCCGGTCAACAACGGCAGCGACGGCATCTACTCCAAGGACGCCACCCGCTTCACCCTCGCGGAGCCACAGGGCGCTGAGGCGGTCCAGTGGATCGCCGACCTCGCACTCGTCCACAAGGTCCACCCGGACTTCGCCACCGTCACGGCCGGCCGGCAGACGCCGAACTGGGCGCTCGCCCAGCTGGGCACCGGCAAGGTCGCGATGCTGCTTGGACTGACCAGTGGCATCCCGTACCTGCGCAGCAACGCGAAGGTGAAGTGGGACATCTTCCCGCCGCCGATGAAGGTCGCCCGCAAGACGGTGAACACGATGACGGTGCTGGCGATCCCCAAGGCCTCCAAGGATCCCGACGCGGCCTGGGCCTTCCTGAAGTACTGCGCCGGCGCGGACGCGTCGAAGCTGCTGGCCCAGTCACGGGGCTTCATGCCCGTCAGCAAGAGCTCGTCGGAGTTGTTCGTGCCCGACGACAAGGGCCCGGCCAATCTGGCCCTCGTCACCCTGGCGCTCGACAACGCGGTGAACGAGAACTTCAGCCGCTACATCGAACGCGCCCGGACCATCTACCGCCCGGTGCTGGACGACGTCTGGGGTGGCAAACAGACCGCGGCGGCGGCGCTCGGCAGCGTCAAACAGAAGGTCGAAGACGTGCTCGCGGGAAAGGGATGACATGAAGATCACCGAGATCAGCGTCGAGGTGGTGTCGAAGCCGAAGGCGCACGCCGTTCGGGACGCGATCCAACTGCTCGACCGGGACGGGCGCACCCGGGTCCGCATCGACACCGACGAAGGAGTGAGCGGGGTCAGCGACACGTACTTCGGCCGGGTGGCGAGCTCGCCGGCGGTGCTGGCCAAGATCGTCACCGAGCAGCTGGCTCCCGCGATCGTCGGCGAGGACCCGACCCTGATCCGCGGAATCCGGCAGAAGCTGCAGACGCTCACTGACTATCAGGGCACGGCCGGCCTGTCGTCGTACGGGATCTCCGCGATCGATCTGGCGTTGTGGGACCTGCTCGGCAAGTCGCTGGAGGCGCCGGTCTGGCAGCTCCTCGGGGCCCAGCGCACGGCGATCCCGACGTACGCGATGGTGGGCGGGCTCGAGCTGGACGTCACGGGCCTGGAGACCGTGTCGGCCAAGGCGATGGAACAGGGCTTCCGCGGCGTCAAGATGAAGGTCGGCGGCGGCCCGCTCAGCGAGGACCTGGCCCGGATCAAGGCGGTCCGGGCGGTGATCGGACCGGATGCCCCGCTGATGGTCGACGCCAACCAGGCCTTCGGATACTCCGAGGCGCTGCGCCGGGGCCGTGCTTACGAAGAGCTCGACTGCCGGTGGTTCGAGGAGCCGTTGCCGGCCGCCGATACCGACGGCCACGTCAGGCTGGCCGAGAAACTCGACATCCCGATCGCGACCGGCGAGAACAGGTACGGGCAGGCGCAGTTCCGGGACCTGATCGCCCGTGGCGGCGTGGGGGTCATCCAGCCGGACCTGAGGCGTGCCGGTGGGCTCACCGACTGCTTCGAGATCGGCCTGATGGCTGCTGGGTTCGGCGTGCCCTACGCCTCCCACGGTGGCGGTGCGCACATCCACGTGCTGGCCGCGCTGCCCAACACGATCTACGTCGAGAGCGGGCTGTTGCCCGCTGACAGCCGGGTCGAGCTGGTGGACGGCTGCTACCCGTTGCCGCTCGAGCCCGGATTGTCGTCCTGGAATCACTAGCCCCCCGGATCGGAGAACTCGGCCTACCTGAATCGGCAACTGGCGGTGAATTTCTTACTGAGGACTTGTTTGTTACTCACTGGTCGGCGATGGTGACTTTCAGTTGTCTTGCGCCCCTCCCAGTGCAAAGGCGGTCCGCCCAATGAAGTACGTCGCCGGCCTCATCAGTGCAGCGGTCATCGGTACCGCGATCCTCACGCCCACCGTCGCCCACGCGGCGGCACCCAACTACGTCGCCCTCGGAGACTCCTACGCCTCCGGTGTCGGCACCCGGACCTACACCTCGGAGAGCGGCTCCTGCCAGCGCTCGACCAAGTCCTACCCGTACCTCGACGCCGCCCGGATCGGCGCCAACCTGACCTCGGTCGCCTGCTCCGGCGCCCGGGTCGCCGACGTGACAGCCAACCAGCTTGGCCCGCTCACCAGTGCCGTCAACTTCGTCACGGTCCAGGTGGGTGGCAACGATGCCGGGTTCTCGTCCGTCATCACCACCTGCGCCCAGCCGGCCTGGCTGAGCGACTGCGACGGAGCGATCAACACCGCGCAGGCAACCATCAACAACACCATCCCGGGAAGGCTGAACGGCCTCTACGCGACGATCCGCAGCCGGGCCGCGAGCGCGAAGGTGATCGTGGTCGGCTACCCGCGGCTGTTCAACGGGACCGACTGCAACGCCGGCACCTTCTTCAGCGCCGCCGAGATGACGCGCCTGAACCAGACCGCCGACCTGCTCAACAGCAAGATCAGCGCGGCCGCCGGTGCCGCGGGTTACACCTACGTCAACCCGACGTCGGCCTTCGTCGGGCACGCGGTCTGCGGCAGCCCGGAGTGGATCAACGGTCTGTCCAACCCGGTCAGCGAGTCGTACCACCCGAATGTGACCGGCCAGGCGAGCTTCGCCAACCTGGTCGGCGCGGTCCTCAACTAATCGCTCGACCTGCGCGGCGCCCCTGTTCGTGGTGTGATGCAGGGGTGCCGCACAGGTCTGCCCACTGGCTTCTGACAGCCCGGGTCCAGGCCAATGGCCTCGATCGTCCGGGGTCCGAGGCCGGCCCCGGAGGGGTGGCCGACGTCGTACGCCGGACGGCTGGTCTCCAGGGCCAGAGCTGGCGAGGCCTGGCGTACGCCGTCCGCGCGCGCTCCACCGCGACCACCTGGGCCGACGTGTCCCACGCCCAGGAGATCGATCGTTCCGTCTTCCGCGGCTGGTTCATGCGCGGCACCCTGCAACTGGTCGCCACCGAGGACGCGGGCTGGCTCCTCGGCCTTCTCGGACCCAAATTCATCAAGGACACCACCCGCCGGTACGGCGAGCTCGGGCTGTCCGAGGATCTTCGGGCCCAGGCGACTGTGGTGATCGAGAACCATCTTCTGGAGCACGGACCGACCAGCCGGGCCACGATCGGCGCAGTACTGGTGCAGGAAGGGTTGTTGCCGGAGCCGAAGGGGCAGGCGGTTTACGCCTTGATCCGGCATGCCGGGTTGCTAGGGCGGATCTGCTACGGCCCGGGGCATGACGCGGACGAGACTTGGGTCGCTGTGACGGATTGGCTCGGCCAGGCTTTGCGATTCACTGCCGAGGGAGCTGCGGACGAGCTCGCGCGGCGGTATCTCACGGCGTACGGGCCGGCGACAGAGAAGGACTTCGCGACCTGGGCCGGGTTGCCGGTGCCGGTCGCGCGGACAGCGCTGAAAGCGGTCGCGAAGACCACGTTCGTGGTCGACGGGGTGTCGTTGGCGGCGATGGACGAGTTACCGGGCCGCACTGATCTCAGGCTGCTCGGGGAGTTCGACCCGTATGTGCTGGGCTATCAGGACCGGCGCTATGCGCTGGCCGAGGAGCATCGCAAGCACATCCATCCGGGCGGCGGCATGCTGCGCCCGGCCGTGGTCGAGGCGGGCCGGGTGATCGGCTCCTGGAAGCACGAGAAATCCCAGGTCGAGCTGTTCGAGCCAGGGCCGGACCCGGCTGGGCTGGCGGAAGAAGTCGCGGACCTCGCTCGGTTCCGCGGTTGATCGTATATGCCGCATCGGGTATATATGGGGTCATGAACGAGACGCTGACTGTTGCCGACGGCCGGACCCAGTTGCGGATGGAGCGTGCGCTGGCGCATCCGGCGGAGAAGGTGTGGCGGGCGCTGACCGAACCGTCCGAGCTGTCCCGCTGGTTCCCGGCCGCGGTGGAGCTCGACCTCCGGCTGGACGGCCCGATCTCGTTCACCTTCCCCGACGGCGAAGACGACTTCGTAGAGGATCCTGACAACACGGGCGTGATCCGTGCGTTCGATCCGCCGCGGTTGCTCGAGTACACGTGGGGCGTGGAGGTCCTTCGGTGGGAGCTCGAGCCGACCGCTGATGGTTGCCTCCTCACCCTGACTGCCACGTTCGACGACCGCCCGGGATCGGCGAGCTTCACCTCCGGGTGGACGATCTGCTTCGACGCGCTCGACCGGGTGCTCGGTGGTTCGGCGGTGCCGGAGAAGGACTACGCCGAACTGCACGAGTACTACGTGAAGGCGTACGGGCTCGATCAGGGCGAGGTGCTGGACGACGGCAGCATCCGGTTCGAACGTCAGCTGATCCGTCCGAAGGAGCTCGTCTGGTCGGTCCTGACCGGAGCCGAGGCGGCCGCGATCGGCAGCACCCCGCCGGCCGGATTCGTTGCCAAGGGCATTGAACCCGGACCGGTCGAGGAGCTGACCGAGCCAACCCGGCTGGCCTATTCCTCACCGCAGGGCGAGGTCGCCTGGTCGCTGCGGGACGGCAACGGTGGAGCCCGTCTGGTGGTCACCCAGGCTGGACCGGCGGGGGAGTACCTAGCGGCCTGGCACGACCTGATCGAGTCGCTGGCTGGCGCCCTAATCAACCAGCGGTGAGGCTGCGACGTACTGGCGGAGGTGTTCGGCGGTCAGGGAGGCACTGCTCTCGACGAGGTCGGCCGGGATGCCGGTGAAGACGATCTGGCCGCCGTCGTGGCCGGCGCCCGGACCGAGATCGATCAGCCAGTCGGCGTGCGCCATCACCGCCTGGTGATGCTCGATCACGATCACCGTGTTGCCGTCGTCGACCAGTTTGTCCAGCATCGCCAGCAGTTGATCGACATCGGCGAGATGGAGTCCGGTCGTGGGCTCGTCCAGGATGTAGATCGTCCCGTTCTTGCCCATATGGATCGCGAGTTTCAGCCGTTGCCGTTCCCCGCCCGACAGGGTCGTCAGCGGTTGTCCGAGACCGAGATAGCCGAGCCCGACCGAGGCCAGCCGGTCGAGGATCGCCCGCGCCTGCCCGGTGCTGAAGAACTCCCGGGCCTCGTTGACCGACATCCGCAGTACTTCGCTGATGTTCTTCCCGCGCAGCCGATAGGCCAGCACTTCCGCGGTGAACCGCGCGCCGTTGCAGTCCTCGCACACCGACGAGACCTCGGCCATCATGCCGAGATCCGTGTAGATCAGCCCGAGGCCCTTGCAGGTCTGGCAGGCGCCGACCGAGTTCGCGCTGAACAGCCCGGCCTTCACCTTGTTGGCCTTGGCGAACTCGGTCCGGATTGGATCCAGCAGTCCGGTGTACGTCGCCGGGTTGCTCCGCCGCGACCCGCGGATCGGTTCCTGACCGGCAACGATCACTCCGGCGCGACCGGTCAGCGATCCATGGATGAGCGAACTCTTGCCCGACCCGGCGACCCCGGTCACCACGGTCAGCACCCCGAGTGGGACCTCGACGCTGACATCCTGCAGATTGTGGAGATTCGCCCCCTCGATCGTCAGGCTCCCGGTCGGACGGCGTACGACGTCTCGCAGACGCACCCGGTGGTCGAGATAGCGGCCGGTCAGCGTGCCCGACTTCTTCAGGCCCTTCAGGTCGCCCGCGTAGCAGAGCCGCCCGCCGGCCAGGCCCGCACCGGGACCGAGGTCCACCACGTGATCGGCTATCAGGATGGTCTCCGGCTTGTGTTCGACCACCAGGACGGTGTTGCCCTTGTCCCGCAGTTGCAGTAGCAACTCGTTCATCCGCTGGATGTCGTGCGGGTGCAGCCCGACTGTCGGCTCGTCGAACACATACGTCACATCCGTGAGGCTCGAGCCGAGGTGCCGGACCAGCTTCACCCGCTGTGCCTCACCACCGGACAGCGTGGACGACTCGCGATCCAGACTGAGATACCCCAGCCCGATGTCGACCATCGAGTCGAGGGTCTCGCGCAATCCCTCGAGCATCGGCGTGACCGACGGGTCCTTGATCGCGCCGATGAACTCGGCGAGGTCGCTGATCTGCATCGCCGAGCACTGGATGATGCCCTGGCCGTCGATCCGCGCGGACCGGGCGGCTTCGTTGAGCCTCGCCCCACCGCACTCGGGGCAATCCGTCAGCTTCACTGCTCGATCCGCGAACGTCCGGATTTGGCTCTGCATCGACTCGCGATCCTTCGCGAGGTAGAGCCGCTTCACCTTGACGATCAATCCCTCGAAGGTGAGGTTGCTCTTGTCGATCTTGACCTTCGTGGACGGCTGGTAGAGGAACTGCTCCCACTTGTCCGGTGAGTAGTCCTTGAGTGGGAGGTCGGGGTCGAACAGCCCCGACTTCGCCATCAGTTGCCAGTACCACGTGTCGACGGCGAACCCGGGCACCTTGATCGGGTCCTGGTTCAGGGACCGGTCGGTGTCCACCAACTCGTCGAGGTCGATGTCGGTGGCTTTGCCGAGCCCTTCACAGGCCGGGCACATTCCTTCGGCCCGGTTGAAGCTGAACGACGACGGCGGCCCGACGAACGGCGTACCGATCCGGCTGAAGAGGATCCGCAACATCGTGTAGGCGTCCGTGGCGGTTCCGACAGTGGAGCGGGCGTTGGCGCCGATCCTGTCCTGGTCGACGATGATCGCGGCGCTCAGGTTGCGCAGCGAGTCCACGTCCGGGCGGGACAGGCTCGGCATGAAGTTCTGGACGAAGGCGGTGTACGTTTCGTTGATCAGCCGCTGCGACTCCGCGGCAATGGTGTCGAAGACGAGCGAGGACTTGCCGGAACCGGAGACGCCGGTGAAGACGGTCAGCCGCCGCTTCGGGATGTCCAGCGAGACGCCGCTGAGGTTGTTCTCCCGGGCGCCGCGGACCTGGATCACGTCGTGACTGTCGGCCGCAAAGTGGTCGGAAATCTGGGTCAGGGTCGAATCAGGCATGCCTTCAATCGTCTCATTGAAGCGCCCGTGGAGACTTTGATCGACCGCCTCCGCGGGATCCCAGCGGGCTGAGGACCACAAACCTTCCACTGGCCGAGGAAGCTTCCGGTTCACCTGTGAGAATGGGCGCATGCGTGCCACCGTCAAGGACGTCGCGAAGCTGGCCGGGGTGTCCCCGAAGACGGTGTCGAACGTCATCAACGGCATCGTGTTCGTCCGGCCCGAGACCCGGGCGAGGGTCGAACAGGCCGTGATCGAGCTCGGCTACGTCCCGAACATGAGCGCCCGCGGGCTGCGCAACGGCCGCTCCGGGATGATCGGACTCGCCCTGCCCGACCTACTCCGGCCCTACTCGGCCGAGGTCATCCACCTGGTCGTCGAGCTGGCTCATCAGCGCGGTTGGGGCGTGCAGATCGAACAGACCGCTGCCGAGCCCCAGCGCGAGTGGGAGTTGCTGTCGAAGGCCCGCGCCCATCTGGTCGACGGCCTGATCCTGAACCCGATCACGCTCGACGACAGCGCGGTGATGTCGGCCGGCCCACTGCCTGCGGTCGTCCTGATCGGCGACGTGGACCAGGACGTGGTCAGCCAGGTCTGCATCGACAACGTCGCCGCCGCTCGTGACATGACCCAGCATCTGCTCGACCAGGGCTACCGCCGCGTCGCAGCAGTCGGCACGCCGGACTCAACCGGTACTGCGGCGGCGCAGCTCCGCACGACGGGCTATCGCGAGGCACTCGCGAGCGCGGGCGTTCGCCATGATCCGGAACTGGAGATCATGCTCGACCGGTGGAGCCCGGAGGGTGCCGCGACCGCGATCACGCGGTTCCTGGCGACCCACGAGCCGCCCGACGCGTTCTTCTGTTTCACCGACACGATCGCCCTCGGCGCCCTGTCGGCACTCTGGACGGCAGGGGTCGCAGTACCGGGGCAGTGTGGGGTCGCCGGGTTCGACAACCTGCTCGACAGCCAGTACGCCGTGCCGCCGCTGACCACGGTGGATTTCGACCGGCGGGCGTTCGTCGAATCCGCCCTGGACCTGCTCGGCGCCCGGATGGCGAACAAGGACGCACCGCCCCGGCGCATCGTCATCCCGCATCGGATCGTGCCCCGCGCCAGCACCAGCCGCTAAGGCGCATTGGCTGGTTATGCATTATTGGGAATTAATTTCCTGTTGTTCCTGCCGGGACAAGGAATTGCTACCAGTTGTTTCAGTGGACAGCAGTTTCGTGGGCAATGGTTCCAGCAGGCGGGAAACCTTGCTCGATCTCTTGAAAACGGGGTCACCGTCAGCAAGGCTGCCGTGATCACTGCTGCGCCGTGAGGAGCGCAGGGTGGGCAACTGGTGCCAACGGGGCCGCTTCGTCGACCCCGGACAGCATGAACGTTGTGAACACCAACTGTTCCTCGGGGGAACGATGAAGAAGGGGGAATTGTGTCAGCGATGAAGCAGCTCGCCGAGCGCCGCCGTGATGTGAGGAGTCACGGTAATGAACTCGGCAGGGCTTCGATCCAACCGGCGGTCTGTACCGGCATCCACGAGGTGACCTCGTCGATCCCGTCGGGACAACCGCGACGCGTGGCGGTGCTGAGGTTGAGCAACGGTCTCACCACCACGCTGCGTCTGGGTGAGGGTGCTCCGGTGCCCGAGCGCGGCGCGACTGTTTACGTCCGTGGTGGCCGTGGGATGGGAGACCAGCCCGCATCAGGTGGTGTCACCCGCGCGAGTTAGCCGCTGCGGCTGAATCAGTGACTCGCCGGCCTCAGGTCAACGCCGAGCTGAGACCGGCAAGTCCCTGGATCAGGTTGTTATCGAGTTCAAGTCGGCCTTGAGGCGGTCCTCCACCGCCACCGACGGGTCGGAGTACTGGCCCGTGAGGCAGATGGGGCCGGTGTAGTTCTGCGCTTTGAGTTGGCGCAGGATCGCGGACCAGTTGGCGAGGCCCTCGGAGGCTTGGACGAACCACGGCTTCCATGCACCACCGAGGTCGTCGGTCGGTCTGGTGGGGATGTAGGTGACGTTCTTCAGGTTCACGATGCCGAGCCGGCCGGCGACCAGGGGAAGCGTGATCGCGGGATCGTCGCCGGCCAGCGCGTCGTGAGCCGCGTCCCACACGACCTTGAAGGCAGCCGGGAGTCCTTCGAGGAGTTGGAGCACGCCCAACGACGACGACACGAACTTCCCGTGATGCGGTTGCACCCCCACCTGTACGCCGTACTGGTCGGCAAGCGACGCGACTCCCTCAAGCTTCGCCCTGGTACGCCGGACGGAGGCGGCATATCCGTCGGTGCCTAGGTCGGCCATGATCCGGATCATCGGGACCCGGGCTGCCGCGGCCGCTGCGAAGGCGCTTTCGTCGAGCCCACTCGCGATGCTGATCGGCTCGACACCTTCGGCACGGAGTTGTGCCATGAACCCGGACAACGCCGCCTCGGCGGTGGCGGGGGTGATGTAGGCGGTGTCGCGGACGGGTACCTCGGCACCGGTGAAGCCGAGCCCGGCGACGAGCCGGCCGAGCTCGTCACCGGGAAGGTGGGCCCACGGTTTGGTGAAGACGGACCAGGTCATGTTTTCAGCGGCCTCCGAGTCCACTCATGGTGATACCTCTGACGAACCAGCGTTGGGTGAGGAAGAAGAGCACGATCAGCGGAACCGTGGTGATCGTCGCCGCCATCAGCAGCAGGTTCCACTGAGTGCCGTTGGTGTCCTGGAACACCTGCAGGCCGACGGCCGCAGTACGGGTGGCGTCGCTGTTGGAGATCACCAGCGGCCACAGCAAGTTGTTCCACTGACCGATGAACTTGAAGACGGCGAGGGTCGCGATCGCCGGGATCGCGAGCGGCACGATCACCCGGGTGAACGCCTGCCAGCGGTTCGCGCCGTCGAGCCGGGCGGCTTCCTCGTAGTCGCGGGGGATGCCGAGGAAGAACTGCCGGAGCAGGAAGACACCGAGTGCGGTGAACGCGTGCGGCAGGATCATGCCCGGCCAGGTGTCGATGCCGTGCAGCTTCGCCACCAGGACGAACTGCGGGATCAGGGTGACCTGGGACGGGATCATCAGGGTGGCCAGGTAGATGCCGAAGAGCCAGTTCCGGCCGGGGAAGTTGAGCCGGGCGAAGGCGTAGGCGGCCAGTGCGGCGGTGATCGTCTCGAGCAGCGTGGTGCCGCCCGCGAAGATGACGGTGTTGATCAGATACCGGCCGAGCGGGACCAGGTCGAACGCCCGGGCCAGGTTCTCCGGGTGCCAACTGCTCGGCCAGAAGGTCGGTCGGGCCGCCATCGACTCGGCGTCGGACTGGAACGCGACCAGCACCATCATCACGACCGGGATCAACGTGATCGCGGTGACCAGGAAGCAGGCGAAGACGACCAGCTTGCGGCTCGAAGTGCCAGGCTTTGCCAGTGCTCCCGGTGTCAGGGCTTCAGTTGTCATAGTGCACGAGCCTCCTCTGGAGGAGGAACTGGACCGCGGTGATCACCGCGATGAACCCGAACAACACCAGCGACTGGGCGGCCGCGTAACCCTGGTCGTAGTTCTCGAATCCGGTTCGGTAGATGTACATGACCAGGGTGGTGGTGCGGGATCCCGGGCCGCCGTTCGTCATGATCAGCGCCTGGTCGAAGACCTGGAAGGAGCCGATGATCGAGGTGACCACGACGAAGAACAGCGCCGGCGACAACATCGGCAGCGTCACGTTGCGGAAGGACTGCCAGGTCGAGCTGCCGTCCACCTTCGCCGCCTCGTAGAGCTGCTGCGGGATGGCCTGGAGACCGGCCAGGAAGACGACCATGCCGAAGCCGAAGCTCTTCCAGACACTCATCGCGATCAGGGCCGGCATCGCCCAGTTGTCGTCGATCAGCCAGGCGGGGCCGTTGATGCCGACCAGCCCGAGCACGGCGTTGATCAGGCCGTCGTGGGGGATGTAGAGCCAGATCCAGACGAACGCCACCGCCACCGTGATTGTTGCGTACGGCAACAGCAACAGCGAGCGGAAGACCGCGATCCGGCGCAGTCCCTGGTTGAGCAGCAACGCCAGCGCGAGGCTGACGAGGATCGTCACCGGAACGCTCACGAAGGTGAAGTACGCCGTGTTGCCGAGCGCCGACCAGAACGTCGGATCCGGTCCGAGGCGGGCGAAGTTCTTCAGCCCCGCCCAGGTGGGTGCGCTGAAGAGGTTCCAGTTGAGCAGCGAGATCACACCCGCGGCGACGACCGGTCCCGCGGTGAAGATCAGGAAGCCGATCAGGCTCGGCAGCAGGAAGAGCCAGGCGGTGAGGGTCTCGCGGTTCCGGTTCTTACGTCTTGCGACGCGCTGAGGCGGCTGCGGTGTGGTCAGTGTGGCGGGCAGAGTGTCGACGGCCATGGCGCGCTCACCCCTTCCTTGCCTCGGCCTGGCGGATGTTGTCCTGGTGCTGCTGCATCAGGACATCGAGCCGTGGCTTCAGGCCGTCGACCACCTCGGCCACGCTGACCTGGCCGAGGAAGGTCCGTGGCAGGTCCTGGCCGAGGAGTTGCTTGACCTGGTTCCAGTTGGTGGTGACATCGAACGGGTGCCCGCCACCGACCTTGCCGGCCAGGATCTGCTGGACGATGCCGAGATTGTCCGGCGGTGGTTTGAAGGCGCTCCCGGACGACATCCGGGCCGGGTTGTTCCGGCCGGCCTCCGCATAGATGTCGAGCGCGCCGGTACTGGTCAACGTCTTCACCAACTTCCACGCGAGGTCGAGCTCCTCGCCCTCGACAGCGGACGGGATCGCGAACGTGGAGCCGCTGACGCGGGGGAGACTTCCGGCCGGCCCGGCCGGAAACACCATCACGTCCCAGTCGAATTCGGCCTTGCGAGCGTTCACCACCTGCCAGGGACCGTTCTGCATGAAGGCGACGTTGCCCTCGAGGAAGTTGGCGAGAGCGCTCTCGGTGACCAGATTGGTGATCGGTGGCGTGACCTTGTCCTTGACGAAGAGATCGACCACGAACTGGATCGCCTGCAGCGCCTCGGGTGCGTCCAGGGTGCTGACTGTCTGTTCCGCGTTCATCACGTTGCCGCCCGCGGAGTAGATCCAGGAGACCAGGTCGTCGATCGCGGGCGCGCAGGTGAAGCCGTACTGGTCGGCCGGCCCGCTCAGTTCGATCGCGAGTTCGCGGAAGGTTGCCCAGGACATCGGTTCAGTCGGTGAGGGCGGTGCGATGCCCTGCTTCTGCAGCAGGGTCTTGTTGTAGTAGAGCACCGTGGGCGCGACGTCGAAGCCGATCCCGTAGGTCTGGCCGTTGAAGGTGGCGATCTTGCGGATCGCCGGATAGAAGTCGTCCAGGTCGAAGTCGGGATCGGCGGCGATCAGGTCGTTCAGCGGTCGATGGGCACCACGGGCTCCGTAGGTCTGGAGCAACAGTCCGTTCACAGCGGTCACCAGGCCGGCTGTGCCACTGACCAGTTGCAGGTCGAGTTTGGTCGGATAGCCACTCGACGGGGTCAGGGTCGGGATGGACTCCACCTTCAGCTGTTGCTCGACGTACTGGCTGAAGGCGTCCCAGACCTTGCGCTCGGCGGGACTGCTCGACCACATCGACCAGGTGGCCGCGCCGGACGGGGTGGTCGAGCAGCCGGTGACGGCGGCTCCCAGTCCGGCGAGGCCGGTGAGTTTGAGGATGCTGCGGCGGGACAGCTCGATGGACATTGGCGACTCCTCAAGCGAAGAGCAGGTCGATCGACTCGGCGCGGATCCGCTCCTCGTCGACCACGACGCCCAGACCTGGGGCGGTGGGGACCGTCGCGACGGCCTTGGTGATGGTGAGTCCTTCCACGTACAGGTCGGCCAGCAACTCCGGCCCGTTCAGCTCGGCGGGCAGCGCCAGCTCGAGCTGGCTGAACAGGTGCAGCGCGGCCGCGAACCCGATCCCGCAGTCGGTCAGACCGCTGGCGAGAATCTCCAGACCGCCGGATAGCGCTACCTGGGCGGTCTTCAGCGCGTTCCGCAGACCACCGGACTTGCAGAGCTTCACCACGACAAGGTCGGCGGCATCAAGCTGGATGGTCCGGGCCAGGTCCTGGGCGGTAAAGCTGCCCTCGTCGATCGCGATCGGCAGGTCGATCAGCTCCCGCAAGCGACGCATCGCGAGGGTGTCCGTACTCGGCACTGGTTGCTCGACGCAATGAATGGTGCGGATCCCGCGAGTCCGGTCGAGCAGTTGCCGCAGCGCGCTGGGACGGTAGGACTGGTTCGCGTCCAGCCAGAGCGGCTTGCCCCCGGCAACTTCGGCGACCGCCTCGATCGCCGCCGCGTCCTGGTCGAGATCGCCCCCGATCTTCACCTTGTACGCCGCATAGTCCGACGACGGCTGAGCGTGCTCCCGGACCACGTCGGCCGGGCCGACTCCGATCGCCGAGCAGAGCGGGATCTCGTCGTACAGCTTCCCACCAAGCAACGCATGAACCGGTACTCCGGCCAGTTTGCCGGCGGCATCGTGCATCGCGAGGTCGACCGCGGCTCGGGCGAAAGGGAAGCCGTTCGACACTGACGGGCTCAGTCGCTTCGCCGCCCGGCTGTGGAACAGCTCGACGTCGAACGGCGTGAGCTCGAGCAGCAGCGGCGCGAGGTGGCGTTTGATCACCACCGCGATCGTCTCGGCGGTCTCGTAGCTCCAGCTGGGGAGCGCTCTCTGCTCTCCCCAGCCGACCACGCCGTCCTCGGTGGTGAGCTTGACGAAGACCACAGCCGCGGCCTGATCCGGCACCTGGTCCGGAGTACCGACAGCGCCGCTGCCGAGTACGAACCGTCGCGCGAACGGTACTGCGACGGGGAACACCTCGACCGACCTGATCCGGGACATGATGGCGCTCCTCAGGCCGCGATCGACCAGGTGGCCGGATCGACGAAACTGGGACCGCGGATGCCGTCGTCCAGCCACCTGAGCACGTCGGCGATGACGTAACCGGCCAGCGCGAGATGGCCTTCCACCGTGTCGCCGGCGATGTGCGGGGTGAGCAGGAGGTTGGTCGCGGCGAGGGTCTTGGTGTCGAAGGTGGGTGGCTCCGGGTCGTAGACGTCGAGCGCCGCGTACAGGCGACCGTCGAGCACGTGGTCGAGCAGTGCCTGCTGGTCGATCGCCGGGCCTCTGGAGGAGTTGATGACGACTGCCTGATCAGGCAGTTGCTCGATCAGCTTCCTGGTGACGAGGCCCTTCGTCTCGGGGACGTTCGGCACGTGGATCGAGACGAAGCTCGCCTGCAGGGTCTCCTCGAGACTCGCCGTTCTGACGCCTAGGCCGCTCGCCCGCTCGTCGCTGAGGTAGGGGTCGTAGACGAGGACGTCACAGCCGAACGGCTTGAGCAAAGTGATCAGCGCTCGCGCGGTGGAACTCGCGCCGAGGATGCCGACCTTCTGCCCGGCGAGCTCCCCGCCGCGTAGGTGAGGTTGCTTCCAGCCGCCCTGACGCAGCGCCTGATCGAACTGCGGGAGCCTGCGGGCGAGGGTGAGCATCGACGCCAGGCAGTACTCGCCGACGGACCACGCGATCCTCGTCCCGGCGGAGAACACGGAGACGCCCTGCTCCAGGATGACGGGGTCGATGAGCTTCTTCACCGAGCCGGCCGCATGCGCGACCACCTTGGGCCCGGTGCCATCGGCCCAGATCGCCTTGTCGAGGTGCGGCGTACCCCAGCTCGTCAGCACGACCTCACTGCCGGCGGCGAGCTCCGCGACCGCCTCGGGGCTGACATCGGCACCAGCCCAGCTGACCTCGAAGCGCTGGTCGAGCAGTTCGCGGGTCTCGGGACTGCAAACGTCGTCGGCGCGCTCGGGCGTCATCGCAACAGCAAGCTTGGACAAGAGGGCTCCTCGTTCTCAGCACAGGCGGGACTGCTCCTGGCTCGACGGTAAGGGCTTTCCGTTATGCTCGTCCAAACCCATTTCCGCATCGATCGATACCGAGGGCGCATGGACCTGTCGCTGCAGCAGCTCCGCGGGTTCGTCGCGGTCGCGGAGGAGCAACATTTCGGCCGGGCAGCCCAGCGGCTGAACCTGACCCAGCCGCCGTTGACCCGGCAGATCCAGGGGCTGGAGCGGACGCTCGCGGTCAGCCTGTTCGACCGGACCGGCAGGGGAGTGCGGCTGACTGCCGCCGGCGAGGTGTTCCTCGAGCACTGCCGCCGGGTGCTCGCTCTGCTCGAGGTCGCGCCGGAAGCCACCCGCCGCGCGGCCGATGGTCAGACAGGCAGACTGCGCATCGCCTTCACCGCGATCGGCGCCTACGCAGTACTGGCTGATTTTCTGGCGATGGTGAACAAGCGGACGCCGGCGGTGAGTGTGGAGCTGACGGAGCTGGTGAGCCCGGACCAGTTCGAGGCGCTGGCGAACCTGGAGATCGATCTGGGCCTGGTGCGGCCGCCGATTCCGGACGGTTTCGAGTCGATCCTGGTGCACACCGAGGACCTGGTGCTCGCAGTACCGGCTGATCATCCGCTGGCGGGAGTGGGGGAGCCGGCTGTGTCCTTGGCTGACGTGTCGGACGACTACATCGGCTACAGCCCCGAGGGATCGCGCTATCTGCACGACATCTGCGCCGCGATGATCGGGATGAACCGGTACGCCGTGAGTCAGCTCGCGTCGCAGGTACCGACGATGCTCGCCCTGGTCCGGGCGGGACTCGGCTGTGCCTTGATCCCGCGGTCGATCATGGCGATGGGTGTCCAGGGCGTCCGGTACCGCGAACTCGACGCAGCCGACGCCCATTCCGTCACCCTGCACGCGTGCTGGAGTCCGGACAGCCCCAATCCGGCCCTTCAACGCCTGGCGGAGTCGCTCCGCGCGAGTCCCTACCTCGGCGCTTGACCTAGAGTTGGGTCTAGTTCGTAGTGTTTTTGGTATGAGCAACTCACAACACAAAATTGGCTCGGGCTTCGGCCACGACAGCACGGCGGATGAGGTTCTGGCCGGGATCGATTTGTCCGGGAAGCTCGCCGTCGTCACTGGTGGTTACTCGGGCATCGGTCTGGAGACCACCCGCGCACTGGCCAAGGCGGGCGCTCACGTCGTGGTCCCGGCGCGTCGGCGCGAGGTCGCCGAGGAAGCGCTCTCCGGGATCTCCGGGGTCGAGATCGACGAGCTGGACCTGGGCGATCAGGACAGCGTTCGCTCGTTCGCCGAGAGGTTTCTCGCCAGTGGGCGGACCATCGACCTGCAGATCAACAGCGCCGGCATCATGGCGAGTCCCGAGACCCGGGTCGGACCGGGGTGGGAGGCGCAGTTCGGCACGAACCACCTGGGCCACTTCGCCCTGGTGAACCGGCTCTGGCCGGCGCTGGCCGACGGCGGCGCGCGAGTGGTGTCCGTCTCCTCCACGGGACACCGGCGCTCGGACATCCGGTGGGATGACCTGGAGTTCCGTCAGGGGTACGACAAGTGGGCGGCGTACGGGCAGGCCAAGACGGCGAACGTGCTGTTCGCGGTGCAGTTGGATGCGCTGGGCAAGGATTCCGGGGTGCGCGCGTTCGCGCTTCATCCGGGCGGGATCCTGACCCCGTTGCAGCGTCACCTGCCGCGGGCGGAGATGGTCGCCGCCGGCTGGATCGACGAGCAGGGCAACCCGATCGGGCCGGGGTTCAAGACACCTGAGCAGGGTGCGTCGACCCAGGTCTGGGCCGCGACGTCGCCGCAGCTCGACGGTCTGGGCGGCGTGTTCTGCGAGGACTGCGAGATCGCCGAGGTCTCGACCGACGATGCACCGGGCGTGCGGCCCTACGCGATCGATCCCGCGTCGGCGTCGCGGCTGTGGACGCTGTCCGCTGAACTCACGGGCGTGAACGCGTTCGGTTAAGGTTCCGTGTGTCCTCTGAAGTGATCGTCACCACGCTGCGTGCGGCCGGCTGTGTGTTTGCCGAGGACGAGGCTGAGTTGATCATCAGCACCGCCCGCGACTCGACCGAGCTCGCGCGGATGGTCGATCAGCGGGTCACCGGGTTGCCGCTCGAGCACGTGCTCGGGTGGGCGGAGTTCTGCGGGTTGCGGATCGCGGTCGATCCAGGGGTGTTCGTGCCGCGGCGGCGTACGGAGTTCTTGGTCTCGGAGGCGGTCGCGATGAGCCGGCCGGGCGCGGTCGTCGTCGACCTCTGCTGCGGGTCCGGCGCGCTCGGCGTCGCCGTCGCGTCGGCCCAGCAGAACATCGACCTGTACGCCGCCGACGTCGAACCCGCCGCGGTCCGCACTGCGCGGCGCAATGTCGAACCACTTGGCGGTCAAGTGTTTGAAGGCGACTTGTTTGACGCTCTGCCTTTGGCGCTGCGCGGGAGGATCGATCTGCTGCTCTCGAATGTGCCGTACGTTCCCAGCTCCGAGGTCCGGCTGCTGCCGGCTGAGGCGCGCCTACACGAACCACTCGTCACTCTCGACGGTGGTTCGGACGGGCTTGAGCTGCTGCGCCGGGTAGCGGCCGAGGCTGGCAGTTGGCTGGCCCCGGGCGGCAGCATCTTCGTCGAGACAAGCGAACGCCAGGCAGACACGGCCGTCACGATCCTCGAACAGCACGGCCTGGAAGCGGGGGTGGCGACCTCGGCAGAACTCTTCGCGACAGTGGTCATCGGCACCCGACCCTCCTAACGCTGATACTGCGGGGATGACGGACGCGATCGAGATCAGGCCTGCCACGATGGCGGAGGTGGACGGGGTGGTCGCCTCGTGTACCGCGCTCTTCGCCGAGGATGCCGGGACGCGGGATCTGCTGCGCAATCCTGGCTGGCCTGCTACCTACGGAGGCGGCTGGTGTGCCGACCTGATCGCCGATCCGGGGGCACTTGTCCTCGTCGCTGTCGGCCAGGGGAAGGTGGGCGGGCATCTGGTGGGAACCTTCTCCGAGCCGTCGGACATGTGGATCGCGCCTCGCGCTGAACTGGTCAGCATGTACGTCGCCGCCCCGCTACGGGGTGCTGGTGTCGGCGGGCGCCTGGTGGACGGCTTCGTCACCTGGGCGCGCGACCGCGGCGCCACCAGACTCCAAGTCGACGCCTACGCCAGCAACGAAGCTGCGCTCGGGCTGTATCAGAGCCGCGGCTTCAGCCCGCAATCCATCACTCTGACTCTGGACCGCTAGGCACCAGCGCGGCGGCCTCAGCCGATCCCGATGCGGAAGCCCTCGCGCCAGCTGGCGTAGCGCGGCGTCCAGCCGAGCTCCCGCTTGGCCTTCGCGTTCGATGACCCTCGTACGGTGGTCATCAGCGCCACGCCGTACTGACCGATCAGCGGCCGCGCCAACCACGCCGGCAGCCGCATCGGTCGCTTGCCGCCGAGCTGCTCGGCCAAGTAGGGCAGCCACTCGGCGATCGGGGCCGGGTCGTCGTCGACGATGTTGTAGATGCCGGGAGCGCCCCGCTCGATGGCAGTCACGGTCGCGGTGGCGGCGTCGTCGATGTGGATCCACGACCACACCCCGGCCCCGCCGCCAACCACCGGGAACTTCGCGCGCCGGACCATCTCACCCATCTCGCCGGTGCGCGACAGCGCGTTGCCGGGCCCGTAGAAGTTGCCGTAGCGCAGCACCACACCCTCGATGCCGGGCGCCGTGGTGACGGCCTCCTCGACGTGCTTGATGGCGCGCAGGGACTGCCGCGCCTCCTTGCCAGGGTCCTCGACGAGCGGGTCGACCTCGGTCTTGACCGGGCCACCGGTGCGCTGATTGGTCCAGTGCCCGCCGTAGCTCTGGGCGACGAAGCGTCGTACGCCGGTCGCCCGGGCGGCTGCGAGCAGGTGGTCGGTGGCCTCGGTCCGCAGCCGGTTCGTCATCGCGAAGTCCTGGTCCCACTTCTTCATGTTCCCCGTCATCGCGCTGAGCGCGGTCAACTGGTGGACGATCACGTCCGGCTTGGCCTCGGCCACGGCGCCCCGGACGCTGTCGGCATCCAGCGGGTCCATCACGATGCCGGTCGCTCCCTGCGCGTCGATGGCGGCCCGGCCGACCTCGTTGCGGCTCGATCCGAACACCTTGTGACCGGCCTCGGTCAGCAGGGGCACGAGACGGCTTCCCAGCGCTCCGGTCGCTCCAGCTATGAAGATTCGCATGATCCTTCTCCTTCGGGTTTGCAGTCTGGCCCCTTCGACGAGAGTGAGTGGCTGCCTGTGACAGATCCCAGAAAAGACTTCGAAATCGATGCTTGACCATGATGCAGCGTCCGCTAGTCTGAGCGTCCGATGATGGATCTCGCCGGGTCGCACGACAAGCTGCGGCCGCTGATGTTCTCCATCGCGTACCGCATGCTCGGCAGCGTGGTAGAGGCTGAGGACGTCGTACAGGAAGCGTTCCTCCGCCTGCACCGCAGCTCTCAGGACGGCGTGGACAATCTCGAGGCGTACGCCACCACGGTCACCACGCGGCTCGCCATCGACACGTTGCGTTCCGCGCGCGTCCGGCGAGAACGGTACGTCGGCCCGTGGCTGCCCGAGCCGATCGTCAGCTCCGCCGACGCGGATCCCGCACATCGGATCGAGCTCGACGAGACGGTGTCGACGGCGTTCCTCGTCCTGCTCGAGGCGCTCTCGCCGGTGGAGCGGGCGGTGTTCGTGCTGCGCGAGGTGATCGGCTACGAGTACGACGAGATCGCGGCGGTCGTCGACAAGAGCGAGGCGAACTGCCGGCAGGTCTTCGCCCGGGCGAAGAAGCGGATCAACGATGGAAAGCCGCGGTTCGAGTCGTCCCCCGAGGACCGCAACCGGCTGGCGACGGAGTTCCTCGCCGCGATCAGCGACGGCGACATGGCCGGCCTGGAGCGGCTACTCGCAGCGGACGTGGTGTTCGTCGGCGACGGTGGCGGCCGGGCGCCGGCGATCCAGAAGCCGACGACCGGTGTGGTGTCCGTGGCCCGGTTCCTGCTCGGCCTGATGCGCCAGGGCGAGCGGTTGGGTGTGCTCCTCGACCTCGTGCAGGCCAACGGCCAGCCGGCGCTGCGGACCCGGGCCGCCGACGGCGCGATGCTCGGCATCATGACGATCGACGTCGATGCCGACCGGATCGTCGGGCTCAGCAACGTCCTCAACCCCGACAAGCTCGGCCACCTCGGCCCAGTCGGTGACCTGGACGCGCTGCTCGGCCGCCGGGCCTGAGCCGCTACCTGAAGGACTGATGGCTGCTGGTCAGACCCGGCGCAGTACATGGAGGAGGTACTCGCGTCGGTTCAGTGGGTCGTGGTCGGTCCTCGGACGAGACGGGACTGCGCCTGTCACGGGCTGATAGCGCTCGAAGGCTGACTCGAGTACGCCCTCGCCGCGGGAGAGACCCGGCAGTTGTTGTTCCAGTTCGTAGACCGCGGCTGCTGGGATTTCTCCTTCCAGGACAGAGGTTTCAGTGCCCAGCGCCGGGACCTGCGGAATCGCCCGGAGCCGGGCGAGCGTCGCCAGTGCCGCTCGTACGGTGTCGGTCGGGGTCTCCAGCTGGAACCGGTGCATCGGCTCGTACACCGTCGTACCGGCCCGCCGCAAAGCCGTGGTCAACACCAGCGGCGTGAGGTTGCGGAAGTCCCCGGCCGTGCTCGACATGCTCTTGTCGAACACCGCGTGCGCGTGGCTCTGCCGTCATCACCACCCGGCAGTCAGGGATCTCCCATCCGTGGACCCCTTGCTCCAGCGTCTCCCGGACCGTCTCCTCGACCGCCTTGATGAACGCGTACGGCATCGATCCGAGCTCGACCTCGAGGTCGAACGTCACCCCGGCGTTCACCGGCGCCGGCTCGACCCGGAGCCCGACCGTGGCCAGGAACGGGTTCTCGTCCTTCTTGTTGAACTCGACCGCCTCGCCAACGTCGGCCAGTCGCTCGATGCAGATCGTGGTGGTCTCACGGAAGCTGACGTCGATGCCGAACTCGCTCGCCAGCGTCGTCTGGATCACCTCCTTCTGCACCTCGCCGTACAGCGACACGAAGGTCTCCTGCCGGATGTCGTCCTGCCGCAGGTTGATCAGCGGATCCTGCTCGGCGAGCTGGGAGAGCGCTACCTGCAGGTTCCCCTTGTCGGACGGACGCGCCGGCGCGATCACCGTCTCCAGTGTCGGCGGAGCGAAGAAGCCGCTCTGCGAGGTTTCGCGAGCGCGATCCGTACTGCTCCCCGCCGTGACGACGCCGTCGCCGATCTGGATCTCACCGAGTCCCCAGAGTTTGCCGATCTGACCGGCTGCCACCACCGGGCTGGTCGCCGTCGTTCCGTTGCCGAAGACACTGATCGCGGTCACCTTCGCTTCCTTGTCGCCGTGGAATCGCAGCCGGTCCCGGGTCCGGATCGCGCCCGAGAACATCCGGACGAAGGCGATCTTCTCGCCCGCCGGACCCCGCTCCACCTTGAAGACGGATCCCGTCACCGGGGCTTCGGAGTCGCCCTCGGTGGCCGGCAGCAGTTCCCGGATCCCCGCGGTCAACGCGTCCGTACCGGCGCCGGTGATCGCCGACCCGAAGTACACCGGATGCACAAGCGCCCGCCGGGTCTGCTCGGCCAGCCGGGCACGCAGAGCGTCGTACGAGAGCGCTTTCTCGTTCTCCACGTACGTCGCCAGCAGTTGGTCGTCGTGCTCCGCCAGCACATCGATCAGACTGAAGGTGAATCCGGAGTCGTCTCGCGTGTACGGCGTGAACGCGGCCCCGGCGGTTCCGAGAGCGGTAGCCGCGCCCATCGGGATGATCGTGGCCGACAGTTTGTCCGCGATGCTTTTCAGCAGCGGATCGTCCTGCGCGCCGCTGCGGTCCAGCTTGTTCACGAAGATCAGCGTCGGGATGCGCAGCCGTTGCAGCGTGCGCATCAGGACGCGGGTCTGCGCCTGCACGCCTTCCACCGCCGAGATGACCAGCACGGCGCCGTCGAGCACGCTCAGCGCCCGCTCCACCTCGGCGATGAAGTCCGGGTGACCGGGGGTGTCGATCAGGTTGACGGTGATGTCGTCGATGGCGAACGAGACGACGGCGGACTTGATGGTGATTCCGCGCTGCCGTTCGAGGGCCAGCGAGTCGGTCTGGGTGTTGCCGTCGTCGACGCTACCGACTTCGTCGATGACTCCGGCGGCGTAGAGGAGCCGCTCGGTCAGGCTGGTCTTACCGGCGTCTACATGCGCCAGGATTCCCAAGTTCAGTGTTCTCACAAAGCTTCATGTCCCTTGAACAGGTGTCAGTGTCTAACTGGACGGACATGAAGTGAGGTCGCATGACTGCGCTTCCTTTGCTAGACACCTGCGGGTACCCACGGAGTACAACAGACAGCCCTCACCACCAGCAACCGTTTTTCTCAGGCCGCAAAGGTCGCTCCTCGAGTGACTAGTGTTTCGGGCATGACCGCCAACACCGCTTCGACTCCCACGGAAGTCGTCGCCGACGTCGCAGCCACGGTCGTCGGCCCGATCGCCTTCGTGGAACCGGTCCAAGGCTTCGTTGGCAACGAGTCGTTCCGGATCCGGACCGCGACGGATCAGGTCTTCTACCTGAAATCCGGACCTGCGCTGGCAATCAAGGCCGAGGCCTGGGCCTGCGACCGGGCCCGGCGGGAAGGGATCGTTGCCCCTGACATCGTCACCACGAATCTCGAGCCGACCGACCTGCCCGCCGCCTACCTGATCGAGCGCGCGATCGAAGGGCAGCCGATCTCAGCCGACGACACCGAAGTTCTTGTGTCCGCCGGCGAACAGCTACGGCAACTGCACAGCATGACTGACCTGGATGGATCGGGTGCCGGCTATGGATTCCTCAACCAAGGTGCCGACCAGACGACCTGGGCCGCGGTCCTCCTGGAGCCGATCGAGACGTTGGCCAACCTTGCCGGCCAGGACGGTTCGGGGACACTAGGCAGTACTGACACCGTGATCTCCGCCGATCTCGTACGACGCCTGCGGGCTGTGGTTCCTGACGCCATCGGTCGACTCCCACAGACTCCACGAGCGCTGCTGCACGGCGATCTGCACCTTCGCCACATCTATGCCTCGGACGGCAGTCTCACCGGATTCATCGACTGGGGCGACGCGCTTGTCGGCGATCCGCTCTTCGACCTCGGCCGCTTATCCCGCGCCGGCTCAAGAGCAACCGAGGCTTTACTCCGGGGCTACGGCTTCGACCACACGCCGGCCCTCGACCACACCCTCACCCTCTACCGGACCATCTGGTCCGTCATGGCCATGCACTGGGAACACGCCGCCAACGGCGACTGGTTCCACGAACACCTGGCAGCAATCACCGACGGCCTCAAGGTCCATGAGGCAAGCAAGATCAGCTGATGATTGTGCCGATGAGGCGCGAAGATCCTGCGATCGGCGCGGCAGCACTCGGCGTCATCCCCGGGATGACGATGCGGGGCGACTTGGGAATGACATCGGCGGCGTAGAGCCAGGGCCTGGAGAGGGTCGTTCCCCGATGTCGAGAGTGCCCGCGTGCTGCCAACCTGAGGACGACTCAAGGAACGGGGTGTGCGATGACAGCGAGACGGGCGGTCTACGAGATCCGGATCGACGCAGGGGAAGGGGACGACGAGGCACTGGCGATGCAGGAGCCGTTGGCGCGAGTGGTGTGCCCAGATCCCGGGCACGCGCCGCCCTGTGACGTCCCGTGGGGATTCTCCATGACCGACGACGAGCTGGTGATGGGCCTCTACTCCACCAACGACGCCGCCCAGGCGATCGCCGACCGCGTCCGTGACCTTCTCGGCGCCCGCCGGGTCGAAGTGGTCCTCGGGTCGGGCGACCAGTTCGCCGGGCTCGTCGAGCAGTACAACGTCGAACACCGCCCCTGAACCTGGGGTGATATCGAGCCATAGCGCAGGACGCCGCACCAGGCGCTCAGCTGATGATGGTGCCGATGTGCTCGCCTGCGCTGATGGCGGCAGCCGCCCCTGCCCGGTCGATATCGAACACATGCAGGGGAAGCTGGTGATCGCGAGCGAGGATGAAGGCGCTCTGGTCCATCACTCCCAAACCCCGGTCGATCACCTCCTGATAACTCAGCCGATCGAAGCGCCGAGCAGTCTCGACCTTGTTCGGATCCGCGTCGTAGACCCCGTCCGCGCCGTTCTTCGCGACCAGCAACGCGTCCGCACCCAGCTCGATCGCCCGTTGCACAGCCGGATAGTCGGTGGTCGTGAACGGCTGCCCGTTGCCGCAACCGAGCAGCACGATCGATCCCTTCTCCAGATGCCGAAGCGCCCGTAGCCGGATGTACGGCTCAGCCAGATTGTTGATCGGGATCGCCGTCATCAGCCGCACGTCGGCCTCACCTAGCGCCGCCAATCTCCCACGCAGCAGTACCGCGTTGATCACCGTGCCGAGCATGCCGATGTTGTCCGCCTCAACCCGGTCGATGCCCCAGTCCTCCGCCCGGTTCCCGCGGAACACGTTGCCACCGCCGACCACAACAGCAACCTGTACGCCGGTGTCGCGTGCGGCGATCACTTCCTTCGCGAGGTGCGTGAGGCTGTCGCTGTTGAATCCGAACTGGGCGGATCCGGCGATGGCTTGGCCTGAGAGTTTGAGGACGAGGCGTCGGTAGGGGTTCATCGGCCGCCTCGTCGCCAGCGGTGGACTTCGAGGTTGGTGAGGATGAGGGGGAGCGCGGCTAGTTGTTGCTGCAGCCAGGTTGTGGTCGCCGGGGCAGGGAGGTCGGCGCTGCCTGCGAGTCCGACGATGTCGGTCGAGTGGTCGTTGAGCAGTAGACCGATGAATGACCAGTGGGGAACGTCGCCAGTGGTGAGGCGGGCTCGGATCGTGTCGACGAGGTCGTCCGTTCTCGGCGACGGCACCCAGGAGGCGAGGGCGAAGGAGGACTCGGGGTCGCCGGACGGTGCCGGGTGGTCCCACATCGTCCCCTCGATCACGCTCTCGAATGGCCAGACGGTGATAGCGGAGTACCAGCCGGCGCGCGCGTAGGGCTCGTCGTACGCGAACTTCTGGGCTGTCTGTGGGTCAGGAGTGTCGAGGACGTGAACGCTGCCGGTGTGTCTCGAACCGTCCGCACTCTCTGTCGGTCCACGCGCGACGAGTTGTGAAGCCCACTGGTCCATATAGGTCTGATGCACCTCGTGACGAGCGTCCTCGTCATCGCCGAACTCCGCGGAATCCCGGCCGTGGATCAGAAACCCCATGCTTCGACCCTAGACGAGTTGCGCTAGGCAACTCCTGGTGGGACGTGGCACGATCGGAGGGATGACCAGCAGACCTGTTGCGGAGCAGCGCCTGAGCGACCTGGCCCGGTTGCGTCGTGTCCGCGACCGGATGGACCGGGAGTACGCGCAACCGCTCGACGTCGAGGCGCTCGCGCGTGGGGTGCACATGTCGGCCGGGCACCTCAGCCGCGAGTTCAAGCTCGCGTACGGCGAGTCGCCGTACGGCTACCTGATGACACGTCGGATCGAGCGCGCGATGGCACTGCTGCGCATCGGCGACCTGAGCGTCACCGAGATCTGTTTCGCGGTCGGCTGCTCCTCGCTGGGCACCTTCAGCACTCGGTTCACCGAACTGGTCGGGGTCCCGCCCAGCGTCTATCGACGCGAGGGCGCCAGCGCGACGGAGGAGATGCCGCCGTGCATCGCGAAACAGGTGACCAGACCGATCAGGAATCGAGAAGCGCCGGCCCCCGAGCCGCAACTAGCGTGATGCCCATGGACATCACCATTCACACCAGCGCCCTTCCACACGACGACCCAGACGCCTCCCTGGCCTTCTACCGCGACGTCCTCGGCTTCGAGGTCCGCAGTGACGTCGGCAGCGGCAAGATGCGCTGGATCACGGTCGGCCCCGCCGGCCAGCCTGACACGTGCATCCTGCTGGCGCCGCCGGCCGCCGACCCTGGCATCACCGACGACGAGCGCCGCATCATCGCCGAGATGATGGCGAAGGGCACCTTCGGCTGGATCCTGCTGGCCACCAAGGACCTCGACGCCACCTTCGACCGGGTGCAGGCCAGCGATGCCGAGGTCATCCAGGAGCCGACCGATCAGCCGTACGGCGTGCGCGACTGCGCCTTCCGTGACCCCGCCGGCAACATGGTCCGCATCCAGCAGCTGATCTGAGCAATCCCAGAACCTGACTGACAGCTGGCGGTCGCTCCCGAGCGACCCCCAGTACTGCGACGCGCCCTGACCGTGAACCAACCGGTCAGGAATCGAGAAGCGCGGACCCTCGGGCCGCACCTAGCGTCATCGTCATCGACAGCACACCTTCAAGCCGGACGATCCCGCCAGCCGGACGATCCCGTCCGGACCTACTCCACAGGAGCGATCATGACCATCTCTTCCACCACCCAGACCATGACTTCGATCGAGTCCGTCACCCTCGAGGTGTCCGACGTCGAGGCCGCCAAGCGCTTCTACACCGACGCGTTCGGTCTGGGCGATCAGATCCGCCTGCGGGCCTCGGAGGCACCGACGACCGGCTTCCGCGGATTCACGCTGTCGCTCACGGTGTCGCAACCGGCCACCGTCAGGGCATTCATCAGTGCCGCCGTCGACGCGGGCGCCACGGTGCTGAAGCCGGCCGCGAAGTCGTTCTGGGGCTGGGGCGGCGTCGTACAGGCCCCTGACGGGACGATCTGGAAGGTCGCGACCTCGGAGAAGAAGGACACCGGCCCGGACACCCGGCAGATCGACGAGCTGGTGCTGCTGCTGGGAGTCGCGGATGTGGCCGAGACGAAGCGGTTCTACGTCGACCGCGGCCTCACCGTGGCGAAGAGCTTCGGCCGGAAGTACGTCCAGTTCGCCACTGCGTCGAGCCCCGTCACGTTGGCGCTCTACGGGCGCCGTCACCTGGCCAAGGATGCTGGCGTCTCGCCCGACGGCACGGGATCCCACCGGCTCGTGCTCGGTACCGATGGCGGGTCCTTCACCGACCCGGACGGCTTCGCGTGGGAGCAAGCACAGCACTGATCCAGGACCGGCTAGATGGTTAGATCTAGCCAGGTGAGGACGACGGAGACCGCGAAAGCGTCCGCCCGAGGGGATGGAGACACGATGAGCAAGGCCACGAAGTCGGACCCGCAGTCGCCTGCGGTGCACGGGGCCGACAGCCACGACCTGATTCGCGTGCTCGGCGCACGGGTGAACAACCTCAAGGACGTCAGCGTCGAGATCCCGAAGCGCCGGCTGACGGTGTTCACCGGGGTCTCCGGCTCGGGCAAGAGCTCCCTCGTGTTCGCCACCATCGCCGCGGAGTCGCAGCGGCTGATCAACGAGACGTACAGCTCCTTCGTGCAGGGCTTCATGCCGTCGCTCGCGCGGCCCGAGGTCGACCTGCTCGAGGGGCTGACGACCGCGATCATCGTGGACCAGGAGCGGATGGGCTCCAACCCCCGCTCCACCGTCGGGACCGCCACCGACGCCAACGCGATGCTGCGCATCCTGTTCAGCCGGCTCGGCAAGCCGCACATCGGCTCACCCAACGCGTACTCGTTCAACGTCCCCTCGGTGAAGGCCAGCGGTGCCATCACCGTCGAGCGCGGCGGCAAGACGAAGTCCGAGAAGGCGAGCTTCACCCGTCTCGGCGGCATGTGCCCGCGCTGCGAGGGCATGGGCTCGGTCACCGACTTCGACCTGACGGCCCTGTACGACGACAGCCTGTCGCTCAACGAGGGCGCGCTGACGATCCCGGGCTACAGCATGGAGGGCTGGTACGGCCGGATCTTCCGCGGTTGTGGGTACTTCGACCCGGACAAGGCGATCAGCAAGTACACGAAGAAGGAACTGCACGACCTGCTCTACCGGGAGCCGACCAAGATCAAGGTCGAGGGGATCAACCTGACCTACTCGGGGCTGATCCCGCAGATCCAGAAGTCGTTCCTGTCCAAGGACGTCGACGCGATGCAGCCGCACATCCGCGCCTTCGTGGAGCGGGCGATCACGTTCCAGACCTGTCCCGACTGCGACGGAACCCGGCTCAGCCCGGAGGCCCGGTCGTCGAAGATCAAGACGAAGAACATCGCCGACGTCTGCGCGATGCAGATCAGCGACCTGGCCGACTGGGTCCGGGGTCTCAAGGAGCCGTCGGTGGCCCCGCTGCTCGCCGGGCTGCAACACCTGCTCGACTCCTTCGCGGAGATCGGCCTGGGCTACCTCTCGCTCGACCGGCCGGCGGGCACTTTGTCCGGTGGAGAGGCACAGCGCACCAAGATGATCCGTCATCTCGGGTCGGCGCTCACCGACGTCACCTACGTCTTCGACGAACCGACGATCGGCCTGCACCCGCATGACATCGAGCGGATGAACGACCTACTGGTGCAGTTGCGGGACAAGGGCAACACCGTCCTGGTCGTGGAGCACAAGCCCGAGGCGATCGCGATCGCCGACCACGTCGTCGACCTCGGCCCTGGCGCCGGTACGGGAGGCGGAACGGTCTGCTTCGAGGGCACGGTCGAGGGGCTGCGGGCGAGTGACACCATCACCGGCCGCCATCTCGACGACCGGGCGAAGATCAAGGAATCAGTCCGTACTTCGGCCGGCGCGCTGGAGGTCCGCGGTGCGTCGACGCACAACCTCCGGAACGTCGACGTCGACCTCCCGCTCGGGGTGCTCTGCGTGCTCACGGGTGTCGCCGGCTCCGGCAAGAGTTCGCTGATCAGCGGCTCGGTCGCCGGTCGCGACGGTGTGGTGGTGATCGATCAGGGCGCGATCCGCGGTTCGCGGCGCAGCAACCCGGCGACGTACACCGGACTGCTGGAGCCGATCCGCAAGGCCTTCGCGAAGGCCAACGGCGTCAAGCCGGCGTTGTTCAGCGCGAACTCCGAGGGCGCCTGCCCGGCCTGCAACGGTGCCGGCGTCATCTATACCGACCTCGGTGTGATGGCCACCGTCGAATCCACTTGCGAGGAGTGCGAGGGTAAGCGGTTCCAAGCGTCGGTGCTGGAGTACACCCTGGGTGGCCGGAACATCGCCGAAGTGCTCGCGATGGCGGTGACCGAGGCCGAAGTGTTCTTCGAGGACGGCGAGGCCCGCACACCGGCCGCCCACAAGATCCTCGACCGGCTCGCCGATGTCGGGCTCGGCTACCTGACGCTGGGTCAGCCGCTGACCACTCTGTCCGGCGGTGAGCGGCAGCGCCTCAAGCTGGCCACCCAGATGGCCGACAAGGGTGAGATCTACGTGCTCGACGAGCCGACCACCGGCCTGCACCTCGCCGACGTGGAGCAACTGCTCGGCCTGCTCGACCGGCTGGTCGACTCCGGCAAGTCGGTGATCGTCATCGAGCACCACCAGGCCGTGATGGCGCACGCCGACTGGATCATCGACCTCGGCCCGGGCGCCGGCCACGACGGCGGCCAGATCGTCTTCGAAGGCACCCCCGCCGACCTGATCGCCAACCACACCACCCTCACCGGCAAACACCTCGCGGCCTACGTCGGGTGAGGTCAGCTGTGCGGCTGGCCAAGCTCGATCCAGTAACGCCGTACTGGGCTGTGCTCGGTGGGCCGGGTCTCCTCGAGGGTGCCGCCGTTGTGCTCGATCGTCTTCGCGGATGCGGCGTTGTCGGCCGCGCAGACGAGTAGCACCCGGTCCATCGTTAGTACGCGTGCTTGGTCGAGTATCTGGCCCAGCGCCCAGGTGGCCAGACCTCGACCCCGTGCGGAGGGACGGATGCCGTAGCCGATGTGACCGGTCCGCTCATTGAGTTGATGCCGCAGTGCTATGCCGCCCTGAATCCGCTCGTCTTCGACGATCCATCGACAGGTCGCGTGGTCCGACTTGGCGTTCAGTCGGGCGACCCAGCTTGCGAATCCCTGGGCCGATTCGACGTCGTCAGTTGATTCCAGCCCGAACCCGTCTTCGTGGAGGCCGGGACCCCATTCGGCGTGCGCCTCGAGCCAGGGAGTGTGCAGGCGGGTGGTGGGGGCGATCAGGGTCCGTGGCACGTCAGGACGATAGCAACGTGATCGCTTTGATGCTCAGCGGACGCGGTTCAAGGAATAGCTTCCGGTTGAAGTCAGGCGGGCGCGGCGATGGTCGCCAGGGCATCCGTCAGGCGCTGGAGGTGAGCGGGTGGCGACTCGAGCAGGGGTAGGCGAACGGTCGCGTGTGGGATGATCCCGAGCTCGGCCAGCGCGGCCTTGGCCATGATTGCCCCTTGGGAGGTGCGCATGATGGCGTCCACCAGGGGAGTGAGTGACCGCTGGATGATCTTGGCGGAGTTGAGGTCGCCGCTGCGGATTGCTCGTACGAGCTCGGCGTTGCGGTCGGCGGCGACGTTGCCCGCGACGCTGACCAAGCCGGTGGCGCCGCAGGCGAGGTAGGGCAGGTTGAGTTCGTCGATGCCGCAGTAGTACGCCAGCGGAGTACGGGCCATGACGGACATCGCTTCGTACAGGTCGCCCTTGGCGTCCTTGACCGCACGGATGCGGGGGTGGCCGGCGAGTTCGATCAGCGTGGCCGCCTCCATGGCGATGCCGGTGCGGGCGGGGACGTCGTAGAGCATCACGGGGAGGTCGGTGGCGTCGGCAACCGCTACGCAATGGGCCACCACTCCGGCCTGGGTGGGCCTGGAGTAGTACGGGCAGACGAGCAGCAGGGCATCCGCCCCGGCGGCCTCGGCTTCGCGGGCCCGTTGAACGCTGACGGCCGTGTCGTAGGTGCCGATGCCAGCGACGATCCGTGCCTGGTTCTTCGACTGGGCGGCTACCGAACGGACCAGCCGGGCTGCCTCGGCATCGGTCAGCGTGGGCGACTCGCCGGTGGTCCCGCCGACGACGATGCCATCGCATCCAGTGGCCAGCAGGTGGTCGACGAGGCTGGCGAGCCCAGGCTCGCTGATGGTGCCGTCGGGGTGCATCGGCGTCACCATCGCGACGAGGTTGGAGCCGAAGAGTTGTTGCTGGGGGTCGGTCATGAGTCGATCCTGGAGCGGCTCGATAGCTGAGGTCCAGCGATGCTTTCTTGCCGATATTGCGTAGTTTGGTTTCATGATTGAGGTCGGAGCCCTGCGGGCGTTGCGGTCGGTTGCTGCTCTTGGGACGCTGGCGAGGGCGGCCGATGAGCTCGGCTTCACGGCCTCGGCGGTCTCGCAGCAGATCAAGAGACTGGAGGGCCAGGTCGGTGTGCCCGTGCTCGCGCCGGCGGGCCGCGGGGTCGTGCTCACTCCCGCAGGACGGGCCATCGTCGACTCGGCACCCGAAGTGTTCCAGGCGCTCGAGCGCTGCGCCGAAGCGGCCAAGTCAGTCGCAGACGGTGCGCCACGCGGCGTACTGCGCGTCGTTGCCTTCTCGACTGCCATCCGCGGCCTGCTCGCGCCCGCCCTTCCGCGATTGGCGACGCGCTGTCCGGACCTACGCGTGCACATCACCGAGCAGGACCCCGATCAAGCCCTCCATAGCGTCGACGCCGGCACAGCCGACCTCGCCCTCGTCCATGACGCCGACGGGCTGCCGGCCCCGCTGCCGTCGTCACTGACCCAGCGCCACCTGCACACCGACATCGGCGACGTCGTCATGAGTCGAACGCACTCGCTCGCGCACCTCGACTCGCCACTCACCGCCGCCGAGCTCACCGGCCACACGTGGGTCACCAGCCCGCCCGGCACGGTGTGCCACCAGTGGTTCCGACGCCTGTTCGCCGACGCCCCCGAAGACCCCGACGTACGCCACCTGGTCGACGACTTCGCAACCCAACTGTCCCTGGTTGCCTCAGGCAACGTCATCGCCCTGATCCCGTGCCTGGCCCGCCCACCCCTGGGAGAAGCCCTCGTCTCCCGCCCCCTACGGCGCCAACCAACCCGCGAAGTACACGCAGCCTGGCGCCAGAGCGCCAACACCAGCCCAGCAATCCAGGCCCTACTAGCAGACCTAACCGCCAACAGTTGATGTGCCGGCTGCCTGGAGTTTGGTTGCGAGGGCGCGGCAGCGGGTTGCTAGTTCTGGGGGATCGAGGGCTTCGAAGTCGTGGCCAAGCAAGAGGACGTGCATGAGGACGAAGTCGAGGCTGGCGGCGCCGCTGAGTACCTCGCAGAGATCGCTGCCGCGGGGTCGGACGACGGCCGCTGACCCCGAGAGTTGTGCGCTCACCGTGTCGGCTGACGCGTGGACGAGGAAGCGGGCCTGGTGCGGGTAGACCCGGCTTGCGACGCTCTCTTGCACGTACGTCGCGGCGTCGGGTGCCGGTCGGGGGCGGAAGTGCCAGGTTCGTGCGGAGACCTCGGTCATCCGGTCGACGCGGAATGTGCGCCAGTCGTCGCGATCGAGGTCGTAGGCGAGGAGGTACCAGCGGCGCTCGGAGGCGACTAAGCGGTAGGGCTCGACCCGTCGCCGTCGTACTTCGTTGCCGGACGGGTAGTCGAAGCCGGCTTCGACCTCGTCGCGGCAGGCTCGGGCCAGGGTCATGAGAACCTCAGGATCGACCAGCGTGCGGCCTCCGCCGAAGGACTCCACCGCACCGGAGAGCGCGCGGACCTCATTCCGTAGCCGGGTGGGCAGCACTCGGTCGAGCTTTGTCAGCGCCCGTACTGCGGCGTCGCCGGCGCCGGCGACCGCACCACCCGCGCCGGCGAGCAGCGAGACCGCGGTGGCGATCGCTTCCTCGTCGTCGAGAAGGAGCGGCGGTAGGTCCTGGCCTTGGCCGAGTTGGTAGCCGACTCCCTGGCTGGCGTTCACCTGGTAGCCGAGGGTCCGCAGTCGCTCGACGTCACGCCGTACGGTGCGGGTCGTGATCCCCAGCCGGTCGGCCAGTTCGGGGCCGGTCCAGACCTGGCGCTGCTGCAGGAGCCCGAGCAGGGTGAGCACGCGCTCCGTCGTACCCAGGTCTTCACCCATGTCGCTCAGCTTGCCAGAGATAGCGGACCGTTTCTGTCCGCTTGGGCTGTCAGGGTGGATCTATGGATGAAATCGACTGGAACCGGATAGTGCGCGATCAGTGGGAGTTCCACTGGAACGAACAGCTCCGTGCGCGGCTCGAGGGCCTCACCGATGACGAGTACTTCTGGTCGCCGGTGCCGGACACCTGGAGCGTGCGGCCGCGCGGCAGTTCGACGGCGCCCATGCAAGTCGGCGCCGGAGACTTCATGATCGATTACGCCATTCCCGAACCCGACCCCGCGGCGTTTACGACGATCGCCTGGCGACTCGGCCACGTCATCGTCGGGGTACTTGCCGCGCGCAACGCCTCGCACTTCGGCGCGCCGGCAGCGTCCTACGACTCCTGGGAGTACGCCGGGAGCGCGGCCACCGCACTCGACCAACTCGAGGTCCAGCTCGACGTCTGGGTCGCCGGGGTGCGTGGTCTCAGCCAGGCCGATCTCGGGGTCCCGGTCGGCGCGAAAGAGCCCTACCCTGAGCTACCCATGGCCGATCTGGTGCTGCACATCCACCGCGAGTTGATCCACCACTTGTCCGAGGTCTGCCTGCTGCGCGACCTTCACCTGCACACGAGCACAGCTGCGAACGGAGCAAGCCGATGAGCCGCGTTATCCAGGTCACCTTCGACGCCCACGATCCGAAGGTGCTGTCCTCCTTCTGGCGCGACGTACTCGGCTATGTCCACCCGGGTCCGCCTGGAGTCGACGTGCCCGAGGGCGTCGACCCGTTGGCTGCGTGGGACGAGTTCCTCACGCAGCACGGCGTACCGGAGGAGCATCGCAACACGAGATCGGCCCTCGAGGATCCCGACGGGGACGGCCCGCGGCTGTTCTTCCAGCAGGTGCCTGAGGACAAGGTTGCGAAGAACCGCGTCCACCTGGATGTTCGCGCGGCACCCGGGTTGGAGGGCGACGAACGGATGGCAGCCCTGGAGGTCGAGTGCGACCGCCTTGTCGCCCTGGGAGCCAAGCGGGTACATCGCGAGGAGCCCGCTCAGCCACTGAGTTTCGGCTTCATCGTCATGACCGACCCCGAAGGCAACGAATTCTGCCTGGACTGAGTCGGATCACCGGAGCGACGCGTCCAGCTGCCGGATCAGTTCTCCGACCTGCCCACCGCCACCTGGGGGGAGTGGGTAGCGCCTGAGGACGTCCACCACGACGGGATTCGCGAGGGTCCGCGACTCCGCGATGTGGTCGGCTCCGACAGCTGGATCGTCTCCGGCGGAGAGTTCGAGCGCCCGTGCGGCGTGAGCGGCCGATCCGAGGATGTGCTTGACCTGGGTAGCTTTTGCCAGTGGGTGGAGGAACGCCGCCCTCGCCAATGCGGGCCGCGCGCACGCCACGGCGTACCCGGCGATCTCACGCAGTTCGGGCAGGCTCAGTTCGATCGTCTGGTTCAAGCGCCGGCTTCGAGGACGGCGAGGTCGCGTACTGCGTAGCGGTGGTGCTCGGCTTCCTCTTTGAGAATCACCTTGAGGCAGCGGCGTACGACGTACTCCTGGTCGGGATACGGGTCCGCCGGCTTGCGAGCGCAAACCCGATCGAGCTCGGCCACGGTGAGCCCGTCGATGACACGGCGCATCGTGGCCATTCGGGCGAGCCGCAGCGCGATCACCTCGTCGAGCGTGGGGGAGGCGTCGAGGGTGAGCCCGAGCTTCGCCGCCTCCTCGGCCGGCATCCCACCGGCGGGAAAGCCGAGCGGTTTGTACGGCGCTTCCTCCTCGAGAACCGCATTCCCGAGCCAGGCGTCACTCGCGAACAACAGGTGTCGGTGGGTCTCCACGAACGACCACTCACCGTCGACCTGCTCGTGCAACTTTGCCTCAGGCAACAGTCTGGCGCGGTCGAGCGTCACCTTCCACAGCGTCTCGATGGTGTCCCAAACAGCCCGGTAGTCGTCGGGGGAGTGGGCATCCCGTGCGAGCGCCCGCGCGGGGTGCAGCCGGTCGAGTTCGCCCTCGACGTAGGCGGTCACGTCGATGTCGTTGACAACAAGACGGGTGAAATCGCCACCCAGGTAGATGTCCGCGCCATAGCAGTCGACGATCTTCAGACCGTCGACTTCGCAATCACGGATCTCGAGACCCGCAAGGTCGCACAGGTGAATGCGCGAGCCACGGAATTGATCACTCTGGACGTACTCAGTAGCCATCGGGGAAGTCTCCCGCATACGCCCCGCCCGCGCCAACCTGGACTGGTCACTTTCGCCAGAACAGGTGGTGCGTCACCCCACTCGGGCTGGGAACGACCTCGAGGTGGAACCGTTCGAGCAGCTCATCTGGGGAGTCCCAGAGTCGTACTCCGGACCCGAACTTCACCGGCGCAACCGCCACGTGCAGGGTGTCGACGAGGTCGGCGTCGAGGAACTGCCGGATGGTGGTAACCCCGCCGCCGAGTCGGACGTCCTTGCCCTGCGCCGCCTCCCGGGCCTGTTCGAGGACCGAGGCAGGATCGCCGTCGACGAAGTGGAACGTGGTGTCGGAGAGCGTGAACGAAGGACGCTGGTGGTGGGTCATGACGAACACCGGGGTGTGGAACGTCGAGCCCCCGGCTGCCCCCGGGATCGGTGCGTCTGGGCCAGCTCGCCGTGGCGCCGGCCCAGGCGAACAGCCTCTCGGCCTCGGGAAGACCGAACGGCTGCTCGAAGCTCTGGTCCTCACCGG
>Ga0193717_1000073_pt1 | contig 106164 bp, 95 predicted proteins | sample U2c2metaG_FD_145900 | JGI IMG/M metagenome (GOLD analysis project Ga0193717, IMG submission 145900) | Soil microbial communities from a riparian zone of the East river system, Colorado, United States - U2c2 | ecosystem: Environmental > Terrestrial > Soil > Riparian zone | place: USA: East... | reverse complement strand
AAAGTCTACCAAATTTGGCATCTGTAATTTCTACTGACATCTCTTAAAGTTAATCATTAATAAATACTTCTTCGTGGAGATGTTAAGTCTGTATAGGACGAGTCACTTCAATACCTGGACAAACCTTACGCAACACCTTGTCAAAGCTAAAAGCAATAGTAACCCGTTCTATACGGGCACGGTTTACAATACGATCGTTACATGCGGGACTATTCGGTGATAAGCAGGAGTTTTGCTATTTTTAGACTCACAAATGATGACAACATGAGAAATCCCTCTTTGATGAAGTGTAGTGCGCTGTTTTTGTTTCTGGCAGTAGTTTCCTTTAAAGCGGACGCACAAAATACCCTGGAGAGTGCCTGGATCAGGGTCAATCTGCTGGGCTATCCCAATGATGCGGTCAAGGTGGCCGTATGGGTAAGCAAGGACGAGATCCGGCCCAAAAAATTCGAACTGATCGATTCCCTGAGCGGCAAGGTGGTGTTTTCTTCAAAAAAGATACAACACTTTGGGGCTTACGGGCCTTTCAAATCTGCCTCAAGGCTTAACTTCTCTGAGTTTAAACGGAGCGGCACCTATTATGTCCGGGTCGGCGGGCTGAAGTCGCCAAAAGTACGGATCAATCCGCAGGTGTATAAAAACACGGCAGATTTTGCGCTAAGGTACATGCGGCAGCAGCGCAGCGGGTTCAACCCCTATTTGAAAGACAGCTGTCATACGCATGACGGGTTTGTCCTGTATGGAAAAGAAGCCGGAATTGCGGACAGCACCTATTTTGATGCAAGCGGCGGCTGGCATGATGCATCCGATTACCTGCAGTATTCCACTACATCGGCCAATGCCGCCTATCATTTGCTGGCGGCCTACAGGGATTTTCCAAAATCCTTTTCTGATGTACACCAGGCCAATGGTTTGGCAGGCGGCAATGGTGTAGCAGATGTGCTGGATGAAGCCAGATGGGGATTGGACTGGCTGCTGAAAATGCACCCCAAACCTAACATCATGTTCAATCAGATCGCTGATGACCGTGACCACATCAGCATGCGTATGCCCAAACAGGACAGTCAATATGGCCGCGGTTTCCAAAGGCCACTGTACTTTATCGACGGACAGCCTCAGCAAAGGGGGAAGTTTCTGAACAATACAACAGGAACAAGTTCTACGGCGGCAAAATTTACCAGTGCTTTTAGCCTGGCCCAGCAAATCTATCAGGACCGGCAACCCGGCTTTTCGGCGCTGATGAAAGAAAAAGCGGTATCAGCCTATGCTTACGCCAACAGGATTCCCGGAGTGACACAGACGGCTTCTGTCAAGTCACCGTATATCTATGCAGAAGACAATTGGGTGGACGATATGGAGCTGGCTTCCGCTACTTTATCGCCTGTCCTAAAAGACGGGGAACTGTTGAACAAGGCTTTTGATTATGCCAAAAAGGAACCCATAACACCCTGGATGGGAAAAGATACAGCAGCACATTACCAGTTTTACCCCTTTCACAATTTTGGGCACTGGGAACTGGCCCGGCAGGACAAGGGAGCGGCCGGCAAGACGGCCATCCGTTTTTATAAAGAGGGAGTGGATAAGGTATGGCAAAAAGCCAAAACAAACGGTTTTTACAGGGGAGTGCCGTTTATCTGGTGCTCCAACAACCTGACCGCTTCATTTGCCATACAGGCTTTTTTGTATAAGCAATTGAGCCAGGACGGACAATATGATGAACTGGCGCAGGCCAATTTTGACTGGCTGTTTGGCTGTAACATTTGGGGAACCAGCATGGTCTATGGCCTCCCTTCCTGGGGCGATACACCTGAGGATCCGCATTCGGCATTTACCAGGATCGGGAAGTTTCCGATAGACGGAGGTCTGGTTGACGGACCTGTGTATGGCAATATCTATAAGAATCTGATTGGGATACAATTGACCAAACCCGACCCTTATGCCGCGTTTCAGTCAGACCTTGTGGTCTATCATGACGACTATGGCGATTACAGCACCAATGAGCCTACGATGGACGGCACGGCCTCGTTGATTTACCTCCTCGCAGCCTATGAAAATGGCGGGCAGCAGGCAAAAATAAATATAAAGCACACTGCATTCCGGACAGAGCAGGGCGCAGTGATACAAGGGGATACGGCTGCGAAAAAACTGGCCCTTGTTTTTACGGGAGATGAATTTGCTGACGGAGGAGAGGAAATCCGGTCTGCGCTAAAGAAGCACAACGTCAAAGCCTCCTTTTTTCTAACGGGTAGATTTTATCGCAATGTGCAGTTTAAAAATCTTGTGCAGGAGCTGAAAGGCGACCGGCATTACCTTGGCGGGCATTCCGATGTGCACCTGTTGTATTGCGATTGGAAAAAACGGGACAGCCTGCTGGTCACCAGGGATCAGTTTAACGGAGATCTGCAGGCAAATTACTCGGCAATGGCCAATTTCGGGATCAAAAAGGAAAATGCCAGGTTCTTTTTACCTCCCTATGAATGGTACAATCAGACGATTGCGGACTGGACCATGGAAAGCGGGCTTACCCTGCTGAACTATACACCGGGCACGCGCTCAAATGCCGATTATACTTATCCTGAAATGGGTAAGAGCTACCGGTCTTCTGACGAGATCTATCAATCTATACTGGATTATGAAAAAAAATCGGGCTTAAACGGTTTTTTGCTTTTAATGCACATCGGGACAGATGACCGGAGGACGGACAAGTTTTACCGGAAGCTTGACGAGCTGATCGTCCGCCTGAAGCGTCAAGGTTATGAGCTGGTTAAGGTTGATGAGTTGCTGAAGTCTGTAACGAGGTAAGACGGGCTATAAATACCGCTCTTTGATGACGCTGGTATGGTGCATGACATGACCGGCTGTGACATACAAAATGGCTCTTACCGTGATCTCTTTGCCTGAAGCAGTTCCTTTGCGGTCAAGTTCTGCTTCTGTCAGTGATTTGAAGAGGTAAAGGTTCGCTTTTCTAAGCAAAGCAAACTCATGGGACAGGCTGAGCAGGCTGCGGTCTGAAAAATGTGCATTGGCGACATAGTCATCTTCTTCAAAACCCGGCAGCGGCTGTTGTTCGCCCCTTGCGAAACAGGTCATCCGGTAGACAAACACCCGCTCTGTGTCTATAATGTGGCCAATGAGCTCTTTAATGGTCCATTTGCCGGGGGCATAAGCGTAGTCTGCTTTTTCAACGAGGCTGTTGATGAAATCTGTAAATTCAGTAACTTGTCTTTCCAGGATCTCAATGACATCTCCATCAACTAATTTGATGTAGGTTTCGCCCCATGCGGGGTACTCATGTGTTTGTGGTCGGTTCATAGGTGATGCTGCTTTTTAAAACAATACGAAATGTGGTGCCTTTGCCATGTTCGGACTCTTTGACGAATATCTGTCCGCTATGGTAGTTTTCGATAATCCTTTTGGTAAGGGAAAGACCGAGGCCCCAGCCTCTTTTCCTGGTCGTGTATCCGGGTTGAAAAACGGCATCAAACTTAGACCGCGCTATCCCGGTTCCGGTGTCGGTGACATCGATAAGGACCTCTTCTTTAGCCAGGTTCTCGATGATATTGATGGTGATCTTTCCTTCGTTGTCGATAGCATTCACGGCATTCTTAAGCAGGTTCTCAATCACCCAGTCAAACAAAGGAACGTTGAGCATGGCGCGTACCTGATCATCGCCTATGATGCTGAATTTGGTCTTGTCTGAGGTGCGGAGCTTAAAGTATTCAACAAAATTGTAAATGACGGTGTAGACGACATGGTCTTCCACTATTGGTTTTGATCCTATTTTTGAAAAACGGTCGGTGATGACTTCCAGTCGTTTGATGTCATTTTCCATCTCTGCGATCAGTGGATCGTCTTCGGCATCAAAACGTGATTTGATGAGCTCCACCCAGGCCATGAGTGAGGAAATTGGGGTGCCCAGCTGATGGGCGGTCTCTTTGGCCATACCTACCCATACCTGGTCTTGCTCGGCTTTGCGCGCAGAGCTGAACGCCACATAGGCGGTGAGCAGGAACAAAGCGATAACTGCAAGCTGGATGTAGGGAAAATACCGCAGCTGGGTGAGTGTAGGCGAATCTTTATAATAAATGATCCACCGCGAACCATCGGCGCCTAAGCCGGTGATTGGGGTTCCCGGATGCTGCTTTTTCATTTTACGGAGTTCCCGCTGGAAATACGCAGGGTCGTAAGTTACACCCTCTTTCTTTTCGATATTGTAATTGGTCTTTGTGGAATCGAGTCCCTGAGTACCGATGATCTCTCCTTTTGAATCGGTCATGATTACCGGGAGTTTGGTCTTGTTCCTGATCAGTTCAATTAAAGGGGTGTAGATGTCGTTGTCGTACATGATCAGCGACTGCTCGGTCACCCGTACATATAGCTGGAACTGCAACTGCTCCTCACGCTCCATTTTTTTGACAAAGAAGTCGCTGTAAAAAACGGATGCTGTGCCTATGACAATGGCAAAGACCAAGAGAAAGAACTTCCAGCGCCGCTTTTTTTCGTAAGGATTCATAGATTATGAAGGCAAATTACAAAAATATATCTTTGCGGGTAGTTATATGGAAAAGAAAGTTAGAGTAAGATTTGCCCCTAGCCCCACAGGAGGGCTGCACCTTGGCGGGGTTCGTACCGCTTTGTTCAATTATTTGTTTGCTAAGCAGCACAATGGAACATTTATTTTACGTGTGGAAGATACGGACCGGACGCGTTTTGTGGAAGGTGCTGAAGAATATATCGTGTCTTGCCTGGAATGGTGCGGAATGACGCCGGATGAAAGCCCGCAGAAGGGGGGGGCTTTTGGGCCCTATCGCCAGAGCGAACGGAAGAACTCTTACAGACAATATGCAGATCAGCTGATTGCTGACGGCCATGCTTACTATGCCTTTGACACCCCGAAGGAACTGGATGCGAAGCGCAAAGAGGTATCTAATTTTACTTATGGGCTGGCAACACGGGGCGGGATGCGCAATTCGCTTACTTTGGCGGAGACGGAGGTGGCAGCACTTCTGGCAAACCAGACCCCTTATGTGGTCCGGATAAAAATGCCGGCTGATGAGCTGGTTTCATTTACAGATCTGATCAGGGGGCATGTTAGTTTTGATACCAACCTGATAGATGATAAAGTGCTGCTGAAAGCTGACGGAATGCCGACGTATCACCTGGCTGTAGTGGCCGATGACCGGGCGATGGAGATCAGTCACATTTTCAGAGGCGAGGAATGGCTGCCGTCTGCGCCAATCCATATTTTGCTGTGGCGGTACCTGGGCTGGGCAGACGAAATGCCGCAATGGGTGCACTTGCCTTTGATACTTAAACCGGACGGCAACGGAAAGCTGAGCAAAAGAGATGGCGATAGACTGGGCTTCCCTGTTTATGCGCAAAACTGGACTGACCCTAAAACCGGCGACCTGACTAAAGGATTCAAGGAGCTGGGTTTTATGCCTGAGGCATTTGTAAACCTGCTGGCTATGCTGGGCTGGAATGACGGTACGGATCAGGAGCTGTTTACCATGACGGAGCTGATCGATAAATTTTCGGTGGAGCGGATCAGCAAAGCAGGGGCTAAGTTTGATTTTGAAAAGGCGAAATGGTATAACCATGAATGGATTAAAAATGCGGATGCAGGAATATTGCTGCCTGCGGTGAAAGCAGTGTTTGCCGGACAGGGGATAGTGGCGGATGATGATGCTTTGCTGGCAAAAGTAATTGACCTGATCAAAGACAGGTGCAGTTTGCTGACGGAGTTTGCACAGCAGGGGGCTTATTTTTTTAATGCGCCTGCCGCATACGACCTGGATGCTGTGAAGCCCAAATGGACAGCCGAGAAGGCGGCATTTTTTAAAGCTTACAGCGAACAACTGATCGGCGAAGGGCTTTCTGCGATGGAACTGGAAGAGAAATTTAAGGAGCTGGCGGGTGCACATAGTTTTAAACCGGGCGAGCTGATGCTGCCTTTCAGGATCATGCTGGTGGGCGGTAAATTTGGTCCGGGAGTATTTGATATTGCGATAGCCCTGGGTGCTCTGGAAAGTATACAGAGGATAGACAAGGCGGTTAGTGCTTTTGGCGAATAGTTCTTTTTAACCTTACTGATGAAGAGTCTCTGTATTAATACACTTTTTAAGTTAATTTGGTATAACAATTGCCGCAAGGTTTTGGTTAAACCAAATAAACTTAATTTTCTATGCAATGGTTCGGTAAGGGAAGCGGTAATGTAGACGACAGAAGGGGTATGAGTGGTGGTGCTATTGGTGGCGGTGTCGGCATTATCATTGTCATCATAGGTCTGCTTTTTGGACGGGACCTCACGGGTTTGGTGGGTCAGCTGCCGGTACAGGATGTCGTGCAGTCGGAGGGTAAAACAGGGGATCCGCAGGATGCAGAAGGCAAATTTGTAGATGGGGTGCTGGAGTCTACTAATCAGGTTTGGGCTCAGCAGTTCGAAACTATGGGTAAGACGTATGAGGAGCCGAGGCTGGTTTTGTTTACAGATGCTGTCCAGTCTGCCTGCGGAAATGCAAGTGCTGCTGTAGGCCCATTTTATTGTCCCGGAGATCACAAAGTATATATAGATTTATCATTTTACAGGGATCTGAAAGACCGCTTTGGTGCTTCAGGGGATTTTGCCCAGGCGTATGTCATCGCACATGAAGTCGGGCATCACATACAAAACTTGTTGGGGATTTCTGAAAAAATGGAGCAGGCAAGGGGCCGGCTGAGTGAAAAGGAATATAACCGGTTATCGGTGAAATTGGAACTTCAGGCGGATTTTTTTGCGGGAATGTGGGCGCATCATGCACAGAATTTAAAGGATTTCAGATTGGACGAGGGAGATCTGGAAGAAGCGCTGAATGCGGCAAATGCCATTGGGGATGACAAGCTGCAGAAACAGTCACAGGGAGAAGTAGTTCCGGATGCATTTACACACGGGACTTCCGCACAGCGGGTGTTCTGGTTTAAAAAGGGATTTGAAAGCGGAGATATTAATGAAGAATATACATTTAATTCAAAGCAATTGTAATACATATGAATATACACCTACTAACACGCAGCTTATTTATCCTGAAGAATGATATTAATTGTAGATGACACTCCGGAAAACCTGATTTCACTGAAACGGGTTCTGGAAAGGCACAATTTTGAGGTAGATACAGCATCGTCGGGGGAAGAGGCGCTAAAAAAGGTTCTCAAAAACGAGTATGTCCTGATCATTCTGGATGTACAGATGCCGGGTATGGATGGCTTTGAGGTGGCCGAGGCCATATCGGGCTATAGCAGGGCAAAGGAAACGGCAATTATTTTCCTTTCTGCTGTGAACAAGGAGCTTAAGTTCATTACCCGGGGATACTCATCCGGCGGACTGGACTACATTACCAAACCGGTTGACATGGATATTTTGCTGCTCAAGGTAAAGACCTTTTACAGGATCTATGAACAGAGCAGGAAATTAATTGAGATCCAAAAAGCTTTATTGGATGAAATCGAATTCAGGAAGCGGGCAGAACGTAAAAAAGATGAGTTTATCAGCATTGCCAGTCATGAACTGAAAACACCGCTGACCAGTGTAAAGGGCTATATGCAGCTACTGGGAAGAAGTATCGATAAAGGGGATCTCGAAAGGGTAAAGGACCACCTGACAAAGGCCCAGGTTCAGCTGGAAAAACTGAACGAGCTGATCGCCGATCTGCTGGATATCTCCAAGATAGAAAGCGGAAAGCTAAAATTTAATAAAAAATATTTTGTGATGGATGTCTTGCTGGATAGTGTGACTGACATTATCCGGCAGTCTAATCCGGAGTTTAACATCATCAGGAAGGGTAAAGCTGAACAGGAAATCTATGCTGATGAAATGCGTATTGAACAGGTCATTATCAATTTTTTGACCAATGCCATCAAATATTCGCCGGGGACGCATGAAATCCAGATCAATGTGAACATTAAGGACGACAAGATCTATCTTGGAGTACGTGATTTTGGAATTGGGATTGGCCCGGAACAGCAAAAACATGTTTTTGACAAATTCTATCGCGTCGAGGAAACATCGATCCATTTTCAGGGACTGGGTATTGGCCTGTACATTTCTGCGGAAATTGTGAGGAGGCATGGCGGACAGATCGGTGTCAGGAGCGTATCAGGTGAAGGATCAGAATTTTATTTTATTATACCGGCAGACTCCGGGGATGAAGCAGATTAAAAACGGCTTATGGAAAAAACATCACTAAAAAACAACCTGCGCATCGGATTGGGACTGTCATTACTGATCTTGTTCGTCTCTTCTCTTGCGTCCTTTACGAGCATCAGAAACCTGATAAAGAGTGCGGAACTGGTGTCGCACAGCAATGAGGTCATGACGAATCTGGATGCGGTTATTTCTACACTTAAAGATGCGGAAACGGGACAAAGAGGCTATTTGCTGACGGGTGACCGGGAGTTCCTTGAGCCTTATAATGGCGCAAAGGAAAATGCTCTTGATTTGCTGACCAGGATAAGTGTGTCTACAAATGACAACGCATTTCAGCAGCAGAATTCGAAACGGTTAAAAGATATTATTGTTGGCAGGCTGTCCATTATAGAACGGACCATTGAGGCAAAAGATAAAGGGGAGACCGTCACGGTCCTGGAACTTATTAACGGCAAGAAATATATGGATGCCGCCCGCTCAGTGATCAAAACCATGCAGGGCGAAGAAAAAAGATTGCTGGACGGCAGGACCAGCGAGCTGAACAGACAGGCAGGATATACGCCGGTCCTGATTTTGATTGCCGCAGCATTTGCCGTAGTCATCACTTTGTTTTTTTACATGAGGGTTTCCAAAGACTTCAATGAAAGAATGAAGCTTCAGGAGGAACTGAAGCTAAAGAATGAAGAAATTGACAACCGGATTGAGGTGATACGGGGTATAGCCGGTCAGATCTCCAGCGGAAATTATCAGCTCAGGATGGATGAAGACATTAAGGATGGGCTGGGCGGTCTGGCACTTTCTCTTAATGCTATGGCTGAATCACTCCAGCATTCTTTTTCTCTTCTGGCTGATAAGGAATGGCTGCAAACGGGTATAGCGGGTCTTAATGATAAGATGGTGGGTGAAAAAAGCCTGGAATCTCTTGCCAATGACATTCTTGAAAATATTGTGGAGCGTACGCAAAGTGTGGTTGCGGCTTTTTATATCATTGGAGAGGACAAGCTAATGCATCTGGAAGGCAGTTATGCCCTGGACCCGGCTCAGAAGAAAAAGGCGATTAAAGCAGGTGAAGGGATTGCGGGGGAGGTCCTTAAATCCAGAAAACAAATCCTGATTGATGACATCCCTGAAGGTGAAATGACTGTAAGCTATGCATCGGGCAATACCCAGCCACGGAATATAGTGGCGGTGCCGATAATGAGGTATAGGGAGATCATCGGAATAATGGAATTGGGCTCGTTAAACAGGTATACGCCGCTGCAGCTGGAACTCCTGAATAGCATATCGCACAACATCGGGATTGCAATACACGTAGCACAAAACCGTAAAAAGCTGCAGGAACTTCTTGAAGAGACCCAGGCGCAGGCGGAAGAGCTGCAAGCGCAGCACGGTGAGCTTGAAGGACTGAATGCTGAGCTTGAAGCGCAGACTCAAAAAATCCAGACCTCAGAAGAGGAACTAAGGGTGCAGCAAGAAGAACTGTTGCAGAGTAACCAGGAACTGGAAGAGCGGACCAGTCTGCTGGAGGAAAAAAACCAATTGATACAGGAGAGAAATCTGGATATCCAGCAAAAAGCTGAGCAGCTGGAACAAAGTACAAAGTATAAATCGGAGTTTTTGGCGAATATGTCACACGAGCTGCGGACCCCGCTGAATTCTATTTTGCTATTGTCCAGGCTGATGTCGGAGAACAAAGAGCTGGATACCGAATATATAGAATATGCTGAGGTGATCCAGAGTTCCGGTCAGGGGCTTTTGGGTCTGATCGATGAGATTCTTGATCTTTCCAAAATAGAAGCCGGAAAGATGAAGCTGGAGTTTGCAGCGGTGAATATCACAGAGATCACAACTGATATGCGTTCGCTGTTTAACCCGCTGGCCAAAAATAAGGGGTTGGAACTGATCATTGACGTTGACAAGGGAATTGAGAACCTCATTACGGACAAAATGCGTCTGGAACAGATCCTGAAAAACTTACTTTCAAACGCAATTAAATTTACCGAAAAGGGAAAAGTATCGCTTACGGTGAAGAAATTAAAGCCTGATCTGATCTCCTTTAAGGTTACTGATACGGGTATCGGGATTCCCGGAGATAAGCAGGGCCTGATATTTGAAGCCTTTCAGCAGGCAGATGGGTCTACACGGCGTAAGTTTGGCGGAACAGGACTGGGATTGTCAATTAGCAGGGAGCTGGCCAAACTGCTCGGCGGAGAAATCGAGCTGACCAGCAGGGAGCATATGGGCAGCGAATTTACACTATCGATGCCGGTTGACGGGAAAGCAGTTTTGGAGCGTAATGTAAATGTACGTGCTGTTGCTGAACCGGAGTTTGAAAAACCGGAAGAGCCGGATGCCGAGCGGTTCACGGTGGAACATATCCCGCAGGAGATTGAGGATGATCGAAGCCTGATCAGGGCTGGTGACAAGTGCATCCTGATCGTCGAAGACGATACTGCCTTTGCAAAGATCTTGCTGGATTTCACCAGAAAGAGGGGCTACAAAGGAATTGTGGCGGTAAGGGGTGATGTTGGCCTGGAACTGGCCAACAAATATAAGCCTTTGGCCATTCTGCTTGACATACAGCTCCCGGTAAAGGATGGATGGCAGGTGATGGATGAATTAAAATCAAACCCGGAAACAAGACCTATTCCTGTTCACATTATGTCTTCCCTGGAAGTGAAGAAGGAAAGTCTTTTGAAGGGCGCGGTAGATTTTATCAATAAGCCGATCGCATTGGAACACATGCAGGAGATTTTTCAGAAGCTCGAACGTGCGTTGAGCAGGCATCCTAAGAAGGTGCTGATCGTTGAGGAAAATAAACAGCACGCGCAGGCTTTGAGTTACTTTTTAAGTAACCACAGCATTAATACTGAGGTCGTAAATAATGTAAATCAAAGTATTGGTGCATTGCATAAGAAAGAGGTTGATTGCGTAATCCTGGATATGGGTATCCCGGATAAGAATGCATATGATACGCTGGAGGCGATAAAAAAAGCGGACGGACTGGAAAATCTCCCAATAATTATCTTCACCGGAAAGAATCTTTCAAAAGGAGAAGAAGGCAGGATCAAACAGTACGCGGATTCCATCGTGGTAAAAACCGCCCACTCGTATCAGAGAATATTGGACGAAGCGGGGCTGTTTCTGCACCTGGTAGAAGAAAAAGGAACAGACAACAGTCATAAAAGACCGGCGTTGGAAAAATTGGGTGGTTTGTATGAAGTGCTGAAAAATAAAACAGTATTGATCGCTGATGATGATGTAAGGAACATATTTTCGCTGACCAAGGCGCTGGAACAGCATAAAATGAAAGTTTTGGCGGCTACCGACGGTAAGGAGGCACTTCAGGTCTTAAAAGAGAACCCGCTGGTCGACATTGTGCTGATGGACATGATGATGCCGGAAATGGACGGCTATGAAAGTACAAAAGAGATCAGGAAAATTCCCGCATACAAACAATTGCCGGTTTTGGCTGTTACTGCCAAAGCTATGATGGGAGACAGAGAAAAATGCATTGCTGCAGGAGCCTCAGATTATATCTCTAAACCGGTGGATATTGATCAGCTGATCTCATTATTACGCGTTTGGCTTTACGATAAGGTTTAAAATATGACAAGCAAGGTTTTAATAATAGATGACGACAATAGAAATATATTTGCGTTAAAGGCTGTGCTGAAAGCGAAAGGGTACCAGTGCCTGTCTGCCGGGGGAGCTGAAGAAGGATTTAGCCTGCTCAGCGAAGACAGGAACATCGCTGTGGTATTAATGGATATGATGATGCCGGGAATGGATGGCTATCAGGCCATTGCAAAAATGAGTGAAAGTCCTGAACTGAAAGACATACCGGTCATTGCGGTTACCGCTCAGGCGATGCTGGGTGATAAGGAGCGCTGTATCAGGGCTGGTGCGGTTGGGTATGTTTCAAAGCCTATAAATGTTGACGAATTAACGAGATTACTAACGGAATATATCTGATGCCCTTGGAAACTCCTTTGATAAGCGATGAACAGGTGGAGACTTTACTTTCAGATCTTTTGGAGCAATACGGGTATGATTTTACAGGATATTCAAGGGCTTCCCTGAAGCGCAGGATCACAAGACTGTATGCTATGGACAAGGCAGTTAGTTTTGGTGAGTTCAGGTATAAGGTAAGTAATGACAATACTTATTTCAAAAGATTTGTAGAGCAGATAACGGTAAATGTCACGGAGATGTTCAGAGATCCGGCTTTCTTCAAAAGACTTAGGGAGGAGGTTCTTCCTGTACTGGGAACTTATCCCTTCATCAGAATATGGCTGGCAGGATGTTCTACCGGAGAAGAGGCGTATTCAATATCCATCATATTGAAAGAACTAAGTCTGTTGCACAAATCATTGATTTATGCAACAGACCTGAACCCCGCTGTGTTGGAAAGAGCTGCTCAAAGTATGTTTGGACTAAGTAATATGAAGCAGTATTCTGAAAATTATATTCTGTCAGGAGGGAGTAAGGACTTTTCAAGTTATTATTCTGCAAATTACTCACTGGCAAAATTTAACGAGGAGCTAAAAAGTAAGATCATTTTTTCTACTCATAATTTGGTTTCTGATCATTCTTTTAACGAATTTCAGCTGATTTTGTGCAGAAATGTATTGATTTACTTTGACCGGGATCTGCAGCATAAAGTACTAAACCTTTTTGATGACAGTTTGGAAGAACTTGGATATTTGGCGTTGGGCTCCAAAGAAACAATCAATTTTTCTCAGATCGCTAAAAAATACAAACGGCTGGATACCGAGAAGATCTGGCGAAAAATGGGATAATGGAAAGATGTGAGGCGTTTATAATTGGGGGCTCTGCCGGAAGCCTGGATGTGCTTTTAAAGGTATTGCCGGTTATTGATGCTGCAATAGAGTTTCCAATTGTTATCGTTATTCACCGCAAGCACGGAACGGATTCTCTGCTCGCGGGTCTTTTGTCGGGCCGCACTGAGCTTAAGGTCAAAGAAGTTGATGAAAAAGAAAAATTAAAGGCTGGTTTTATCTATATTGCTCCTTCAGATTATCATTTACTTATTGAGCGGGATCATACATTTTCTTTGGATTATTCTGAAAAGATCAATTATTCAAGACCTTCAATTGATGTTACTTTTCAGACAGCAGCCGAAGTTTATAAAGACAAATTGGCTTGCCTGTTGCTGTCAGGGTCAAATTCTGATGGGGTAAATGGATTAAAAAATGTTAAAGAATGGGGTGGAATGGCGGTAATTCAAGATCCTAAAACAGCGCAGGTTGCCTACATGCCTGCTCAGGCGCAACTGAATGTTCAAATTGATTCGGTACTTAAGCCGGAAGATATGGGAGAATTCATAAATTTGCTGTCTAACCACAAACCACCAAATGAATAGGAACAAAAAAGTCTTTGTTTTTGATGACAATGCCGACATTTTAGATTTATGCACCATAATTCTGGAAGATGCAGGGTATGACATTAAGACTTCATCTACTTCCAATAACATCATAGAACAGGTGATGGCCTATACTCCAGACATTATTTTTATGGACAACTGGCTGCCGGATGTGGGTGGAATTGATGCAACGAGAGCGCTCAAAAAACACAGTACGTTAAAAAATATACCTGTTATTTATTTTTCGGCAAACAATGATGTGGAGTCTTTAGCACAGCAAGCGGGCGCGGATGGCTTCTTGTCTAAACCTTTTGACATCCAGGAACTGGAAGACATCATCAGTAAGCACCTGCAGGCATGACCTTATTTTACGCCTAAGACATTGGCACCCTGCTCGAATACAATATCAACAGGGATTCCCTTTTTTGTAAGCCTGTTCAAATCGCCCTGAAGTTCAGCGGGAATAACAGCATTTTCCTTCTGATTTTTTTCAACGGCGGCTTTGTCACCATTGCCTTGTAAGGTAATGATGAGGTTGCCCAGCTTGTTCATTGATTCCTCAAATTTAACGAAGTCTACTTGATAGGTGCCGGTTTCATTTCTAATGAAAGCTCCGTTTTCTTTAAAAAAATTAAAGCACTGCATGTTTGCCTTACCATGTGCGCTGGATGCCCCAAAACGGACAGAGCGCAGGATGCCGGCCATGTAAGTCGTGTAGTACTGTTTAATGTCTCCTTCAAGTTCGCCTTTTTTTAGCAATCCGGTGACCATATAAAGCCCGAGTACATCAGCCTTTCCTTCTTCCAGCCAGGAATACTGTTCCTGCAAGGCTTCTTTGACAAAGCCTTTTCCTGTGACGGTTTTTTTAATGCCAAGTCCATGGGCAACTTCATGAAACATCACGTTAGCAAAAAAAGCATCAAAACTAATGTATTGTTGCTGCTCTTTGTCGATGAGTTCTTTTGCAATTGGAATCAGAATTTTGTCGAATTTGGCTTTCATCGCATTTTTCAGCTGCGAACGCCGGGTTCCTTTCTTTTGCTGAATGATCTCGTCATTCGGCAGATTTACGGCAATAGTTTTTGATCCGGCATTGCAATCGCCGGCATAGTAGACGACATCATATGCGTTCAATTCAGAATCTGTACCCGGCTTTTCTTTTTTATATTTTGCCTCGACAGGCAGTCCTTGCTGTAAAGCGGGAAGCATTTTGACATACTTTGCGAGACGCTTGCTCCAGACTTTATCTTTTACCAGGACATAGGCCTCAAATGATGCCCTTGCATTAAACAATTTGTCTTCATAGTTCTCTATGGGGCCTATAATGATGTCCAGGCTGTTGTTTTTCATGTCTAGCCAGGCGTAATCGCTGGCAGTATAGTTGTCTGTTGTGAGTGCATCGGCGCGGAGGTTCAAATACTTCTTAAAGTCGTCATCCTCTGCGAGCAGCGCCGCCTGTTTTAATAGAAATGAGGCCTTTTGCAGTTCCGTTGCATACAGCACTGAATAGGGGATAGAGGTCAACCTGCCCTTGCCGTCACTCATGATCACGGAATACAAGCCATACTTATCTTTTACCTTTGATTTGTCAAGTGCGGATTTGGTCATATTTGCCGGATAAAATGTTCCCGCGTCTGGTTTAGGGCCAATACCGGCAACAAAAGGCTTATCTCCATTCAGTCTGTCCCACGGACCGTAATTGATCCAGATGAAAGATTTCGTTTTCTCATCTTTTATTGTAGACAGCAGACTGTCCCGCTGCGGATAAGCCTGCTTCCAAAAAAGCTCGTCCATAATTTGCGCAGCCTGGATAAGCAAAGGCAATATTTTGCGCTCGCTAACCGTAAGGCTGTTCAGATCAGTTGTAAGCGTAACTTTTTCATAAATGGACAGCCGGCTGCCAACGTATTTTTGAAGACTGTCGGAAGCAGCAGTTTTATTCCCTGCATTGGTTTCTTTCCTGGGGTTGCTGCAGGAGATGATTCCTGCGGCGATCGAAAATCCTGCAAAGAAAATAGCAGCCTTGTTTATATATTTCATGCTGAGGCTAGTTTTGTAAGTCAATAAGTGGTTATCAAAAAGGCTTGTTAATACAAGCTCAATTCAATTGCGGCTAAAATAGTAAAAAATAGTAATTTCACATCTTTAACACACATATTATGAAATGTCAAAATAAAACAAAAAGGACGGGTCTGTTAATAATTTTAGCAGTTTTGGTGGCCTCTTGTTCAACAAGCAAATATGCCGCAAGCGAAAAGGTATATAAAAAACAGGCAAAAGAATTCGCAAATACAATTAAGACGACTCCGCCGTTAAATCAGGAAATAATGACGGTTGACCTTAAGGAACAAGCGTGGGTCGGGTCTGTAAATTTTGGTATACGCAAACCAAATTTTGTAATTCTCCACCATACAGCGCAAAATTCTTCCGATCAGACCCTGAAGACTTTCACCATTGCCAGGACACAGGTTAGCGCCCATTATGTGATTGGTCGGGATGGCAAAATATTTCAGATGGTCAATGATTACCTTAGGGCCCAGCACGCGGGAGTTGGGAAGTGGGGCAATGATACAGACCTGAATTCTTCATCGATAGGAATAGAAATTGACAATAATGGAGATGAGTCCTATCCGGAAGCGCAAATTAAAAGCTTGCTGGAGGTACTGGCTGCAGTTAAAAAAAGATATAATATTCCCGTTGCTAATTTTATCGGACACGCAGATATTGCGCCGACAAGAAAGCCGGATCCGAATAAGTTTCCCTGGAAGGTATTGGCAAAAAAGGGTTTTGGATTTTGGTATGACGACGTGCTATTGATGCCCCCGGCAGATTTTGATACTACAGCTGCATTGAGAATCATCGGGTATGACATTAAAAACCTGTCTGCCGCGATTACGGCGTTTAAACGTCATTTTGTTCAAACAGACATCAGCCCGATGCTTACGCCTGCAGATAAATTGATCCTGTTTAACTTGTATAAAAAATATATGTAAATTACTTACTTGTTTTTGCCCAGGCATCTTTCAAAGAAACGGTACGGTTAAATACCAGGCGTTCCGGTGAGGAGTCCTTATCAAGGCAATAGTAGCCTTTCCGTATGAACTGATATTTCGAATTCCTGTCGGCATTGGCCAGATAAGGTTCAATATATGCTTGTTTTATTATGGTGACACTGTCTGGATTCAGGTAGTCCTTGAAGTCCCCGTCTTCGTTGTCGGGGGACTCTACTGTGAACAACCGGTCATACATTCTGATCTCCGCATGTTTAGCGTGTTTGCTGCTTACCCAATGGATAGTTCCTTTGACATTGATGCCGCTTGTGTCTTCTCCGCTTTTTGATCCGGGAACGTAGCTGCACCTTAATTCGGTAATGTTACCTTCTGCATCTTTGACGAAAGAATCACATTTTACGATGTAGGCGTGCTTTAACCTGACCATAGTTCCCGGTGCCAGTCTAAACCATTTCTTTGCGGGCTCTTCCATAAAGTCTTCGCGCTCTATCCAAAGTTCACTGCTGAATGGAATTTCCCTTGATCCGCCTTTATCTTCTGCTTCAGGATTGTTTTCTCCGATAAGGACTTCTTCCATTCCTTCAGGGTAGTTGGTTAAGACTAGTTTTATCGGATCTAATACCGCCATTACTCTGGTTGCTGTTTTGTTCAGATGCTCGCGGATACAAAACTCCAGCAGGCCCAGCTCGATCAGATTTTCCCTTTTGGCAATTCCTATCCTTTCGCAAAACTCACGAATGCTTTTGGGGGTATAGCCCCTTCTTCTTAGCCCGCTAATAGTCGGCATGCGCGGATCATCCCATCCGCTTACTACTCCTTCGTTGACCAGTTGAAGCAGCTTGCGCTTGCTCATTACTGTATAAGACAGATTTAACCGGGCAAATTCATATTGTTTTGATGGAAAGATCTCTAATTTCTCTATTAACCAATCGTAAAGTTCACGGTGTGGTACATATTCGAGGGTACAGATAGAATGTGTGATGGTTTCAATGCTGTCGCTTTGACCATGTGCGAAGTCATACATCGGGTATATGCACCATTTGTCCCCGGTCCGGTGGTGCGCTGCATGCTTGATCCGGTAGATAACAGGGTCACGCATGATCATGTTGGGACTTGCCATGTCTATCAGGGCACGCAAAGTGCATGCGCCGTCAGGGAACTCCCCGGCCTTCATGCGGCTGAACAGGTCTAAATTTTCATCAATGCTGCGACTTCTGTAAGGGCTGTTCTTGCCGGCTTCTGTCGGCGTGCCCTTTAACCCGGCAATCTCATCAGCCGTGCTGTGGTCAACATAGGCCAGACCTTTTTTGATTAAAGTAACAGCGTAATCGTAAAGTGTGTCAAAATAATCAGAGGTATACAGTTCATTTTTCCATTGGAATCCAAGCCATTTGATGTCGTGCTGCTGACTGTCCACATATTCCGTTTTCTCTGTCACCGGATTGGTGTCGTCGAACCGCAGGTTGGTATAGCCTCCGTATTTCTGAGTAAGCCCGAAATTCAGGCATATGGCTTTTGCGTGGCCTATATGCAAATATCCGTTGGGTTCCGGTGGAAAACGTGTGATCAGGGTTTCGTATTTTCCGCTGCTTAAATCGTTTTCAATGATCTCTTCTATAAAGTTCAATGATCTTTCCTCACTCATAAAAACTGTAATTTTAGCTCCAAAGTTAATATAAAACAGCTAATTTCATTACATTTACCCAGCACTATCGTATAAATTATGAGCAGTACATTAGACAGGCCGATACGGGTTTTGGTGGCGAAGGTAGGATTAGACGGGCACGATAGAGGGGCAAAGGTAATCGCCACATCGTTAAGAGATGCAGGTATGGAGGTGATCTATACCGGACTGCGGCAAACGCCGGAAATGGTGGTCAATACTGCCCTGCAGGAAGATGTGGATGCTATAGGCATCTCGATACTCTCAGGTGCGCACATGACAGTTTTCCCCAGGATCATCGAAGTAATGAAACAAAAGAATCTGAACAATGTTTTGCTGACGGGTGGGGGAATTATTCCTGAAAGTGACATGAACAAACTAAAGGCAATGGGAGTTGGGGAATTATTTGCCCCTGGAACGACGATGGCAGCCATTGTGAGTTATATAAAGGGCTGGGTAACCGAAAACAGAAAATTTTAGCGCATGGAATACACACATATTTTATCCCGCATAAAGGATCAGATCCTCTACGTGACCATTAACCGGGAGCATAAACTAAATGCTTTAAACAAAGAAACGCTGGCAGAACTTGCGGATGTAATTGCCTTTGCTTCAAAAAGTGATCAGATAAGAGGAATGCTTTTGACCGGGGCGGGAGATAAGGCATTTGTTGCCGGAGCGGACATTTCCGAGTTTTCAGACTACAGTTCGGCAGAAGGGGAAGCCCTGGCAAGAAATGGTCAGAAAACGGTCTTTGATGCAATTGAAAAATGCAGCAAACCGGTAATTGCGGCGATAAATGGATTTGCGCTTGGCGGTGGTTTGGAGCTGGCCCTGGCTTGTCACATGCGCATTGCTTCGGAGCATGCCAAAATGGGTTTACCCGAAGTGACACTGGGCCTTATCCCCGGTTATGGGGGTACTCAAAGGCTGACCAGAATCGTTGGAAAAGGAAAAGCAATGGAGATGATCACTACCGGCGACATGATAACGGCTGTTCAGGCAGAGAAAATAGGACTGGTAAATTACGTGGTCGCGGCGGATGAACTGATCAAAAAAGCCGATGAGATCCTGGATAAGATCAGGCAGAGGGCACCCCTTGCTATCGCCGGAGCCATAAAGGCGGTCAATTCTTCTTTGTCGGATCATGTGAACGGTTTTGATGTGGAAATTGAAGAGTTTGGCAAATGCTTTAGCACAAGCGACTTTAAAGAAGGCGTGGCAGCATTCCTGGAAAAAAGAAGACCCTCGTTTTCGGGCAAGTAATTTTTAGCAGCCGGTGGTATTTCTCACAAACATTTTATAAATAAAGCGGGGATTTTTTGAGAAAAGTGTAGAAAATATTGCCCACAATAAAAAAACTGATTATATTTATTTCGTAAATACGCTCTAACCCTTGCAATATGAGAAAAATATTAATTGTCGATGATGAAGTTAACATCGGCCTGCTGCTGTCAAAATTTTTGGTAAGAAATTCTTTTAGTGTTTCCACTGCAACAAGCGGTGTGGCAGCTATGGATTATTTGGCAAAAGAACCTTATGATCTTGTTTTGTGCGATTATCGGCTGGAGGATACGGATGGAAGGGAGATGCTGATCAAGATCAAAGAGAATTATCCCAGCACTGGTGTAATTATTATAACCGGTTATTCTGATATAAAGCTGGCGGTAGAACTGATCAAGCTGGGTGCGTATGATTACATTACAAAGCCCCTGTATCCTGATGAGATATTAAATACCATTAATAAGGCTATAGAGACACAGATCGCCCTCAATACGAATCACTCGGAGCAATTGCTAGATACGCCGAAGCAAAAAACGGCGAAGCTTACCTATAACCCTGCAGAGAACTTTGTCGTAGGCCAAAGTCCGGCATCCCGGGAGCTTTTAAAACAGATTCAATTGGTCGCCCCCACTTCATATAGTGTAATCTTAATGGGTGAAAGCGGCACAGGGAAAGAATCAGTAGCAAAGGCAATCCATTTGAACAGCCCCAGAAAGAACAATCCATTTGTGGCCATGGACTGCGGTTCTTTGACCAAAGAGCTTGCGGGGAGTGAATTCTTTGGACACGAAAAAGGCTCATTCACGGGGGCGTTATATACCAAGATAGGCCATTTTGAGATGGCAAATGGCGGAACACTGTTTTTGGATGAGGTCGGAAACCTTTCCTATGAAATTCAGGCGGCATTACTGAGAACTGTTCAGGAGCGTAAAATAAAACGGATAGGCAGCACCAAGGAGATTGATTTGGATGTCCGGATCATTGTGGCAACAAATGAGAACCTGGCAAATGCAATCCAAAAAGGAAGGTTCAGAGAGGATCTTTACCATAGGTTTAATGAATTCTCTATTGATCTGCCTCCTTTAAGTCAGAGAGGGAAGGATATCATGATATTTGCCAATACTTTTCTTGACGGTGCCAATCAGGAACTTAACAGAAATGTTCAGGGCTTCTCCGATGAAGTTGAACAGTGTTTTTTAACTTATAACTGGCCGGGGAATGTCCGGGAACTTAAGAATGTGGTAAGAAGAGCTACCTTACTTACTGAAGCCGAACTGATACAGCTTAAAGCATTGCCCCTTGAAATATCAACTTACGCAAAAGCATCTGCCATAGAAAGTTCAATAGCCCGGGCAGAAAAACCGCGGGATCTGAAAAATGCTGCGCTTGAGGCAGAATACGAAGCCATCTTAAAAGTTTTAAGGGAAGTTAACTTCAATAAAACAAAGGCCGCCAAGATCCTGAATATCGACCGCAAGACTTTATATAATAAAATGAAGGCGATTAATTTGGATACTTAAAGTGTTAGCAGCAACCATCGTTCTGGCCCTGCTTTTTTTGGCAGCGACGTATTTCCTGGCAAGAAATATGGCTGCAGTGCGAAGGATGAAGAGCGAAGTGACCGGGTTGCAAAAAGAAAATGAAGCGCTCTCTGCCAGAGCAGAATTGCTTGCACTTGCGGAAAGCATTTCTAATTTGGGTACCTGGGAATTCTTTCCCGGCAGCAAGACAGTAAGGTGGTCGGAAGAACTGTATAACATTTACGGTTTTAAAGATAAAGACATTGCGCTCAGTGCCGAATTAAATGAGCAGGTAATTGCTCCTGAATACCGGGATAAGGTTGCGAAGGAATTGCGGTCTGCCATTTCAAATCAAACCACATTTGCAGTAGAGTATCAGATTATACAACCTGACGGGACAAGAAGATATGTGCTTGGTCAGGGTTTTTACATCGGAAGAGAAGACAAGCTTGTAGGAACAATACAGGACATCACCCAGCAAAAGGATGCTATATTTAAGTTGAAGATAAATGAAACCTTATTGCGGGAAGCAGAAATGGTTTCTCATAGCGGAAGCTGGGAATGGGTGGATGGCAAAGAATTTGTACTCTGGTCTGACGAAATGTATAATATCCACGGTTTTCTGCCACACTCTGTATTTGTCAATTTTGCATTCTATCAGGGCTTGGTCCATGAAGAGGATGTACCAGAATTTTTGAAGAACTTTTTCAAAGCACGTGAGAATAAAGCCCCGTTTAAAATTAATTATAGAATAGTAAGACCTTCAGGAGAGATCAGGCATGTGCTTTCCACGGCTGAGTATAAGAAAATAGGACTGAATAACTTTGCCTATATCGGGAATACACAGGATGTCACAGAACTAAGAAAGGCACAGGTACAGCTCGAAGAAAAAGTAACAGCACTTAACCGCTCGAATCAAGACCTGGAACAGTTCGCCTACGTCGCTTCTCATGACCTGCAGGAACCCTTGAGAAAGATACAGGCCTTTGGGGATAAGCTGAAAGATAAGTATTTAGCTCATTTGCCTCCTGAAGCGCTGGATTATTTAGAGCGGATGCGCAATGCAGCCGAAAGAATGCGTGCCCTGATCAACGATCTTCTTACTTTTTCAAGAGCCACCCGAGACCATAAAAATTTCGTTGCCACCGACCTTGCAGCGCTGATAAACAGTACGATTAAAGAACTTGATTTTAGCATTGACATTAATCACGCGGCGATCAGGGTAACCGTTGATCTTGATGCTGATGCGATACCTTCTCAATTACAGCAGTTGTTTCAAAACCTGATCGCTAATGCTTTAAAATTTACTCATGCTGAAACACCACCGGAAATTGAAATAACAGGATGTGCTAAATATGGGCATGAACTTTCGATTGCCGAAGCCAGGCCAAATCAGTTATATTCGATTATAGAAATAAAGGACAATGGAATTGGATTTGAAGTAGAAGATGCTGAAAAAATATTTGATATTTTTCACCGGCTTCATTCACGCAATGCGTACAGCGGAACAGGTATCGGGCTGGCGATCTGTAAAAAAATAGCAGAAAACCATTCCGGCTTTATTCTTGCAAACAGCGAACCCGGCAATGGCGCTGTATTTACAGTTATACTGCCTAAAAGACAGATCAAATGAAATCTAAATAGATAAAATGGAACAGGTTCGGGTCTTATTAATTGATGATGACGAGGATGATTATATTCTCACGAAAGCGGTATTTGACCGGCTTTCAGACAGGTACTCGCTTTCCTGGGTCAATAGCTATGATAAGGGAATTAACGCGATTTTAAAGCGCCAGTATGATGTTTACCTCGTGGATTACAGGCTTGGGAAAGGGACTGGTATTGATCTTCTTAAAGAGGCGGTGAATTCTGGTTGTGTAAAGCCGATCATTATGCTTACCGGAAAAGGTGACCGGACAATAGACGAACAGGCGATGAATATCGGGGCAGCTGATTACCTGGTAAAGGATGAGATTGAGCCCGTCCTGATCGAAAGAAGTATCCGCTATTCTATTAAACAAGCCGATGGATTAAGGGCATTGCAGGATAGTGAAAGAAAATACAGGGCGATTTTTGAACAGGCAAATGACCCCATTCTTATCTCAGAATATTCAGGAAGAATCCACGACATGAACAGTTGCGGCCTGAGCTTTTTTGGCTATCGTCTGGATGAATTGCAAAAACTTCCGGATAATGTGATTTTTAAGAACCGGACGGATTTGGAGAAATTTCGTGATCTGCTCGAGAAAAACGGATCACTGACAGATTTTGAATGCGAACTGATATCTAAGGACGGAAGGGTATACCATTGCAGCCTATCCTCTTTCATCCAAACAGATATGATAAGCGTTTCTGAGGTTTACCATACGATAATCAGGGACCTGAGCTATAGAAAACATATTGAAGAAAAATCTGTTAATCTCGGTAAGATGTCCATATCAGAACATATTGCAAAAGGATTGGGAGATGAAATCAGAGATCCGCTGTCGGCAATTAACCTGGCGGTTGACGAGCTGGCCTCCGATCTGGCACTGGCATACAGTGAGTCTGTCCAGTCTTACCTGGAGATCATTAAAACCAATTGCGACAGGGTGAGCAGACTGATGCAAAACTTTATATCCAGCACCGAAACGAAAACGCTAAACCTGCAAAGGCATAGCATTACTGAAGTTATTGAGGAGACAATGGCAGAAATGGAAGATCTCATTATCGGTCACAACATTAAACTGACAAAGCAATTGCTTGAATCTGAACACAGAGTACTCCTGGATAAGACCAAGGTGAAATCGGCACTGATAAGCGTGATTAAAAATGCAGTTGAAGCCATGCAAACTTATCCCAAGATCATTCATATTACCAGTACTTCGGATAAAGATGTGTTTGAAATAGGGATTGAAGACAATGGTGCCGGAGTCAGCCAGGAAAACCAGGACAAAATCTTTGAGCCATTTTTCACCACAAAAAAACGGGCGAGTGGTTTGGGCTTAACCCATGCGCAGCGTGTACTGACTACTCACAATGGCAGCATTAAACTTAAACCCCTGGCAAATGGAAGTTTGTTTCTGATCCGGATACCAATTTACAATGAAGGCGCCCTCTGGCATTAACTCCCGATCATATGTCAATATTTACTTATAAACAGCGCAATCAGATCAACCTGCTCATCATCATCGCATTGGGCTGCATTATTGCCTACTCACTTCAGGGGATCTTTGGCTCAATTCTTAGTACACTTGTATTGTATACCATACTGCGGCCGGGCTTTATTTACCTGGTCGAGGCAAAATCCTGGAACAAGAGCTTTGCTGCCGTCCTGCTGTTGTTTATTTCTGTAATTGTCATTGTCCTTCCTTTTTATGGGCTGAGCAGCATGGTGATAGAAAAAATCGCTGAACTGCAGAACGATCCGGGTTATTTGAAGAACACGCTGTTTAAATTAAAGCATTTGCTCCCCGTCAGCGGGGATTTGCAAAATCTGGTAGAGGACGGCATGAGAAAAGCCGGAACATGGGCTACCGGGTTATTTCCTTCATTGATTTCCGGCGCCTTTAACATCATACTGGGGCTGCTTTTAATGTATTTCCTTTTGTATTTCATGCTGGTGGAACGCGAAAAATTTGAAGCAGCACTTTTAAAGTATGCACCTTTCAGGGCTCAAAATGCGCAGCGGTTTGCAGAGGAAATGCGGAATACAACTTATGCTAATGTATTGGGACAGGGCTTTATTGCCGTAGTACAAGGCTCTTTAGTTGGGTTTTGCTTTTACTTTTTGGGGTATAAGGACCCTGTGTTCTGGGGAGTGATCACCACCTTCATCTCGTTTGTACCTGTACTTGGACCCCCTCTTATTTTTGTACCGGCGGCTTTAATGCAGATTGCTAACGGGAACAATTTTGCGGGTTGGGCAATGCTGATATTTGGCTTTGTTGTCATTATTAACATAGACAATGTGCTCAGGTTTATGATCGCGAAGAGAGTTGGTAATATTCATCCGATCATAACAGTAATTGGCGTGGTTATTGGAATACCATTATTTGGAATTTTAGGACTGGTATTTGGCCCGTTATTGCTGTCTTATTTCGTATTATTGATTAAAATATATGAAACCAGCGCGCTGGCCTCTGAAAGACTGGAAAGAATTAAAACAATTTCAGAGCATGAGGAGTTATAATATTGAGTTCCCGAAAATTAAATGGTTAAACATAAAATCAAGTATCATGAATGATAATTCAAAAGTTTTAGTTGCTTTATTAGCTGGTTTAGCTGCGGGAGCAGCATTGGGTCTTTTATTTGCTCCGGATAAAGGAAGCGAGACGAGAGACAAATTAAGTCAGTCATTAAAAGATCTGGGAGATTCTATCAAGGACAGGGCCGCCGATGAGATCAACAACCTGAGTAATTTAAAAGATAAAGTTGTAAACTCAGTCAAAACCAAACTTCGCCAGGCAGAAGATGAATTTGCTGATGATATAGAACATGCCTAACCTTGCCAAAACCCAGAACAATGGAGGATAAAGACAAAGAAAAAGGAATAGAAGACCTCTACGAAGACGCAAAAAATTATCTCGATACCAGGGTCGAGTATACCCGGTTGTACCTGGTAGAAAAGATCTCAAAGATATTTGCCGATGTTGTGACTAATGCGGCGGTAATCATTTGCTTTATACTGGCCTTTTTATTTGGAACATTTACCCTTGCGCTTTACCTGTCTGATCTATTGGGCAGCTTCACCAGGGGGTTTGGGTGTGTTTCTCTGATCTATATATTTTTAGCCCTGCTGGTTTACTTCATGAAAGAGAAATACATAGAAAAAGCGATAATTAACTTTACCATCAGAAATTATTTTAACAAACTGGCAGATAAAGATGAAGAAGAGCAGAAAGTATAACATAAATAATCTGGAAGAATTACATGCTATGGTTTGCAGTTTGAAAGACGAGCATGTCTTACAGGGAGAGGCCTTGGTTAATGACACCAAAATTTATTTGAAACAGTTTACCCTTGGCGGCCTGATAAAAAAATATGCTACTCCTTCCGCGTTTCTTAAGATGGATGAGAAATTCAACCTCAGCAGCACTTTGATGTCGTGGGTCTTGCCACTGTTTATGAACAGCACCGTCTTTAAAGGCTCAGGAATACTTACTAAGGCCTTGGTGGGGCTTGCTTCAGGAAAGGTTGGAAAATCGCTTGACGGGGAACACCTATCCGCGATCTTCAACTCGGTTAAATCGTGGTTCGGTGGTTCTAAAAAGAAAAAAGAAGAAAAGTCGGAAGAATATTTTGACTATGGCATTCCGCCGGATAGTGAAACTTATTAATGAAAAAAGGGCAGTCCGATACGGCTGCCCTTTTATTTTCCGTGATTAATTAAAGTGCGGTTTTTATCTTAAGCTCTTTCAGCTGCTTATCGTCAATTGTTGAAGGACTATCAATCATTACGTCTCTTCCGGAGTTATTTTTAGGGAAAGCGATAACATCCCTTATGCTGTCTAAGCCTGCAAAAATAGAACACAAACGGTCGAAACCAAAGGCAATACCGCCGTGCGGGGGTGCTCCAAATTCAAAGGCATCCATCAAAAATCCAAATTGTTTCTGTGCCTCTTCCGCTGAAAACCCAAGGTGCTTGAACATCAATGCCTGCAGTGTCCTGTCGTGTATACGGATCGAACCGCCGCCAATTTCGGTTCCATTTACCACCATATCATAAGCATTGGCCCTCACTTCTCCGGGTTTGGTATCCAATAAGGTGATATCCTCTGGCTTAGGAGAAGTAAACGGATGGTGCATGGCATGATAGCGTTCGGTTTCTTCGTCCCATTCCAGCAATGGAAAATCAAGTACCCAAAGCGCGCTAAAAGTATTTTTATCACGCAATCCCAGCCGTGTACCCATTTCCAGGCGCAGCTCGCTCAATTGTTTACGTACCTTATCTGTCAGGCCTGCCATGATCAGGACAAGATCTCCCGGCTCTGAATTCAACGCCGCAGACCACTTTTTCAATTCCTGTTCGTCATAAAATTTGTCAACAGATGATTTTAAAGAACCATCCTCTCCATGTCTTAAGTAAATCAGACCGGTGGCCCCTATTTGCGGGCGTTTGATAAAGTCGGTCAATTCATCTACCTGCTTGCGGGTATATCCGGCACAGCCTTTTGCATTGAATCCTATAACCAGCTCTGCGTTGTCAAATACAGGGAAGCTTTTGCCTTTAACCAGCGCTGTCAGTTCAACGAACTGCATTTCAAAGCGTGTATCGGGCTTATCTGAGCCATACAGGCGCATGGCGTCAGCATACTGCATTCTAGGTACTTCAGGGAGGTCGACCCCCCTGATGTCTTTAAACAAAGTCCGGATAAGCCCTTCGAAAGTATTTAATATATCTTCCTGTTCAATAAACGACATCTCGCAGTCGATCTGTGTGAACTCGGGCTGTCTGTCAGCGCGCAGGTCTTCATCCCTGAAACACTTAACAATCTGGAAATACCTGTCAAAACCCGAAACCATCAGCAATTGCTTAAAAGTTTGAGGAGACTGCGGCAAAGCATAAAATTCACCGGGGTTCATTCTGCTTGGCACCACAAAATCCCTGGCTCCTTCCGGAGTAGACTTGATCAGTACCGGGGTTTCGACTTCAATGAAGTCAAGACCATCCAGGTAGCGCCTGACTGCCTGCGCCATTTTATGCCTCAATATCATGTTATTGCGTACCGGATTTCTCCGCAGATCAAGATAACGGTACTTCATTCTCAGGTCATCACCGCCGTCGGTTTCGTCATCGATCATGAATGGCGGCAGCTTGGCCGCATTTAAAACCTCAAGGGCGGTTATTTTAATTTCGACCTCACCGGTAGGTATTTTTAAATTTTTGTTTGAACGCTCAACTACCAGTCCGCTCGCTTTTATGACAAACTCTCTTCCTAAACTACGGGCGGCCTCGCACAGATCGCGATTGTCGTCCATATTAAATACCAGCTGAGTAATTCCATATCTGTCACGGATGTCAATAAAAGTCATCCCCCCTAAATCTCTTGATTTCTGAACCCAACCGCAAAGGATCACATGCTCTCCTAAGTTCTTAATGGTTAAAGCGCCGCAAGTAGTTGTTCTTAGCATTATTAATAATTATTTGCGGCAAAAATATTGATTTTGAACCACATATTTCAGATCGCTGAAATTTTACTTCTTATATTCAAAATATTTTCAATTCAGATGCAACGTTTTGATTCATTGATTGTCTCTTAAAAAGAACAGGAAAACATTGGAAACCGTATATATAGACAAACACCTCGATCTGGTAAATCAATGCAGGCAGGGGAGCCGCGCTGCACAATTTGAATTGTACAAATTGTATGTAAAGGCTATGTATAATGTTGCGCTTAGGATTGTGAACCAGGTCGCAGAGGCAGAAGATGTTTTGCAGGAATCTTTTCTGGATGCCTTCACCAGGATAGAGAATTTCAGGGGGGAAACAACATTTGGATTATGGCTCAAACAGATCGTCATCAACAAATCCATCAACCAGCTGAGAAAGCGCCGGGCTGAATTTGTGAATATAGATGATGTGGATATTGCGGACGAAGAAAAAGAAGACACAGAGGGTCAGGAAATGAGGGTAAACGAAATAAAGGAAGCGGTGGCAGAGCTTCCCGACGGATATAGGGTAGTGCTGACATTGTATTTATTTGAAGGCTACGACCATGAGGAGATATCACACATCCTTAAAATATCTGAAAATACTTCAAGGACACAATACATGAGGGCAAAAAAGAAATTGAATGGCTTATTAGAAAAGAGAGGAGCATTGAGATGAGCAAAAAAATCGAGGAGTATGTCAGAGAGCATAGAAAAGCGTTTGATGTGGAATCTCCATCAGAGCAGCTGTGGAGCAGAATTGAGAATGAATTAAACAGAGAAAAACTAAAAAAGCCATTGAGGGTGCCGTTCTGGTTAGGTATAGCTGCATCCCTGATCGTGGTAATGACAGCTACTTTTATATTTACCTATCTTAACCATAGCACAAGGACAGACATTGCCGAATTGAATCCTTCATTTGCAAAAAAAGAAATGAAGTTTGCCAGTCTTATTGAGGAAAAAAAAGACAGCCTGCAGGTTTATGCCAAAGAGAACCCTGCATTGTACGAGGAATTCAGTTCCGACCTTGAAAAATTGGGTTCGGAATACGAACGTCTAAAAAAAGAGCTGGAAAACAGCCCCAATCAACGGGTTATCGTAAATGCGATGGTCAAGAATTTAAAGCTGCAGTTGCAGGTGATCAACCAGCAGCTGTATATCATAAATGAAGTGAATCAATATAAAAAAGAGAATAGAATATGAGATATATGAAAATAACAGCAATAGGACTGATGCTCCTTGTAAATGTTGCACAGGCCGCCCCGGTTTTAAATCCGGCAGGGGTATCAAAAGTTATCAATGAAGGAGATGACGATCCAATGCGCTCCAAGACTTTCAGCAAAACATTTGCAGCTGATAATTCTGATAAAATTGTGCTGGGCAATCAATATGGGTCAATTGTAATTAAGATCTGGGACAGAAAAGAAGTAAAGGCAGATGTTGACATTAAAGCTTATAGTAACGACGAGGCCGGGGCTCAGAAATTGCTGGATGGAGTAACGATTGAAACCGGAAAATCAGGTGACCAGATCATCTTTAAAACAAAACTGGAAGAACAGGGCAATTGGGGGAGAGGAAGCCGTCTTGGCAGAAAGTGGCGCAGAGAGGTGAAAATAGATTATGTGGTATACATGCCGGCCTCAAATGCGCTGACTATGTCGCAGAATTATGGCAATGTCGCCATGGGTGATCTGACGGGCCCCTTGTATGCAAAAGTCCAATATGGAAACTTCGCTGCACAAAACCTTGCCAATTCCAATAATTACATTTCTGTTCAATACGGCAATACCAATATCCAAAGTGTAAACAAGGCCGTTGTTAAACAGCAATACGGTTCGGGATTGACAATCGGCACGGCAGGGACGCTGGACATCAACGCGCAGTATGCTGCGGTAAATGTAAACACCATTAAGGGCGATGCGGTGATCAGGCAGCAGTACGGCTCTGGCCTTACTATTGGTACAGTCCATGACCTCGACCTCAATGCACAGTATTGCAACGTTAACATCAATTCCATAAAAGGGGATGCTAAGATTGATCAGCAGTATAACAGCCTGACTATAGGTTCAGTGGGCAAGCTGGAGTTGAAAACTCAATATACAAGTACGGCTGTAGAAACTTTGCGTGGCGACGGGAGGTTTAATATGCAGTACAACAAACTGAGCATTAACGAAGTGACAAACGGATGTAAAGCGTTGTCGATCGACGGAGACTACCTTAACATCTCTGCAGTGTTTAACACAGATTATAATGCCGACCTTGAAGTTCAGACGAGCTATGCGGCTTTCAAATACGGAGACCGTGTGTCTGCAAACCAGATCGGCAATAAAGATGACTCCAACAGTAAACATTATATGGGCAAAATAGGTAAAGGAGGCGGGGCTGTAGTGAAAATAAAATCAGATTATGGCTCGGTGACCATTAAATAGTTTTATAAACCAAACGCACCTGAAGCTTGTTGATATGAAATCAGCAAGCTTTTTTTATATCTTAGCCCCATATAAATTGATTACATGGAATTTTTAAGCAGCCCGGAGGCTTGGATCTCCCTTTTGACCCTGACCGTTTTGGAGATTGTCCTGGGAATAGACAACATCATCTTCATTTCCATTTTATCTGGTAAGCTGCCTGTTCATCAGCAAAAAAAAGGAAGACAACTGGGACTTGGACTGGCTATGATCACCCGTATTTTATTGTTGTTGTCCCTGACCTGGGTCATGACGCTGACCAGCCCTTTGTTTAGCATTGGCTCCTGGATAAATGTGACCAGTGCAGAGTGGCTGCATAAGCTTGAAATTTCCGGACGTGATCTTATTTTGATCGTGGGCGGTTTATTTCTGATCTATAAAAGTACCCATGAGATTCACGACAAACTGGAAAGTGAGGAAGAAAAAGAAGCAAAAGGAAAAGTTCATTCCTTTGCCGGTGTCATTGTCCAGATCTTACTTTTAGACATTGTATTTTCTCTGGATTCGGTAATTACAGCAGTCGGTATGGCAGATCATGTTGAAGTGATGATAGCCGCGGTAGTGATCGCCGTGATCATCATGATGTTCTCTGCAGGCGGCATCAGCAATTTTGTAAACAACCACCCGACAGTAAAAATGCTTGCCCTGTCCTTTCTCCTGCTCATCGGTGTTTCCCTGCTTGCAGAAGGATTTGAACAGCATATTCCCAAAGGATATATCTATTTTGCAATGGCATTCTCAGTTCTGGTAGAAATGCTCAACCTGAAAATGAAGAAAAATGCAAAAAAACCGGTATCGCTTAGAAATTCGCCGCGCGAAGAACAAAATAAATAAGCTTAAATGATTTCTTTTTATGAAGCCTCCCTGGCCGAGCTTTCCATTCACCGCATTGGAAATAAGTCGCAGGATGAATTTTATGTGCTTTCGGAGCAATCCGTAAGCATCCAGGACCAGACGCTCAGTAACCTGCTGCAGCAATATTTTTTGGGTTCCTTTGAAAAAGTTAACGAAGTATACCGCTTCTTTCACCCCAATGCAGATTTAAAGCTCAATGAAGTTTACCACTTTGCCGCGGCTATTTTTGAAGACGGCACGCAGTTCCATGAAAACAGTAAAGAGCTGGCAAAATACCTGTATGAAGTATCCGGACACCCTAAAATAAAATCAGGTGAGCTTTATCTGGCTTATTTTGAGAATGTACAGATAGAGGGTGAACTGCATGATGCCATTGGCATCTTTAAATCTGAAACCAAAGAGTCTTATTTAAAGGTCAGTCCCGAGAACGATGGTTTTGGATTAAGTTATGAACAGGAGGCGATCAATATCAACAAACTCGATAAAGGCTGCCTGATCTTCAATACCGATAAAGAGGAGGGATTTAGGGTGGCCGTGATAGATCAGACCAACCGCAGCGCAGAAGCCGTTTACTGGAAGGATGAATTTCTGAAGCTAAAGATCAGGAATGACAACTTCAACCAGACCAATAACGTCCTGGGGGTTTACAAAAACTTTGTAACAGAGAAACTGGACCAGGATTTTGAGCTCTCCAAAGCAGACAAGATCGATCTGCTGAATAAATCCATGAGGTATTTCAAGGAAAAAGAAAGCTTTGATCTGGATGAATTTTCAAACGAAGTGATTGGCAACGCGGAAGGCATTGAATCCTTTAAGAGCTATAAAAAGAATTATGAGGAGGAATTTGACGCGCCTATCCCCGACAGCTTTGACATCTCCGGCGCTGCGGTAAAGAAGCAAGCCCGGGTCTATAAAAGCGTACTCAAGCTGGATAAGAATTTTCACATCTATATCCATGGTGACAAGGAACTCATAGAGAAGGGTTTTGATGATGATAAGTCGATGAACTATTATAAAGTCTATTTCAGAGAAGAAGAGTAACTTTTGTATGATGGCTTGTGCTTAATTCGGAATAAATTGTAGCTTTATTTTTAAAGCCAAATATTTTAACCTTACATGAGTCTGGAACCACAAAAGAACAGTATTTTCAAAGTTATCGGGGCCTCTTCGCTGGGCACACTTATAGAATGGTACGATTTTTACATTTTTGGAAGTCTTGCTACCATTATCGGAGCGCAGTTATTTCCTGCTGATGCCGGAGCTTCTGCACTCATCAACACACTGGCCATATTTGCCGCAGGATTCATTGTCAGGCCTTTTGGAGCACTTGTCTTCGGCCGTCTTGGTGATCTGATCGGAAGAAAATACACTTTCCTGCTGACGCTTGTACTGATGGGGGGCTCAACTTTCCTGATCGGACTGATTCCCTCTTATTCAAGTATCGGTTACGCAGCGCCAATCCTGGTGCTCATCTTAAGACTGGTACAGGGGCTTGCGCTCGGTGGCGAATACGGTGGCGCGGCAACCTATGTAGCCGAACATGCCCCGGCAAACAGGAGGGGTTTTTTTACCAGCTGGATCCAGACTACTGCCACAGGCGGGCTTTTCCTTTCCCTTGGAATCATCGTCGTTACAAAAAACGTTTTAGGCGCTGAAGTATTTGCAGACTGGGGCTGGCGGGTTCCATTCCTGCTGTCGATATTACTGGTAGGTGTGTCCATCTATATCCGAATGAAAATGCACGAGTCTCCAATGTTTACCAAACTCAAAACAGAAGGTAAAGTTTCTAAAAACCCGTTAAAAGAGAGTTTCAGTCATAAGGTAAACTTTAAAATGGTATTGCTGGCTTTGTTCGGCGCAACTATGGGACAAGGAGTAATCTGGTACACAGGGCAGTTCTATGCACAGTCATTCCTGGAAAATACCTGTAAGGTCGACTTTAACGATTCGAGATATATCCTTTTATGGGGTATTGTTTTTGCGACCCCGTTCTTTGTGGTCTTTGGTTCCTGGAGTGATAAAGTCGGTCGCAAGTGGATCATGCTTACGGGAATGCTGCTGGGTATCATTTTTTACCGGCCGATTTACCAGATTTTTCTGGATGATACTGATGTAAGCAAGATCGAGCAAAAAGATATTCTTAGAACGGATAAGCCGGAGATCAAAAGAAATCCTGCCGATGGTACAACCGATATCCTGTACACAACTTCAACGAGGGTTACACTGACAAATGGCATGTCATATACTGAAGTTCAAACCGCAACGAAATATGAAAGCGGTGCGCCGGATACACTGGTGAAAACATATAAAGACAAAAAGCTTTCAACCCCGGTATTCTGGAAATTTGTGGGCCTGATCTTCTTCCAGATCCTGCTGGTAACGATGGTTTACGGTCCTATCGCCGCATTCCTGGTGGAGTTATTCCCGACCAAAATCAGGTACACATCCATGTCACTGCCTTATCATGTAGGCAATGGTGTGTTTGGCGGACTGGTTCCATTCATCGCTACCCTGATCGCCAGCTTCTCAGGCGCCACACCATTATCAGTACTCTGGTACCCTATAGGGATCGCCGCATTAAGCTTTGTGATAGGCGCCATTTATTTGTCCAATAAAAAACCTGACCACGGCGAAGCCGGGCAATAAAAATATAAGCTATGAACGGATTAAAAAAAGCATTGGGATTATTTTGGATGATATTGGGTCCTGCCTCTATTGTATTCCTGTTTATTCAGGCTATGGATAAGATCGGTCTTGCCGCAGAGGGAGTTGCCAAAACAAATACAGCCCTGCAATGGGGGATTATTTTATTTATTTTTATCCCGATCAGTGCCGGGCTGGTGATCTTTGGATATTATGCATTTAAAGGAGAGTACGACAGGCTGCCGGAAGACGAAAGCCTATAGCGGTTTTTTGATGACTGGGGCTAGTACTAACGGCGCAAATAGATATTACAACACCCTTAACAACAATCCCTTTAAATATTCCCCCTCGGAAAAAGAAAGTCTTACAGGGTGATCTTCAGGCTGACAGAACTGTCTGATGATCTGTACTTCACGGCCTGCATCCAGTGCGGCCCAGGCAATGATCTGCTTAAATGTCTCCATGTCAACAGCTCCCGAGCAGGAAAACGTAGCCAGGATGCCACCCGGCTCGAGCAGCAGCATTCCGAGCCTGTTCAGGTCCTTGTAGGCTCTTGCCGCCCTGTCCAGCGCCGAACGTGAAGGCGCATATTTTGGCGGGTCCAGAACCACAACATCAAACTTCTGTCCGCTGTCTTTAAATGCCCTCAATTGTTTGTTCACATCAGACTGGATGCTCTCCTGCTTGTTTTTTTCAAATCCGTTCAGTTCCAGGTTATGCTGCAGGGTTTCTATTGCGAGCGCCGAGCTGTCCACACTGGTCACATGAGCTGCATCTTTTTTCAGGCTGTTTAAGGTAAATCCCCCGCTGTAGCAAAAGCAGTCAAGCACCCTCTTGTCTTTGGTATATTCGGCCAGGATCATCCTGTTTTCCCGCTGATCGCAGTAAAAGCCCGACTTTTGTCCATCTGCTATATTGATGTGGTACCTGATGCCATTTTCGCGCACCTCAATAAACTCAGGCGGTGTTTCCCCCCAGAGCAAGCCTTGTACCGGCTCCAGGTTTTCATGTTTTCGGGCCCCCGCATCACTCTTGTCAAATATTCCTTTTGGGTTCAGTTCTTGTCTTAAAATGCTGATAATGTCTTCCTGCACAGCTTCGATCCCTGCGCTCAGAATTTGCAGGGAAAGAAAATCAGCATACTGGTCAACAATTAATCCGGGCAAAAAATCCGCTTCGCTAAATACCAGCCGGCAGGTATTGGTGTTTTCGCTGAGCACATTCGAGCGTGACCGGATTGCATTTTTGAGCTTTTGTGTATACCAGGTTTTATCTATCGTGGTATTTTCATCCCAGTCCAGCAAACGGAGTGCAACACGCGACTGGTCATTGTAATAGGCATAAGCAAGAAATTCTTTATCGGCCGACCTCACTGTCACCACCTCACCATTTTCCGGCTCGCCTTTAACCTTGTCCAGCGCACCTGAAAAGATCCATGGATGACGGAGTATGGCTGCTTTCTCTTTGCCTTTTTTTAGGATTACATCGATCATTTTGCAAAAGTACAGGAAAAATTGAGCATTCTCTTCGAAGACTGCATCTTTTGCTGAAGGGCAAAAGCGCTGATGTCTTCTCTGAGAACACTAAATTTTTTGGGAAAAGCAGGGAGGATAGCTATTTTTGATCAAACTGGGTTTGTATGCAAGGTGCTGTTAGAGACAAATTGTAATTTTATTGTATGGAAGAAATAAACTGGAATGATTTCGAAAAAGTAGAACTGCGTGCAGGCACGATACTGGAGGTGTTTGACTATCCTGAGGCCAGAAAGCCTGCGTATAAAGTGAAAGTGGACTTTGGAGATCTCGGTATAAAAATGAGCAGCGCGCAGATCACTAAACTGTATACCAAAGAGGAGCTGGTGGGACAGCAGATCGTAGGGGTCGTCAACTTCCCTAAAAAACAGATCGGGAAGTTTATATCGGAGTTTCTGATTACCGGCTTTGCTGATGAACACGGAGATGTTGTCTTAACGACCTTAAACGGCAGCGTGCCAAATGGCAGTAAAATGATATAAATACTATCTTTGCCGCATGAGTTTTTATAATTTTTCAGAAGAAGAGAATCCGGCTGCGGAAGACGAACATTATATGCGCCTGGCTTTGCACGAAGCCCAAAAAGCTTATACTGCGCAGGAGATTCCCATTGGAGCCATTGTAGTTTGCAAAGGGAGGATCGTTGGACGCGGATATAACCTCACTGAACAATTAAATGATGTAACGGCCCATGCAGAAATGCAGGCTTTTACCTCGGCCTCCCAGACACTAGGTGGCAAGTATTTAAAGGACTGCACCTTGTACGTCACTGTGGAGCCTTGCGTAATGTGTGCCGGAGCAAGCTATTGGACACAGATCGGCAGGCTGGTATACGGGGCATCTGAACCCAAAAGAGGATTCTTATCCAAAAGCAATCAGCTCCTGCATCCTAAGACTGTTTTAAAGGGTGGTGTGCTCGCTGAGGAATGCTCAGCCCTGATGAAGCAGTTTTTCCTCAACAAAAGAGATTAAACTTGACAAACTGTTGAACAAAACTTAATGCCCGAATGTTATATTTGCTAAGTAAGTTTAGTATACCCCTGGCTTTTTATCGCCGTTGCTGTAATTCCCGTTCGCTTTTTGTTGAACATCCGCTAAAAAACAGGGCCTAATTTCCTAAGTTTGCCAAATAATTGTTTAAAATTTTAACCTTAAATACTTTAATATGGCTTTTGAATTACCTGCGTTACCATACGCAACAGATGCATTAGAACCGCATATCGATAAACAAACCATGGAAATCCACCATGGGAAACACCACCAGGCTTATGTTACCAATTTAAACAAAGCGCTGGAAGGAAAGCCTGAAGCTGGCCAGAGCATCGACGAAATCATTAAAAATATCTCCAAATTTCCTCCTGCGGTTAGAAATAATGGCGGTGGTCATTTTAACCACTCTTTATTCTGGGAAGTTATTGGTCCAAACAAAGGCGGCGAACCTAAAGGCGAGCTTGCCGATGCGATCAATGCCGCTTTCGGATCTTTCGCTGACTTTAAAACCAAATTTGCTGAAGCCGGTGCAACCCGTTTTGGTTCAGGCTGGGCATGGTTAAGTGTTGGTGCCGACAAAAAATTAGTAGTTTCTTCTACACCTAACCAGGACAATCCTTTAATGGATATCGCAGAAGTAAAAGGAACTCCGGTTCTGGGAATGGACGTATGGGAACACGCCTATTACTTAAAATACCAGAACAGACGTCCTGATTACATTGCTGCTTTCTGGAATGTAGTAAACTGGGACGCAGTGGCTGAGCGCTTCAAAAACGCATAAGCACGACTCGTTATAAAAAAGGCCGGTAAGAATTTCTTACCGGCCTTTTTTATTTAATCCCTTTGCGTATTAGATATCAGAGTAATCCACAGGAAACAAAAACCTGGTGTCATTTTTAGAAACATTGTTTTTGTATTGCGGCATGGCCGAAAGTTTTTTCCAATACCCGTCACTGCTAAAAGCTTTCCAGTGCTCATCACGATCAACCCTATTTTCAAAAGTAGTCAGGTACATCAAATTTGGCATTCTGCTGCCTGCTACTACTTCGCCATAAAAGACCGCATTGAAGTTCAGTCTTTTGAACAAGCCGATTTCATCACCTTTATTAAACATTTCTACTTTATTCCAGTAAAGCTTCTCGGTAGGGCTTTCATAGCTGCGCAATTCATAAACCCGGTCTTTCATCGGGCCGTTCAGTTTTGGTAAATTTATGCTGGTACTGCCTGTAAATGCGTTCAATAAAATGGTCTCTATCCGGTCATACGGCGGGTTCGCGATTAGAGCGGTTAAATAAGTTTTACCGTCTTCCAGATACTTTTGGTCCTTGTCCAGTGATTTTTCCAGCGAACTGAAGTCTTTGTAGGAGGAAAATGGAATGAAAACATAGATCAATTTTTCCGCAGGCTTGTCTGCCTCGGGAATTGGTTTAAAAACGCCCACCTTTGCTATACCCGCCCTGTGCAATGCAGGCAGGTAAGCCTGTTTCAAAAAGTCTTCAACAGCTTTTTCCTGCGCGTCATTTTTAAGGTGATAGACCTTTATCTGATAAAAGTCTCTGCCGGCTGCCATCTCCATGCCATTTAAATAGTTTATAGACAACAACAGGGTAAAAAAAAACAAAATCGATTTTCTCATAATACCTCCAAGATATTGTTTTCGATTCAAATCCCTGTAATTGTATTTATAGTTTTACTTTTCAGGGAGAGCCGTTTTTGCCGATAACAAACAGTAAAATCATAAATTGCGGAGTAAACTAAGCATATGAAATATATCCTCGGTATTGATATTGGCACAGGCAGCACCAAAGCTGTTGCACTTAACCTCAGCTGCCAGCCGGTCGGATCCTGCCAGCATCCCTATCCTACGTTCAGCCCCTTAGCCGGTTACAGCGAACAGGACCCTGAAACCATATGGACGGCTTTTGTACGGTGTATCAATGAAATGGTCAATAAAATGGGTGCTGCCCCTGAGGTCATTGGTTTAAGCAGCGCCATGCATAGTATAATTGCCGTAGATGCTGCCGGAGCGGTTCTGGCGCCCATGATAACATGGGCAGACGCACGGAGTGCAGCTATTGCCGAACAAATGCGCGCTACGGATGCAGGTATGAAGATTTATGAAGCCACCGGAACGCCGGTACATGCCATGTCGCCGCTCTGCAAGCTCATTTGGCTAAGAGAGAACCAGCCGGAACTCTTTGACGCCGTGTATAAATTCATTTCCATAAAGGAATATATCTGGTACCGTTTATTCAATGAGTACCGCATCGACCATTCTATCGCCTCCTGTACAGGTTTGTTTGACCTGGAAAGCCAGGACTGGAATACTGATGCCATACAAATGGCAAAGATTGATCCTGCCCGCTTATCCGAGCCCGTACGCACAAACTATACAAGGAAAGGATTGTCTCCCACGGCGGCGGTGCTTTTTGCGGTTCATGACGTAGCTTTTGTAATAGGCGCAAGTGACGGCTGCCTGGCCAATCTTGGGAGTCATGCGACCGGGCCTGGTGTAGCCGCCATTACCATAGGCACCAGCGGGGCCGTCAGGGTCGCAAGCCGGAAACCGGTATCTAATCCGTCCATGACCTTTAGTTATGTACTTGACGAGCAAACCTATATTTGCGGTGGCCCGGTCAACAATGGTGGAATTGTCCTGCAGTGGCTGCTCAGGAATGTCTTTGGAAAGGAAACGCTCAGCCCGGAAGACTACAATAACCTTTTTGAATTGATAGCCCCCATTTCTGCAGGCAGTGAAGGCCTGATCTTCCTGCCTTATCTGAACGGCGAGCGTGCGCCGGTATGGGATGCTTCTGCAAGCGGGAGTTTTTTCGGCCTCAGGTTACAGCACGGTCAGGGGCACCTGGCCAGGGCTGCGCTCGAAGGAATCTGCTACGCATTGAACCAGGTGCTGGTCACGCTGGAGCAGCACACAGGGCATATACACAAAATCAACGTCAGCGGCGGTTTTGTTCATTCTGAAGTATGGATGCAGCTTCTGGCAGACGTTACCGGGAAACCGCTTATACTGATGCATACCGAAGACGCCTCGGCCATCGGGGCTGCCTACCTTGCGGCAAAAACAACGGGTTTAACAAATGAATACCCGCAGCCGGAACCCGGAGAAAAGGCCATTACGCCCGACTGGCAAACACATGAAGTCTACAAGAAGGGTTTTGCAACATATACTCAGCTTTATCCGGCACTGAAGAGGTTGACCTGAATCTGGTTTATACTTTGCTTCGACTTTGCTGCAGTTCAAACTGGGTATACCCTAACTCGTCAGCAAGTGCGGGCTGAGAGCACCTTTTTTCCGTAAAAAGGTGCTCTCACCGTGGACTCAGGGTGCACTCACCCTGCACTCAGTCAGAATGGTACAAAATCCTGCTTTAGCCTGAACCTAAGGTGAAGAAGTTTTGAAAGGCACTAATTAACGGGATGTTTCGTTTTAGCTGTATATCCGGTGAATATAGCAACATTATTATTTATCTGTGGCAGTTCAAACGGATATTTTGTAGGTTTATAGAAACATAGAAAACACAAATGAAAATTTTAAAGAATCCATTACTGCTGGTCCTTATCGGACTGCTCAGCATTTCGCTGCAAGCATGCAAAACCAAGAAGGCCGTGGCCAAACCCACACCTTCTGTAGAAACGAAAGCAGAGCCTGTAGAGGAAAAACAGCCCGAGCCCGCTCCGGCACCTGAAAAGCCCGCGGCGCCTGCCCCTGTAGAAAAACCGAATTTTGAATTTAAAAATGTACAGTTTGAATTTGATTCTGGTGTATTGAAGACCGCTTCTTTTGAAATTCTGGACCAGGTGGCCAGAGAAATGAAAAAGGACCCCACTGTGAAGTTTATCCTCAACGGACACTCCTCTATCGAAGGTTCTGCCGAACACAATATGTCATTATCAGTAGACAGGGCAAACTCTGTAAAATCCTATTTGGTCAATGCAGGCATCAGCGGATCGAACCTGACCATCAAAGGGTTTGGGGCTACGCAGCCTAAAACATCCAACAGTACTGAAGAAGGACGCGCTGTAAACCGAAGGGTAGAATTTGAAAAGGCGAATTAGATGGCCTTACCCTTAAATAAAAATACCCCGAACACTCGTCGGGGTATTTTTATTTAAGGGCTGATCACAAAAGGTTTAAGCATCTTTAAGCTGTTGTATATTGATTTTGCGCATCTTCAGCATGGCCTGCATTGTCCTTTGTGCTTTTTGAGGGTCCTTATCCTGCAGTAGCTGGCTTAGTATCGGGGGGATGATCTGCCAGGACAAACCAAACTTGTCTTTAAGCCAGCCACATTGGCTTTCTGCGCCGCCATCGGCGATCAGACTGTTCCAAAGGAAATCAATCTCTTCCTGGGTCTCGCAGCTTACCTGAAAGGACATAGATTCATTAAATTTAAATTGAGGGCCACCGTCTATGGCCATAAAACGCTGTCCGTTCAGTTCAAATACGGCAGTCAGGACTTTGCCTTTCATGCCAGGGAATTCGTCGCCATAGCGGGCGATACTTACAATTTTTGAATCTTTGAACAGGGAAGTATAAAGATTAACTGCTTCTTCTGCCTGTCCGTCATACCAGAGGAAAGGGGTTATTTTTTGTGTACTCATTGTTTTCAGTTTTAGTAGGTTGCGAAATTATTTGACGATGGTCCGGATTTTTGTATCAGTGATGATTATCAATCACTGATACAAACTTAGGCACAATAGTGGAAACGAATGTTGTGCAAATCAGACAAAAACAGGGGGTGAATGCGACAAGTACCGGCTAGAATCAGAGTCCTACCACATCTTTCTTTTTTTTCTGCTTCATGCTTTTGGGAATAATGTTGAGGATTTCTTCCTTCAACGCATTCAGCATCCTTTTTTTGATGAAATTTTTGTGGGTGATCAGGCTGATCTCTCTTACTGGCTCAGGGGATTTGAAATAGCGGACCTTGCTCATTTGCTTATGACTGAGCTCTTCCAGGGCGAGTTCCGGCAGCAACGTCGCGCCATTGTTCATGTCTACCATACGGATCAGGGTTTCGACGCTCCCGGTATTGTAGGTCAGGCCCTGCAGGCGGCTGTGCTTTGTTGAACGGCAAATGTTGAGGACCTGCGATCTCATACAATGTCCTTCATTCAGCAGCCAGATGTTCTCGTCTTCCAGGTCCTCAGCATCAATGGCTTTTTTCTTATAAAGCTTGCTGTTCTTACTGATATAGGTCACGAAGTTTTCATAATAAAGCGGGAGCTCTTCAATGGCATTATCCGCCAGGGGAGTAGCCAGTATTCCGCAGTCCAGCACACCGGTCTTCAGGTGGTGAATGATGTCTTCGGTGGTATATTCCCAGATCAGGAGTTTCAGGTCGGGGTATTTCTCCATCATCGCAGCAATCACCCTTGGCAAAAGGTAAGGGGCAACTGTAGGAATAATGCCGACCCTAAGCTCGCCTGTTACATCCTGCTGCTGGTTACTGATGAGTTCCCTGATTTTCTGGCTTTCCTGCAGGACCAGTCTTGCCTGCTGGATGATCTGGGCACCGATCTCAGTGGGTACAATGGGTTGCTTGCTGCGGTCAAACAGCTTCACATTCAGCATCTCTTCCAGTTTCTGTACCTGCATGCTCAAAGTAGGCTGAGTAACGAAACATTTTTCGGCGGCACCTACAAAACTCCTGTAAGTGTCTACCGCTACAATGTATTCTAGTTGAACTAATGTCATATAGTTAAAGTTTATTCTCTTTAACAAAGATATCAATTATAACTATGATAAGAAAAAATGGATATGAATGACCGGATTAAATATGTTTGGCTAAAAAATCCCGGTAGGCCAGTTCAATTCCTTCTTCGAGCTCCACCGTATGTTTCCATCCCAGTGAATGCAGTTTGGAAACATCCATTAACTTGCGCGGAGTACCATCAGGTTTACTACTGTCAAAGGTTAACGTGCCCTCAAATCCGGTTACCCTTTTGATCAGCAAAGCAAGATCTTTGATGGTCAGGTCTTCTCCCGTTCCGATATTTACAAAGCCCGGTTCATTGTATTCCTGCATTAAAAAGTAGCAGGCGTCTGCCAGGTCATCGGCAAAGAGGAATTCACGCATTGGAGATCCCGAACCCCAAATGGTAACTTTGGCGTTGCCATTAACCTTTGCCTCGTGAAACTTCCGGATCAGGGCGGGCAGCACATGAGAATTTTGAGGGTGGTAATTGTCATTATAGCCGTACAAATTGGTCGGCATTACGGATATGAAGTTGCATGCGTACTGATCGCGGTAGGCATCTGCCATTTTTATTCCGGCAATTTTTGCGATGGCATAGGGTTCATTGGTTTCCTCCAGCAGTCCGGTGAGCAAGTATTCCTCCTTTAAAGGCTGGGGAGCAAGCTTGGGATAGATGCAGCTTGACCCCAGGAACATCAGTTTCTTAACGCCTGTCAGGTAGGACTGGTGGATGGCATTGTTTTGAATACAAAGATTTTCATACAGAAAGTCCGCTCTGTAAGTGTTGTTGGCTATAATACCCCCTACTTTGGCTGCCGCCAGAAAAACATAATCCGGCTTTTCTGCGGCAAAGAAGCCGGCAGCGGCCTGCTGGTCGCGGAGGTCCAGTTCGGCTGAAGTTTTAGTAACCAGGTTGGTATAGCCCTCTTTTACCAGTTTGCGGTAAATGGCTGAGCCCACCATCCCACGGTGGCCGGCTACATATATTTTTGCGTTCTTTTCCAATTGAAATCTTAATGTTTTACAAAAGTACGGAATCCTTTGTTATTTCGACGCCTGCCCGTCATTCTGACTGAGAGCCGCCCCGGCTTCAGGTCGGGGAATCGGGGAACCTTTTGAACAGCACAGGCAAGAGATGGGATATTAAACAATCTACTAAGTTTTATATAAATTTGTATTTCAATATCATAAAACAGTGGGTAAAGATAAATTAAGAAAGTTTGCGGAAATAGATACGTTTCCCAATGTGTACCAGCTTGAAGAAGGCAAGGAGCTGAGCGGGAAGTGGGCGGCACAGCATTTTAAGAACAGCAATCCCGTGGTATTGGAGCTGGCATGCGGAAAGGGAGAGTATTCTGTCGGACTGGCCAAAATGTTTCCGGGTAAGAATTTTATTGGAATCGATCTGAAAGGCAACAGAATCTGGAGGGGCGCACGAACCGGGATGGATGAAGGCATTCAGAATCTGGCTTTTCTGAGGATCCAGATTGAAGATATTGTTGATTATTTTGGAGCAAACGAAATTGACGAGATCTGGATCACATTTCCGGATCCCCAGCCGCAGGACAGCCGGGAGAAGAAGAGACTCACGTACCCGGGCTTTCTAAATAAATACAAATCATTTTTGAAACCCGGCGGTAAAGTCAATCTGAAAACCGACAATGACGGACTCTATCAGTATACCGTGGAGACAGTAAACGAACTGAAAATGGTGTGCCATAAAAATACAAACCAGCTGTACAAATCTGAATTTGCAGACGAGGTGCTTTGCATAAAAACCCATTATGAAAGGATTTATCTAAAGCACGATAAAAATATAAATTACATCCAATTCTCATTTGAATAATGGAACAGTCATTCTACGATCAGGTTTTTGAATTGGTCCGGCTCATTCCAAAAGGGCGGGTCACTTCTTATGGAGCTATTGCCAAAAGTCTGGGTTCCGGAGGTTCTGCCAGAATGGTGGGCTACGCGATGGCCAATGCTCCTTTGGCTCATCCGCCGATACCTGCCCACAGGGTCGTCAACAGCAGCGGACTGCTGACCGGCAAGTTCCATTTTGGCACTCCTGACCTGATGCAGGAATTGCTGGAAGCTGAAGGAGTGAGCGTGAAGAATGACAAGGTCCAGAATTTTAAAACACTTTTCTGGGATCCGCTGATCGAGTTATAAAATGAAAACCCTAAGAATTTAAACAATGACGGATATGATCAGATGTGACTGGTGCGGCAATGACCCGCTGTACATCAAATACCACGATGAAGAATGGGGCAAGCCTGTTTATGACGATAAGGTCCTGTTTGAATTTCTCATTCTTGAGGGCGCGCAAGCCGGACTGAGCTGGATCACCATTCTCCGGCGAAGAGAAGGGTACAGAAAGGCATTTGCTGATTTTGATGTTCAAAAAGTAGCGGCATTTGATGAAAAGGATGCGGAGCGGCTGATGAACGATGCGGGCATTATCCGGAACAGGCTAAAGGTGAACGCCGCGATCAGCAACGCGAAACTTTTCATCGGCATACAAGAGGAGTTCGGCTCTTTTGCCGACTACATTTGGGGATTTCTGCCGGGTAAGAAACCATTGGTCAACGCGATCAAAACCATGAGAGATATCCCGGCAAGAACGGAGCTCTCCGATGCGATCAGCAAGGACATGAAGAAAAGAGGGTTCAAATTTTTCGGCACCACGATTTGCTATGCGCACATGCAGGCGACAGGCATGGTCAATGACCACAAGATCGGCTGTATCAGCAGATAAGAATTATTTTTTTATGGAATTGTAATCCACGACGAGGGACTTCACCTGGCTGGCATCAAATGTGTCTGTCGCGTTTATGCGCTGGCTGATGTCCGCGCTGCCGGTTAGTTTTTGCAGCAGTATGTTTTTAATGTGCTGCGCCTTGCCTTCGGAATTTACTCCCTCTACCGGAATTTCCATCAAGGGACCGGTACCGAGCCGTTCAATAAAGTAAGTTGTCGGCATGATTCGTTTTGGCTGATCGGCCTCGCTCCGCCTGCCGCCGCCGATGGAGATGCCCACACCACCGCCCAGACCGCCTGTGCCACCGCCAACAGCGACAGATGGCCTGACTTTAGCGCGCTTTTGAGGAGGTTCTGCAGCCATGGTATTACCGCCTATCGAATATAAGTTGACTGTGCCCTGTTCAAGGAGCCTGAAAAAACGGAACTCCATGCGCTTATTGATCAGGATGGGTTTGCTTACATAAGTTTCACCGTTCCAGACAAATTCTTTGATGTCCTTAGCCTCGTACTGCACCATGCTTTCCGCATCGTTCTTGAAGATCACTGAGGAGAAATTGGTTGCTTTAATGGTTCCCCTGATAAAGTTGCCTTCCCTGATCACAATGATGTCCTGTGCTTTGGAATATAGAGCGGACAGGACAAGAAGGGATAGCGCCAGATATTTTATAGATCTCATAATCGTCAAATAACGGAAATTATTAGAGTATTATTACCTTTATCAAATAACAAAGATCTTATATGAGACCATCATGATTTTCAAAAGCACAAAATTGCCTGATAAAATCACGATAGCTTCATCACAAATAAAGAACAATAAATAGACAGATGAAAAAACTCTTCCTTCTTGATGGCATGGCACTGATCTACCGGGCGCATTTCGCACTGAGCAAAGCTCCCCGGTTTACTTCTACAGGAATCAACACTTCTGCGGTGATGGGATTTGCAAATACCCTGCTGGAAGTACTGAAAAAGGAAAAGCCAAGTCACATTGCTGTTGTATTTGATACGGATGCCCCTACAGAAAGGCATACGGATTTCGCTGGTTATAAAGCACATCGTGAAGCGATGCCGGAAGACCTGGCTACCGCACTTCCTTATGTATGTAAGATGATCGAGGGTTTTAAAATTCCCGTAATCACTAAGGATGGTTATGAGGCCGATGACATCATCGGTACTTTGGCGAAAGAGGGTGAGCGTCAGGGTTTCCAGGTATATTGCATGACTCCTGATAAGGATTTTGCGCAGCTGGTTTCGGATAATATCTTTATCTATAAGCCTGCAAGGATGGGAAATGAGATGGAGGTGCTGGGTGTCAAAGAGATTCTGGCCAAATGGGAGATCGAAAGGGTGGAACAGGTGATTGACATACTTGGGCTATGGGGCGATGCAGTGGATAATATTCCCGGCATTCCTGGCATAGGGGAGAAAACAGCCAAGCTGCTGATCAAGCAATATGGTTCTGTAGAAAACATCATTGCCAACGCGCACGAGCTGAAAGGCAAGCAGCGTGAGAATGTGGAGATGTATGCTGAGCAGGGGATGATCTCCAAAAAACTGGCTACAATCTTACTGAATGTTCCGGTTGAGTTTGATGAAAAGACTTTGGAACTGGAGGAGCCAAGCAGGGAGCTGCTGGAGCCTTTGTTTGCTGAACTCGAATTCAGAACCATAGGAAAGCGGGTGTTCGGCGAAGGGTTTAGTGTCAACGAGGCGAAAGGAAGTGCTGGCCAGCAGACCGATCTGTTTGGGCAGGCAGTTGAAATGCCGCAGCGTGACCCTAAGGTGTTTGTTGCGGCGCCGGCTATGTTTGAACAGGCCGAAGCGAAAACTATTGAAAACACGCCGCATGATTATAAATTGGTGGGTACACCTGAAGAGCGCAGGGAGCTGATCGCATTGTTGCTGCAGCAGGAAAGCATTTCCTTTGATACAGAAACTACGGGTACGGACGCCAATCTTGCTGACCTGGTGGGCTTGTCGTTCAGTATTAAGCCTGGGGAAGGTTACTACATTCCTGTACCTGAAAACAGAACGGAAGCGCAGGTCATCGTTGATGAGTTTAAAGCAGTGTGGGAAAATGAAAGTATTGGCAAGATCGGACAGAACATCAAATATGATATGCTGGTGCTGAAATGGTACGGCGTTTCCATAAAGGGAATTCTGTTTGATACCATGCTGGCGCATTACCTGATAGATCCGGATACGCGTCACGGTATGGATGTCCTGTCGGAAAATTACCTCAATTATTCGCCGATTTCCATTACCACATTGATCGGGCCTAAGGGCAAAGCGCAGGGAACGATGAGGGATGCGCCTGTGGAGAAAGTAGTTGATTATGCCTCGGAAGATGCGGATGTGACTTTGCAGCTGGCCAATAAGTTCAGACCTATGCTGAAAGAACTCAATGCGGAAAAACTGGCCATGGAAGTGGAGAATCCGCTGATCTATGTGCTTGCGGAGATTGAAAAAGAGGGTGTGCGCATCGATATGGATACGCTGATCAATTATTCTAAGGAACTGGAGATCGACATCAGGAAGTTTGAGCAGAGTGTATATGACAAGTGCGGGGTGAAGTTTAACCTGGCCTCGCCAAAGCAACTGGGTGAAGTATTGTTTGACAAACTTTGCCTTGATCCTAAGGCTAAAAAAACGAAGACCGGACAGTATCAGACCGGTGAGGATGTGTTATTGGCTTTGGCCAGTAAGAGCGACGTTGTCCAGGATATTCTGGATTTCCGTCAATTGCAAAAACTGAAATCTACTTATGTGGATGCACTGCCTTTAATGGTCAATCCGAAAACAGGCCGCGTGCATACGAGTTACAACCAGGCGGTGGCGGCAACGGGAAGACTGAGTTCCAACAATCCAAATCTCCAGAATATTCCTATTCGTACCGAAAGAGGGCGTGAGGTGCGCAAGGCTTTTATTCCAAGGGATGAGAATCACATTCTGCTTTCAGCGGATTATTCTCAGATCGAGCTGCGGATCATTGCCGATATCAGTAAAGAGGAAAATATGCTGGATGCCTTTAATAATGGTATCGACATTCATACGGCTACGGCTGCAAAGGTGTACGGAATTTCTATCGAAGAGGTAGATTCAACTCAGCGCCGCAATGCCAAGGCGGTAAATTTCGGGATCATCTACGGGCAATCGGCTTTTGGCTTGTCACAGAATCTGGGCATTCCGCGTAAGGAAGCTGCCGAGATCATTGAACAGTATTTTACGCAGTATCCCGGAATTAAGAAGTACATGACGGATACGATGAACTTCGCCCGTGAGAATGGTTTTGTAGAGACTATTCTGGGCAGAAGAAGGTACTTGCGTGACATCAATTCTGCCAACCAGACCGTAAGGGGTTTTGCGGAACGAAATGCCATCAATGCACCCATTCAGGGCTCGGCTGCTGATATGATCAAGGTGGCGATGATCAACATCCATAAAGACATTCAGGACCAGAATCTCCAGTCTAAAATGACGATGCAGGTGCATGATGAGTTGGTGTTTGACGTGCTGAAGACTGAGGTTGAAGCCATGAAAGCCATCATATCACACCGGATGAAAACGGCGATTAAAACTACGGTGCCAATTGAAGTAGAAATCGGGCAGGGAGAAAACTGGCTGGCGGCGCATTAAATAAGGTTTCGTCATATTATTAGCAGGGAGCTTAGTATAAAAAAAGCAAGCATTACTCTTCGAAGACTGGACCTTGCGCGCTGAAGAAGCGCACAAATCCTATGTCTTCTCTGAGAACACTTGCTTTTTTTTGCAACACGCCTAAAGAAAGTTCAGCGTTCTATGAAAAGGCATGTAAAGCCTTTGCGCGCTTTTTCAGCGTGCCTAAGGGTTTTGAGCCTTTGAATAGTAATGCTGACTTTCTTTAGTTTAAATTTTAAGCGCCTTAATTTTCTATTGGCTAGCCTTTCTGGTTAAAGCTCAATGGTCTCACCAATGCCAGGCAAAAGCAAAGTCTTGTTTTCTCTTTTGAATTTGGCAACAGCTTCTTTAGTGTCAATCTGAATAGGCGGAAATGTATTGTAATGCACACCGATCACTTTATTACATTCCAGATATTTCGTAGCGATCAAAGCATCATCAACATCCATGGTGTAGTGACCGCCGATCGGAAGAATGGCATAGTCCAGGCTATACAGGTCAGCAAGGATCTTCATTTCCCAGGTAAGAGCCGTATCACCGGCAAAGTAGATGGTCTTTCCTTCCAGCTCCAGAACAAATCCGGCGGGATTGCCGCCATAGCTGTCGTCAGGATTGGCGCTGGTATGAACCGCCCAGACGGTTCTTAATGTTCCGAAATCAAATTTTGCTTTGCCGAAATTGACATCGGTTACATTTTTTATACCCTGTTTACTGATCCAGGTCGCAACTTCTACTACGGCGATCACATGGGCATTGGTATTGTTGGCGATTTCAACAAGGTCCGCTATATGATCGCTATGGCCATGACTGACCAATATATAATCTGCTTCAATGGTTTTAATGTCAATATGTTTGGCAAGCGGATTGTGCGTGATGAAAGGATCAAAAAGGAATTTTTTGCCATCGGCTTCAATTGAAAAGCAGGACTGGCCATAGTAAGTGAATTTCATAATTTGGTATCTAGTCTTTTCTTTATTTCATCGGCTTTTTGCTGTGCCGCCATTAATTTGTCGAACATAAATATGGATTTTAATATAAAACGAAATTAAGGGAAATTGGTTTAAACTATCGCCCTTAAATAAAAAAAGCGGCTTACTGATGAAGTAAGCCGCCAATATCCTATTTGACATTTTGTTTTTCAGAGGTATATATCAGCATGTACGTGAAAAGACCTGCTTTGGTTTGCCGCAGCTCTTTTTATTTTTAGAGCCCATTTTATTTCATTAATTCTTTATTGAATGCCACAAAAAGCTTGAACAGATCATTATATTCTGTGAATGGGAGTGTTGCGGCGACGTCAAAAACATCATGATAGGCGCTTATGCCGCCCATTGTATAAATAAAAAAAGCAGGGACTCCCTTTTCCGTAAAAAAATAATGGTCGCTATTGGCCGCCTTACCCCTTGGGTTTATTTTAGAGAGGTATTTGTTGTCATCATTGATCTTATTGAGCAGCGCAAATTCTTTAGCATGGAGCGTGGCATTCACCACTGTGATACCGCCTTCGCCAGTACCAACCATATCGACATTGATCAAAAACCGGATCTGTTCCAGAGGGATCAGCGGATGTTCAGTAAAATACTTAGAGCCGACCAACCCGGCCTCTTCTCCGGTAAAGCAAATAAAAGCAATGCTGTAGGCCTGCGGATGGGCTGCATAGTATTTGGCCAGGCTCAGGAGAAAGGCGATTCCGCTGGCGTTGTCGTTTGCCCCGGGGAAGTAGGTTTCACTTCCCATTCCGCCGAGGTGATCGTAATGTGCGGAGATGACAATGATCGAATCTGGTATTTTGCTGCCTTTTACAATAGCACAGATGTTGGCGGTGCTGAATTGCGCTACAAAACTGTTTTCTATGTTCATCTCTATATTTTTAGGAGCGCCCAGTATAGATTTTTTATCAATCTGGACTCCGGTATAATCTTCCTGCTGCTGGGCTACAGACCAGGTGAGCTTATCCTTCAGCTGAACCATCAACCGCTGACCGGGGTCTGCGAAAGTGACGCTGTCCATTTGCCGCAGGCTTCCCATTGTTTTTTTACCGGTACTTTCCGGCATCACGATAAAGTCTTTGCCGGGAATTAGTTTATTGCCGTCTACGCTGACATGCATTTTTCCGGGAAAGGTGTTGACAGGAAATGAAAAGACCTGCTTAAAGTCTTTTCCGTCCATTGGTTTCAATCCGAAGGACCTGAATTCGCTGATGATAAAATCTGCGGCTTTGGCCATTCCCTGATTGGTATAGCCCCGGCCCCACATCGGTTTTGAAGTGAGCTGCCGGACGATGTTTTTGGCAGCAGGCAGATCCTGAGCGTACAGAGACCTGCCTGCTGCAAAAAGAAAGAGCAAGGTGAGCAAATGTTTCATTGCGGTTAATTCAAATGTGTGATGACATAAACTTACAGAAATTTTAAATGTTTAAGGATGAAACACAATGCCCGGACAGTTGTTATATGGTGATTACTGTAAAATTATGGATATACGCTCGAATGAACCCTTCTGGCTGGTTAAAAATGGGATCATCCATTCTTATCCCTCACTGAGAAACAACCTGGAATGCGATGTGCTGATCGTTGGGGGCGGGATCACGGGTTCGCTGATGGCACAAGCCTGTGTGGAGAAAGGGTACAGGACTGTACTGATCGACAAGCGGGAGATCGCAAACGGCAGTACATCGGCCACTACTTCGATGCTGCAGTATGAGATTGACGTGCCATTGTATAAATTGAAGGAGATGATCGGTGAACAGGGCGCAGTGGCCAGCTACAAGGCCTGTCGTGACGCGATCTATAAACTTGGGGATCTGGTCAGGGAGATCGAATCTGTCTGCGGATTTGAAAGGAAAGAGTCCGTGTATTTTGCCGGGAGCAGCAAGGATGTAAAGTGGCTGCGAAAAGAGTACGAGGCCAGGTTGACCGCAGGTTTTGAAGTAAAATGGCTGGATAAACAAGCCGTCAAATCAGCATATGGTGTGATGGCCGAAGGTGCGATCTTGTCTGCTGATGGTGCTAGTATCGATGCTTTTTGCCTAACGCACGATCTTTTGCACTTTAACGTCAAAAGAGGCCTGCAGGTATTTGACAAGACAAAGCTTGAAAAAGTGAAATATGAAAAGGACAGTGTAAAACTGGAGACAGATACAGGCGGGCAGATTGTCGCGAAAAATGTCATTTACTGTACGGGTTACGAGACCCAGCAAATGCTGCCGGACAAGGTGGTGAACTTAAAAAGCACCTATGCCATGATCAGCGAAAAAAACGACCAGCATGCGGAGGTCTGTAAGAAGACTTTGTTCTGGAATACGGATAGTCCTTATTTATACCTGCGCACTACAGAAGACGGAAGGTTGCTGGTTGGCGGTGAGGATGAGAATTTTAAAAATGCCGGCAGAAGAGATTTGCTCATCGGGAGGAAAAGAGACAGACTGATAAAGACCCTGAAGAAGTATCTGCCGGAGGTGAATTTTATAGAGGATTTCTGCTGGGCCGGGACTTTTGGGGAAACCAGGGATGGGTTGCCTTATATAGGTCGCCATCCCAAGTTTCCGCATAGCTATTTCGTATTGGGTTTTGGAGGCAATGGCATTACCTTTTCTGTCACTGGGATGGACATGGTCACCCGTATGATGGACGGATCACCGGATCTGCTGTCGCATTATTTCCGGTTTGGACGATAAATTGCCTGAATTTCTTTTTACTGAAAAATGTAAAAAAATCAAAAACGTATTGCACAACTCGATATTTATTTAAACCTTTGCGCCTCAAGTCATTTAAAGAATAACTGTAAACAGAAAAATGAACACGCACGCACCACATAAACTTTCTATTGTAGAGGCAAAGAATATTGCTTCTAAAAGTTTGTTTATTGAGCGTTTGCGACCCATATTTTCTGTTACTACCAACCGGCAAACCTATACGCCGCGCATTTGAGTAAATCGCTGATCAAACCAGTGAATTTTTCCACAGAGGATTGCCTCTCAAAAAACAATTAATCAGAACATGTATATTTTTTCGTTATCGTATTAATGAATATAAACGATTTTATAGTGCTGGTAGCGCTTCCTGAACATCGTGTCTTCGCAGAAGAGATCTGTGAGGAAATGTCAGAGTCTGCAAAAGCACGCGGCACCGGTATCGCCAAACGTTCCCCGGAATATGTAGCAGGTAAAATGGTGGATGGAAAGGCGGTCATTGCTTTTCATAAGGATGGCTCATGGGCCGGATTTTGTTATATTGAAACCTGGAGCCATGGACAGTTTGTGGCCAATTCAGGACTGATCGTAAGTCCGAAATACCGCAAGGCTGGTCTGGCCAATGCCATTAAGCATAAAATATTTGACCTTTCCAGACAAAAGTATCCGAAGGCAAAGATCTTTGGGCTCACCACCGGTCTGGCGGTGATGAAGATCAATTCGGACCTTGGGTATGAGCCTGTCACCTATTCAGAACTGACCCAGGATGAAGAGTTCTGGAAAGGCTGTCAAAGCTGCGTGAACTTTGAGATCCTGAAGATGAAAGAGCGCAAGAACTGTATGTGTACGGCCATGTTGTATGACCCTGTGGAACAAAAGCATGATGCAGCGAAGAAATTTGCGGAAGAACTGCATAAGAACCCAACGCTTTACGAACGATTCATGAGTATCAAGCAGAAGCTGGTGCTCAAATCAAAGCCACAAAATAAGGGGTTGAAGTCCCTGTTGTTATTGTTTACGTTTTTATTTAATAAATAGCTGTCATTAATATGAAGAACAAGGTTGTTTTAGCTTTTAGCGGGGGTCTAGATACCTCATTTTGCTGTATTTACCTGGCCCAGGACCGTGATTTGGAAGTACATTCTGTAATCGTGAATACCGGGGGTTTTTCGGATGAGGAGCTGCAGGAAATAGAGAAACGTGCTTATGCTTTGGGTGTTGCTTCTCATGCTGTGGTTGATGAAACCGCAAATTATTATGACAGTTGTATCAAGTTCCTGATCTATGGTAATGTACTGAAAAACGCAACTTACCCACTGTCTGTTAGTGCAGAGCGTGTAAGCCAGGCTACGGCCATTGCCAATTATGTAAAAAAAATAGGCGCAGATTATGTAGCACATGGAAGTACCGGCGCCGGAAACGACCAGGTGCGTTTCGACATGATCTTCAACATCATCATCCCGGGAGTAGAGATCATTACCCCGATCAGGGACTTAAAATTATCCCGCGAAGCCGAAATAGAATACTTAGCAGCGCGTGGTGTGGTGTACAGTGCGGAGAAAGCAAGGTATTCGATCAATAAAGGATTATGGGGAACGTCGGTCGGCGGTAAGGAAACTTTGACTTCTAACGAAACCCTGCCTGAAGCTGCCTGGCCAACACAGATCACCGAAACGGAATCGCGTAAACTGGAACTGACCTTTGAAAAAGGAGAGCTGGTGGCCATTGACGGAGAAACATTTGAACCGGTCAGGGCAATCCAGAAATTACAGGCCATCGCCCAGCCGTACGGCATAGGCAGGGACATTCATGTGGGGGATACGATTATAGGAATTAAAGGCCGTGTGGGTTTTGAGGCTGCGGCACCAATGGTGATCATCAAGGCACACCACACGCTTGAAAAACATACGCTGACCAAGTGGCAATTGTCCTGGAAAGAGCAGCTGTCTTCTTTTTATGGCAACTGGCTGCATGAAGGACAGTTCCATGATCCGATCATGCGCAACATCGAAGCGTTTTTAACAGACACGCAGAAAGTAGTAAGCGGAAAGGTATTTGTAGAACTGCTGCCGTACCGTTTCAACATTATCGGTATTGAGTCTGCGCATGACCTGATGAGCAGTAAATTTGGCAGCTATGGTGAGATGAACAATGCATGGAGCGGGGAAGATGTAAAAGGGTTCTCTAAGATTTTTGGCAACCAGGTGATGATCTGGCATAAAGTGAACAATCATGAAGATTAAAGCAGGAATCATAGGCGGTGCCGGATATACCGGGGGGGAAATGATACGTTTGCTGATCAACCATCCTGCTGTGGAGATCGCATTTGTACACAGCAGCAGCAATGGAGGCAATTTAGTCTCGGATGTGCATACTGATCTTTTTGGTGATACGGACCTGCGTTTTACGGCTGAACTTTCTTCCGATATTGATGTCATGTTCCTTTGTGTAGGCCATGGTGACGCAAAAAAATTCCTCGATGCGAATCCTGTTGCTGATCATATTAAGATCATAGACCTGAGCCAGGATTTCAGACTGAAGGCCAATGCCGGCAACAAGTGGGTATACGGTTTGCCTGAACTCAACAGGGAAAAAATAAAACAGGCCTGTTATGTGGCCAATCCGGGTTGTTTTGCAACCACAATACAATTGGGACTGCTTCCGTTGGTGGCTAAAGGGCTGTTGAAAAGTGAAGTGCACATCAACGCTACGACAGGATCTACCGGTGCAGGACAAAGTTTGTCCGGTACCTCACATTTCAGCTGGCGCAGCAATAACCTTTCAGCTTATAAAGTATTTGAGCATCAGCACTTGAACGAGATCGGTGAAAGCTTAAAACAATTGGATGCGGGCTTTGACCAGACCATTAATTTTATTCCGCAGCGCGGAGCTTTCACCAGGGGGATTCTGGCTGCTATATATGTCGAGAGTGATCTTTCTGCGGAAGAGGCACAGCGTGTATACGAAGATTACTACGCAGCACATGTTTTTACGCATGTAAGCAAGAAAAACATTGACCTGAAACAGGTAGTCAATACCAATAAAGGGCTGGTGCATGTCGAGAAACATGGCAACAAGTTGTTTGTGGTGAGTATAATAGATAATTTGCTGAAAGGCGCAAGCGGACAGGCCGTGCAAAACATGAACCTGATGTTTGGACTGGAGGAGCGGCAGGGTTTAAACCTTAAAGCAGCAGCATTTTAATTCTATTTTCCACCATTTAAAACTACGAACATGAATCTTTTTGATGTATATCCATTAAACGACATAGAAATAACCAAAGCATCTGGCAGTACGGTATGGGATGCGGAAGGACAGGAATATCTGGACCTTTATGGCGGTCATGCCGTCATCTCTATCGGGCATACCCACCCGCATTATGTAGCACGCCTTACAGATCAGCTCAATAAAGTCGGCTTTTATTCCAACTCTGTTAAAATTCCTTTGCAGGCTCAGCTTGCCGAAAAGCTGGGAAAAGTATCCGGTAAAACAGATTACCAGTTATTCTTGTGCAATTCAGGCGCAGAGGCCAATGAGAATGCGCTGAAGCTGGCTTCTTTCTACAACAACAGGAAGAAAGTGATTGCTTTTAAAGGCGCTTTTCATGGCAGGACATCTCTGGCGGTAGCAGCTACTGATAATCCGAAGATCATTGCTCCTGTAAATGAAACGGATCACATCATTTTCCTTCCGCATAACGATGAAGCTGCATTGGCTCAAGCCTTTGCCGAATATGGTACTGAAATCTCGGCTGTGATCATAGAAGGCATACAAGGTGTAGGCGGTATCAAAGAAGCATCGGTAAGCTTTTTACAAAAGATCCGTTCGCTGTGCGACGAATATGATGCCGTTTATATCGCCGACAGCGTACAGTGCGGTTACGGAAGAACCGGATTATTTTATTCTCATGATTACGCAGGTGTCAATGCCGATGTATATACCATGGCAAAAGGCATGGGCAACGGTTTTCCGGTTGCGGGCATCTCTATATCGCCTAAGTTCAAGCCATGGCACGGAATGCTGGGCACTACTTTTGGCGGTAACCACCTGGCTTGTGCGGCAGCGCTTGCCGTGCTGGAGATCATGGATCAGGACAGCCTGATGAAAAATGCAGAAGAAGTCGGCAGTTATCTGATCGCTGAACTCAGGAAAATTGACGAGGTGAAAGAAGTACGCGGCAGGGGTCTTATGATCGGCATTGAATTGCCGGAAAGCCTGGCTAATGTGAAGAAGGATTTGCTGTTCAAACATAAGATCTTTACCGGGGAAGCCAGGCCAAATGTGATCAGACTATTGCCTGCCTTAAACTTAACTAAGGTTCAGGCTGATCATTTCTTAAACGAATTTAAAATTGCTTTAAAAGGATGAACCAATTCACTTCAGTACACGATGTACAAGACATCCGCCAGCTCTTAAAAGACGCATTGGCACTAAAGGAAAATCCATATTCACAACAGCATTTGGGGAAAAATAAGACATTGGGCCTTGTTTTTCTGAACCCAAGTCTGCGCACACGTCTGAGCACTCAAAAGGCAGCGTTAAACCTGGGCATGAATGTGATGGTGATGAATATGGACAAAGAAGGCTGGGCGCTCGAAACCCAGGATGGCGTAGTCATGAACGGCACTACCGTAGAGCACATCCGTGAAGCTGCGGCAGTGATGGGGCAGTATTGTGATATATTGGGCCTGCGTTCTTTTCCTAAACTGGTGAACCGGGAAGAGGATTACAATGAAGATTTCTTTAACAAATTCATCAAGTATTGCAATGTCCCTGTAGTGAGCCTGGAAAGCGCAACCCGCCACCCCCTGCAGAGCCTTGCTGACCTGGTGACCATCAAGGAGACCTGGAAAGGTGAAGGTAAACCCAAAGTAGTTTTGGCCTGGGCGCCCCACATCAAGGCTTTGCCGCAGGCAGTGCCCAACTCTTTTGCAGAGTGGATGTGCAAGGCGCAGGAAGATGGCATGATCGACTTTACCATTGCGCAACCAAAGGGGTATGAGCTGAATGAAGATTTTACCCCGGGGGCATACATCACCCATAGTCTGGATGAAGCGCTTAAAGGGGCAGATTATATCTATGTGAAAAACTGGTCCAGCTACAAGGAATATGGAAAGGTATTGACCTATCCGGAAGGCTGGATGCTGAACAACGAAAAATTAAAAGGAACAAATGATGCCAAAGTGATGCATTGCCTGCCGGTCCGCCGGGATCTGGAGCTGTCCTCAGAGATCCTTGACGGACCGAATTCGCTGGTGATCCATGAAGCGGGAAACCGGTTGTGGGCAGCGCAGGCGGTATTGAAGCAGATGTTGGAGAACTTGTAGATCAGAATGATTAATTTAAAGCCATGAATAAACTCAGTGTAATCAAGATTGGCGGTAATGTGATTGACAATTCCGAAAAGCTGCACCAGTTTTTACTGGACTTTATCGCATTGCCGGGAAAGAAGATCCTGGTACATGGCGGCGGCAAGATCGCTACGGAGCTCGGAGATTCCCTGGGTGTGGAGGCAAAAATGGTGGAAGGCAGACGCATTACGGATATTGAAACGTTAAGGATCGTGACCATGGTTTATGCCGGTCTGATCAATAAAAATATGGTGGCCCAGCTGCAGGCCAAAGGCAGCAACGCGATAGGTCTGACCGGTGCTGATGGCAATATCATCAGGGCGGTAAAGCGTCCGGTAAAGGAAATCGACTATGGCTTTGTAGGAGATCTGGATGCTGCTTCGGTAGCATCGGAAACACTCAAAAACTTATTGGAAGCAGGTCTTGTGCCGGTACTTTGCGCCATTACGCACGACGGGGATTCGCAGCTCCTGAATACCAATGCCGACACCATTGCTTCTGCGGTGGCCGTCGCAATGTCGGGTCTTTACGAGACTTCGCTGATCTACTGTTTTGAAAAAAGAGGGGTGATGAAGGACATTGACGACGACAGCTCCCTGGTTCAGCAGATCAGGAGTGGCGAATTTGAAGGATTAAAACAGGACGGCACTGTTTCAGGCGGGATGATCCCCAAACTGCACAATGCCTTTGAGGCAATAAAAAATGGTGTGAATGCGGTATATATCGGCAAAGCGGACGAGCTCTCACAATTAGATCAACAGAATTTCGGAACACGATTAATCAGATAGTTATGAACCAGTTTAAAGGCAGTATTGCCATATTAGGAAGCGGAAACATTGGCATTTCACTGGCCAAAGGGCTTGTTAAAGCAAGCTATGCAGAACCCGGACAGATCAGTCTGACCAGGCGCAACATTGCAAACCTAAGCACGCTGGCCGACCAGGGTTTCATCACCAGTACAGACAATGCGGCGGTCGCCGCAGGCGCAGACCTGATCGTTTTGGCGGTATTGCCGCAGCAGCTGAACCAATTGCTGGACCAGATCAGACCTGTGGTGAACGTAAAAAAACAAGTCTTTATTTCTGTGGCTTCCGGTGTAAGCTGTGCAGACATCAGGAACAAACTTGGTGATCAGGTACAGGTGATCAGGGCGATGCCGAATACAGCCATTGCCATTGGCCAGTCCATGACCTGTATAGCGACTGACAATGCTTCCAAAGAAAATGTGGATGAAGTGATCCGGATGTTTGAGACTGTAGGTTCGGCATCAAAGATCAACGAAGACCTGATGACTTCGGCTACGGCATTATGTGCATGTGGCATCGCCTTTTTTTTAAGGGCGATCAGGGCAGCCTCCCAGGGTGGGGTAGAGATCGGTTTTCATGCGGATGAAGCTTTGAAGATGGCCGTGCAGACCGCTAAAGGTGCTGCGGATCTTTTATTGCAGATGCAATCACATCCTGAACAGGAAATAGATAAAGTAACCTCGCCTAAGGGCTGTACCATTGCCGGTCTCAATGAGATGGAGCACAACGGATTCAGCTCCTCATTGATTAAAGGCATCAAGCTGTCGGCTGTTAAAGCCGGGGCTTTATATACAAAAGAATAACCACATGATAGAACAACTGCAAAAAGATAGCCTGGGATTGTTGAAACAATTGATCAGTATCCAGTCATTCAGTAAAGAAGAGGACAAGACTGCTGATGCAATTGAACAGTTTTTGCAGCAACGTGATATAAAAACTTTTAGAAAGCTTAATAATATCTGGGCTTACAATAAACATTTTGATCCTTCGAAGCCAACTGTGCTGCTGAATTCGCATCACGACACAGTAAAGCCCAATTCGGGATATACGCGCGATCCTTACGATGCAGCAGTAGAAGACGGCAAACTATATGGCCTTGGCAGCAATGATGCCGGAGGATGTCTGGTGTCGCTCATAGCGACCTTCCTTTACTTCAATGGTCAGGAGGGTTTAACTTACAATGTTTGTCTGGCGACTACAGCAGAAGAGGAGATCTCCGGAAATAACGGACTGGAGCTGGTACTGCCGGATCTTGGTGAGCTGGAGTTTGCCATTGTAGGTGAACCTACGCAAATGAACCTGGCCATTGCCGAGCGGGGATTACTGGTGCTGGATTGTACTGCTACCGGGAAAGCGGGCCATGCTGCGCGCGAAGAAGGTGACAATGCGATATATAAGGCTTTGAAAGACATCGAGTGGTTCCGCAATTACCGCTTTTCTAAGATTTCAGAAGTGTTTGGACCTTTGAAGATGACGGTGACGATCATCAATGCAGGATCACAACACAATGTAGTTCCTGCAACCTGTACCTTTACGGTTGATGTGAGGGTTACTGATGCTTATACCAATGAAGAGGTGTTAAAGATCATCCGAACGAATGTAGACTGCGATGTGAAACCCCGGTCTATCCGGCTGAAACCTTCTTCCATTGATAAAGAACACCCGCTGGTGCAGGCAGGTGTGGCTTTGGGCAGGACCACTTATGGTTCACCGACCACATCAGACCAGGCGCTGCTGAGCATTCCTTCGGTAAAGGTGGGGCCGGGTGATTCGGCGAGGTCGCATATGGCTGATGAATATGTTTTTGTGGATGAGATCGCTGAGGGGATTGAACTGTATATCAAGATGCTGGAGCCGGTGATCAAAGGGTAGTGATCAACAATTTATTTATTTAAAATCTATGGGTCATCATAAGCATATCCAAAAACTAAGTGCAGCGGGTTTATTAATCAGTTTAGGTATTATATATGGTGATATTGGCACTTCACCGCTGTATGTTTTTAAAGCTATAATCGGTGAGCGGCTAATTACCCAGGATCTGATTCTCGGAGGCCTGTCCTGTATTTTCTGGACACTGACACTGCAAACCACTATAAAGTATGTTGTAATTACCTTACAGGCAGACAATAAAGGTGAGGGGGGCATATTTTCATTATTTTCTTTGGTTAAACGAAAGGCAAAATGGCTGATCATTCCGGCTATGATCGGCGGGGCGGCATTGCTGGCGGACGGAATCATGACGCCGGCAGTAACGGTTTCAGCCGCTATTGAAGGACTTGGGCTTATTTATAAAGATCTTCCGACAGTCCCGATCGTACTGTCGATCATTACATTTTTGTTTGTATTGCAGCAATTCGGAACTTCACTGGTTGGCAAAGCATTTGGGCCGGTAATGTGGCTTTGGTTTACCATGATCGCTGTTTTAGGTTTTGTACATATTATGGAATTGCCTGAGATTTTAAAGGCGATCAATCCTTATTATGCTTACCGCATTTTAGCTACTAATCCCGAAGCTTTCTTAATCATCGGCGCAGTATTTTTATGTACAACCGGAGCAGAGGCACTGTATTCAGATTTAGGTCACTGCGGGCGTTCTAACATCAGGATCAGCTGGATTTACGTGAAAATCTGTCTGGTTTTGAATTACATGGGACAGGGAGTATGGCTGTGGAATCTTCAGGGAACTCATTTGGGAGATGTCAACCCCTTCTACCACCTGATGCCAGATTGGTTTTTGATATACGGAATCGCTATCGCTACAGTAGCAGCCGCTATAGCCAGTCAGGCATTGATTTCAGGTTCCTTCACCTTAATTGCCGAGGCAGTCAGGTTAAACCTTTGGCCTAAAGTAAAAATCAATTATCCCAGCGAGCAGAAAGGACAACTTTATGTTCCGTCCATGAACTGGATTCTATGGGCAGGCTGTATTACCGTTGTACTGATCTTTCAAAAATCAGTGAATATGGAAGCGGCTTATGGCTTATCAATCACGGTAGCCATGCTGATGACCACCATACTGGTGTCTATCTTTTTAATGCGCAAGAGGGTTCCGATGTACCTGATCATTGTTTTCCTGACGATTTATGGTATTATTGAACTGACCTTCCTTGCCGGTAATGCAGCAAAAATATTGCATGGAGGCTGGTTTACCTTAATTTTGGGAACCGTACTTTTCTCGGTGATGTGGGCATGGCACAATGGGCGCAGGATCAGGAACAGGTATATGAAATTTGTTGATATCGAAGAATTTTATCCGTTAATTAAAAGCATCAGTGCTGATGAAAGCATAGCAAAGTATGCTTCAAACCTGGTTTATTTAACGAGCGCTAATTTTAATACAGAAATAGAATCCTCAGTTATTTATTCCATTATTCAAAAGCAGCCAAAAAGGGCTGATGTTTACTGGATACTGCATGTGGACGTAACGGACGAACCCTATACGATGGAGTATGAAGTAGACCATATGATTCCGGAAAAATTAATCCGGATAGACTTTAGACTGGGCTTCAGGGTAGAGCAGCGGGTCAATGTCCTGTTTAGAAAAGTGGTAGAAGAACTGGTGAAAAGCGGCGAAATTGACATCACCAGTAAATACGAATCCTTACAGGCGAGAAAAATACCCGGTGATTTCCGTTTTGTAGTGATTGAAAAGATCCTGTCCAACTCCAGCAGCCTGAGTTTTAGAGAAAGATTAACCATCTCTTATCACAAACTGCTGAAACTATTGAGCATTTCAGAAAGAAGGGGTTTCGGGCTGGACTCAAGTTTTGTGAGTATTGAGCAAGTTCCGCTGATCGTCGACACCCCGGATCCAATCCAAATGAAAAGGATAAAATAGAACAATCTTTTACGTCCGTTTTTTATACACTTTCATCGCAAAGATATAAGCCACGAGCGTAATCCCAGCGCACCAGGCAAGAGCCACCCATATTTCATTTCCTACCGGCTGGTTTGAAAGTAATGAGCGGATGGTCTCCACTATCGAGGTCACAGGCTGATTTTCGGCAAAGGCGCGAACGCCCGACGGCATCGACTTGGTCGGCACAAATGCTGAGCTGATAAACGGCAGGAAGACTAATGGGTAAGAAAAGGCGCTTACACCGTCCACCGATTTGGCGGAAAGTCCGGCAATCACTGCGATCCAGGTCAAGGCTAGTGTGAAGAGCGCAAGTATACCAGCCACAGCAAACCATGACATTATGTCGGCCGACGAGCGAAAACCCATAATTAATGCTACAAGAATGATTACGACAACAGAAATCGCGTTGGATACCAGCGAGGTCAGCACGTGCCCCCACAGCACGGTTGAACGTGCAATCGGCATAGAGTGGAACCGCTCTAATATGCCCCGTTGCATGTCGATAAACAGGCGGTAGGCTGTATAAGATATACCACTTGCAATAGCTATCAACAATATACCGGGCAGCAGATAATTTACATAATTAATTGTGCCGGTTTGGATGGCACCACCAAACACATATACGAACAGCAGCATCATCGCAATTGGCGTGATGGTAACCGTGATGATGGTGTCCATGCTGCGAAGAATATGGCGCATGGAACGTCCAAGCATAACATCCATATCATTGAAAAAATAGTTCTTTGTCGTTTCCATTTAATTTTCCTCCTTTTTGCCAACAATTGCAAGAAATATCTCTTTCAATGTCGGCTGTTTTTCAATATATTCCACTTTTGCGGGCGGAAACAGTTTTTTCAGCTCCCCGAGCGTGCCGCTCACGATAATCCTACCCTCATGTAGAATGGCAATTCTATCGGCGAGTTGTTCCGCTTCATCCAAATACTGAGTGGTCAGGAATACAGTCGTGCCGCTACCGGCAAGCTCTTTGACAATCTTCCAAACCTCAATACGTCCCTCGGGATCAAGCCCGGTGGTCGGTTCGTCGAGGAAAATGAGCTGCGGTCTTCCCACAAGGCTCATGGCGATGTCGAGCCTGCGGCGCATACCCCCCGAATAAGTCGATGCCCTGCGGCCTGCGGCATCGGCTAAACCAAAGCGTTTAAGCACATCGTCCGCAACTTGTTGCGGATTGCTAAGATGCCGCAACCTGGCAATCATGATAATATTTTCCTTCCCGGTCAATATTTCGTCCACAGCTGCAAATTGCCCTGTCAGACTGATTGAAGCTCGCACGCAGTCGGGTTTTGACGAAACGTCAAATCCGTTTACGGTGGCGGTTCCGCTATCCTGTTTGAGCAGCGTGCTGAGGATTTTGACAATGGTTGTTTTGCCTGCGCCGTTAGAGCCAAGAAGGGCGAAAATACTACCTGTTTTTACTTCAAAATCTATCCCTTCTAATACAGAGATGTTTTTATAGGATTTTTTCAATCCTCGCACAGAGATGGCGATTTCATTTTGCGACATAATTCATTTTCTTTTTTATGATGCTAACAAGGTGATACCGGTTAAATCTGCTTTCCCGTTTTTCAGGAATTCGTAGGTTATCCGATCTGCCTGACAGTCAACAAACTTGATCCGTTTAAACCTGTTGTTTTTAAAAAAAGTGTTAATAAGCGTTACATTCTGGAACTTCACCCAGTTAAAGACACAGTCTTCAAAATAGCAATCCTTCAAGGTACCATCGAAGACGATATCTGCAATCTGTGTGTCAATAAAGGAACTGCGATTCCATACAGCATTTGTCACTGTGTTTTCCTGAAAGCCTCCGGATTTAAAGGCCACTCCTGTAAAATTTGCGCCGGAGAAATCGCAGCCTTCGATATAGCTTTTTAAAAATTCAGCTTCTTTAAGGGAGCTACCCTTAAATAGATTATTGCCTAAGTGGGAACTCTTAATGTGACTGCTGCTGATATCGGAATTGGAGAAGTCACAGCCTTTGATATGGCTTTTTAAAAATTCAGCTTCTTTCAGGGAACTGTCCTTAAATAAATTGTTGTCTAAGTTGGAAGTCTGAATGTGGCTGCTGCTGATGTCAGAACTGGAAAAGTCACAGCCATCAAGGTTATTGCTTTTTAGAAGAAGTCCTGACAGGTCTGAACCGATAAATTTGCAGCGCTGCATGTTGGAGGAGCTGAATTTTTCATGCAGATTTTTCAACCCGGAAAAGTCAGCGTCTACCCAGTTCCCACTTGACATATCCCAGCTAAGCTTTTTCTCCTGCTTTCCTGATGGCGATTCAACAGGTGTGGCCTCAGACTGGAAGTTTTCTGAAAAATAGTTAAGATCAACACCCAGAATTTCCGCGAGCCGGTTAAAAGTAATGATGTCTGGCATTGATTCTCCGCGCTCCCACTTTCCGACTGCCTGAGCGCTGATGAACAGACGCTGAGCAAGCTGGGCCTGAGAAATATTTATTTTCTTTCTTGCTTCGGCAATTTTATTACCGATCATCTTTGTATTTAACATAGGACTATCTTTTTGTTTTGACAGGGCAAAGATATTCGGAATCATTTCCAGAATCAGTAAAAAAACAAGGATTCTTAGTTGTAATTGCGCTATTTGTTGTTGTTGTTTGACAACTATCAGTAGTATATGCCCGGATTTAATGATTTGAGCATTGCGGTCAAAATGAAATAAACCATTTCATTTTGATAGGGTGTAAAATGGAGTGCTGAGGCCCAAAAAAATATTTTATCGCCTTTTTTATACCCCTGTGGCTGTTTATCGTTTTTTTTCTGATTGAGGCACTCCGTTTGGAACACGCGGTTCAATCAAGATAGATAAAATGAATAATCAAATGATATTTGTGCGTATTGCTACCATAAATGATATCAGATACGTCGATGAAATAATCAAAGAAACAGCCGCTTCTGCCATAGCAAGGGGAACAGGGATCGCCAAACGTACTCCCGAATCCGTTGCCCAAAAAATGAGGGACGGCAAGGCGGTCATCGCCTTAACCAGTGCCGGAAAATGGGTAGGGTTCTCTTACTTTGAAGCCTGGGAACAGGGGAACTTTGTCTCTAACTCCGGGCTGATCGTTGCCCCTGAGTTCCGCCAGTCAGGAGTGGCCAAATCCATTAAAGACCGCATCTTCAGGATCTCCAGGAGAATGTACCCGGCCGCAAAGATCTTTAGTATTACTTCCGGAACAGCAGTTATGAAAATGAATTCCCAGCTGGGCTTCCAGCCGGTAGCCTTTTCGGAGATCACTCACGATGATCAGTTTTGGGAGGGCTGTAAGAGCTGCCCGAACTATGACATCCTCGAACGCAAGCATAAATGCAACTGCCTGTGCACAGCGATGTTGTTTGACCCCCTGGTTTCAGAGAGCCACAGCATTCTGCCCGGATATGACCTTCTGCAAAGGTATACGCTTGAACATACTTCAGTTAATCATTAATCCTAAATTATATCCCAATGAAAAAGTTATATGAGCAAGCAGTGAGCCTGCTTGAAAAATTGATCAAAACCCCATCCTTTAGCGGCGAAGAAAGTTTCGCAGCAGACCATGTAGAAGCATTTTTAAATGAGCGCAGCGTATTTACCATCCGTAAATTCAATAACATCTGGTGCTACAATAAATACTTTGACCCTGCAAAACCCATCATTTTGCTCAATTCACACCTGGATACGGTAAAACCGAATTCGCAATATGTAAATGATCCGTTTACGCCGGTAACTAAAGACGGAAAGCTGTATGGCCTCGGCAGCAATGATGCCGGAGGCCCCATGGTCTCACTTATTTCAACCTTTCTTCATTTCTATGAGCGCACAGATCTGCCCTTTAACCTTTGTCTTGCCGCAACTGCCGAAGAAGAGAACTCCGGACAGAAAGGAATAAAGTGTATTTTGGATGACCTGATGCCGGTATCCTTTGCCATTGTCGGAGAACCGACAAATATGCAAATGGCCATTGCCGAAAAAGGATCTATGGTGCTGGATTGTGTCTCAACAGGACGCTCAGGGCATGCAGCCAGAGAAGAAGGCGACAATGCCATTTATAAAGCCATCAAGGATATCCACTGGTTCTCTACTTATAAATTCCCGATAGAGCGGGATCTCCCAGATCCGGTCAAGATGACCGTTACCCAGATCAATGCCGGTTTGCAGCACAACATTGTACCCGGGGAATGCAGCTTTACGGTGGATATCAGATTTGACCACAGCTATACCAGCAAGGAGATCCTGAATACGATCAGGAACCACACTTTCTGCGATACCACCCTGCGTCCGAATGTGCTCACACCTTCAGCGATTGACATTATGCACCCTGTGGTAAAGACAGGCATTGCCATCGGCAGGAAAACCTATTTGTCACCTACCAGTTCAGACCAGGGCTGGCTGGACATGCCATCTGTAAAAATGGGCCCCGGTGACTCAGCCCGCTCCCATACCGTTGATGAATACATTTACCTTGCGGAGATCAGCGATGGCATTACCATTTATATTGATCTGCTGGAATCCATTTTTCCGTATCTTGCAAACAATCCTGAGCCGGACCTGCACGCTTATGAATCACAACATCATTAACAGCAACCAATAAAATTCAATTATGCAAGATACTGTTCTGATCATCGATGACGAGAAAAAGATATGCAGCCTTTTAGCCCGTATCATAGAGCTGGAAGGCTTTAAGGTTTTCCAGGCCAATACCGGTAAGGAAGGTCTGAAGATCCTGAAGACAGAGGAGATCCTTGTGGTACTAAGTGACGTCAAGCTTCCTGACTATAATGGCGTCGAGCTGGTAAAAGAAATCAAAAAAATCAGGCCAGTTGCAGAGGTGATCAATCTTACGGCATTTGGTACCATATCTGACGGAGTGATGGCGATGCGTAACGGTGCTTTTGATTACATCACTAAGGGCGATGACAATGACAAGATCATTCCGCTGGTCTATAAAGCCATGGACAAGGCCAGGCTGAATGCCCGTGTTTATGAACTGGAAAACAGGATCGCCCGGAAGTATAATTTTGAGTCTATCCTGGGCAAATCCAAAGCGATCGGGGAGGCGGTGGCGCTGGCCCGGAAAGTGGCGGGTACCACGACCACAGTATTGCTTTTGGGAGAAACCGGAACAGGTAAAGAGGTATTCGCTCAGGCAATCCACCATGAAAGTCCGAGAAAATTGAAACCTTTTGTAGCGGTCAACTGCAGCGGTTTTAATCCGGAACTGCTGGAAAGTGAATTGTTTGGGTATAAGGCCGGGGCTTTTACCGGAGCCATAAAGGATAAAAGAGGCTTGCTGGAAGAGGCAAACGAGGGCACGATATTCCTGGACGAGATCGGTGAAATGAACCTTGATTTACAGGCCAAGCTGCTCCGGGTATTGGAAAGCCAGACTTACATCAAGGTGGGCGATACCCAGACCAGCCAGGTAAATGTACGGATTATTGCCGCCACCAACAGGGACCTGAAAACCGAGGCAGAGGCCGGCAGGTTTCGGCTTGACCTTTTTTACAGATTGTCCGTATTTTCCATCGAACTGCCACCCTTATCCCACAGACGTGAGGACATTCTTCCGATTGCCATGCATTATCTGGCGGAATTTACCGCCAAGGTAAACAAGCCCGAATTCAGTATCGATAAAGAATTTGCCCGTCTGCTGACCGCTCATAACTGGAAGGGGAACATCCGGGAACTTAAAAATGTAATGGAACGGGTCGTGATCCTGGCTGAGAACGAGCTGATCAGTTCGGACCTCCTGCCTTTTGAATTTCATACCGAAGTCGCAGGCACTGATCCGCTGAACATGCAGGACATGGAAAAGCAGCACATCATCAAAGTGCTGAAATATACCCGCGGCAATAAAACGGAAACGTCAAGGCTGCTTGGTATTGGACTGACCACATTATACCGGAAAATCGAGGAATATAAAATAGATTCTTAGACCTGAAAGCCCCAATATGATAAAGACCCTTCCATTTTGGAAGGGTCTTTATGTTTAAATATAGACTCTATTTATATTATTTCTATTTCAATATACTGATTATCAATGTTTTGTGTGACTATTTAAAAAATATGGCACCCGGATTGGCATAGGCTTATCACAAAATAAAAATATCATGTTAACAATCGTATTATTTCTGGCCCTGCTGTTACTCTGCCGGGTGGTTTACAAATCAATCGACTGGTTCGAAAAAATCTAAAAATTATGATCGCATTATTCATTATCGCAATCGCCGTCTTCATTTATATGATTTACGTGCTGATTAAACCCGAAAAATTTTAATTACACACCATGAACACAGAATTATTTGGAATTATAGCCACCTACGGACTCACCCTGGTGATCGCTATTCCGCTGGGCAAGTACCTGGCAAAGGTATTTGCCGGAGAAAAAGTCTGGACGGACTTTTTAAAACCTATTGAATCCGGGATCTTTAAACTCTCCGGTATTAATCCTAAAGAAGAGATGAACTGGAAGCAGCACATGAAAGCGCTGCTGACCATTAACCTGGTCTGGCTGGTTTACGGATTTTTTGTCCTGATTTATCAGGATAAATTGCCGCTAAACCCCGACGGGAATCCAGGAATGACCGCTGATCTTTCTTTCAATACGATCATCAGCTTCGTGGTGAATTGCAACCTTCAGCACTATTCCGGAGAGACCGGAGTTTCTTACCTTACACAGCATTTTGTACTGATGTTCCTTCACTTCGTTAGTGCTGCCACCGGTATTGCTGCCGCTGTGGCATTCTTTAAGGCATTTAGGGATAAAACTACCGTTAAACTGGGTAACTTCTGGGAGTTCTTTGTGAAATCAATTACCAGGTTGTTGTTGCCTTTGTCACTTGTTGTGGCATTAATTCTGGCTTTTAACGGTACACCAACCAGCTATGAGGCCAAAGACCAGTTTATTTCAGTTCAGGGTGATACGGTAAATGTATCAAGAGGACCTGCTGCCGGTATGATTGCCATCAAACATTTAGGTACCAACGGTGGCGGCTGGTTTGGCGCCAATTCAGCACACCCGCTGGAAAACCCCAACTACATCACCAATACAGTAGAGCTGATCGCACAGGTGATCATCCCTATTGCCATGGTAATTGCCTTTGGTATCTTTATCAGACGCAGAAAACTGGGCTGGATCATTTTTGGGGTAATGACCATCGGAATGTTCCTGCTGCTCATTCCTACTATCAGTTCTGAACTGGGTGGGAATCCCGCACTGGCCAAAATGGGCATCTCTCAGGCGACAGGAGCTATGGAAGGCAAGGAGGTTCGTTTCGGGCCTGCCATATCCGGCTATTGGAGTACAGTAACCACCATCATCTCAACAGGATCAGTTAACAGTATGCATGACAGTACAATGCCATTAACGGGAACCTGGCAATTACTTGGCATGATGATCAACTCTTTCTACGGAGGCTGTGGTGTCGGGGTGCTGAATTATTTCATCTACCTCATCATAGCGGTATTTATATCAGGGCTGATGGTGGGAAGAACGCCTGAGTTCTTAGGCCATAAAGTTGAAGCGAGGGAAGTTAAGATCGCTGCCCTGATTACACTTTTAAGTCCATTCCTGATCCTGGCTGGAACTGCTATTGCCAGCTACGTGTTTATCAGTCATGGTGATGCTGCGTGGGCAGTACAGCCTAAAAACTGGCTAAACAACCCGAGCTTTCACGGTTTTTCCGAGATGCTGTATGAAATGACATCGTCTAATGCTAATAACGGCTCCGGATTTGAAGGTTTAGGCGATAACAATATTTTCTGGAACGTATCGACGGGCTTTGTATTGCTGCTTGGCCGTTTCCTTCCGATCATTGGTCCGGTTGCCATTGCAGGCTTACTGGGATCAAAAAAATACATTCCTGAATCTGCCGGTACGCTGAAAACAGATACACTGACTTTTGGTCTGATGACCTTTGCGGTGATCATTGTACTGAACGCACTTTCTTATTTCCCTGCCCTGGCTTTAGGCCCGCTGGCAGAATACTTTACCATGCTTAAATAATATTTAGATAAATAAATAACAAGATGAAAACATCATCAAATAAATTATTTGAACCTGCTTTAGTGCAAACTGCATTAAAACAGTCCTTCATCAAACTTGACCCCAGGGTGATGATCAAAAACCCGGTCATGTTTACCGTAGAGATCGGAACGGTCATTATGGCTTACGTTACAGTATACTCGATCAGTAATACGGGTCAGGGTTCGCCAGCTTACAATTTTTTGATCTTTCTAATTTTACTTTTAACTGTACTGTTTGCCAATTTCGCGGAAGCGATTGCGGAGGCAAGGGGAAAGGCACAGGCAGATTCTTTAAGGAAAACCCGTGAAGAAACTCCTGCTAAAGTAGTTTTGGCCAATGGAAAGACGGAAATACGCTCTTCTTCCCTGCTAAAAAAAGGTGATGTATTCGTCTGCGAGGCGGGTGACACCATCCCTACAGACGGCGAGATCATTGAAGGTATCGCTACCATAGATGAATCTGCCATTACCGGTGAATCTGCCCCGGTGATCCGGGAATCCGGCGGTGATAAATCATCTGTAACAGGAGGTACCAAAGTATTGTCAGACCAGATCAAAGTACAGGTAAATACCCAGCCGGGTGAAAGCTTCCTGGATAAAATGATTGCTTTGGTAGAAGGTGCCTCGCGTCAGAAAACACCTAACGAGATTGCACTTACCATTTTGCTCGCAAGTTTCACATTGGTATTTATTATCGTATGTGTGACTTTAAAACCATTTGCAGATTACGCGAATACCCCAATTACGATTGCTGCGCTGATCTCACTGTTTGTGTGTTTGATCCCTACCACTATCGGTGGCCTGCTCTCGGCCATCGGTATTGCGGGTATGGACAGAGCATTGCGGGCTAATGTGATCACCAAATCAGGTAAAGCGGTCGAAACAGCAGGTGACATCGACGTCTTATTGCTGGACAAAACAGGAACGATCACCATCGGTAACCGTAAGGCCACCAATTTTTATCCTGCACCGGGAGTTGACATGAAAACCTTCGTTGAGGCCTGCGTGATGAGTTCCCTAGCCGATGAAACCCCTGAAGGTAAGTCTATCCTGGAACTGGCTGTCGTGCAAGATTACAAAGTGATGCCTGCTCCGGCAGGATCTACATTCATCAAATTTACTGCCGAGACACGCTCCAGTGGTCTGGATACCGCAGATGGGAAGAGAACACGTAAAGGTGCATTTGATTCCATCCGTAATATCGTACTCATGGCCGGAAACCCATTTCCTCCGGAAACAGAAGACCAGGTTAAAAAAATATCCAGCAACGGAGGTACACCGCTGGTGGTAGCTGTCAACGAAAAAACAATGGGTGTTATTGAATTGCAGGACATCATTAAACCGGGGATCAGCGAACGTTTTGAGCGTCTGCGCAAAATGGGGGTGAAAACGGTAATGGTTACGGGCGATAATCCTTTAACTGCAAAATTCATTGCAGAAAAAGCCGGTGTGGATGATTTTATCGCAGAGGCCAAGCCTGAAGACAAAATGAATTACATTAAAGAGGAACAGGCATTGGGTAAACTTGTGGCTATGATGGGAGATGGTACCAATGATGCTCCTGCGCTTGCCCAGGCTGATGTAGGTGTAGCCATGAACAGTGGTACTCAGGCCGCTAAGGAAGCAGGTAATATGGTAGATCTGGACAACGACCCGACCAAACTGATTGAGATCGTAGAGATCGGTAAACAGCTTTTGATCACCCGGGGCACGCTGACCACCTTCTCCATTGCCAATGACGTAGCCAAATATTTCGCCATTGTACCGGCTTTGTTCATTGCATCGATTCCGGCACTGCAAAGCCTGAACATCATGGGATTACACAGTCCGGAAAGTGCCATCCTGTCTGCGGTGATCTTCAATGCGATCATCATTCCGATCCTGATCCCGCTGGCGCTGAAAGGCGTGGAATATAAACCGATCGGCGCCAGCGCATTATTGCGCAGGAACCTGCTGATCTATGGCCTCGGGGGGGTAATTGCACCGTTCATCGGCATCAAAATAATTGATTTACTGGTAGGCTTATTTGTATAAGCAATTTAAAAAATAAAAGATCATGAAAAAATACATCTTACAATCCATACGCTTAACCGCAGTCTTAATGGTACTGCTCTGCGTCATCTATCCGCTTATCGTAGCCTTTGCCGGAGGTTTTTCTAAAGGCAAAGGTGGCGGTGAAAAGATCACTAAAAACGGGAAAGTCGTAGGTTACGCCCTGCTTGGTCAGTCCTTTACCAAACCGGAATATTTCTGGGGCAGGCCATCCGCTGTTGGTTATAATGCAGCAGGATCAGCAGGCTCAAACAAAGGCCCGTCAAATCCGGATTATCTGCAACAGGTGTCTGACCGGATCGATACGCTGTTAAAATACAACCCAACTATCAAAAAAGCAGATATCCCGGCGGATATGGTTACTGCCTCAGGAAGTGGACTTGATCCGAATATCTCTGAACAGGGTGCTATTATCCAGATCAAAAGGATTGCCGCTTTACGCAAGCTGGACGAAAAAACAGTAGCAGAACTGGTGGTTAAAAATACGCAGGGACCATTGTTGGGCATGTTTGGCCCGACATCAGTGAACGTATTGAAGCTGAACCTTGCTTTGGATGAATTAAAGAAATAATTCCGATTCGCTGCCTGATCCATTAGCGTTTGCCGACCTCAGGAACAGGCAGCTCAGCGGAACCGGAATCTTATTTAAAGAATAAATAATTACAATAAATATATGAAAAAACTATTAGTATTAGCTGCAGCATTAACAACAGGATCTATTGCTTATGGGCAGGAAGAACCGAAGATCAAGGTAAGCGGTTATCTGGAAACTTATTTTGGATACGACTTTAACAAACCTGCCGATAACAACAGACCCGGCTTTATCTATTCCCACAACCGTCACAACGAGATGAACCTGAACCTGGGCTTCATTAAAGGAAACTACGAAAACGGAATGATCAGGGCAAATCTTGCGGTGATGGCTGGTACCTATGCAAATGCGAATCTGGCGGCAGAGCCTGGTGTATTGAAAAATATTTTTGAAGCCAATGCCGGAGTAAAACTTTCAAAATCTGCCAACCTGTGGCTGGATGCGGGGATATTTTCTTCCCATATTGGTTTTGAAAGTGCCATTTCCAAAGACTGCTGGGTACTGACCCGCGGCATTGCTTCTGAAAATACACCGTTTTATGAGTCTGGTGCAAAGATCACTTATGGAACCAGCGATGGAAAATTTACTGTTGCCGCAATGTATTTGAACGGCTGGCAGAGAATGGCCCGTCAGAACGGCAACAGCCAGCCTGCAGGTGGTTTGCTGCTGACCTGGAAACCCACAGGAAAGATCACAGTTAATTACAGCAATTACCTGGGAACAGAAGGAGCAGATTCGGTTCGTGTAAGACGCTTTTACCACAATGTATATGGCATATTTCAGGTTACCGACCAGTTTGGCCTGACAGTTGGCTTTGATTATGGAACGCAGCAAAAAGCAAAGGGGACTGACGATAAGAATGAAGTATTGTCTCCTGTTGCTATTGCCCAGTACAAGATCAGCAGCAAATGGGCCATGGCCGGAAGAGTGGAATATTATGAAGACAAAAATGGGGTATTTATTGCCACCGGAACACCAAACGGTTTTAAAACCACAGGTTATTCTTTAAATATTGACTATGCGCCAATCAGCAACGCAGTAGTGCGTCTGGAGGGAAAAATGTACAGCAGTAAGGATAAAATATTTGTAAGAGACCAGAATCCTGTAGACAACAATGCTGCAGTTACAGCAAGTATAGCAGTATCATTCTAAGACAACAGATATGTCATGACTGAATGGTAAATTTAAAATATAATGGAGCAAGACGATAAAGCAGGATCTGTAAGAAAATTCCTTGACCTGGTCAAAAAATCCAGAAGGGGAAAGTTTAAAGTGTATATCGGCATGAGCGCAGGTGTAGGCAAAACCTATCGCATGCTGCAGGAAGCCCACGCACTTTTAAAAAATGGTATCGACATACAGATCGGCTATATTGAAACCCATAACCGGGCGGAAACGCATGCGCTTTTAGACGGCATTCCGCTGATCCCAAGGAGAAAGATCTTTTATAAAGGCAAGGAACTGGAAGAGATGGATGTGCAGGCGGTCATCAACACTCATCCTGAAGTGGTGATCGTCGATGAGCTGGCCCACACCAATGTAGAAGGCAGTAAAAACGGCAAGCGCTGGCAGGACGTGACCGACATCCTGGATGCCGGGATTAGTGTGATCTCGGCAGTGAACATCCAGCACCTGGAGAGCATGAACGAAGAAATTGAGACCATTACAGGTATCCCGATTACGGAGCGAATACCGGATAAGATCCTGGAGACTGCAGATGAAATCGTCAACATAGACTTAACTGCTGATGAGCTGATAGACAGGCTAAGGGCCGGAAAGATCTATGATCAGACCAAGATAAAACGCGCGCTGGATAATTTCTTTCAGCCCGAAAAAATTTTGCAGCTGAGGGAATTGGCCTTAAAGGAAGTGGCGCACCACCTGGAAAGAAAGATCAATGTGGAAGTGCCGAAGCAGATCAAACTCCGGCCGGAAAAGTTCCTGGCCTGCATTTCGACCAATCATGAAACGGCAAAGATCATCATCCGTAAAACAGCGAGACTGGCTTCGTATTACCGTTCGCCATGGATCGTGCTTTATGTGCAGCGGAGCCATGAAGGCGGTGACAGGATCAAGCTTGACCTGCAGCGGCACCTGATCAATAACTTCAAACTCGCTACAGAGCTTGGAGCGGAAGTGCTCAAAGTAAAAAGTGAAGATGTGACGGAGACTATAACCAGGATTGCAGCTGAGAAGGAGATCACGACGATCTGTATCGGGAAACCACACCTCAACCTCTTCCAGGTCATCATGCGAACGGCTATATTTAATAAGCTATTAAAAAACATATCTGAAACAGAAACCGACCTTGTGATCCTTTCATAAGATTAAATATTCAATACCATGAAATCATGAAAATAAAAACTAAACTACGCCTCGGATTCGGATTCTTATTCGTGGTTGTGATCTTCTTCGGGGGAATTTCCCTCTATTACATGAATAAGATTTCTGTCAGCTCTAAGGTCATTCTAAAAGATAATTATGAAAGTTTGAGGTATACCCGTGAAATGCGGACGATACTGGATGACAGTGAGCTGCCGCTTTCTAAAACTTCGGCGGACAAATTTGCTGTACAACTTCGCCTGGAAGAAAATAACGTGACAGAGAAAGGCGAAGGACAAGCTGTAGCTACACTTGCAGAGGCTTTCAGGCAATTGACAGCTCCGGGAGCTGATCTGACCGCTCAAAGACAGGCATTAAAAAAGGGACACCTGCAGCTCAGGATTATCGATGAGGTAAACATGCAGGCCATCGTAAGGAAAAATGATGCCGCCCAGCTAAGTGTGGAAAAGGCTGCCAGTTACCTGATGTTTGCCGCATCACTGTGTTTTATTGTCCTGTTTTCCTTTAGCGTAAATTTCCCGGGTTTTGTAGCCAATCCTTTAAGGGAGTTTTCAGAAGCGATTAAGGCCATCAGCCGCAAGAACTACAAACAGCGCCTGGAATTTAAGGGCAATGATGAGTTTTCTGAGCTTGCAGACGAATTCAATGCCATGGCCTCCCAACTCAATAAATGGGAAAACAGCAACCTGGCTAAACTTCAGTCCGAGAAACTGAGGATCGAGGCCATCATCGGCCAAATGCAGGACGCCATCATTGGGCTGAACGAAAAACAGGAAGTGCTGTTTTTAAACCAGGTAGCCAGCCAGCTGCTGAACATGCATGAAAAGGATGCGGTCGGCGCAAACGCAACGGAGCTGATGAAAAAGAATGACCTGCTCAGTACAGTGATGCAAACGGGCAGCAGCTCCAAACCCATGAAGATCTATGCCGACGGCAAAGAATCCTACTTTAAACTGGAACGCCGTGAGATCATGGTTCCATTTATTGACGACCAGCAGGACAACGCGATCAAAGAATCCAGGAGAACGGCAGGCGAGGTATACATCCTTAAAAATGTGACCGAGTATAAAGAATTGGATGAAGCAAAGACCAACTTTATTGCAACCGTCTCTCATGAACTGAAAACCCCCATTTCCTCGATCAAGATGAGCTTAAAACTAATGGATGACGAACGGGTGGGAAGTATGAATCCGGAGCAAAAGGAACTCGTACAGCATATCAAGGAAGACTGTGGGCGTCTGTTGAAGATCACCAGTGAACTATTGGACCTGTCCCAGGTGGAGACGGGTAATCTGCAATTGAATTTTGTGAAATCAGATCCGCGCAAGGTCGCCATATACGCTATGGATGCAGTAAGGTTCCAGGCTGAGCAAAAATTGATCGATCTGGAGCTGGTCTCCAGGAATGATCTGCCGAAAGTAAATGTGGATACCGAAAAAACAGCGTGGGTACTGGTCAACTTCTTATCCAATGCGCTGCGTTATAGTCCGCAAAAATCCAGAGTGGTCATCCAGATCATAGAATCCGGGAACAACATTGAGTTCTCGGTACGTGATTTCGGCAAGGGCATAGATGAACAATACCAGAAACGGTTATTCGACAGGTATTTCCAGGTGCCTACTGATGGCAACAATAAATCAGGATCTGGCCTGGGACTTGCCATTTCCAAAGACTTCATTGAAGCTGAAGGCGGAAAGATCTGGGTTGAAAGCGAGATTGGTGAAGGAAGCAGGTTTTGTTTCCTGCTTCCGATTGCCGAATAATCTGAAAAAACACTAGTTTATCAAAGAGACAGCGGGTTGTCAAAAGAAATGCTCAATTTTATCGTTACTATCTAAATCATTGTATGAAACCTCAAATTAAATCTCTTTTAATTCTTTGCAGTGGTGTGCTGTCTGTAGTTGCCTTTAACGCGTCGAAACCTTTACATCATGAACCGGGATTGTCCTGCACTGAACCTGTAACCGCCCGTAAAGCGTCTGATTTTCTAAACAGCATAGGCGTCAATTCAGCCATTTCCACCAGAGGAGAGTCATTAAAAAAAACAATTGAAATCACGAAATATTTAGGCATCCGCTGGATCCGCTCCGGCTATGAGGGCGGTGTGCCCACGGCTGATCTGATCGAAGTACACAAACAGGCTGGCCTGCGCTTTTGCTATGGTTTGTTAAGTGGCGGCACGGATATAGATCGTTTGCTGAAAGGTGGACGGGAGCTGGCTGATGCGGGTGCGCTGCTGGCTTTTGAGGGGTTGAACGAACCCAATAACTGGGACATTATTTATAACGGAGAAAAGGGTGGCAAGGACCAGTCCTGGATGGCGGTAGCTAAAGTGCAGAGAGATCTTTATACCGCAGTTAAGAAAGACACGTTATTGAAGAAATACCCGGTATGGAGCCTAAGTGAAAATGGGGCACAGACCGACAATATGGGTTTGCAGTATCTTGAAATACCTAAGGGGGCAGGCGCCAGCATGCCTGACGGGACGAAATATGCGGACTACGCCAACTGCCACAACTATTTTATGCACCCTTCACACCCGGGCCTGTATGACAACCAAACCTGGAATGCCGCAGACCCCGGTTTGCTTTGCAAAGTTGACGGCCTGTATGGCAATTACGGAAATACCTGGCGGGCAAAGTTCAAAGGCTATGAAGGGGAAGCACTGCAAAACCTGCCAAGAGTAACTACTGAGACAGGAGCGACCATAAACGGTGAACTGACTGAAGAAAAACAGGCCCGTATGTTTTTGAACCTGTACCTGGCACAGTTTGCCAGGGGATGGAGCTATACGGCGCTTTACCTGCTGCGGGACAGATCTGATGAAGCAGGAAATCAGACTTTTGGTTTTTATAAACCTGATTATACACCGAGAAAATCGGCGCTCTATATGCATAACCTAACCAGTATTTTGGCTGAACCGGTTGCCGGAACAGAAAATGCGGTTAAGGTTTCAAAACCGGGCAAATTGACTTATTCAATAGCTAACCTGCCGGAAACTACGCATCACCTGCTGCTGCAAAAAAGCAATGGTAAATTCGCCCTGATTGTATGGGCCGAGAAGGTGAAAGGGGAGGATGAAGTTAAGATCACTTTTGAGAAAGCAGTCTCCGGAAAGGTGTATGATCCTACACTGGGTTCATTGCCGGTCAGTTCTGTAGAAAACTCGAACGCCGTGACGCTGACCCTGAGCGATCATCCGATGATCATAGAGATTTAACATCGCTCTGGTACTCTAAGTAATTATTGTATTTTTGCAACATGAAGATCTGGCAAAAAAACGTAAACGTAAATAAAGACATTGAAACCTTTACCGTTGGCAAAGACAGGGAACTCGACCTGCAGATGGCGGCTTTTGATGTACTGGGTTCACTGGCCCATGTCGAAATGCTGGAAAGCATAGGCTTACTGGAGCCCGATGAACTTGCTGCTGTGCAAAAGGAACTTAAGAATATTTACGCGGAAATAGAGGCCGGGGATTTTGTAATAGAAGATACTGTTGAGGATGTGCACTCCCAGGTGGAGTGGCTGCTGACCCAGCGCATTGGTGAGGCTGGGAAGAAGATCCACAGCGGACGCTCGCGCAATGACCAGGTGCTGGTCGATCTGAAACTGTTTTTCAGAAGCTGTATAGAAGAAATGGTGGGCAATACCTCGGTCCTGTTTGGTCAGCTGATCTCCCTGAGCAATATTCATAAAGACAAATTATTGCCGGGATACACCCACTTGCAGATTGCTATGCCGTCGTCATTTGGATTGTGGTTTGGTGCTTATGCGGAGAGCCTGGTCGACGATATGGAGCTGATGCTGGCGGCATGGAAGGTGTGCAATAAAAACCCGCTTGGCTCAGCCGCAGGATATGGCTCTTCTTTTCCTTTGAACCGTACCATGACCACGGAGCTGCTGGGCTTTGAAAGACTGAATTATAATGTGGTTTATGCTCAAATGGGAAGGGGCAAAACAGAGCGGATACTGGGCCAGGCGATGTCGTCTGTCGCAGCGACACTGGCTAAGATGGCGATGGATGTGTGTTTGTTCATTAACCAGAATTTTGGCTTTATCAGTTTCCCTGATGAGCTGACGACAGGCTCAAGCATCATGCCGCACAAAAAGAATCCTGACGTGTTTGAGCTGATCCGCTCGCGCTGCAATAAGATCCAGGCATTGCCAAACGAGATCGCGATGATGATCACCAATCTGCCTTCGGGCTATCATCGTGACCTGCAATTGTTGAAAGAAAATCTTTTTCCGGCCATTACTTCTTTGAATGAGTGCCTGGAGATGACGACGTTTATGCTGCAGAACATTACGGTGAAGGAAGGTATTTTGAATGATAAGAAATACGCGTACTTGTTTAGTGTCGAGGTGGTAAATGATCTTGCGCTAAAAGGAACTCCATTTAGAGAGGCTTATAAGATTGTTGGCGAACGTATAGACAACGGTACTTTTGAGCCGGGCATTGCGGTGCACCATACCCATGAGGGAAGTATTGGCAATCTTTGTAATGCGGAGATCGAGGGCATGATGACAGAAGTGCTTTCTCAGTTTAAGTTCGAGAAAACGCATACGGCCATACAGAAGCTGCTGGCTTAGTCTTATTTAAACTCCGAAGTTTTGTGGAACCCGATATCAGGGTAATCCCGCATCGTCATATTGATCATGAACTCGTTATCCGCTAAATAAACCGGATTACCGTCCTTATCTTCACCAATGTGCTGCTGTTTTCTTTTGAGGAACTCTGCGAGCTTGGTTTTGTCTTTGGACGTCACCCAGTTTGAACGGGTATAGCTCAGCATCCTGAAGGCTGCTTTTGCTCCGTACTCGTGCTCTAAGCGAAAGGTAATCACTTCAAATTGAAGTTCGCCTACTGCGCCGACCACTTTCCTGTTGCCGGGCTGCATCACAAATAACTGCGCTACTCCTTCCTCGGTAAGCTGTTGTATGCCTTTTTCCAGCTGTTTGGTCTTTAACGGATCTCTGTTCTCCAGTTCCTTAAATATTTCCGGAGAGAAGCTGGGAATGCCTTTGAACTGGAGTTTTTCCCCTTCGGTCAGGGTGTCGCCGATCTTAAAGTTTCCGCTGTCATACAAACCAACAACGTCACCCGGCCAGGCTTCTTCTACGATGCTCTTTTCATTGGCCATAAAGTCCATCGGATTGGAAAACTTCAGTTTCTTGTCCTGACGGGTATGGTAATAAAATTTATTGCGTTCAAACTTGCCTGAGCAGATCCTTAAAAAGGCAATCCTGTCGCGGTGTTTAGGGTCAAGGTTGGCATGGATCTTAAACACGAAACCGGAAAAGTTCTTTTCTTCTGCGGCGACCTCGCGTTGTTCTGCTTCACGTCCTTTCGGGCTGGGCGCAATGTTGATAAAGGTGTCGAGGAGTTCCTTGATCCCGAAATTGTTGATCGCGCTGCCAAAGAATACAGGAGCAAGTAAACCTTCTCTGTACATGCTCTTATCCAGATCACCATATACGCCATGTACCAGTTCCAGATCGCCTTTCAGACCGTCCAGCTCCTTTGGTTTCAGGAAGCTGGTCAGATTGGCGTCGTTCAGGTCGCTTACTTCAATGACCGGTTCGCTGATCTTGGATTTGTCTGGCTCAAAGAGGTTCAGGTGTTTGTTGTAAATGCTATATACGCCTTTGAAGGTATGTCCCTGGCCGATTGGCCAGGACAGCGGGCAAAGACTGATACTGAGTTTGTTTTCTATTTCATCCAGGAGGTCAAATGCGTCTTTACCTTCACGATCCATTTTATTGATAAAAATGATCACGGGGGTATTTCGCATGCGACAGACCGACATGAGCTTTTCTGTCTGTTCCTCCACGCCTTTTACGCAGTCTACCACCAGGATCACACTGTCAACGGCAGAAAGGGTGCGGTAGGTATCCTCCGCAAAGTCTTTGTGTCCGGGAGTATCAAGGATGTTGATGCGTTTGCCACTGTATTCGAAACCCATTACGGAGGTTGCAACAGAGATCCCCCGTTGTTTCTCGATCTCCATAAAATCGGAAGTATTGCTCTGGTTAGCCTTGTTGCGCTTTACAGCTCCTGCAGTATTAATAGCGCCTCCAAAAAGCAGGAATTTTTCTGTTAATGTGGTTTTACCGGCATCGGGGTGACTGATAATGGCAAATGTTTTTCGTTTTTCTATTTCAGGGTGCATCATAAAGGCTGCAAATATAATGAAAAAACCGGCCTAATTATTAGACCGGTTTTTGTATGATGTTGAAGGCGGGCTTAACCCCTGCCGCCTCTGGATGATCTTCCGGAGCTTTCTCTTCCGCCGCCGGATGATCCGCGGTTGTCAGAACCGCTTGATCTTGGCTGCTCAACTCTTTGGGGCGGGGCCTGCTGAGTTCTTTCCTGGCGCTGAGGAGGTGCCTGCTGCGGCCTTTCCTGGCGCTGAGGAGGCGCTTCCTGGCGTTGTACAGGCTGAGGTCGCTCGACCCTTTGCGGTTGCTCCGCTCTTGAAGGCCGTTCTGTCCTTGGCGCTGTAGCCCGCTCAGGAGCCGCTGTTCTTTCCGGCCTGTCGGCAAATGCCCTGTTCTGGTCATTAGCGGTATTTTGCTGCTGGATTTCTCTGCCCCTGTCCCTGGTTACTCTTTCAGGATTTGAACGGTCCGGCCTGCTGCTTTCTGTCCTTGTGCCTTGATTTCCCGGGCTGCCCGCTTCATTTCCTCTTCCAGTTGCATTTCCCTGATTTTCACGGGATGGACGTGTATAAGTTCCCCTGTCGCCGGAACCGCTTCGATCAGGCCTTGCGGTTGCATAGCCTTCGCCTTTAATTGCGGTTCTTGGCGCCGCATTGGCATTGGACGAGCCTCTGCTTGGGCGTGGACTGTAAATCTCCACCTTACTTCCGCTGACCCCGGTTCTGCCTGGTCTGCTGGTCCTGTTGATACTGTATACATTTACATCACGGCCGGTATGGCGCCTGATATCGTCAGCCCTTGGGCCGCTATAATAGGTGTTCCTGTTTCTTACATATGTGTTGTTGATGATCGTCGTATTGTTGATGATCGTAATGTTCCTGCGGGAATAATAGCGTGGGAAACTGTCGTAATAGATGTTCCTTTGCGGTATAAAAACCCACCATAGAGACGGAATGTTGAAGTTGACATTGATGTTCATGCCTGGCCCCATAGGTGCCCAGCCATAATATCCGCCGCCGCTTCTCCAGCTTACCCATGCCGGTCCCCATTTGGTATCTGGCAGCCAGATCCATTGGTTGTAACGGTTGTAAACCCATCTTCCATAATGGAAAGGGGCCCATCCCCAGTCGTAATTGGATACCCAGGTATTTCCGTATTCGGTCATCGCCCAACGACCATTCGTATAATACGGCCTGAACTCGCCCTGGTCGACATCCGGCCGCCATACGTAGCCGTATTCCGGATCCTGTATCCAGGTTCCATAAGGAGACAGCTCGTCATAAAAGGACTGAAGGGAGATGTCTTCGTCTTGCGCCATCACCCGCTGTGTGGTTCCGGTTAAAAGGAGCAGGAGCCCCAATACAATAGCCGGTAATTTGATTAATTTTTTCATTTGTGTGTGTTTAAATTTACCTAACATTCTTTGTATATCAATTTGAGTTCCAAATCCACTCAAAAGTTTAATCTGTTTTTAAAATATTACATTAGCATTATGTCTTCCTGCATAATTTAATTGGCCTAAGTGTATGTATTACACATATATTGTTTTATAGAGCTAAGGTGCCTGGCAGGATGATTAGCTAAACTTTTAGCTAATGATGCAATAAAGGGCAGGATTCCATAATTATTTATAAATGAAAAGCCGATCTCCAGAAATAAATTTCTTCTTTTGTAAATAAATCAAAAATATGCAAACAGGTACGCTATTTCTCATCCCGGTTCCGCTGACTGAAAATGCAGCCAATAAATCTTTTACTGCTTATTTGGGCGACACGGTTAATGCGATCGGTACTTACATAGTAGAGAACGAAAAAACAGCAAGAAAATTTTTGAAGGAGGCTGGAATAAAAATCCCTCAGTCTGAACTGGTTATCCATGACTTTGGTAAACACAAGCGCGGCAATTCCCTGGTGCCCTTTTTTAAAGAGCTGATGACAGGCAAGGATGTGGGCTTAATGAGTGAAGCCGGCTGTCCGGGTGTCGCTGATCCCGGGGCCGAAATTGTAGCTGAGGCCCATAAGAGAGGCATTAAAGTGGTTCCCCTGGTAGGCCCAAGTTCTATTTTGCTGGCGTTAATGGCTTCCGGATTTAACGGACAAAGCTTTGTTTTTCACGGGTATCTTCCTATCGACAAAGCAGAGCGCGGCAAAAAGATCAAGGAACTGGAGCAGACTGCTCAAAAGAACAGCCAAACACAGTTGTTTATAGAAACTCCTTTCAGGAACAACCATTTGTTTGAGGATATTTTGAAGAATACACAGCTTCAGACCTTATTGTGTGTGGCCTGTAACATCACCGGAGCCGATGAATACATCAGAACAATGAGTATCGGGCAATGGCGGAAAGAAAGGGTTGACCTGCACAAGAAGCCGACGATATTCTTATTGTACAGAGAGGCTTAGCGGTACATGCCTTTGCTTTCTATAAAATCAAGAACCTTGTCCGGAACAAAATACCGGACATTTTTTCCTTCCTTGATGGCTTTTCTGATGAAGGTGGACGAAATGTCCATTTGAGGGGTTTCTGTAATGGTAATGGAAGGCTCCGCCTCCCACTCGCTTACATCAACACCCGGACGCGGATAGACATAGATCTCATAATTCTTCAGGAGCACCTCGTAATTCTTCCATTTTTTGAAGGAAGAGAGATTGTCTGCGCCCATGATGAGCACAAATTCCTTTTCCGGGTATTTCTCTTTTAAATAAGCAAGTGTATCCACCGTGTAGGATGGCTGGGGCAATCCAAATTCTATATCACTGACCTTAATGTGATCTGTGTCCTCTGTTGCAAGTTTAGCCATTTCAAGACGATCATACATATTGGCAAGGTTGGTTCTGTTCTTTAGCGGATTGTGCGGGGATACAACCAGCCAAACGTCTTTTAAACCGGTGAAACCGGCCATATAACTGGCAATGACCAGGTGCCCGGTATGGATGGGATTAAATGAGCCAAAAAACAATCCTGTTTTCATGATATCCGGCCGCTATTTACCTATAAATTCTCCTACCAGCTTTTCTGCCTCAGCGCAGGCTGTATTGAGGTCAAAGTTTTTGAGGATCACATCAAACTTATCGGCATAATTGAGCTCCTTCTCTGCCTTTATAAAGCGTTCCTGCAGCTTTTCTGCGCTGTCTGTTCCACGGCCGCTCAGTCTTTCCTTCAGCACCTCCAGCGATGGGGGCTGAACAAAGATAGCCAGTGCGTCCTCCTCATATTTACGCTTCAGGCGCAACCCGCCTTCTACATCAATGTCGAAGATCACATGCTTTCCGGCATTCCAGATGCGCTCTATTTCTGATCTCAGCGTGCCGTAAAAGGTGCCGTTATACACTTCTTCAAATTCAACAAACTCCTGCCGCGCCACGCGGTGAAGGAAATCTTCTTTTGAAATGAAATAATAATCCTTTTCATGCTGCTCATCACCGCGTGATTCACGTGTGGTCGCTGAGATAGAGAAACTAAGTGTAGGGAATTTTGTGAGCAGGTGCTTTACGATGGTCGTTTTACCCGCCCCGGAGGGTGCTGAAAATATAATGAGTTTGCCTTGTTTCATTTGTATGCTGTTGTCTTGTTCCCTGCAGGTTACAAAACATTTAATAGTTGTTCCTTGATCTTTTCCAATTCCTCTTTCATCCCGACAACCAATTGCTGGATCTGTGCGTCATTGGCCTTTGCGCCCATGGTATTGATCTCCCTGCCTATTTCCTGTGAGATAAAGCCCAGCTTCTTGCCATTCGCATCCTTGCTTTTCAATGTTTCGGTAAAATAGTCACAATGACTCTTCAGGCGTATTTTTTCTTCAGTAATGTCCAGTTTATCAATGTAATAGATCAGCTCCTGCTCAAGCCTGTTCTGGTCTACATTCACCTTTCCTATGTTCTCTTCCAGAAACTGGTTCAGCCTGGTTCTGATCTGTGGAATCCTGAGGGGCTCCAGAACTTCCACTTCCGAGAAGAACTGAAGAATATTTTTGATCCTCAACTCCAGGTCTGTTTTTAATACAGCGCCTTCTGAAAGGCGGAATTCATTGAAATTTTTTAAAGCTTTGGCAAATGTGGCATTTAAGATCTCCCAATCTTCCTCGTTTACTTCTTCATCCGAGTAACTGATCACTTCGGGAAAATTGAGTGCAGCCTGTAAAAGATTACTGGAGTTTGCGCCCAGGTTCAGGTTGATTTCTTCCAGTTGTTTGTAATATTTGCTCAGCAGGGCAGCGTTGATGGTCGCTCCCTTCAGGTTGTCTTCACCACGCTCAACATTGATAGATACGCTTACTTTTCCGCGCTCTATTTCTTTGCTGCAGACATTTCGCAGAAACAGTTCTTTGTCAGAGAAAGCCCTTGGCAATTTTAAGTTCAGCTCCAGGAACTTGCTGTTTAAAGATTTTAGCTCCACTGCGAACTTAATATTGTTATGATCAGTAGAGGCCAGGCCGTAGCCTGTCATTGATTTTATCATGTGCAAAGATATAATTTATTGTATTGTCCGGCCTATTTAACTTTTTTTAACTTAGCTGATTGGCAAACAATGGTTAAGTTTACAAAATATTTTACTACCGATGAAACCCTATTGTTTAAATATCATAGCATGTATGCTCCTTTTTCTGGGATCAACAGCGCCTGGTTTTGCCCAGCAGGGATTTATTCTGCGCGGTGTGATCAAGGAAAAAGAGAGCGGCAGCCGAATTGCAGAAGCTCAGGTCATGAATCAAAGGACAGGACTTTCGGTGTCCAGCAGCAGTCTGGGTCTTTTTCAAATCAGCGCGACACTTGGAGATACCATACTGGTGATGAAAAGCGGGTTTTCCGATTTCACGGCCGCAGTCAACACTTCAAAAGAAGACATGATCATTTTAATGGACCGTGACCGTACGCTTAAACAAGTTGACATCTTCGGGCAATCCAAAAAAAGTGAGCTGAACGACATCAAGCGGGACTTTAAGAATAAAGGTTCGTTTCACCAGGGAAAGCCACCATTTCTTTCCTTCCTCTTTACTCCGCTAACGGCTGTGTATGAGCTTTTTGGCCGGACACCAAAAAATGCCCGCAGGTTTGGCCGTTATTATGAAACCGAGATGGAGCAGACGCTGATAGACGGCCTGTTTAATGAATCGCTGATCCAAAGCAATAGTGATCTGAAAGGTGCAGAGCTGGAAAAATTTATGCTGGATTACCGGCCTGAGTATGAAAAGGCTAAGAACTGGACGCAATATGATGCCATTAAATACATCAGGGATTCCAGTAAGAAGTATACGGATACCTTGGGTAAAAAGTGATTTTTATTAGATAGAAAGAATTTCGCAAGCTTTTTCGGCAGCCAGTTTTTCCGCATTTTTCTTGTTGTAGTCCCGGCCTATACCGCAGCTTTCTCCGTCTACAAGTGCTTGTATGGTAAATAGTTTAGTGCTTTCGCCTTCTCCGTTCACCATCAGATCAAAAGAAATGTCCTTACCATGACGCTGGCACCATTCGATCAGTTTACTTTTAAAATTGGTCTCGGTCAGTTCCAGTGTATGGATGTCGATGTAAGGCTTAACGATCCTCTTCAGCAGAAAGTCTTTCGTAAAGTTGTAGCCCTTGTCAAGATATATGGCCCCGATTAATGCTTCAAAAGCATCACCAAGCATAGAATGGTGCTTGGTCTGAACATTTACTGTTTTCTGATCAAAGACAATGAGCTGATCAAAGCCCATTTTTCTGGCCAGCTGATTCAGATTGGCTCTGTTTACAATCTTTGACCGCATTTCGGTAAGAAAGCCTTCTTCTTTGTAAGGATAGCTTTTAAACAGAAGTTCTGCGATTACAGAGCCCAAAATAGCATCCCCGAGGAATTCAAGCCGCTCATTGCTGCTGCGACTCCCGTTTTTTAAGATTTTTGCCACTGACCTGTGTCTGAATGCCATCTTGTACAACACGGTATTCCCAGGTACAAAACCTAAAATATTGTTCAACTTTTTTATGAAGTCCTTATCGGATGAAAGATAAAGTTTGTATAGGTCAAATAATGGCATTCATTGAAGTTATTCTTCGTATTTTTTGAATATCACAGATGCATTGTGACCACCAAAGCCAAAAGTATTGCTTTGAGCGGCACGGATGGTTCTTTTTTGTGCCTTATTGAATGTGAAATTCAATTTTGGATCACAGTCAGGATCATCAGTAAAGTGATTGATAGTTGGAGGGACAATGTCATTTTTAACCGCAAGGATGGAAGCAATGGCCTCAATAGCCCCCGCAGCACCTAACAAATGTCCGGTCATAGATTTTGTAGAACTAATGTTCAGGTTGTAGGCGTCTTCGCCAAACAGGTCTACTATCGCCCTGCTCTCTGAAATGTCTCCAAGCGGCGTAGAAGTACCATGAACATTGATGTAGTCGATGTCTGAAGTTTTCATTCCGGCATCATTTAATGCATTGGTCATTACCATTCTCGCGCCCAGTCCCTGAGGATGAGGTGCGGTGATATGATTCGCATCGGCACTCATCCCGCCGCCGACAAGTTCGGCATAGATCTTTGCACCTCTTTTTTTAGCATGTTCCAGTTCTTCAAGGATGATCGTGCCTGCGCCTTCACCGGCAACAAAACCATCACGGTCTTTGTCAAACGGTCTGGAGGCTGTTTTCGGGTCATCGTTTCTTGTAGAAAGGGCATGCATGGCATTAAAGCCGCCAATGCCTGCTTCGTTTATAATTGCTTCAGAACCTCCGCTGATGATCACGTCACACATATTCAGACGAATATAATTATAAGCGTCGATCATCGCATTGGTAGAGGAAGCACAAGCAGAAACTGTGGCAAAATTTGGTCCGCGTAACCCATATTTTATGGAAATATGGCCCGGAACAATGTCAATGATTACCTTAGGAATAAAGAAGGGATTGATCCGTGGCGTACCGTCGCCCAAAAAAAACGCCTTCATTTCATCCTGAAAAGTTTTAAAACCGCCAATACCTGAGCCCCAGATTACGCCTATACGGTTGGTGTCTAATTGACTAAAATCAAAATTACCATCCTTTACGGCCTCCTCTGTAGAAACTAAAGCATATTGAACAAATGGATCTAATTTGCGTGCTTCCTTTCTATCCAGGTAGTCCTCCGGATTAAAATTTTTAAGCTCGCATGCAAATTTGGTCTTGAACTTTGAGGTGTCAAAACCTGTAATAGGGCCGGCTCCGCTCACACCGTTCAGCAAACCTTCCCAGAACTCCGGGATGGTATTTCCAATCGGAGTGAGCGCACCCAACCCAGTAACTACTACTCTTTTTAATTCCATTTATACGGATTATACGGAGACCGTATTTTACTTAACGTTTTTCTCTAAGTAAGCAATTGCTTGACCAACTGTACCAATGGTCTCAGCCTGATCATCAGGGATTGCTACATTGAATTCCTTTTCGAACTCCATAATAAGTTCTACTGTATCCAAAGAATCAGCACCCAAGTCGTTCGTGAAAGAAGCTTCCGGGGTAACTTCGCTTTCATCCACACCTAATTTTTCAACGATAATAGCCTTAACTCTTGAAGCAATATCAGACATAATGTTATAATTTAATGGTTAAATAATTCAGTGCAAAGAAAAATAAAATTCCCGCACTTTTCAAATGTTTTTATTGGTCTATCAATTTTAATGTTTTTATTTCGAACATTAAAGTAAATTTAGTTTTATAATTTCGTATTCCCGTTAATACCTGTGTTTTGAACAAAACTTATTTAAAGCTATCCCTGGATCTTGATTTTGTATTAATCGCCATTACCGCATCAATGAAGGATTACATGCTGTGCCATAAGATCAATACCAGCCTGAACTTCAACTTTGAAAAGGTTGAGGATCACGAGGTTTACTTTAATATAGACGAAGAACCACTGACTTTTTCAAAGTACTTTTTTTTTGTTGAACAGGGCGAAATCGAATATTATATCCTTAACAACCGGAATGCCGAAGGGTTTTTAATCCCGGAAATGAACAAGGTTGATTTTTTTATGATCATCCATCAGTATATCGATAATGAAGACCTAAATTTTATTCTTACGGGATTAAATAAACTCTCTGATATTCAGGTTGCTGCACAGATAAATCCGGCCAAGCTCAGGTCCAATCAGAATTTGATAATGTAATTTTTATATTGAAGGTGTATTAAATACACTATATTTGAATTTACTTTATCAGACAAAAAATAATAATAATCAGGTTAACACCGGCTTTTTGGATAAAAATCAGAGGTGTTTAATCAATAATAAACTTTAAGTAACCAAATGAAACCATTTCATTCCAGAACAAAAATTGTAGCCACGTTAGGTCCTGCATCAGCCAAACCAGAAGTATTGTACAGTATGTTTAACGCCGGACTAGACGTTTGCCGTTTAAATTTCTCTCACGGTTCCCAGGCAGATCATCAGGCAGTATTGGATACTATTCGCGACATCAATCAAAAATATAATTATAATGTGGGTATCCTTGCCGATTTACAGGGTCCTAAGATCAGGATTGGTATGGTTAAAGATGGTGGAATTCACCTGGTTAACGGTGCAAGAACCATCATTACTACTCAAAAATGCGTTGGTGATGAGGAGCGGATCTACATCACTTACGAAGCTTTTCCAAAAGATGTAAAACCCAATGAAATTATCCTTTTGGACGATGGCAAACTGCAAATGCGGGTCATTGAAACCAATCTTAAGGATGAAGTGCTTTGCGAAGTTGTGCATGGCGGCATCCTTACCTCCAGAAAAGGGGTAAACCTTCCAAACACAAAAGTTTCCATTCCTTCTCTTACGCTGGAAGACCGTGACAATCTCGAATTTGTTCTCGCAAACGATGTAGACTGGATCGGACTTTCCTTCGTGCGTAACGCAGCTGATATTATAGAGTTAAAGGATATTATCAAAGCGAGAGGCAAATCAGCAAGGGTGATCGCCAAAATTGAAAAACCTGAAGCAATTGCCAATATCGACGAAATCATTGCTGTCTCAGACGGTATTATGGTTGCCCGCGGGGATCTTGGGGTTGAAATGCCAATGGAAGAAGTTCCGTTGCTGCAAAAAATGATTGTTCAAAAATGCAGAGCGGCTTCTAAACCGGTAATTGTTGCGACTCAGATGCTGGAAAGCATGATCACTACACCAAGGCCAACACGTGCTGAGGTGAATGATGTGGCAAATTCTGTACTGGACGGGGCCGATGCAGTAATGCTTAGCGGAGAAACCTCTGTGGGAGAGTTTCCGCTGATCGTGATCGAGACCATGCAAAAAATCATTCAAAATATTGAACACAATAATTATCCGTTCCATCCTGAGAAATTCCTGAAATCAAAAGCAGACAGTTTCCTGAGCGATGCGGTTTGTGACTCTGCGTGTACTTTATCCAAACAAACGGGTGCTGTCGGTATTGTTTCCATGACCGTCAGCGGTTATACTGCATTTGAGATTTCAAGCCACAGGCCACAGGCGCTAACTTATATTTTCACCAGCAACAGATCACTGCTAAATGCATTAAGTCTTGTATGGGGAGTTCAGGGCTTTTACTACGATAAGTTTGAAAGTACTGATGAGACCATTCAGGACGTAAATGACCTGCTCAAAGCTGAGAAACTGGTAAAAAAAGGAGATGTGATTATCAATACCGCTGCTGTTCCTATGGAAGCAAAAGGTAAGACCAATATGCTAAAAGTTACTGTTATCGATTAATTTTCTGCAGCATTCAAAAATTTTTCTACTTTTGCAATCCGTAAAAAGGAGAGGTGTCCGAGTGGTTGAAGGAGCACGCCTGGAAAGTGTGTATACCTCAAAAGGGTATCGAGGGTTCGAATCCCTCTCTCTCCGCATCAGGAGAATGATTTCTCAAACGCATAGGGTTGTTCGATTTCGGGCAACCCTATTTTGTTTAAGTACAACGCACGATATATATTCATTTCCCTGTTTCGTTAATTCTGGTATGCCTTTCATCAAGTCACCCATGTAAAGTTTCTGTTCGATCACCATTTTTGGATCATAATTCATTCCTAATATTTAAAACAACGATTATGATAACTTTTGAAAACCAATTGGTACAACCGATCGAACTTCTCCAAAAAATAGTTAGTAAAGGAGGTCCGGAGCCACATGAGTATGATCTGCTTATGAAGATGGCGGATTACCTCAGTAAAGAATATGAATCAGGAAACATTTCCGAACTGGACCTGCAGCTCATGCGAAACAGTTTTGGTGAAGAGTGTCTTAAAGCCACGCTTCATGGTCACTCCATTGCAAAGCCTTATGGTTATGCCGGAGACTTTATGATTATCGACAAGTTTTATAGAAAACACGTGACAACGGACGAGCGCTTTGAAAAATGGGATAAATTCTGGCAAAGTTGTGCCGCGACCCGTGCAGTACGTAACAGGAAAACCTATTTTATCAATACACTCACAAACCTGCTTAAAGGAAAACCACAACTTGAGCTGCTAAATGTGGCCAGCGGTCCTGCCAGAGACCTGGCAGATTTATATTCCGGAATAAATGCAGGGCAGCTAAACACCTTATGCATAGAAGCAGACCATCGTGCTATTGCCTATGCAAGGGAGTTGAACAAAGCATATCGTGAAGAAATTAGCTTCGTAGAGAAGAATATATTCCGGTACGAAACGAACAAAAAATTTGATGTGGTCTGGAGTGCAGGATTATTCGATTATTTTAATGACAGTGTTTTCGTAAAAATTGTCAGAAGATTTGTCAGCTGGACTAAACCGGGCGGCGAAATTATTATTGGCAATTTTAGCGAGTGCAATTCTTCGCGGGCCTTTATGGAGCTTTTCGGCAATTGGTATTTGCATCACCGCTCCGAAGAACAACTTACTCAACTCGCGGTACAAGCAGGTATAGAGGAAAAGAACATTAAGGTTGAAAGGGAGCCTGAAGGCATTAATTTATTCCTGCACATACTTGTGTCATAGCGCTGTTATCAATTCGGCCAAATCCTTATCTTTGAGTGTATAACATCCTTGCTTTGACCATTTGCAGTAGGAAAGGACGCCGGTAAATAATAGATTCATGAAAATAAAACTTAATTCTTCAGCTATGTTAACTTCCAATATTGTGCTCCTGATAACGGCTTTATCGGTCGCATTGATAACCGGGCTTTGGTATGCCTATTCCTGTTCTGTTAATTTGGGATTGGGGAAATTACCAGACAGGGAATACCTGATGGGAATGCAGTCTATCAACCGGGAAATTCTCAATCCTGTGTTCTTTGCGACATTTATGGGTACCCTGTTGCTGCTGCCGGTCTGCACCTGGTTAAATTACGGACATCCCAGGTTTATCTTTCTTCTGGCAGCATCTGCAATTTATGTCATTGGGGTTTTCGGAGTCACAATTGGGGGCAACGTTCCTTTGAATAATGCGCTTGATGCATTTAATATTCATTCCTCCTCTGCCCAGGATATGATCACTCAGCGGTTAAATTTTGAACAGCCCTGGAATAAACTGCACCAGATCAGGACCATTGCCTCGCTGATCTGTTTGATATTGGTGCTCGTTGCATGTATCAATAATGCTCCGGCTGCATCAAAGGGATAAACTGAACCGTTCCTGTATTCGTAGAGTATCCTTTCCGGATGAATATTCCAGGGGCGGCCTTAAGGTCCCTTTACAATCGTTGCAAGGCCCGGGGGGTCATGCAACCCCCTAGCAACCCCCTAGATGGGGTTGTGGAGAAGTCATGAAGACAGGGTACCAGAAAGGCAACAAGGTAATGATATTGATAGTTGAAAGCGTCTTAAAATGACTACGTTTAAGAAACGTGCAAGTCGTTTTAAAGTGCTTAGAAATTATTTTATCCAAAATTTTTAATCTTGGCACATTTCTTTCTAAGGTACTCCCGGAAAACAAATACATCTAACACATGAAAAAATTAATTATTTTGGCCGTAGGCCTATGTATTGCTGGTGCTGTACAAGCACAAAGCCCGATCAGATTGGGCGTGAAGGCAGGATTAAATTTACCGGACATCATTAAAGGGGACGGAAACAATGATTTTGACACGAAATTAAATCCCGGATTCAATGCCGGTATCACTTTGGATATTAACCTGATCAAAGGTCTGGCGTTTACTCCGGAGCTGCTATATGCGACTAAAGGATATAAAGCAACGGCTCCTTTTGGAGAATTTACGCAAACCACACACTTTATTGACCTTCCCCTTTTGGCAAGTCTCAACCTGGGTGGCAGTAAATTAAATCTGGTAGTTGGACCTCAGGTATCATTTTTGCTGTCAACTAAAAATAAATACGATACTGGATTTGGAACTGCTGAACAGGAAATCATTGAAGATAAATCAGACAGGTTCAAAAAGAGCCTGGTTGGTGGTTTGATCGGTTTCAGATACGACGTTACAGATAAAGTGGATATCCACGGACGCTATGCTTTGGATTTTCAGAAAAACAATGAAGACGGATCCAAAGAAACACCTGAATACAGGAACCAGGTATTCTCTGTAGGTCTGGGAATTAAGTTTTAACAAACCCTAAATTTTAATAATTGAGCCGCCTGATCAGCGGCTTTTTTTATGCCCTGTCTTAGATTTGGTACACCAGACCAGGTCTGGTGAAACAGCGGTGACCATACCGCGTTGTTTTTTATTAAACAATTGATTTACAGTTATTTGTATTGAATATTAACTGAAATTTTCACTCATAATCCGATGTCTTTGGCATGGTTATTACAAGACCTGTATTGAATTTTTAAACAAAAGACTATGAAAAAATTATTCATTATAGGATTAGGACTTGCACTAAGCAGTGCAGCTTTTCAGGCAGCAGCGCAGACGTCTCAGTCTGCTGCAAACGACAAAATGCGCTTCGGTATCAAGGCCGGAGCCAACCTGATGAAAATGGGTAAATTACAATTTGCCGGGCAGAACTATGCTACCGATTATAAGGTCGGTTTCCAGGCCGGTGTTTATGGCGATCTGCCTATGGGCGGCAATTTTGCATTTCTTCCGGAAATCACTTTTACTCAAAAAGGCGGTAAGCTCAAGGAAACTGTAGCGGGTAATACCGGTGAATTTGACAGCAAGGTTTCTTATATAGATGCCCCAATGCTGATCGGTTACAAAGCGACACCGGAACTTACTGTTTTTGCGGGTCCGCAGGTATCTTTTCTGGTTGACCAGACTACGACCTTTAAAGTAAATGGCGAGGAAACGGGTTCTAACTCCAATAAAGATAACTGGAGTAAATCTATCGCCGGGGGAGCAGTTGGACTGAACTACAGCATTACCCCAAATATCAATATCAACGGAAGGTACAATATGGATTTCCAGAAAGCCCTCAAAGACAAGGCGGAGCAGGACAAAATTAAAAACAGTGGTTTTGCCTTATCACTGGGTTATACTTTCTAATTCTAAGTTCAGCAACATTTAATTAAACAGGCCGCTTCCTTTGCAGGGGCGGCTTGTTTTTTAAAACAAATCCAAATACAGGTCGTTATATCATTGAAGATTAACGTACCAGTTTAAATTATTTACCTAAATTTAGAACAATGAAGAACAAACAGGACGCAAGGCATACCAGTTCAGAACAGGGAAGACCTACTTCAGACCGCATGTACCACAATGCTAAAGACGATAAAAAGCAACAGGGAATTACCAATGGCGGAGGTCAGCGGTCTGACCAGACTTCAAATAAAGACAACCAGCGCAAGCGCGAAAACCATTAAAGAGCCTTATTGTGTGTGAGGATAATATTCCTATTACCTGTAATGGGCATTCTGATCAGAATGCCCTTTTTGGCGTCTGGGTTTTTCGCAGGTTTTAGTTAACTTTGAAAATAAACATAGTTATCCATAATGAACGTCAGACACATTTTAACCACCGTATTTCTCTTCATTGTTCTATCATCAGCCTCTGCCCAAAAAATTTCTTATCTGCAATCCTTGTCTGCACCAAATCAATGGGTGGATTCTGTATTCAATAAAATGAGCAAACGGCAAAAGATCGCGCAGATGTTCTTTGTCAGGGCGCATACCAATTTGGGCAAGGCCTATGAAGATTCTGTCGGCCTGGTGATTAAAAAAGAGCGCTTAGGCGGTGTGGTATTCTTTCAGGGAGGACCGGGCAGACAGGCGGTACTGACCAATGAATACCAGTCACATGCGAAAGTACCGCTTCTCATTACTTCCGATGGGGAATGGGGTCTGGGCATGCGTCTGGACAGCACCATCTCCTATCCGTATCAAATGGCACTAGGAGCAGTTCAGGACAAAAACCTGATCTATAAAATGGGTCTGGAAGTTGCAAAAGATTATAAGCGCCTGGGTATGCACATGAACCTTGCGCCCGATGTGGATGTCAACAACAATCCTAAAAATCCAGTGATCAATTTTCGTTCTTTTGGGGAGAACAAATATAATGTAGCCAGTAAGGCCTCTGCCTACCTGAAAGGGATGCAGGATGGCGGGCTGCTCGTGAGCATCAAGCATTTTCCCGGACATGGTGATACAGATGTGGATTCACATTATGACCTTCCGCAGTTAAAATTTTCAAAAGAGCGGCTCGACAGTCTGGAGATCTATCCATTCCGGGAACTGATCAGGGAAGGGGCTGCGGGCGTTATGATCGCGCACATGAATATTCCGGCGCTGGATGCTACACCAAATATGCCTTCGACTTTATCTAAGCCTATCGTCACCGGCATATTAAAAGGCGAACTCGGATTTAAAGGATTGATCATCTCTGATGCGATGGGCATGAAAGGGGTGGTAAAATATTTTACAGACGGCGAAGCAGATGTCATGGGTGTGATTGCCGGCAACGATATCCTGGAGCTTTCTGAAAATAGCGGCAGGGCCATAAAACTCGTGCGTAAAGCGGTAAGGCAGGACAGGATCAGTATGGAAAGAATTGATGAAAGTGTAAAAAAGATCCTCACCGCAAAGTATTGGTCAGGTTTGAACCTTAAAGATACCATAAACGAACACAATGTACTGGCGGATGTGACAAGATCGGAAAGCCTTCAGCTAAGACAGGAACTGGCAGATGCCTCAATGACCATGCTGAGAGGAAAAGATTACATCAAAACCTTATCACCTGAAAACAGGACGGTGATCATCAGCATCGGCACCCCCAATGTTACGCTGTTTCAGCAGGATCTGGGCCTCTATTATAAGAACTCTATTTTTTACACACTGGACAAAAACGCAAATGCCAATGCAATCGCAAAAGTAATGAAGGACATCAATATGTTCGATCAGGTGATCATTGGCATTCACGATACACGCACCCGGCCCGGCAATGGAATGGTATTGAGTGAAGACCTCAGGATGTTCATTAAAGATATGGCCGGCAAAAATGCAGTGTTTGCGCTTTTTGCAAATCCCTACAACCTTTCAGCTTTGCCTGGACTGGAGAACAGCAAAGGCCTGGTGGTTGCTTACCAGAAAGAAGATTTCATGCAGCAATCGGCAGCTGCCGTATTCAAAAATAAGCTGATCACCACAGGGAGGTTGCCTGTTACGGTAAATACCTTCTTTAAATATGGCGACGGAGAGAAGCCGGAGATTATTTTGCCTTAGTTTCTTTGTAAGAGGCGGGGTCTAGTGCTTTCACTGTCCAGCCTTTCAGGAAATCGCTGACCACTTTAACATCATGTCCGGTTTTCTTTTTACCGGTCTTCGGGTCCAGTTCACCGGTTTCCAGGTATGCTGAGTTTTGGGTGTGCAGGAGCTTACCGTTGCCGTCCAGGATCAGGAATACCGGAAATCCGAAACGCTGAGGATAGTTAAGGCTTGCCAGGACGGCTTCATTCTTGTTTTCAGGGCTATAATTTACCAGAACCACTTCATAATTATCATTCAGCAGGGTTTTTAGCTCAGGGGTGTGATCTACCATGTTGTGAAATGCAATGCACCAGCCGCACCAGTTGCCGCCGACCTGGACAAACACCTGCTTGCCCTCTTTTTTTGCTTTTGCAACGGCAGCATCGATATCTGCTCGGGCATTGGCCTGCGGATTGTAAATTTTTATAGCTTCTTTTTTAGCAGTTGCTGTGCTTTGGGCAAATGCCGGCGCGGTGAAGGCCAATAGCGCAATCATGATCAGTTTTTTCATGGCATTTCGTTTTACACTACAAAGTAAAGGTATTATTTTAATAACTTCACCTCATGCCCCAACAGCCACTTAAAATATTACAAGCATCTGCAGGTTCAGGTAAAACATTCAGCCTGACAGCACATTACCTTACTTTATTGCTGGCCGGCGAAAACAGATACCGCGAGATCCTGGCCGTGACTTTTACCAACAAGGCCACTGAGGAGATGAAGACCCGGATCATGGAAGTGCTGAAGGGTTTTGCTGAGGGAGATGCCTCCAAAAAGATAAATGACTACAGGGAGATCGTGTTAAAAGCGCATCCTGATCTGGATGCGACCGCATTAAAAGAACGATCTGATAAAATATACCGGAAGATCCTGCACGACTACAGCCGTTTTTCCGTGAGTACCATAGACGGTTTTGTACAAAAAGTGATTAGGGGCTTTGCCTTTGAACTGGGACTGGATGCCGGCTATGGCCTGGAGATGAACTACGATAAGGTGAAGCAGGAGCTGGCGCAAAGGCTCGACAAGGCATTGGATACCAATCCTGTGCTGCTGCAATGGATCATAGATCTGGCGCTGGACCGGATCAACAATAACCTGGGCTGGAACTACCGGCGGGAGCTGATTGAGCTGGCCAATGAGATCTTCAAAGAGCGGTATCAGCCTTTTGAAAACGCAGTCAGGCAATTTGAGAATTCAGCCGATCTGGATGCGCTTTTTAAGGATTACAATAAAGTCACCAGGCTGGGCATTGAGGCCTTTGAAAGTACCATTACGGACCTGGCGCTGCAGGGACTTCAAATACTTGAAGTGGAGGATGTAGACGTTGCGATGATGAAAGGGAAATCACGATCTCCGCTGAACAACCTCTCCAGGATCAAAGACGGAGACCTGAGCAGGGTTGCCGGTTTCTCCAAACTGGTTGACCAGCCGGAAGAATGGTTTCAAAAAGGATATGGCGGTACTGCTTATGAGGAGCTAAACCCTGTATTGTCAAAATTACTGAACACTTATCAGGAAGGTTTACCGGCATATCTGCTGGCTTTGGCCTTCAATAAAAACCTGTATTATCTGCGCCTGATGCAGGAGATGGCCATATTGCTAAAAGATTACAGAAGCGAAAGCCCGAACCTGCTGATCAGTGATGCGCAGACGCTTTTAAGGGGCATAACGGATGATGCCGATGGCAATCCTTCTTTTATCTGGGAGAAAATGGGCAACCGGTACCGTAATTTCCTTTTTGACGAATTTCAGGACACCTCTGCCAGTCAGTGGGGAAGTTTTAAATCCCTGCTGACAAACGCGATCGCCTCTGCAAGCGGCAACATGACAGACCACCTGATCGTTGGGGATACCAAGCAGTCCATATACCGCTGGCGCAACGGGGACTGGAACATTCTCCACCAGCAGGCCAGACAGGATGTTCAGATCCACAATGTCATAGAGGAAAGCCTGGAAGAAAATTACCGCAGTACCAAAAATATCATTGAATTCAACAATTCGCTGTTCAGGAAACTGCCGCAGCTGATGCAAACCCACCTGAACGGGGCGATAACAGAACAGGAAACAGCTGAAATACTTGACTGGTGGTGGCAAAGGGGTTTTGACCACATTGTGATGGATGTCTATGCAGAGGCTACCCAGAAAACAACTCCTTTCACATTGGAAGGCGGGAGCATTCATTTCAATGTATTAAAAACAGACAGTGAGGGCAAGGCTTTGACTAAAGGTACCTTCAGGGACCTTTCCCTGCAGAAAATGGTAGCCGAACTGGAAGTCCTGCTTCGGGTTAAAAATTATCAGCCCGCGGACATTTGCGTATTGGTCAGGTCCAATTCCGAGGCTGTGGCTGCAGTGGAAATGCTGATGAACAATGGCATCAATGTGATCTCCGGAGAAGCGCTGCTGCTGAACAACAACAGTGCAGTAAAGCTGATCATCAATACCTTCCAGGTTCTGGGCGGCCTGGCCCAAAATACGGCCTTATATAAAGCAAATTGTATCAGTCTGTACAGCAGACTTGAAAACAAGTCACTGGAGCCGCAATATTTTTTCAATTTGAAAAATAAGACCCTGGCTGAACTGAAGGGGATATTGCCGGACGATCTGTGCCTGAACTGGCATACCTGGATGCAGCAGCCGATCCCGGCATTGCTGGAAAAGATCATCGAGTCCTATGGGCTTCATGAAAGCAAAAACGCTTCACACCTGCCATACCTGCTGGCATTGAGAGACCTGACCGGGAACTTTGCCCAGCACGGTGAAAAGGGGATTGCATCATTTCTCTCCTACTGGAATGAAGAAGGGGGAAGAAAGACATTGCCCTCCTCAGACAATACCGATGCTGTACAGGTCATTACCATTCATAAATCAAAAGGCCTTGCATTCAGGGCTGTCATGGTGCCATTTTGCAACTGGGACATTAACGGGAAAACCAATGGCATCTTTTGGGTTCCGGCAGAAAACACGCCTTACCATCATTTGCAGAGCATTCCGCTGAAATATAATAAAGAGCTGGGCAGATCAAGTGTAGCAAAGCCCTATTTTGAAGAATTGCTGTACAACAATATGGATGCGCTGAATATGCTCTATGTGGCCGCCAAGGTCGCCGATATTGGTAATGGTATCAGTACGCTGGGCAAGAAGACTGATACCATTACCAATATCGGCGACCTGCTGTTCAAAGTTTTTGAAGATGAGCTGTCTGAAGACAACAGCTACGTCATCGATGACCCGGTAAACGCAGTACCTTTCAGAGCGGACAGGGGCAGTTTCATTGAACTGGAACAGTATCCGGTTTCTAACCGGCTCAGCCAGGTTTTTGACGCCAGTCTGAAGCGCCGAGAGATAGATCTGCTAACCGGGGAAAGCGCGGGCAGAACCGGAACCATCCTGCACGAAGTACTGGCCAGGGCAGGTACAGCTGAAGGAATAGATTCAGTGTTGCAAACCCTGCTTTTAGAAGGCGTTTTCAAGGCGGCTGAGCTCCCGTTTTTAAAGAATCAGGCTGTAGCCGTATTACAGCATTCCGGCCTGCAGGAGCTCCTGAACAAAAGTGAGCAGAGTTTGAACGAGCGCAGCATCATAGATGCCAATGGAAAAAGTTACCGCCCTGACAAAGTATTGGTGAACGGAAATGAGGTAACCGTGATCGATTATAAATTTACCCAGCAGGAAAGCGACCGGCATATTGAACAGGTCAGCCATTATAAAGCATTGCTGCTGGCTATGGGATATCCGCATGTAAAAACCTATTTGTTTTACGCGGTCAGCGGGCAATTAAAATTAGTTTAACGATTAAAGGCAAGGACAGCATGAAGCCATTTTTAAGAGAGGTAGCAGAAGACCTGGTGTCGCGTTTGGGCGACGACCTCCAGCATGCCGCAATTGTTTTCAACAACAAAAGGCCGGTGGCGTATTTGCAGAGCCATCTTTCACAGGTGATCGGCAAACCCTTTTGGAGCCCGTCATTTTATACCGTTCAGGAATTCTTCGCTTTGTCATCAGCGCTGAAAATAGCCGATGCCTTTACACAGTTTTTCACTTTATACCATAAATACAATGAACTGGTGCTGCATGAGGGCGAAGCAGCGATGGAACCGGCGAGATTTTACCCCATTGCACGCATCATACTGAGTGATTTTGCCCAGATCGACAATGACCTGGTCAATGCGGAAAAGCTGTTTGAGCAACTGGAAGATTTTGCAGAGATCGACTACGAATTCGACTATTTATCCGAAGAGCAGCAGGAATTTTTAGCCGGTTTCTGGAGGTCCTATTCAGAAGGGAAACAAAAAAAACAACAGGAACAGTTCATTCGGATGTGGCAGCGCATGCCGAAACTTTACAATACCTATCATCAGGAGCTGAAAAGCAAGGGTCTTACTACTATGGGGCATGTATACAGGCTGCTTGCGGAAAACAAGGCCGGACTTCCCGGTTTTACAGATATATTTGATAAGGGAAAACTTGTTTTTGTAGGGTTTAATGCCCTCAGCAGGTCTGAAGCTGCGGTGTTCAGACGCTGGCAGGATGAAGGAAGGGCTTTGTTTTACTTTGATACTGATTCCTATTATCTGGATGATCCGATACAGGAGGCCGGACTGTTTTTAAGAAAAAACCTGGAACAGACAGGGCTGGTAAACTCGCTGGGTGCAGAGCGGGCATTCATCAGGGATGAACCTAAAAGTGTAGATGTTTACAAAGCCCAGGGTCAGGCTGCCCAGGCTAAAATATTGAGTAAAGCGCTGCAGCAGGATTATCCATTGCTAAAACAAGCAGACAATGCGGGGAAAATAGCACTGGTACTGGCCGATGAAAGTTTGCTTCTGCCCGTATTGCAGACTATTCCCACGCACTATACCGATGGTGATCAGACACATGCCATTAACTTAAATGTGACCATGGGTTATCCTTTGGTCGCCTCTTCTATCTTCGGGCTGGCAGATTTATGGCTCAGTGTGCAGGCACAATTGATACAGGAAGAAAAGAACACGGTAAGCTATAAAGAGGTCGAGGCCTTTCTTTCACATCCGCTTACCGGGATCTCGGAAAAGATGCGGGGTAAAATACAGGAGCGGCTATTGTCTGAACAACTGGCGGAAGTGCCTCTGGCAAGGCTGCAGGGACAAAGGGGATTGCTCGAGTTGTTTTTTACAAAAGCAGAAAGCAGTGCGCAGGCAACCAATACCTTACAGGCGATCTTTAAGCGCATTCTGGAGCAGCAGCTGGCAGACAAGTCCTTAAAACAAACAGAAGCAGACCTGTTTGTCGCCACGATAAAGGAATTAAACCGCCTGCACGACGGACTTACCACCTACCTGCCTAAGCTGAACTCCGGCAAGGAATTGTCTTTTGTACTGTCGCTGATTCAAAAAGCCATCCAGGGCATCGCCGTGCCGCTGACCGGGGAGCCTTTACGTGGAATCCAGGTGATGGGCCTGCTGGAAAGCCGGAGCCTTGATTTTGAACAGGTCTATATTTTAGGCGTTAATGAGGGCCTGCTTCCTCAAACCAGTGTTGCGCCCAGCTTTATCCCTTACAGCATCAGAAAGGCTTACGGATTACCTGTACTGGAAAACCTCGATGCGATATCAGCCTATATGTTTTACCGCCTGCTGCAGCGCTCTAAAAAGGTGAGCCTTGTTTACAACGCACAGGCAGACGACAGCAATACGGGTGAACCAACACGGTTTTTAAAGCAGCTGGAATATGAAAGCGGATTTACTTTTAACTATCTGGAACACAAGCAGCACATTGCCACCGAAAAGCGGCCGCTGGTCGTGGTTGAAAAAGATGCGAAGGTGATGGCCTTGCTGAACAGGTACCTTACCGGAGAAGTCCCCTTGTCGGCCTCTGCATTAACGGCCTATGTCAACTGCCCCCTGCAGTTCTTTTACCGGTATATCGCCAAAATAGAAGAACCCGAGGAAATCTCGGAAAATCTGGAGGCAAATTACATTGGGTCTATGCTCCATTACGTGCTGGAGACCTTTTACCAGCAGCTCAGGAGGCAGGATCCATTGATGACCAGGGAACGGATAGCTGAACACCGCAGGCATATTCCTGAATTGACGGTCAGGGCTTTTGCCAAAGTAATGTTCAAGAATGAGAACCATCAGCTGGCCCACAATGGAATGCAAAAGGTTGTGCTGGCCATAGTAGAAGAATACGCTGGCCTGATCCTCGATCATGATGAAAGCGAGGCGCCTTTTGAAATTATTGAACTGGAAAAAAGAGACAAGATCCAATTTGGCTTTACGGTAAACGGCCTGGACAAAAACATTACCCTCCATGGGATCATAGACCGTATAGACCGTAAAAATGGTGTTACGCGGATTGTGGATTACAAGACAGGAAGTGACAATTTGCGGTATACAAACCTGGAAGATGTATTTGACACCAATGGCGGTAAACAGAACAAAGCGCTGATCCAGACACTGTTTTATACCTATGTATTTGAACAGGCCAATGCCTTGCAAATGGTAGAGCCCAATCTTTACAGCATCAGAAACATGCGAAAAGAGGGAACATTCTTTATGGAAGGCAAAGATAAGATCAAATTGCAGGGAGAATTGCTGGAAAGTATAAAACTGGAGTTTCTCACCTTCCTTAAGTCCAAACTTGCCGAGCTTTTTGATGAGAATATACCGTTTATTGCTACAGAAAATGAAGCGGGATTTATGTATTCGCCATATTTGACCCTTTGCGGGATGTAAGTTTAGAGAGAGATCGGTAAAACCGAGCTTGCGAGATCATGAATACCAGTAAAAGACAGGTGATCAATGACGAATAATTGCATTTAAAAACAATTTTATCTAAGTTTGCCGCTAGTTAATATTTGAATATACAATGAGAGAGATTCAATTTAGAGAAGCTTTACGTGAAGCCCTTAGTGAAGAAATGCGTAAGAATGAAAACGTTTTTTTGATGGGCGAAGAAGTTGCACAATATAATGGTGCATATAAAGTAAGCCAGGGCATGCTGGATGAGTTTGGCGAAAAGCGTATCATAGATACTCCTATTGCAGAACTTGGCTTTACCGGAATCGGCATTGGCGCAGCAATGAACGGATTGATCCCTATTGTAGAATTTATGACCTTCAACTTCTCGCTGGTTGCCATAGATCAGATCATTAACGGCGCTGCAAAAATTCTTTCCATGAGCGGCGGACAGTTCACCGTGCCGATTGTATTTCGCGGACCAACAGGCAATGCCGGTCAGCTCGGCGCCCAGCACTCCCAGAACTTTGAGAACTGGTTTGCAAACTGTCCCGGATTAAAAGTGGTAGTCCCTTCTACTCCTTACGAAGCTAAAGGTTTATTGAAACAATCGATCATTGACCCGGATCCTGTAATCTTCATGGAATCTGAGGTGATGTATGGCGATAAGGGCGAAGTGCCTGAAGATGAATATTATATTCCATTGGGCAAAGCCAAAATTGTAAAAGAAGGAACAGATGTAACCATCGTTACTTTTGGCAAAATGCTGACCCGCGTGGTAAATCCAGCTGTTGAAGAACTGACCAAAGAGGGAGTGAATGTTGAAGTGATCGATCTGCGTACTGTACGTCCTATCGATTATGCAGCCATAATTGAATCTGTTAAGAAAACCAACCGTTTGGTGATCGTTGAAGAGGCATGGCCACTGGCTTCTATCTCTTCTGAGATCGCATTTAATGTTCAAAAGAATGCTTTTGACTATTTAGATGCCCCTGTACTGCGTATTACTTGTGCGGATGTACCGCTTCCATATGCTCCGACCCTTATTGCAGCCAGCTTACCTAATGCTGAAAGAGTGGTAAAAGCTGTAAAAGAGGTCATGTACGTAGCAAAATAACACCTATTATTTAAGAAAAATATAATCCCGTTGGTCATACCCTGCGGGATTTTTTATTTATTTTTGGCGCCATTGTCCTTTAAAAGATCAAATACAGATTAAAATGAGTAATCACTCAATCATTATTGCTGCGGAACTGGCAGTTGCAGAAAAGCAGGTTATTGCTACTATTGAATTGCTGGATGACGGAGCAACTGTTCCGTTCATCTCACGTTACCGTAAGGAAATGACGGGAAGTCTGGATGAAGTACAGGTTGCTGTCATCCGTGACCGTTTTCAGCAGCTCAGGGAACTGGATAAACGCCGGGAGGCCATATTAAAGGCATTGGCGGCGCTCGATAAGCTCACCCCGGAACTGGAAGCCCTGATCAATGCGGCTACCAATATTGCGACGATAGAAGACATTTACCTGCCCTACAAGCCGAAGCGTAAAACCAGGGCATCAGAAGCACGTAAGAAAGGTCTTGAGCCTCTTGCACTTTCCATCCTGGCACAGGACAACAAAGATCCCGAAGCAACAGCTGAACAGTTTCTGAACGAAGAGCTGGGTGTGAACGCCATAGATGAAGCACTGGCGGGGGCACGTGATATCATTGCTGAGCTGGTCAACGAGAACGTTGATGCACGCACCTCCATGAGGAAATACTTTCAGCAGCACGCTGTGGTTAAATCTACCGTCGTCAAAGGCAAAGAAGAGGCCGGCATCAAGTACAAAGATTACTTTGACTGGAACGAGCCGCTTAAGGCAGCGCCTTCACACCGGGTGCTGGCAATGAGAAGGGGCGAAAATGAGGAGATCCTGAAACTGGAAACAGCGCCTGCTGAAGAGGGGGCCATTGAAATCCTCGAAAAACGATTTATAAAAGGAAACAATGCCGCGTCTGCACAGGTAAAACTGGCGATACAGGACGGGTATAAAAGATTGCTTGGCCCTGCTATGGAAACTGAAGTCCGCGGGCTTTCAAAGGAAACTGCGGATGAAGAAGCGATCAGGGTATTCGCAGAAAATGCCAGGCAATTACTGCTTGCCGCGCCAATGGGAGAAAAGAATGTACTGGCA
>Ga0193717_1000072_pt1 | contig 106314 bp, 103 predicted proteins | sample U2c2metaG_FD_145900 | JGI IMG/M metagenome (GOLD analysis project Ga0193717, IMG submission 145900) | Soil microbial communities from a riparian zone of the East river system, Colorado, United States - U2c2 | ecosystem: Environmental > Terrestrial > Soil > Riparian zone | place: USA: East... | reverse complement strand
CTTGAGCCAGTGGGCGCTTTGTTTGAGGGTGCGTTGCTGGGTGCGGTAGTCGACGTGGATCAGGCCGAAGCGGCGGGTGAAGCCGTAGGCCCATTCGAAGTTGTCCATCAGGGTCCAGATGAAGTAGCCCTTCAGCGGAAGGCCTTCGGCGGTGACCTGGCGGCAGACCTCGATGTGTTGCTCTAGATAGGACTGCCGCTTGTCGTCCTGGATCGTGCCGTCCGGCAGGACCTCGTCGGGGTACGCGGCGCCGTTCTCCGTGACGTACAGAGGCAAGTCCGGTGCGAGGTCGTTGATCGCCTTCAGGATGTCGCGGAGCCCGCTCGGCTGGATCGGCCAGCCCATCTGGGTGCGTTCGAGTCCGGTGTCGACGGCAACGACATTCTCGCTGCCCGGCTGGGTGCTGACCTTGCCCGGATCGGAGATCGGCCCGTCCGGCGCCGCCACGGTCGTCGGGCAGTAGTAGTTGACCCCCAGGAAATCCAGCGGCCCGGAGATCACCGGCAGATCAGCGTCGTACTGCGCGAACCAGTCCGCCATCCCGGTGTCTTCCAGTACGTCGGACGGGTACTTCCCGAGCAGCAGTGGTTCGAGGAACAGCCTGTTGCGCAACCCGTCGATCCGACGAGCGGCATCACGATCGGCCTCCGACTCGCCGCTCTCGGCGGCGTGGATCGGTGCCGGGTTGAGTGTGATCCCGATGGTGTTCTCGGGTGACTTGATCGCCTGCAACGCCAATCCGTGTCCCAGCAGCAGATGATGCACAGCCTTCAGGGCATCGGCTCCCTCGGTCCGCCCGGGAGCATGTTCCCCGTTCCCGTACCCGAGGAAGGCCGAGCACCACGGCTCGTTCAGCGTGATCCAGTGCTTGATCACGTCGGAGAGCGCTCCCTGAGTGATCGCGGCAAAGTCCCGGAACCGTTCGGCCGCGTCCCGTACCAGCCAGCCGCCCGCGTCCTCCAACGGCTGCGGCAGGTCCCAGTGGTACAGCGTCGCGTACGGCGTGACCCCGTTCTCCAGGCACGTCTCGGCCAATCGCCGGTAGAAGTCGAGGCCGGCCGAGTTCGTCGCTCCACTGCCGGCCGGAATCACCCGCGACCAAGCGATCGAGAACCTGTACGCCTTCAACCCCAGCTCCGCCAGCAGCCTGATGTCCTCGGCGTAGCGGTGGTAGTGGTCGTCGGCAACATCCCCAGTCTCGCCATCGGCGATCTTGCCCGGCGTGTGCGCGAAGGTGTCCCAGATACTCGGCCCTCGCCCGTCCTCGGAAACCGCTCCCTCGACCTGGTACGACGCTGTCGCCGCACCCCAGACGAATCCGTCCGGAAAGCTCGTCATGGTGTTCCCTCCAGCCAGTACTGCTTGTCGGGCATCAGTTCGGTCAGGCGGTCCTGCAGTTCGCGCGGGATCTCGGACTCCAGTGAGGTGATCAGCCGCTCCACCCGGGCGGGCTTGCTGATGCCGATCACGGTGCCGGTGATCCGGGGGTCGTTCACCGAATGCTGCAACGCCGCGGTGGCGAGGTCGATCCCGTACTCACGGCAGGCCTTGTCCATCAGCGCGACCGCCTCGAGCGTGGCGGCGGGCGCGTCGCGGTAGCCGTACTTGCGTGAACCGCCCTGCGGGTTCGCCAGGATGCCACCTCCGTAGATCGCCGCGTTGATCACGGCGAGATCGGCAGAGAGCGCTTTCTGAATCAGTTCCTCGGCGCTGTGGTCGACCAGGCTCCACCGGTTGTGCACCAGCAGCACCTCGAACCCGCCGAGTTCTAGATAGCGGGAGAGCTCTCGAACGTTGCCGCCGGCAAGCCCGACGTGACCGATCGCTCCTTCGTCCCGCAGCTGCATCAACGTGTCAACCGCATCGCGCATGCGGTCGAAGTCGTGGAACTCGGGATCGTGCAGATACACCAGCGGCAGCCGATCCAGGCCGAGCCGTTCCTTGCTCTCGGCAACACTCGCCCGCACCCGGGCGCCGGAGTAGTCGTCGCCTTGGGCATCGACCTTGGTCGCGACCAGGAATCCCTCGGGCAACCCGCCCCGCTCCGCGATCGCCTGGCCGATCCGGCTCTCGCTCTCGCCGTCGCCGTAGCCGTTGGAGGTGTCGATCCAGGTCAACGGGCCGTCGAACACCCGGTCGATCAGGGCGACCGCATCGGCCCGGCTCACGTCGTACCCGAAGATCTCGGGCATGCCGGCGAGCAGAGCGCCACCGGCGCAGACCGCGGAGACGGTCAGGCCGGTGGATCCCAACGGACGCAGCCAGTCGTTGCCGGACGGACTCGTCATGCAGACCCCTTGTCGTCGCTGAACAGCCGTTGTGCGGTACTCATAACGTAGGGCTCACCGAGAAGGCGAAACCGTCCGGGTCCACGTAGACGGTGGTGCCGTCCGGGGCTGTGGTCTCGGTCAGGTTCCGCGGCGGGTCACCGGCGAGTTCGGCGTACGCGAAGCCGGCGACGTCGAGTTGCGGCTGCCGGAAGCTCTTGTCGCGCTGATAGGTGAAGACCTCGATCACGGTGTCGCCCGACTTCAGGTAGCCGATGCTGAAGCCGCGGGGGTCGTGCGGCTGTTCGATCGTGCCGATGAACGAGAAGCCGAAGTTGTCCCGGTAGTACTCGTGCGTGGCATCCCGGTCCTCGATCGTGACCGCGACGTGGTCGAACCGGGGTCGCTCGGGAACGCCGAGAGCGCGCTCTCTGGCGACCCCGTCGGCGTCCAGCACAGCGGCGTACTGGAGGTCGCCCTGGATCATCTCCAGCAGGGCGCCGTCGGGGTCGAAGAAGAAGCAGATGCGGACCTTGCCCTCGGCATCCAGCGGGTCCAGCTTGAACTCCACCCCGGCCGCCTTGAGCGCGTCGGCCCGTTCGTCCAGCCGGTCGACCTTGAAGCCGATGTGCCGGAATCCCTTCTGCAGATCGTCGGTCACCCAGGTGCTCTGGTCGCGGCCGGCGGCGACGGACCGGAGTTCGATCGTGGCCGAGACAGCGTCCAGGAGAGCGCGTTCTGGCGTTGCTTCGCCGATCAGCGGCAGCTCCAGGAACTTGGTGTAGTACTCGACCGAGCGCTGCACGTCGGTGCAGTTGACGACGACGTTCTTGATCGGCATGAGGCTCTCTTTCGGAGAGGAGGCTGGTTCATGAGGTGGGGGGTCAGTTCTTGACGGCGCCGAGCATCATCCCGGCGACGAACTGCCGCTGCATCCGGACGTAGACCACGATCACCGGGATGACGGACAGGGTGAGGCCGGCGGTGAGGGCCGGCCAGTTGGTGGAGTACTGGCCCATCAGGGTGAACAGCACAGGCTGGAGGGGGAGCGAGTCGGTGTTGCGCAGGACGGTGTTCGCGATCAGGAACTCGTTCCAGGTGTTCAGGAACTGGAAGATCACCACGGTTGCGATCCCGGGCCTGGTCAGCGGCAGGATCACCCGGCGGAAGATGGTGAACTCGCTCCCGCCGTCGACCCGGGCCGCCTCGATCAGCTCGTCGGGCAGCGTCTGGAAGAACGCCCGCATCAGGAACATCGCGAACGGCGCCGACCCGGAGATGTAGAGCACCAGCAGCCCGGTCTGGGAGTCGAGCAGCCCGAGCGACTTCAGTTGCAGGTAGAGCGGGATGATCAGCGCCGTCGACGGCATCATCAGGGTCGTCAGCAAGAGCACGAAGAGCGTGTTCCGGAACGGGAAATCGAGCTTGGCGAACGCATACCCGCTGAGGGTCGCGAAGATCAGTACGCCGACCACTGTGACCGAGGTGATCCAAACGCTGTTCCAGAAGTGCAGCGGGAACTGGATCGACGTCCATGCGGTCGAGTAGCCGTCGAAGACCAGTTTGTTCGGGAAGAACGATCCACCGAAGATCGTGTTCGGCTCCCGCAACGAGGTGAGCAGCATCCACACGAACGGGAACGCCATCAGCACGCAGAAGGGCAGCAGGACGAAGGTCGCGAAGCTCTTGCCGAAGGGGAACTTGAACGGCTTCGACACCGACCGCTCGCTGGAGGCAACGGTCATCGGTCGGCCCTCCTGGTGAGCCAGAGCTGGGCGATCACCGCGAGGGTGCAGAGCACCATCGTCAGCACGCTGAACGCGCTCGCGTACCCGAGTTGCGGGATGGATCCGGACGTGGAACCGAACGCCAGCGAGTACAGATAAGTCCCCAGTACTTCGCTGCCGTGGTTGGGGCCGCCGCCCGTCATCACGTAGATGATGTCGAAGGCCTTGAACCCGTTCAGCAGCCCGAGGCTGATCACCAGCCCGGTGACCACGCGCAGGCTGGGGATGGTGATGTGGAAGAACTGCTGGGTCTTGTTGGCGCCATCGACTTCGGCCGCCTCGTACAGGCTCGGATCGATGCCCTGCAGGCCGGCGAAGAAGATCAGCATGTTGAAACCGAGTCCACCCCAGATCGTCACCAGGATCAGGGCCGGGAGCACCGTTGCGCGGTCAGCCAGCCAGGGATGCTGCAAGGAGTCCAGCCCGATCGAGCCGAGGATCTGATTGAGGGTGCCGATGTTCGGGTCGTAGATCAGCCTCCAGAGCACCCCGGACACCACGAACGACACGATGCCCGGGATGAACAGGATGGTCCGGACCACGACGCCGACGTGCTTCCACACCGAGTTCACCAGTACTGCGATCAGCAGCCCGACGAAGGTCAGGATCGCGGTGGTCACGGCTGTCAGGACCAGGGTGATGATCAGTGCGCGGCGCGCCACCGGGTCGCCGTACATGCGAGTGTAGTTGTCGAAGGCAAGGAACCGGGGCGATCCGAAACCTCCCCAGGCGGTCAGGCTCAGATAGCACGTGTAGAGGATCGGCCACAGGACGAAGCCGAGGAACAGGGCGAAGGTGGGCAGGACGAACAGGTAGCCCGCGACGCGCTGCGACTTGCGCAGAGGCGAGCCGAACCGATGCCGCCGCGGTGGTGCCGCCGCCCCCGACGGCACCACCGGGCGGGTGGAAAGGGTGGTCGCCACCGGCTTAGCCACCCTTCGCGTTCAGTACGGCCTGCTGCATCTCCTTCGCCACAGCCGCGGGCTGGCCGGTCCCGTCGAAGATCTTCGACAGCGGATCGCCGGCGGCGACCGACCCAGGGCCGAACGGGATGTGCGGGCACCCGTCACCGTCGAGCAGCCAGGACGTCATCTGCTTCATGATCGGCAACTCGATCCGGCCCGCGGCGCTCTTGGTCGCGGGCATCGAGTTCGAGTCGTTCATGGTGGGGGAGTACTGGTCGGCGGAGTACAGGAACTTCAGCACCTCGAGCGCCGCGTCCTTGTTCTTGCTGGTCTCCGAGACCGCCCAGCCGGCGCCGGCCTGGTTCGCACACCAGTGTCGTTTGCCCGCGGCGATCGCGGGCGTCTTCATCACCTTGTACTTCTTCGCGAACGCCGGGGGAGCGTCCTTCGAGAGTCCCTGCGGTGTCCACGAGCCGTTGTAGAGCATCGCGGCCTTCTCGGAGTAGAAGATCTGCGCGAGCTGGTCGCCGGTGGTGCCCGTCGTCCCGGGCTGGAAGACTCCGCCCTTGACGATCCGCTGGTTCAGTTCGAGGGCCTGGATGATCTTCGGGTCCTCGTAGTTCAGGCCGTCCTGGAGCTGGTCCAGCTTGAGGTAGTACGTCGGGTCGTCGGCCACCTGGGTGACCAGGGGGAGGAAGAAGTCCAGCGAACTGGTGGTCGGGTTGCAGCTGATCGCCACCGGATGCTTGCCGAGGGCCCGGATCTTGGCGGCGGCCGCGATCAGGTCGTCCCAGGTCTCGATCTCGTCCTCGCCGACGCCGGCCTTCTTCAGCAGGTCCGGGTTGTAGAACAGGCCGAAGGTCTGCGCCATCCAACCGACCGCGTACTGCTTGCCGTCCAGGGTGTACTCCTGGTTGGCCGAGTCGAAGAAGTCCTTCAGGAAGTCGTCACCGAGGTCCTTCTTCAGATCGGCCGAGACCCCGCCGGTGCCATAGGTGAGCGCTCTCGTGTGCGGCGCGAAGATCTCCGGTACGTCGCCACCGGCGACCGCGGCCTGCAGGGCGGGCAGGTACTGGTCGGGCGTGCCGAAGACCCGGTTCTCGATCTTGATGTTGCTGTGCGCCGCCTCGAACTTCTCGATCAGCTTGGGCCACTGATCCTCCTGGTCGCTGTACCAGGACCACATCCGTACGACGGTCTTGCCGCCGCTGCTGCCGCCGCCACTGTCGCTGCCACCGCAGGCTGCGAGGGCCGGGGCGAGTCCGAGGGCGGCGGCGCCACCGAAGGCTCCCCGGAGCAGGGTTCGTCGTCGGATCGGTGTCGCCGACAGGGATGGGAGTTGCCGATCACCTTGCATGGTGACTCCTCGGTCGTTAGCCGTCCGGCTGCGGATACCGCCTCTACAACTTCCTAACTGAAAGTAAGAAAGCGGTCAAGGTCGGAGCCGTTGTTTCCAGGAGTTTCCGTCCGAGCGACGCCGGCAGGTGGGTGGGCTCGTAGGGTGGGGGCATGCCGATCCGTCTTTCCGAGCGGCGGCCGGAGGTTGGTCCGGACCGGTTGTTGTCGGAATGTGTGCCGCCGCCACGGTTCGCCCCGGTGCGGTTCGAGACTTATCGGCCGGATCCCGACGAACCGAGCCAGTCCGAGGCCCTCGCACTACTGGTCGAACGCGGTACTGCGCTCGCCGAGCCCCGGCAGGAAGACGGTTGGTGGCGGCGACGGAAGGCCGCTCCCGCGACGAAGCCCGGGATCTACCTCGACGGCGGATTCGGGGTCGGCAAGACTCACCTGCTCGCGTCCCTGTGGCACGTGTCCGCCGGTCCGAAGATGTACTGCACGTTCGTCGAGCTGACGAATCTGGTCGGCGCCCTCGGGATGCGCTCAGCCGTGACCGCGCTCTCGGAGTACCGGCTGATCTGTATCGACGAGTTCGAGCTCGACGACCCCGGCGACACCGTGCTGATCTCCCGCCTGCTCGGGCAACTCGTCGACGCCGGCGTCCAATTGGCCGCCACCTCGAACACGCTCCCCGACAAACTGGGGGAGGGCCGGTTCCAGGCGATCGACTTCCTTCGCGAGATCCAGGGTCTCGCCGCGCATTTCGACGTACGGCGGATCGATGGCCCCGACTACCGCCACCGCGGCCTGCCCGTGGCCCCGACCCCCTGGCCCGACGACCGCGTCACCCAGACGGCGACTGACCTGCCCGCGGCATCCTGCGACCACTTCGTCGACCTCTACCACCACCTCGCCGAGCTGCACCCCAGCAAGTACGGCGCCCTCCTCGACGGCGTCGAAACCGTCGGCATCACCGACATCCGCGAACTCACCGACGAAAACGTCGCCCTCCGCGTAGTCGTCCTCGCCGACCGCATGTACGACCGCAACCTCCCGCTCCTAGCCAGCGGCGTCCCCCTCGACCGCATGTTCTCCCCAGAAATGCTCAAAGGCGGCTACCGCAAGAAGTACCTCCGAGCCCTCTCCCGCCTAATAGCCCTAGCCAACACCGGCATGCACCCCTGACACCCACGACCTCTAGTCGCGGGCGTTAACTGCCCGTAGTCTCCGAACACCAACGGTGATGGTGGGACTCTCGGCCAGCACACCTGGCGGCCGAGCTCTGCCTGGAACGGAGCCTTCGTCGATCAGCTCCAGAACACGCCGACTACCGATATCCGGCTGGCGGCTGGAGCCTGGATCGCGTCGTCGCGTAAGTCGGATGTCGTCATCCTCACCGGTACGTCGCTGCTGTACTCGACCAGCTCGGACAAGTACTTCAAGCGTTCGGCGGCAGGCGTGTTCCAGTTCCGCGAGCGTGGCACGACGACCTGGAAGAACCTCAAGTCGGTATGGACCACCTCAGCCGGCGTCGCGACGATGAGCTACCGGTACTCCAAGGTCCGCGACTACCGCTTCTCCCTCTACTCGACCCCCATCAGCTGGGATCTGGGCAGCGCGATCACCACCCGGTAACAGCTGGAGTTGGTGTGTTGGACCACTCGCTGAGGTGGCTTGTTCACTGTGTGGTTTCGACGATTGCAACAAGCTGCAAAAGCTGTGTGACCGACGTCTCATCCGACCCCAAAACGGCCTGGTGAGAGCCCGGCGGACGGTTAGGCTCCGCGCGGAAAGGTGCTGAGGGGGGTCCCAGTGCCATCAACGCATGGACATCTAGGGAGCACATCGAATGATTCGCCGTACCCTCACGGCCGCGATCGCCGTTCTCGGCCTCGCCGCCGTGACGCCGCTGGCTGCTTCGGCGGTCCGCCCGCCGTTCCCGGCGCCTCCGGGCCACGGTCCCTCCGCGATGGCTCAGGCCGCCGGCACCTGCAACCTGTCCGTCACGAACCGGGTGGCCCTCGGCCGGCCGATCACGATCATCCCCGGCAAGATCACCGGTGACTGCGTCCGTCAGGGCAACACCTCCGGCTGGAATCTGACCCACCCCTCCAAGGGCGTGGTGAACTTCATCGCCTGGGATGACCGGGATCCCGACTATGACGGAACCTGGTGGCTCTTCGCTGCGGACCCTATCGGCGTCCAGAAGTTCGTGGCCGGCGGCAGCGGGAACTACAACGAACCCGGCGTGACCTACACCCAGAACACCAACGTTCCGGTGACCGTGAAGCTGGCGGCCGGTGCGTGGATCTCGTCGTCGCGTAAGGCTGACGTCGTGACCCTCAAGGGCACGTCGTTGCTGTACTCGGTTTCGAACAACAACTACTTCAAGCGTTCCGCTGGTGGGGTCTTCCAGTTCCGGGAGATCGGGCAGTCGAACTGGCAGACGCTGAAGTCTGTTTGGACCAACTCCAAGGGCGAGGTCAGCCTCTCCTACCGGTACAGCAAGACCCGCGACTACCGGTTCGCGCTGTACTCGACTCCCATCAGCTGGGACCTCGGCAGCGCGACCACCCGCCGCTGACGTAGTACAGACTCCTGCCCTGTCTTCGCCCATGCCCGGGCGGGGATGGGGCAGGATGTCTAAATGGTGAAGAACAAGAAGACGAAGGCCGACGAGCCGGCGTCGAGCGGCAAGTTGCTCGATGAGCTGCGGGTTCCGCCGGGGCCGGTGGACCTGAGCGCGTACGACACGCGCGCCACGACGGGGTTCAGCGGCAGCAAGGAGGACGGCAAGGTCGCCCTCGACGGCCTCGGTGCCGACGTCTCGGACTGGCAGGAGCGCCTGTACGCCGAAGGGCGCAAAGGCGGTCAGCGCAGCATCCTCCTTGTCCTGCAGGGCATGGACACCTCAGGCAAGGGCGGCGTGATCCGTCACGGAGCCGGCCTGATGGACCCGCAAGGTCTGCGGATCACCTCGTTCAAGGCGCCCACCCCGGCCGAGAAGCGCCGCGGCTTCCTCTGGCGGATCCGGCAGGCGCTACCCGGCCCCGGGATCATCGGCATCTTCGACCGGTCCCACTACGAGGACGTGCTGATCGCGCGGGTGCGCAACCTGGTCGCGCCGCCGGTGTGGAATCGCCGCTACGAGCAGATCAACGACTTCGAGGCCGAGCTCGCGGACAGCGGGATCACGCTGATCAAGTGCTTCCTGCACATCTCGCCGGAAGAGCAGAAGATCCGGCTCGAGGCGCGCCTGGACGACGCCACCAAGCACTGGAAGTACAACCCGGCCGACATCGACGAGCGCGAGCTCTGGCCGGACTACGCCGAGGCCTACCAAGCAGCCCTCGAGAACTGCAACGGCCCCGAGGCCCCCTGGTACGTGATCCCCAGCGACCGCAAGTGGTACCGCAACTGGGCCGTCACCACCCTCCTCCTCGAAACCATGCAAAGCCTCGACCCCCAATGGCCCACAGCCGACTTCGACGTCAAAGCCGAAAAAGCCCGCCTAGCCACCACCTGACCCCACCCACCCGTACGCCGATCGCCGATTGCGGGAGGTGGGGGAGGTCAGTCGGGGTTGATGCCGTGGTCGTGGAGTTTGGCTCGGAGGCGGGTGGTTTCTTCGTGGAGGCGTTCGTTTTCGTCGACTAGGCCGGCCAGTTCGCGCAGTAGGTGGCGGCGGCGGCCGGTGCCGTACCAGAACTTGTCGGCGGGGTAGTCGCTGCCTTCCGACAGGAGGTCGCGCACGCCTTCCTCGGAGAGTCGGCTCGGGCTCAGCACGTCATCCACGGATTGCCGGCCCGGGCTCAGCACGTCGATCACCTGTTGGCGTGCGGTTTCCAGGTCGACGCCGAGTTTGGTCAATGCCTGGGCCGCGACTCCCTCGCCCTCGCGGATCAGGCCGAGCAGGATGTGCTCGGTGCCGATGTAGTTGTGCCCGAGATTCAGCGACTCTCGCAGACTGAGCTCCAGCACCCTTTTGGCGCGAGGGGTGAACGAGATGTGCCCGCCGCTGACAAAGTCCTTGCTCTGGCCCCGCCCGATCAGGTTCTCGACCACGGACCTGACCGCCGGGGCCGAGATCCCGAGGTTGGCCAGCGCCCTCGCCGCGACCCCGTCGCTCTCCCGGATCAGTCCGAGCAGCAGGTGCTCGGTGCCGACGAAGTTGTGGTTGAAACCCCCGGCCTCCTCCTGCGCCAGGACCGTGACCCGCCTGGCCCTCTCGCTGAACCTCTCGAACATGCCGATCTCCTCCCAGGAAATACCCTCATCGCCGAACGTCGAGATGTTGACCGCTTGATCCCCTGCCAGCCGCGAACGCAGCCGGTCCGCGAAAACCGACGTGCTCAGCGCGCCGGCCTTCACCTGATCGAGCCAGCCGTCGAAATCCTTGGCCGGCTCCAACTCCAGGTCGGCGCCGTTCACTGCCACGAGCTGCAGCGTGATCGCGACGGCGACCACCCGGTTCGGGCCGGTGAACGGGCGGCGCCGGAGCAACCCGGAAAGCAGGACCGCGGCCGCGTCGGCGAGATCTCCCTGCGTTGACCGGACGTCGTCGAGGATCTGGCCGACCAGTTCGAGATCCGTACGCCGGATGGCGTCGACCGACTCGCAATCCAGTACGCGTGCGGCGACCGCGAGCACGTCGTACAGGTCGAGGTGCTGCATATCAGTCGTCCTGGCGGAGGCTGCGCAATGCGCGCTCGTGCCGGGCGAGGTTGTCCTCCAGCAGGGCGGCGAACCGCTCGTCGGCGCGACGCTGGTCGACCAACGAAGCGAGCGCCTCCCGGGCGACGTCCGACACCGACCGCCCCTCGACCTCCGCCACCGCCTGCAGTCGCTCCGCCAACTCCGGGTCCAGCCGCAAAAGGATGTTCTTCGTCGCCTCTTTCGCCATAGATAGCAAGATATCACGATATCAGGCCGAGGGAAGTCTTATCCGGGTCACAAACTGGGCCGGAAGCCTGGTTCTCATGACAGAAACCGTGACTCTGCAACGAACCCGATCAGCGGCGCCTTCCTGGGTACCGCAGCTGGTCGCCGATCTGATGGGCCTGCTCGCGATCGCCGCCGTCGTGGTCACGACGTGGATCTGGGCGCGGAACGGGGGACTCCTCCAGACGTTCGTGTACCCGGAGTACCTGCTGGAGTCCCAGGCGCTCTATACCGGCCTGTTGTCCCAGGTACTGATGATCCTGATGGTGCTGTTCATGGCCCGGATCCCTTGGGTCGAGCAGTCCTGGGGCCATGACGTCCTCGCGCGCCGGCACAAGTGGCTGGGCTACGCGTCCTTCTGGTTGGCGATCGCGCACACACTCCTGTTCGCGTACAACCGGGTCGAGCGCGAGCCCTCGGAGTGGGCCGGAGCGCTACTGCATTTGTTCGTCACGGACCCATGGATGCTGTGGGCAACGATCGGCACGTTGCTGATCGTCGCGGTGGTAGTGACGTCGATCCAGATCGCCAGGCGCAGACTCCGGTACGAGTCCTGGCACCTGCTTCACCTGTATTCCTACCTGGGCATGGCGTTCGTGGTGCCGCACGAGATCTTCGACGGCACGCACTTCCATACGGCCTGGACGCAGATCTTCTGGTGGAGCCTGTACTTCGGCTCGCTGGCCGCCGTCTTGATCTGGCGCGTCGCGCTGCCGCTGTGGGTGTCGTGGCGTCATCGGCTGGTCGTCGACGAGGTCATCGCGGAGACGCCGAGCGCATTCTCGATTGTGCTCCGCGGGAGGCGCCTGGACCGGCTGCGCACGAAGTCCGGCCAGTTCTTCATCTTCCGGTTCCTCGGGAGCCCGGGATGGACCCGCGGCAACCCGTACTCGATCTCCGCGGCGCCAACCCGCGACGACCTGCGGATCACGCTCGAGGCGGGCGGTGATGGCGCCGTACGGGCCCGCAACCTCATCCCGGGGAGCCGGGTCCTGATCGAAGGTCCGTACGGAACGATGACGGCCGCGCGGCGGCGGCACCCCAAGATGGTCATGCTCGCCGCCGGCGTCGGGATCACCCCGTTCCGCGCCCTCCTGGAGGACTCCGAGTACGGACCCGGCGAAGCGACCTTGATCTACCGCTACACCAACCACGAGCACGCCATCTTCCTCGCCGAACTCAGCGAGTTGGCCGAGCGGCGCCGCATCGAGTTGGTCTTCCTCCCTGGACGCAGGCGCGACGACGGCTCCTGGCTTCCCGCCGATGTCGACGGCTCCGATGTCGACGTACTGAAGACGCTCGTACCCGATATCGCCGACCGCGACGTGTTCGCCTGCGGTCCCGTGCCGTGGCTCAAGGCGGTCCATCGGGCCGCACATCGGGCGGGCGTCAAGGCTCGCGATTTCCACGAAGAGGACTACGCGTGGTGAGTCCCTCACCTCTGCGCTGACTAACGAAAGGCTCAACCATGCGACGTCTCACTCTGATCGTGGCCTCGATCGTCTCTGTGCTCGTCATCGGGTACGGCGGCTGGCTCAGCTCGGCCGAATCCGGCGGCGGTTCCGGCGGCGGCGAATCCGGCCAGACCGGCAAGCCCGGCGAAGCTCCCAAGCCCTGAACCCCCTTAAAATGAAGGAGTTACACCATGAAGAGGCTCATCGCGTTCGGCATCGGCACGGTCGCTCTGGTAGGAGTCGCTGTCGGCGTCCAGGCTTTCGCCACCACGAGCCAGGAGGAGGACAAGCAACCGCCGGCCGCGACGCAGACCACTCCGGCAACACCGTCGGACGGCTCGACGAGCGCTCCGCCCAAGGCAGACGACGGCGAGCGCCCCGGCTCCACCGAGGACCACACAGGCAAGCCCGGCGAGGTCAAATAGCGACGCACCCCCGAGCTGCCCCGGCCCCACGCGCACCTCACGCGTGGGGCCGCGGCGCGTCCGGCCGAGGGTGGTTGCCGCTAGCAACCTCATGCCGCCTGGCGTGCGCCCACGCAGTACGGCGCGTCCGTCTGGCTGGTTAGCGTTGTTCTTCCGAGGCGGGGTTGAGGGGGAGGGCGAGGATGGCGCGGAGGCCGGAGCCGAGGGTGTCGGTCAGGGTGAGGGTGCCGCGGTGGAGGTCGGCCTGCTGCTGGGTCAGCGCGAGCCCGAGGCCCGAGCCGTGGCTGCGCGGGTTGGGTCCGCGGGCGAAGCGTTCCTTCATCGCCTCCCGGGACGCCGCCGGCATACCCGGACCGTCGTCGGTGATCGTGATGAAGGCCTGGCGCCCGTCGCGGTTGAGCATGACCTCGACCCGGCCGTCCGGCCGTCCGTGCAGCGCGGCGTTGTCGAGGAGGTTGTCGATCGCGCTCCGCAGACCGGTTTGCCAGCCATCGAGGTACGGCGGTCGCATGTGGTCGATGGTCAGCCGGTACGTCGTTTGCGGGTGCCTGTGGCGCGCATGTCGTACCGACTCGTTCAGCAGATCGGCCAGGTCGATTGTGGCGCGGGCGGGCAGGGCACCGGCGTCGCCCCGCGCAAGGGTCTGCAGACCTTCGAGCAGCGCGGTGATGCGTCCGTGCTCAGCCAGTGACGCGGTCAGGATCTGCTGGCGATCCTCCTTGGGAAGCTGCGGATTCCGCTGGAGCGTCTCGAGGTTGATCCCGAGGCTCGTCAACGGAGTACGCAGCTCGTGACCGGCGTCTGCGGTGAACCGCCGAGTCGACTGAGTGCTGGTCTGCAACTGGCTGAGCATGCCGTTCAGGGCTGCCGACAAGTCGGCCACCTCCTGGGGTCGTGTCTCGTCGGGAAGGCGTTGGCCGCTCTCGGCGGTGCGGATCCGGGTCGCACCGGCACGGAGACGCTGCAAGGGCTGCAGAACAAGGCGGGCGACCAGCCACACGCCCGAGCCGGCCACCAAGGTCGCCGCGATCGCGGTCAGCGTGACCAGTTGGGCGTTGTCGGCTAGCCGGTCTTCGATCGGCGCGAGGTCCTGCAAAACCTGCAGCCGCTCGCTGGATCCACCGGCGAGCGGCTGGGTGAGTGATCGCCAGGTCTGGTCCGCGACGTGGAGCGTGGTGTACCCGTCCTCGCTCGGCACGGGCAAGGCGACGGCGGGCTGGTCCCCACGTTCGGCGATGATCTGCCCGTCGACCACCAGCCGGACCAGCGACTGGCTGCCGGCCAGCAGACCACCGTAGTCGTCATCGGCGTGGTCGCCTTGGGATAGCAGTTTGTCGGCGTCCTGACGAACCTTCTCCGCCCGGGAGCTCAGCTGCTGGTCGACGTCGGCGCGGTCGCGATGGTCGATCCGGACGACGATGAGCAGTCCCGTGAGAGCGACCACGACCATCACGAGGAGCGCCACGCTGGCGGTGATCTGGGCACGGAGACTGCGCGGGACCACGGTCATGGTCGTAGTACGAACCCGACACCGCGGATCGTGTGCAGCAGCCGTGGCTCGCCGCCGGCCTCCAGCTTGCGGCGCAGGTAGCCGATGAAGACGTCGACGACGTTCGTGTCGACGTCCCAGGTGTAGCCCCACACTTGCTCGAGCAGCTGGTTCCGGCTGAGCACCTGGCCGGAATGATGGGCCAAGGTCAGCAGCAGATCGAATTCCCGGGTGGTCAGGGCAAGGTCGCGCCCGGACCTGCCGGCGGCACGTCGGGCTGGCTCGATGGTGAGGTCTCCGAGGACGAGAGGCCGTTCCCGGCTGCTCGCATGGAGCCGGACGAGCGCCTGCAGCCGGGCCGCGAGTTCGCCGATGGAGAACGGTTTGACGACATAGTCATCAGCGCCCGCGGCTAGGCCCGCGACCCGATCGTCGACCTCGTCCCGGGCCGACAAAATGCAGATGGGGATCGTCCGGCCGTCGGCACGCAAGCGCCGAACCACCTCCACCCCGTTGATGCCAGGCATCATCACGTCGAGCAGTACTACGGCCGGCAGCTGGGCACCGATCTCCGCCAACGCCAACTCACCTGTTGACGCCTCGCGCACAGCGAATCCCTCTGCCGTGAGACCGAACCGAAGGGACCGCCGCACACCCGCGTCGTCGTCGACGACCAGCACCTCGGGTCCACGGGTAGCGATGGTCACACCTCCTCGTCGAGCAACCGCATCTACTCGCGAGTGTGCCAACCAATCCACAAGAGAGATTAAGAACCAGCCAGGGCATTCGAGGACTAGGGTCAGCACCAGACCCGAGGAGAAGTCATGTCGCTGACCGCTCATGAACAGTCCGAGATCGACCAAGCCAATGAGTCGGGTCGCCGCCCGGTCGTGTTCGTTCATGGTCTCTGGCTGCTGTCGTCCAGCTGGGATCGGTGGCGCCGGCTGTTCGAGGACAACGGCTATGCCACCATCGCGCCAGGCTGGCCGGACGACCCCGAGACGGTCGCCGAGGCGCGGGAGCACCCGGAGGTGTTCGCTCACAAGATGGTGCAGGCCGTCACCGACCACTATCTCGCCGCTATCGGTGGGTTGAGCGCGAAGCCGGCGGTTGTCGGTCACTCCTTCGGCGGCCTGATCGCGCAGAAGATCGCAGGCGAGGGTGCGGCCGCGGTCACGGTGTCCATCGACCCTGCCCCGGGCCGCGGCGTACTGCCGCTGCCGGCGTCGGCGCTCAAGTCCGGTTCCGCAGTACTGGGGAACCCGGCCAACGCTCGTCGCGCGGTCACCCTCACTTTCGAGGAGTTCACCTATGGCTGGGCGAACAACCTCGATGAGGCCGAGGCGCGGCAGCTGTACGACGAGTTCCATGTCGCCGCGTCCGGCGTACCGATCTTCCAGGCCGCGGTCGCCAACCTGAACCCGTTCAGCGAGACCAAGGTCGAGTACAAGGCGGAGAACCGCGGCCCGATCCTGATCATCTCGGGCGAGAAGGACCACACTGTCCCGCACGCCATTTCCCACGCCGCGTACAAGAAGCACAGCAAGAACCAGTCGGTTACCGAGTTCGCGGAGATCGCGGGTCGCGGCCACTCCCTGACCATCGACCACGGCTGGGAAGAGGTCGCCCAGACCGCCCTGGACTTCATCGGCAAGCACGACCCGGTCACCGCCTGACCCACCATGGCCCTGAGTGGTTAGGGTCGGGGTATGACTCAGGGCCTGGCGTTCGAGGAGCTTCGGCCGCGGTTGGTCGGGCTGGCGTATCGGTTGCTGGGGTCGATGACGGATGCCGAGGACATGGTGCAGGAGGCCTTTGTTCGCTGGCATTCCGTGGATCAGGACCGGATCGAAGTACCGGCGGCCTGGCTGACGAGGGTGGTCACGAACTTGTGCCTGAACACGCTCGCCTCGGCGCGCGTGCAGCGGGAGAGCTACGTCGGTCCGTGGCTGCCCGAGCCGGTACTGACGGGTGGGGGAGTTCTTGGCCCACTGGACACCGTTGAGCAGCGGGACTCGGTCTCGCTCGGGCTGTTGATGCTGTTGGAGCGGTTGAGTCCGGCGGAGCGGGCGGTGTTCGTGTTGCGGGAGGCGTTCGTCTACGGGCATGCGGAGATCGCCGAGGTTCTGGAGATCAGCGAGGAACACTCACGCCAACTGCTCGCGCGCGCCCGGCGGCACGTCGGCGACGAGGAGCGGCGGCGGTTCGTGGCGGATTCGGCGCAGCATCGACGGATCGTCGAGCAGTTCTTCGCCGCGGTGCTGGGTGGCGAGGTCGAGGTACTGGAGAAGTTGCTGGCCGCCGACGTGATCGCGACGGCCGACGGTGGTGGGACGACCGCGGCCAGGCGGCCGATCGTCGGGCAAGACACCGTACTGCGCTACCTCCTCGGCCTGGGACGCCGCCCGGAAGCCGCTGCGGTCACCGCAGAAGTTGCCGAGGTCAACGGTCAGGCGGCGGTGCTGCTCCGGTTCGACGGTGCTCTCCGGGCGGTCATGAGCGTCACGGTGGACGAGGGCGAGATCATCGCGGTCCACACGGTGATCAATCCGGCCAAGCTCGCGTTCGCCGCGACCCAGGCGGGCACGGTGTGAGCGAGGTCACCGGGCACGCCTGTCACGTCTAGCCCTGCTCGCCGGTTCAAGTCCCGTCACCGGCAGAAGGGAAGTTCAGTGAACCCTCGCATCGTGGTGCTGGGAGCCGGCTATGCCGGTGCGCCGGCCGCAGTCCGCCTCGCGGCCCGTCTTCCACGGGCGCAGATAACGCTCGTGAACGCGACTGATCGTTTCGTCGAACGCATCCGGATGCACCAGTTGGCGGCGGGCCAGCCGATCGTCGGCACGCCCCTGCAGAAGGTGGTGGCCGGCACGGGGATCGAGCTCGTCATCGCTCGGGTCGCCGGTATCGACGTGGAGGCGAAGACAGTCCAGCTCGAAGGTGAACGGCCGGCCCTTCAGTACGACGTACTGATCTATGCGCTAGGTAGTTTCGCCGACTTCGGGGGAGTGCGCGGAGTTCGGGAACACGCTCTCGGGGTTGCTGACGCCGACCACGCCGGCCAGCTCCGGGATCAGCTCGATCGGCACGCCGCTGCCAGGATCGCCGTCATCGGCGGCGGCCTGACAGGCATCGAAACCGCCGCGGAGTTGGCTGAAGCCCGGCGAGATCGGGGCGGTGTGGTGTTGGTGTCGGCTGGGCTTGTGGGTGGGTGGTTGTCTTCGCGGGCGCGGGCGCATCTCATCAAGGGGCTCGAACGGCTCGGGGTGACCGTCCGGGAGAACGCGCCGGTGAAGGCAGTCGACGCGACTGGGCTCGAGCTGGGCGAGGGTGAGCGGCTGGATGCGGGTGCCGTCGTCTGGGCCGCCGGCTTTCGGGTGCCCGACATCGCGGCGCGGGCCGGCCTGGCGGTCGACGACCGCGGCCGGATGCTGCTCGATGCGACGCTCCGTTCCAGCTCCCACCCGGACGTCTTTGGCGCGGGCGATGCGGTTGCCGCGATGGTTGCCGGCGGTGGTGGCGAGTCGCGGATGTCTGCTCAGACGGCGGTGCCGATGGGTGCGCAGGTCGCGGATGCTGTCGCCCGCAGCGTCACCGGCCGGTCACCGCGACCGGTCAAGGTCCTGTACGTCTGGCAGCACATCAGCCTCGGCCGCCGCGATGGCGTCACCCAGTTCACCCATCTCGACGATTCGCCCCTCGGCCTCGTCCTCACCGGCCGCCCGTCAGCCCACTTCAAGGAACTCATCTGCCGAGGCGTCCGCGCCTACTGCACCCGCCACGCCGCCCTCTTCATCCGCCCGTACCGCGCCACCGGCTCCTGACCGCCCCAGTCGGCGCGGTCGGGTGGGGCCCCACCCAGACCCACAGAAGTCGCGCGTACCGCGGCGGCCCCCGCGGCGGGCGCGGCGCCGTACGGGACTTCTGCTGGTCTGGGTGGGGGCTGTGGACAACGAGTCACCTGAGGATGCGGAATCCGTCAGGCTTATCCCGTGAACGATGTGGTCAGCGTCCTCCAGCGATGCGGTGGAAGTGCCCGTTTTGCAGACCTGCGCAAGGTCACCTCGCCGTGGGCGATCCGCCAGGCGTTGCAGCAGGGCCAGATACGTCGCGTCTCGAAGGGTGTCTACGCCTTGCCTGACTCGGTGGCCTCGGACCTCACTGTTGCGCGAGCGTACGGAGGTGTCCTTTCGAGGGAGAGTGCAGCTCTGCATCATGGGTTCGAGGTGGTGACCCGGCCGTTGGTGCCGCATGTGACCATCAAGAGGACCCAGATGAGACGGGTCACGGACCTTGCTTGCATCCTGCATAGCTCAGGATTGCCCTTGTTCGATGGGTCGGCGCCCGATCCGGCCGCACACGCTGGTCGCCCGCTCGAGTTCGGCCGACCAAACCTAACCGGCTGGGCAGGTGAGGTGACTTCGCCGGTGGCGACCGTGATGGACTGCGCGCGGTACCTGCCGTTCGGCGAGGCGCTGGCGATCGCCGATGCTGCGATCAGGTCAGGAAAGGTCGAGCGAACCACCCTCAGGCGGATGGCCGCAACGGTGCGTGGGGCGGGCAGGCAGCGGGTGATCCGGGTCGCCCGGGAGGCTGACGGTCGTTCCGAATCGGCCTTGGAGTCGATGCTGCGGGCGAGGGTCATCGACGCGGGCTTCACCGGTTTCGTTCCCCAACATCAGATCCGTGGGCGGGACTTTGCTGCGCGGGTTGATCTGGCTGATCCAGTGCTCAGGATCAGCCTGGAAGCTGACAGCTTCGCCTTTCACGGCACCCGGGCAGCACTACGGAGAGACTGCCGCCGTCACGTGGGCCTGGCTATGTGCGGCTGGTTGCTTCTCCGCTACTCCTGGGAGGACGTGATCCTCGACGAAGACTGGGTCGGCCGGTCACTCCTCGCGGTCGCCGAATTGCCCCACGCACACCTACAGAACTCGCTCCTGGCGGCCGGCTAGGCGTTTACCAGGCGGTGGCCAACTCTGGCCTGGTGGGTTCTGTAGGTGTGGGTGGGGCTCTCCAGTGGTGCGGACCAGTGGTCGGGTCAGGCGGTGCGGACTAGTTGGGGGCGGGGGGCGGGGGCGGCGAGGGTTAGGAGGTCTAGGCCGGCTACGCCGTAGCGGAGTAGGACTAGGCGGGCTACCTCGGCGCTGACACCCAATGGGCGGGAGACAGCGACTGCGCCTGCCTTTCGGGCGGTCTGCTCAGCGCGGTCCGGGAGGATGCCCGGGGCCAGGAAGAACGAGCCGACCGCTACGTGGCGCCGGCCCTCGAGGCGCCATTGCAGTACTGCCTCGGCTGGGCTCGGGGTGGCGGCTGCCGTGAAGGCAGCGGTGACCGGCAGCTTGTGCCGTTGGCCCCAGAGCCGTGCCAGTCGTGCGACCGCTGCGTTCGCCTGCTGATCGCTGGAACCGGCGCACGCGAGCACCAGGGCGTCCAGTTCACGGACGCGGCCGTCCTTGAGTTCAGCGCGCATCCGCCGGTCGAGGACGTCCAGCAGCGAGTCGTCGTACCCGAGCACGTCGGAGGCGATGATCCGCACCTCGGGGTACCGACTGCGAGCCTCGTCCACGACGGCCGGGATGTCGACCTGGGCGTGGAACGCGGTCGACAGCAGCAGCGGCAGGATGACGATCTCCTCGACGCCTTCGGCGCTGAGCTTGTCGATCACCCGCAGCGGCTTGGGCGGGCAGTGGTCGAGGAAGGAGGCTTCGATCCGCAGGTCGTCACGCATCTCGCGCAGGCACTTCACCAGCGAGTGGACGGTGGCGGCCGACCGCGGATCGCGGCTGCCGTGGGCGAGGACTATGAGCGCAGGAGCAGTCACAGCAGTTCCCCTTCTTCGTCGTCGATCATGCCGGCCGCCAGCGTCCACCCGTCGTGGGCGTCGATCAGCAGGAACGATCCAGTGATGTTGTTGCTGGAGTACGGGTCGGCGGCCAGCGGTGCGGCAACCTTGAGTTGCACCTTGCCGATGTCGTTCAGTTCAAGCCCGGTGGCGTCGATGACTCCGAGCGTGTCCAGATCCAGCGCACCGTTGATCTTGGTGACGATGGCCTGGGCGGTCGTGGTGGTGTGCTTGATCAGCAGCCGGGCACCCACGCTGAGTGGGCGTTCGGACAACCAGCACACGGTGGCGGACAGTTCCCGGCGGGTGCCGGGGGAGGAGTCCGCCGAGACGATGACCGAGCCGCGGGCGACGTCGAGATCATCGGCGAGCCGGACGGTGACGGCCTCACCGGCGACCGCGAACGGCTGCTCGGCGACCGAGGTCGAGGTCGCGCTGATCACGGCCCGGTCGATCCCGGCGACGGAGGTACGCCGGCCCGCGGGCAGCACGATCACCTCGTCGCCGACGGAAACGGTGCCGGAGGCAACCGTCCCGGTGTAGCCGCGGTAGTCCCGGTACTCGTCGTCGGTCTGCGGCCGGATCACGTACTGCACCGGGAACCGCAGCGGCCGGGCCGAGATGTCGGAACGCCCGGAAGCGCTCTCCAGGTACTCCAGCAGCGTCGGGCCGTCGTACCACGAGGTCGCCAGAGAGCGCTCTACGACGTTGTCCCCGACGAGCGCCGAGACGGGGATCGCCTGGACGTCCGCGATCCCGAGTTGGTCCGCGAGTTGCGAGACGTCCTTACCGATCCCCTTGAAGACGGCCTCGTCGTACCCGACCAGGTCGATCTTGTTCACGGCCAGGACGACATGCGGCACCCGGAGCAGACCGGCCACGGCGAGGTGCCGCCGGGTCTGTTCCAGTACTCCGTGCCGTGCGTCGACCAGGATGATCACGACATCCGCCGTGGATGCCCCGGTCACCGTGTTCCGGGTGTACTGCACGTGTCCCGGGCAGTCGGCCAGGATGAACGAGCGCTTGTCGGTCGCGAAGTACCGGTAGGCGACGTCGATCGTGATGCCCTGCTCGCGCTCGGCGCGCAGGCCGTCGGTCAGCAGGGCGAAGTCGAAGTCACCACCACGGGCCTCGGAGACTGTTTGAACGTGGGCGATCTGGTCGGCCAGGATCGCTTTGCAGTCGTGTAGCAGCCGCCCGACCAGAGTGGACTTCCCGTCGTCGACGGAGCCGGCCGTGGCGAGCCGGAGCAACTGGCGCTGCGGCAGGTGTTCCCTAACGGGGAGAGTGGTGGTCATCAGAAGTACCCCTCCCGCTTCCGGTCTTCCATCGCGGCCTCGCTGACCCGGTCGTCTGCCCGGGTCGCGCCTCGCTCGGTGAGTTCGCTGGCGGCGACCTCGACGACGACCTCGGCCGGAGAAGATGCCGTCGATGCGACCGCTCCGGTGCAGGACATGTCGCCGACGGTCCGATAGCGGACCACTCGCCGGGAGACCTCTTCGCCGGATCGCGGCTGCGAGTAGGGGCCGACGGCAAGCAACATGCCGTCGCGCTCGAACACGTCCCGCTCGTGGGCGTAGTAGATGTTCGGGAGAGCGATCTCTTCGCGCTCGATGTAGTTCCACACGTCCAGCTCGGTCCAGTTGGACAGCGGGAACACCCGGACGTGCTCGCCCGGCTTGTGCTTGCCGTTGTAGAGCGACCACAACTCGGGCCGCTGGTTGCGCGGATCCCACTGGCCGAACTCGTCGCGCAGGCTGAAGATCCGCTCCTTCGCCCGGGCCCGCTCCTCGTCCCGGCGACCGCCGCCGAACACTGCGTCGAACCGGTGCCCGTTGATCGCGTCCAGCAACGGAACCGTCTGCAGCGGGTTGCGGGTACCGTCCGAGCGCTCGCGCAGCCGCCCGTCCGCCAGGTAGTCCTCGACCCGCGCCACCTCGAGCCGCAGTCCCAGAGACGCGACCACGGAATCGCGGTACTCCAGCACCTCGGAGAAGTTGTGCCCGGTGTCGACGTGCAGCAGCGTGAACGGCACCCCGGCCGGCGCGAACGCCTTGCGGGCCAGGTGCAGCATCACGATGGAGTCCTTGCCGCCCGAGAAGAGGATCACCGGCCGCTCGAACTCGGCCGCCACCTCGCGGAAGACGAAGATCGACTCGCTCTCCAGCGCGTCCAGCTCGCTCACGGCAGCGACGGCTGGGCTGTCAGCTCCGATCGTCGCGGTCATGTGTGCAGCCCGCATTCGATCTTGCCCTGGCCGGCCCAGCGACCACTGCGGGGATCCTCGCCCGGAGCCACCTGCTTGGTGCAAGGAGCGCACCCGATCGACGGATAGCCGTCGTACTGCAGCAGGTTGACCAGCACACCGTTGTCGGTGATGTACCCGTCCAGATCTTCCTGGGTCCACGGTGCGAGCGGGTTCAGCTTCACCATGTCGCGCTTCTCGTCGTACTCGACGACCTGGGTGTTCGCCCGGGTCGGCGCCTCCTCGCGGCGAACGCCGGTGACCCAGGCCTTGTAGCCGGACAGCACCCGGTTCAGCGGCTCGACCTTGCGGAGCGCGCAGCACTTGTCGGGCTCACGCGCGAAAAGATCCTTGCCGTACTCCGCGTCCTGCTCCGCAACGGTTTGCTTGGGGGTGGCGTTGATCAGGTGGATCGGCAGAGTCGCGGCAACCGCGTCCCGGGTGCCGATCGTCTCGGCGAAGTGATAGCCCGTGTCGAGGAAGAGCACATCCACCCCGGGGGCCGCCTCGGCTGCCAGGTGGGGGAGGGCCCCGTCCGCCATCGATGCGGTCACCACGAGCTCGTCGCCGAAGGTCTCCCGCGCCCACGCCAGCACTTCCTGTGCCGAGGCGTCGGCTAGTCGTTCGTTCGCCTCTTCGGCGAGCGTCTTCAGGTCCGTACTCATTCCACGTTCACCCGCAGTCCGATCATCTTCAGCTGGAACACCCGTGCACAAGGGCGGCACTCCCACGCGCCATGACCCTCTTCAGAAGGACGAAGGTCCTCATCACCGCAGTACGGGCAATACAACGGCGCAGCTCGTTCGCTCATTGCAACGCTCCTTCCTCGGCACGGACGACCCACTGGGCGAAGCGTTCGCCCTCGGACCGCTCTTTCAGGTAGGTCTGGGTGATCCGCTCGACGTAGTCGGCCAGGCCGACCGCGGTCACCTTGTGGCCCCGCAGCTTGCGGCCGAACCCGGCGTCCAGGCCGAGACCGCCCCCGAGGTGGACCTGGTAGCCCGGCACCTGGTTGCCCTCGGCATCGTTTACCAGCTGACCCTTGAGGCCGATGTCGGCGACCTGGATCCGGGCGCAGGAGTTCGGGCAGCCGTTCACGTTCACCGTGATCGGTACGTCGAGGTCGGGGATCCGCTCCTCCATCTCGCCGATCAGCTGGGCTGCCCGGGCCTTGGTCTCAACGATCGCCAGCTTGCAGAACTCGATCCCGGTGCAGGCCATCGTGTTGCGCCGCCAGGCTGACGGCCGTGCCTGGTACCCGAGGGCATCCAGTTCGGCGACCAGGGACTCGACCTTCGACTCCTCGACGTCGAGGATGATGAACTTCTGCTGCGCGGTGGTCCGGATCCGGTCCGATCCGTGCGCGGCGACCACGTCGGCCACCTTCGCCAGCGAAGCCCCGGACACCCGCCCGACCACGGGCGCCACGCCCACGTAGTACCGGCCGTCCTTCTGCTGGTGCACACCGACGTGATCACCCTGTACTGCGGGGATCTCGGGCGCGGGTCCGTCGATCAGCTTGCGCTGGAGGTATTTCTCCTCGAGCACCTCACGGAATTTCTCGACGCCCCAGTCGGCGATCAGGAACTTGATCCGCGCCCGGGTGCGGAGCCGGCGGTAGCCGTAGTCGCGGAAGATGCTGACCACGCCCCACCAGGCCAGGTGCACCTCCTCGAGCGGGATCCAGGCACCGAGCCGCTGCGCGAGCATCGGGTTGGTGGACAGACCGCCGCCGACCCAGAGGTCGAAACCCGGGCCGTGCTCGGGGTGGTTCACCCCGACGAAGGCGATGTCGTTCACCTCGGGCACCACGTCGTGCGACGGGTGACCGGTCATCGCGGTCTTGAACTTGCGGGGCAGGTTGGAGAACTCGGTGGTGCCGATGTAGCGCTCGACGATGTCGTCGATCGCCGGTGTCGGGTCGATGATCTCGTCCGCGGCGATCCCGGCGACCGGGCTGGAGATGATCACCCGCGGCACGTCACCGCAGGCCTCGGTGGTGTAGAGGCCGACCGCCTCGAGCTTCTGCCAGATCGCCGGCACATCCTCGACCCGGATCCAGTGCAGCTGGATGTTCTGCCGGTCGGTGATGTCGGCGGTGTCGCGGGCGTAGGTGCTGGAGACCTCCGAGATGACCCGGAGCTGCTCGGTGCTGAGCTGGCCGCCCTCGATCCGGATCCGGAGCATGAAGTACTTGTCGTCCAGCTCCTCCGGCTCGAGCGTCGCCGTCTTGCCGCCGTCGATGCCCGGCTTGCGCTGGGTGTAGAGACCCCACCAGCGGAACCGGCCGCGCAGGTCGGCGGGATCGATCGAGTCGAAGCCGCGGTGGGCGTAGACGTTCTCGATCCGGGCCCGGACGTTCAGCCCGTCGTCGTTCTTCTTGTTCTCCTCGTTCTTGTTCAGTGGCTCGCGATAGCCGAGCGCCCACTGGCCTTCGCCTTTGCCCTTGCGCGGGCGGGCTGCCTTACGAGGGGGATCAGTACGGGGAGCAGAAGTGACGCCAGTCATCCGGAACGTGTCCTTGTCTGCTAGAGACAGGTGCGTCCGCGCTGAGCGAGCTCGAAGCGTCGTCGATTCGATCTGGTCTGCGCGGTGCGCACCCAGCGGTGATCAGGTGATCATGGGCCTTCAGCAGGCCCGCAGGGTGGCTGTCAGAGCATCGAAGGACAACAGATGGCGCTGCGCATGCGACCGAGGTCGACGTGGATCCGACCTACGAGATGTGTCGAGCGGGCAGCGAGCATGGTGATAAGCCTCAGCGCCAACGCCTGACAAATCAACTCCCGTTCCTGCATCGTGAGACGTAATCTCACGATGTGGCTATGTCTACCAGCCTGCTGCGGATTGATTCGCGCTGAAAAGCAGCACCCGGGCCAGGTTGTACAACTTTCTCCTGTGATGCTGATCTCGCGGGCTGGACGGGCCGGCAGGCACAGCTCACGAGCTGATCCGGTCAGGGTCGCGCCAGCGGCCGGCGAGGGGGAAATCGACCGCGACCTCGGTACCGTCTCCGTCCGGGCTGTTCACCGTGATCGTGCCCCCCAGTGCCTGGATGCGGTCGATCAGGCCGATCAGTCCGGAGCCGCGGCCCGGGCGGGCGCCACCGACGCCGTCGTCACGGACGGTCAGGTGCAGGGTGTCGTCCAGCGTCTGGACCTTGACCTCGACGAACGACCCCTTGGCGTGCTTCGTGGCGTTGGTGAGCGCCTCGGAGACGACGTAGTACGCCGCGACCTCGATCTCCTCGGACGGCCGCTCCGGGACATCCACCTGGAGCTCGACCGGGATCACGCTGCGGCGGGCGAGCGCCTTCAGCGCGGGCGGCAGGCCGCTGCCGGACAGGATCGCGGGGTGGATCCCGCGGGACAACTCGCGCAGGTCATCGGTCGCCTCGGTGAGTTCGTCGGCGACCTCCGCCAGGTGCGCCCTGAGCTCGCTCAGCTCGTTTGGCGTGGACGCCTCGATGGAGCGCAGGTCGAGCACCAGCGCCACCAGCCGCTGCTGCGTACCGTCGTGGAGGTCGCGTTCGATCTGCCGGCGCGCGTGGTCGGTGGCTGTCACGATCCTGGTTCGCGAGGCGGCGAGTTCCTCCCGGTTCTCCTGCAGCGAGCCGGCCATCGTGTTGAAGCTGCGCTCCAGCAGCCCGACCTCACCGGGACCGCCCTCGGGAAGACGCGCCCCGAGATCGCCGCCCGCGAGCCGTCCCGCCATCGCGGCCACCTGGCGGACCGGGCGGACGATCGCCCTGCTCAGATAGCAGGCGAAGAGGACGATCAGCAGCACCGATCCAGCCAGGCCACCGGCCGCGGCCATGATGGCGCGATTGACGTCCGTGTCGGACTGATCCTCCCGCGCGTCGGCGAGGCCCTGCTCGGTGGCGATCAAGCCGTTGAACTCGGTCCGGATCGCGTCTAGGCGGTCCCTGCCCCCCTCGATCGCCGTCGCGGTGCGAACCGACTCCGGGTCGCGCCGCGCCGCCGCGACCAGGGGGATCGAGTAGTTCCGGATGTAGGAGTTGCCCTCCTGGGTGATCCGCTCGGCCCGGGCCATCTGCTCGGAGTTGCCGGCGACGAGCTTCTCCAGCTGCGCGGCCTGGCCCGGAAACGCGGTCTGTGCCGCCTCCCAGGGCTCGAGGAAGCTCTCCTGGCCGCTGATCACGAACCCGCGCTCGCCCGTCTGCACATCGACGATCTGCCGCTCCAGACCGTTCGCGACCACGAGTACCTGCTCCGACCGGCGCGCCTTCGCCTCGGCGTCACGCAGCTGCGTGATCGACACGAGCAGCACCACGAAGACGCCGCACACGATCAGCGCGAGCAATGCGCTCGCGACGGTCGTACGACGGGTCAGACCGCCCCTCACCTCAGCCTCCGATCCCTACGGACCGTCATGGCGTGTCCATGGCAGAAAACGCTAGCCCATCCTGTCTGACGGGCCGGGTATCGCCGTGGCGGCGGTCACCCGGCGGCCCCGAGCAGGTCACGGATCGCCTGCCCGGACAGGGTGGTCTTGGGGAGGAACCCGACCGCGCGACTGGCCGCGATCAGGTCGGCGTAGTCCTCTTCGGAGTGGGCGGAGATCAGGATCACGGGGGTGGGACCCATGTCCGCCTCGCGGTACAGCCGCCGGACGACGTCGAAGCCGCTGAGGCCGCCCAGATCGATGTCCACCAGGGTGACGTCCGGCCGGAGCTCGGTGACCCGATCGACTGCCTCCGCGCCGGTCGAGGCCACTCCCACGACCGAGATGCCCTCACGCTCCAGCAAGCCGCGGGCCGCATTCAGAAAGCGAGGGCTGTCGTCGACGATCACGCAGCGCAGCTCCATGACCCCAGGATGTCCAACGGACAGGTCACGGGCATTCCTGCTAGCTGGACACTCCGTGACCTGCCACCCACCGGGGCTGGTAGCGGGTAGTCCGGGACACCAGCCAGCCGCAGGGTGCGATGGCCGCTGGCCGCGATGATCCGGGCCCTTCTCCTGGCCACCATGGACAAGGAAGGCCCGGTGCCAGGCCCTCCTCGGCCACCGCACCGGCCGAGGAGAGGACACTTGATGATCCGCAGGTCAGCCGCCCGGAAATCCACGGTGCACCCGACCGGGCCGGCCAGATCGGGCCCGCCGCCAGAGCGGCCGGCGACGCCGGCGCCACCCAGCCCACCGAAGTGGCGGAACTGGCTGCTGGTCGTCGGCCTGCTGCTCACGATCGGGCTCTTCGTGCTGCCGTCGCGGATGGACAACGCGCAGCAGCTCGACTACTCGCAGCTGAAGAGTGATCTCACGGCGGGCAAGGTCACCTCGGTGGCCATCGGCCCGGACGGCAAGATCTCGGGCAAGCTGACCAGCGGCACCAGCTTCACCTCCAGCTACCCGATCGGGATCCAGGACCCCCAGTTCGAGACGCTCCTCGATTCGCCGAAGTTGCAGGTCACCACGCAGGCCGCCGAGACCTCCATCGGCTCGCTGCTGCTGAACTTGTTGCCGCTAGCCCTCATCGTCGGGCTGTTCGTGTGGACCGGTCGTGCCGCCAGCCGGCAGCTCGGCGGCATCGCCGGCCTCGGCCGCTCGCGCGGCAAGCTGTTCGACACCGAGCGGCCCAGTACTACGTTCGCGGACGTCGCCGGGTACGAGGGCGCGAAGCGGGAGATCAGCGAGGTCGTCGACTTCCTGAAGAACCCGGAGCGCTACCGGCGGGCGGGTGCGGTCGGTCCGAAGGGTGTCCTGATGGTCGGACCGCCGGGGACCGGTAAGACCCTGCTGGCTCGCGCGGTGGCCGGAGAGGCCGGGGTCCCGTTCATCTCGGTGACCGGCTCGAGCTTCGTCGAGATGATCGTCGGCGTCGGTGCCGCGCGCGTCCGCGACCTGTTCGCCGATGCCCGCCGCCGGGCGCCGTCCATCATCTTCATCGACGAGGTGGACGCGATCGGCCAGCGGCGCGGCGGCCAGCTCGTCGGCAACGACGAACGCGAGCAGACCCTGAACCAGATGCTGGCCGAGATGGACGGGTTCGACCCGGCCACCGGAGTCGTGGTGATCGCAGCCACGAACCGGCCGGAGATCCTCGATCCCGCGCTCTTGCGGCCGGGTCGGTTCGACCGGCAAGTCGTGATCCCGCTGCCCGCCCAGGGGGAGCGCCGGGCGATCCTGGCGGTCCACAGTGCCGGCAAACCACTCAGCCCGCTGGTCGACCTGGACGTGGTCGCCCGCAGTACGCCGGGCTTCTCGGGCGCGGACCTGGCCAACCTGATCAACGAGGCCGCGATCTACGCGGTGCGGGGCGGCCGCGAGGTGATCGAGCCGCTGGACTTCAGCGAGGCCCGGGACCGCATCCTGCTCGGCCATCGCGACAGCTCCAACGCGTTGCTGCCCGACGAGAAGCAGTCGGTCGCAGTACACGAGAGTGGTCACGCTCTGGTGGCCGCGCTGTCGAAGGACGGTGACCCGGTCGCGAAGGTGACCATCCTGCCGTCCGGCCAGGCCCTCGGGGTCACCGAACAACTGCCGATCGACGAGCGCCACCTGCACTCCGAGGGGTACCTCAAGGATTCGCTGGCCATCCGGATGGGTGGCCGCGTCGCCGAGCGGATCGTGTTCGGCGAGACCTCCACCGGGGCCAGCAACGACCTGGCGGGTGCGACCGCGCTGGCCACCCGGATGGTGCGCGAGTTCGGTATGAGCGGGACGCTCGGTCCGGTCGGGTTCGCGGCGGGCAACCCGCAGTACCTGGGCGGTGAGGAGGTCACCAGCAGGCCGTACGCCGAGGCGACGCAGCGGGTGATCGACCAGGAAGTGGCCAAGCTCCTTCGTGAGGCCGAGAAGCAGGCCACCACTCTGCTGACGGACCACCGTGAGGAGCTCGACCGTCTCACCCAGCTGCTGCTGGAACGGGAGACCGTCGACGGCGCCGACGTGGACGAGATCCTCGGCCGGAGTCCCGGCAGCCGAGTACCAGTCGGCGCCGCCGGCCACCCCACCACCGGCCACCCCACGACCGGCCACCACACGACCGGTGGAGCAGCGGCTGGCGGAGCCGGCGATCCCGCGACTCAGAGGCCGGTTGTCCGGTGAGTGGTAGCACGCCGAAGCCAGCCGGGGAGGTGGTTGTGCCGTCGGCCGGCGAGGCGCCCAATCCGCTGCGCTGGCGGGCGTTGGCGGTCAGCCAGCTCGGGGGCTTCATGGCGCTGCTCGACGTCAGCATCGTCAACGTCGCCCTGCCGTCCATCGAGCGTGGACTAGGGATGTCGGCCGGAAGCGTCCAATGGGTCGTCTCCGGCTACGGCCTGACCCTGGGCCTGGTGCTTGTGGCGGCCGGGCGACTCGGCGATGCCGTCGGACGGCGCAAGATGTTCCTGATCGCGCTCTCGGCCTTCGTGGTCGCCAGCGCACTCAGTGGTGCCGCGCCGACCGCTGGGCTGTTGATCGCGGCACGGCTGCTGCAAGGCATCGCAGGCGGCATGCTGACACCGCAGAACTCCGGCTTGATCCAAGAGCTGTTCCGCGGCCCTGAGCGCGGCAAGGCGTTCGGCATCATGGGCACCACGATCGGGTTGGCGACTGCTACCGGTCCGATCGTCGGCGGCCTGATCCTGTCCCTGGTGAACGGTCCGGACGCCTGGCGCTGGGTGTTCTACGTCAACGTGCCGATCGGTCTGGTCGCGTTGGTGCTGGCGGCGCGCTGGGTGCCGACAGGTGCCGGCGGCAAGCTTCGCGACACCCATCTGGACCTGTTCGGCTCGTTGCTGCTCGGCGGCGGCGTGCTGAGCCTGCTCCTGCCGCTGGTGAACGCCGATTCCGAAGGGCTGGGCGGGGATTGGTGGCTCTTCTTGGTCTCGGTGGTCCTGCTGGCGACCTTCGTCTGGTGGGAGCTCCATACCGTGAGCCGGGGCAAGCAGCCGTTGCTGGATCCGCGGCTCGTCCGCACCGCAGGTTATGCCGCGGGTTCGGGGATCGGATTCGTCTACTTCATCGGGTTCACCGGCATCTGGCTCGTGCTCGCGTTGTACTTCCAGGACGGGCTGCACTATTCGCCCCTGCGCTCGGGACTGGCTGTCACTCCGTTCGCGCTGGGGGTCGCGATCTCCGCGGCGATTGCCGGTCGGCTAGTGGCGCGACTGGGGCGCACGCTGACCGTGGTCGGGTTGATCACGATGGCGGCGGGGTTGGTCACCACCGCGCTGTTGCTGCGGTTCATCGGTGGCGACACCGCGGTGCTGGCAACCGCGGGGCCGCTGCTGATTGCCGGACTCGGCGGGGGCATGGTCACCTCGCCCAACCTGACGCTCACGCTGGAGAACGTGCCCGTCCGGATGGCCGGAGCCGCCGGTGGGGCGTTGCAGACCGCTCAACGGATCGGCGGGGCGATCGGCAGCGCAGTACTGGCCACGATCTTCTACAACCTGCTGATGAGGTCCGGCGGCAACTACCAGACCAGCGTGTCCGACACGCTGCTGTGCGCCTCCGCGCTGATGGTGGTGGCTCTGGTCATCGCCACGACAGACCTCCTGCGCCACCCCGGCCGCAGGATCGAAGCCAAGCCCTAGTGCTCCTCGAGGTAGGCGAGGACGGCCAGGACGCGGCGGTGGTCGTCGTCGGCCTCCGGCAGATCGAGCTTGGTGAGGATGCTGCGGACGTGCTTCTCGACAGTGCCCTCGGTGACCCAGAGCCGGCGGGCGACGCCCGCGTTGGAGCGTCCCTCGGCCATCTGGGCGAGGACCTCCCGCTCGCGCTCGGTCAGTACGGCGAGGGGATCGTGGCGGCGGCGGGCTCCCAGGAGCTCCTGGACCAGCGCGGGATCGATCACGGTGCCGCCCTTGGCGATCCGGTCCAGCGTGTCGAGGAACTCCTCCACGTTGGTGACGCGGCTCTTGAGTAGGTAGCCGATCCGGCTGCCGCCGGCCATCAGCTGCATCGCGTGCTCGACCTCGACATGGGCCGACAGCACCAGAATGGCGGTGTCGGGCCACTGCTTGCGGATCTCGGCGGCCGTCTCCAGGCCCTCGGTCGTGTGGTTCGGAGGCATCCGAATGTCGACGATGACCAGGTCGGGGAGCTGATCCCGGACGAGCGCGAGCATTTCGGTGCCGTTTCCCGCCTGGCCGACGATCTCGATGTCCGAGCGCTCCAGCAGGCTCGCGAGTCCTTCTCGGAGCAGGACGTCGTCGTCGGCGATGGCCACCCGCATTCGGCTCATCGGTATCCCTTCGGCAGTCGCTGGGGTCGGGGCGCGACCTTCGTCGAGTATGGCAGTACGCCGTTCGGTCACGACTGCGGTCCGGTGATGATGCGGCCCCCGGCCGGTGAGGCCTTGGGTTCCGTCAGGCCGCCGTAGTGCGCTGCGCCGATCCCGACAACGGTGATGAGACAGACGGTAGCGGCAAACGCGGTCAGCCAGGCCCAGGTCCGCACTCGTGGCCTGCGGCGCGTCGTGGATCCGGCGCTGACAGGCCTCGCGGCCGACTTCCGCAGGTAGCTCGCGGCCACCGTCACTATGAAGGGCAGCGTGAAGACGAGGATGAAGAAGTCCGCGACGTTGTACGCGCGGTGACCGATGTGGATGAAGTCGACCGCTCCGCGGACGCTGCCCGGTGCCGTCAGGTAGTGCATCCCGAGCCGGTCGAACAGGTTGCTGATCCAGCCGCCGACCAGGAGAGCGCCGGTGATCAGGACCGGGGTCGGCCGCCGGCAGCGCAGCAGCCCGACGACGACGAGGCTCAGCACCCCGAAGTCCAGCAGGTCGAGGAGCGCGCCCGTGGTCGGTCCGGCGTACCAGCCGCTGACCGTTTCGCCGGTCAGGGGATTGCCGCCGTAGTTGATGAAGGGATCGGACGCGTGCCGCCAGGCCCACCACTTCACTGCCTGGTCGATGACGATGACCGTCGCCAGGAGAACCAGTACCAGCGATCGGCGTCCGCTGAGGAGCTTCGGTCTCGCACGGACCAGAACTTCGGGGGCGGGCGCGGTGTACAGGTTCATCGTCGTCTCCTTGGTGGGGGCGGCTTCTTCGCGTCTCGGTGCTCTCCTTCGACGATCCCGGCCCGGAGGGCGGGCGTCATCGCGGCCACCGCCCGCAGGCAATCCCGGCGGGCTGGGGCTCGGGCTACCGGCTAGCCGCCATGTCTGCCGCCTGCCGGAACGGGGGATTCCTGCTGGCCGGTAGTGGAGTCGGCCGCTGACAGCAAGGACCCCGGCACGCTCCGGAGTGAGTGTGGAGACATGGATTACAAGCAACTCGCAGAACGGAGCTGAGCGATGGCAGTCATCACGCCGCCTCAGGAGGCAACGGAAGTTCGGCCGGCAGATCGTCGGAACGGACTTCCCGCACGGAAGTACAGCGTCGAGCTGATCGGCGCGTTCTTTCTCATCTTCACCGTCGGAACGGCCGTGTTCAGTGGCAGCACTCTTGCGCCGCTGGCCATCGGTACGGCCCTGATGGTGATGATCTATGCCGGTGGACACATCTCCGGCGGTCACTTCAACCCGGCTGTCACGATGGCCGCGCTGGTCCGTGGCCGGATCGGCGTCGTCGACGCCTTCGGGTACTGGCTCGCGCAGTTCGTCGGAGGTGTGCTCGCGGCCCTGGTCGTCCGCGGGATCGACACCCGGCCGGCCGGACTGACGGCCCTGCACCTGTCGGGTCACAGGCTGGTCGACGCGATCGTCGCGGAACTGGTGTTCACCATCGCGCTGGCCTGGGTGATGCTCAACTCCGCCACCAGCAAGGACAACCGGAACAACTCGTTCTACGGCCTGGCGATCGGTTTCACCGTGATGGCGGGCGCCATCGCCGTGGGTGGGATCTCCGGTGGGGTGTTCAACCCGGCTGTCGCCATCGGCGGCGCCGTGATGGGCATGTTCGCCTGGTCCACCTTCTGGATCTACCTGGTCGTCGAGCTCGTCGCCGGCGCCCTGGCCGGCATCGCCTTCCTGGCGATCAACAACAGCGACAAATGACTAACGGATCCCATCCATCCCTAGCCTGGAGGCACAACCCATGAGCGACACCCACCCTCATCCGACGACGACCGACGCAGGTATTCCGGTCGAGAGCGACCGTGTCTCGCTCACCGTCGGCCCGCAGGGACCGGTCCTGCTACGGGACCACTACCTGATCGAGCAGATGGCGCAGTTCAACCGCGAGCGGGTGCCCGAGCGGCAGCCGCACGCCAAGGGCGGCGGCGCCTTCGGGCGGTTCGAGGTCACGCACGACGTCAGCGAGTACACGAAGGCCGCGGTGTTCCAGCCGGGCACCAGGACCGACACGCTGGCCCGCTTCTCCACGGTGGCCGGCGAGCGCGGCACACCCGACACCTGGCGGGACCCGCGTGGCTTCGCGCTGAAGTTCTACACGACCGAGGGCAACTACGACATGGTCGGCAACGACACGCCGATCTTCTTCATCAAGGACCCGCTGAAGTTCCAGCACTTCATCCGGTCCCAGAAGCGTCGCGCCGACACCAACCTGCGCGACAACGACATGCAGTGGGACTTCTGGACCCTGACGCCGGAGTCGGCGCACATGGTCACCTGGCTGATGGGTGACCGCGGGATCCCGCGCACGTGGCGGCACATGGACGGCTTCACCAGCCACACCTACATGTGGGTCAACGCTGCTGGTGAGCGGTTCTACGTGAAGTACCACTTCAAGACCGACCAGGGCATCGAGTTCTTCACCCAGGCCGAGGCCGACGCGATGGCCGGTAAGGACCCGGACTTCCACACCCGCGACCTGTACGACGCGATCAAGCGCGGTGACAACCCGAGCTGGTCCCTCAAGGTGCAGATCATGCCGTACGCCGAGGCCGAGTCCTACCGGTTCAACCCGTTCGACATGACCAAGGTGTGGCCGCACGCCGACTACCCCTTGATCGACGTCGGCAAGCTGACGCTGGACCGCAACCCGACCGACTACCACAGCGAGATCGAGCAGGCGGCGTTCGAGCCCAGCAACATGGTGCCGGGCATCGGTCCGAGCCCTGACAAGATGCTGCAGGGCCGGATGTTCTCCTACCCGGACGCCCACCGCGCCCGGATCGGTACGAACTACAACCAGCTGCCGGTGAACGCGCCGCTGTCGCCCGTCCACAGCTACAGCAAGGACGGCAATATGCGATTCATCAAGGCGTCCGACCCTGTGTACGCGCCCAACACCAAGGGTGGCCCGCAGGCACCGGAGACCTACGGCGAGGCAGCCGGCTGGTACAGCGAGGGCGAGATGGTTCGCTCCGGGTACGCGGAGCACGCCGAGGACAGCGACTGGGGTCAGGCCGGCACGTTGGTCCGGGAGGTTCTCGACGACGCGGCCCGTCAGCGGCTCGTCGGCAACATCGCGGGTCACCTGCTGAACGGGGTGTCCGAGCCCGTGCTGGAGCGTGCGTTCGACTACTGGCACAACGTCGACCAGGACCTTGGCAACAAGGTCGAGAAGGCCGTCCGCGAAGGCCAGCAGGCCTGAGCTGACGGATGAGTATCCGGACCGGCCGCTGACTCCTCAGGAGGAGTCAGCGGCCGGTCGCAGGTCTTTCGCTCAGTGGGTGGGGTGTTCCGCCCGCCAGTTCTTGATCATCTGGTTCATGTCTTCGTGGATGAAGGCGAAGAAGTCGGCGGCTTCCAGCAGGCGCCGGCCCGCGGGGGAGTCGTGGCCGAAGAGGTCGGCGCCGGAGCGGCTGGTGGACTCCCACTCGCCGAGCGCGTTGTTGCGGCGCTCGAGGATCGCGGCGAAGACGTCGTCGCGGATCCGGTAGTGATCCTTGCGGGAACCCGGTAAGCGCTCTCGCGAGATGAACGAGACCTGCAGGAGTTGCCGGACCGCCCCGGACACAGCCGGCTGGCTGATCTTCAGCGCCTCGGCCAGCTCCGACGCGGTCATCGTGCCGGTCGGGCTGACCAGCATCCGGCCCATCACCCGGGCGGACATCGACGGCACGCCGCTGTTGGCCAGCACACCGGCGAACCGCTCGACGAACTGGCTGACCTGTTCGGGGGAGGGCTCCTGTGCCATGTCAGAACACTACAGGAATCGGATCTATCGCAATTATCACAAAGTTCTGATAATTTGCGCTGCATGACCACACCTACCGTGCCCGAAGGGACGACGCTGACAGGCGCTCGGCGCTTCGGCGTCCTGTCCGCCCTCTGTCTGGCCGTGCTCGTGCTCGGCCTGGACACCACCGTGCTGAACGTCGCGTTGCCGACTCTCGCCGCTGACCTCGATGCCTCGACCAGCCAACTGCAGTGGATGGCGAACTCGTACAACCTCGTCCTGGCGGCTCTACTGCTGCCGGCCGGCATGCTCGGCGACCGGTACGGGCGGCGCAAGATCATTGTGATCGCGCTCTCTCTGTTCGGAGCGGCGTCTCTCGCGTGTGCCCTGTCCAACTCGGCCGGCACCCTGATCGCCTCCCGCGCCGCGCTCGGCATCGGTGCCGCGATGATCGTCCCCGTTGCACTCTCCCTGATCACCGTGCTGTTCCGGACGCCGGCTGAGCGGAAGAAGGCGATCGGGTTCTTCGTCGTTGCCAACAGCATCGGTATGCCGCTCGGCCCGATCGTCGGCGGTCTGCTGCTGGACCACGCCGGCTGGCAATCGATCTTCTACCTCAACGTGCCGATCGCGGTGATGGCCGCGATCGCGGTCAGTCTGCTGGTGCCGGAGTCGCGGAGTACGCGGCGGCCGAGCATCGACTGGCCCGGGATCGCGCTCTCCAGCGCCGGTCTGGCGGCACTCGTGTACGGCGTGACGAAGGCCGGCGAGCACTCCTGGACAGACGGCACGACCATCTTCTTCCTGGCGCTCGCGGTCGTCCTGCTGGCCGGATTCCTCGGCTGGCAACGGCTGGTGACCCGGCGACCTGACGGTGAGCCGCTCATCGAACTGCGGCTGTTCAGCGAGAAGACCTTCACGGGGAGCGCTCTCCTGCTCACCGTCGCGGTGTTCGCGATCTTCGGCCTGCTCTTCACGATGCCGCAGTACTTCCAGGGCATCGGTGGCTCCGACGCGCTGCACACCGGGTTGAAGTTGCTGCCGTTCATCGGCGGGATGACGATCGGCGCGAAGTTTGCCGAACCCGTCGAAGCCCGGGTGGGGACCCGGCTCGTCGTGCTGGTCGGCTTCCTCGTGATGGCGGTCGGGTTCGCGCTGGGCGCCTTTACCGATCTGGACACCGGGTACGGCTACACGGCGATCTGGTTCGTCGTGGTCGGATTCGGACTCGGGTGTTCGATGCCGTCGGCGATGAACGCCGGCCTCGGCGTACTGGACCCGGATCGCGCCGGCACCGGATCCGCTCTGTTGCAGACCTTCCGTCAGGTCGGCGGAACGGTAGGGGTCGCAGTACTGGGGACTGTGCTGAACTCGGTCTACCGCGGCAGCGTCGATGCCGCCGGACTTCCCGCGGAGGCGGCGGACGCGGTTGAGAAGGGCGTTGCCGGCGGGATTGCCGTCGCGACGGAGACAGGGTCGGCCGGACTCCTGAACGACGTGCGCGATGCGTTCATGACGAGCCTGAACACCACCCTGTGGGTATCAGCCGGCATCGCGGTCGCAGGCGCAGTACTGGCGGCCGTGCTGCTGCCCGCCCGCGCTGCGAAGCCTTCCCAGGAAGCATTGATGGGCATCCCGCAGGACAAGTGACAGCAAACCGCGCCCGACTCCGTCAGCAGGAGTCGGGCGCGGTTGCGTGGCTGTCAGTTGAGGTCGAGGCCTGGGTAGAGCGGGTACTTGTCGAGCATTTCGGCGGAGGCCGCGTGGACCTGGTCCGCGACCCCGTCGGCGAGCACGTACTTCGCCTTCGACGGCGCTCCGGCCGAGGTGGTCGTCGGTGTGACGCTGGACAGTACGTCGACCATCAGTTCGGCGACCCGGTCGAACTCGTCGAGGCCGAACCCGCGGGTGGTCAGCGCCGGCGTGCCGATCCGGACCCCCGAGGTGTACCAGGCGCCGTTCGGGTCGCGGGGGATCGCGTTGCGGTTGGTGACGATGCCCGCGTCGAGCAGCGCCGACTCGGCCTGCCGGCCGGTGATCCCGTACGCCGAGACGTCCAGCAGCACCAGGTGGTTCTCCGTGCCATCGGTGACGAGCTTGACCCCGCGCTTCATCAGGCCCTCGGCGAGGCCGACCGCGTTGTCCGCGACGGCCTGCGCATAAGTCTGGAAGGAGGGCTGGCGCGCCTCCGCCAGGGCGACCGCCTTCGCCGCCATCACCTGGCCGAGCGGGCCGCCGAGCACCATCGGGCAACCACGGTCGACCGCGTCGGCGTACTCGGGCTGGCACAGGACCATGCCGCCGCGGGGGCCGCGCAGCGACTTGTGCGTGGTGGTCGTGGTGACGTGGGCGTGCGGGACCGGGTCGAAGTCGCCGGTGAAGACCTTGCCGGCCACGAGTCCGGCGAAGTGCGCCATGTCGACCATCAGGGTGGCGCCGACCTCGTCCGCGATCTCGCGCATCTTGGCGAAGTCCACCTTGCGCGGGTAGGCGGAGTAGCCGGCGATCAGGATCAGCGGCTTGAACTCACGAGCCTGCTCGGCCACCTTGTCGTAGTCGAGCAGCCCGGTCTCCGGGTCGGTGCCGTAGGAGTTCTGGTGGAACATCTTGCCGGAGATGTTCGGCCGGAAACCGTGCGTCAGGTGGCCGCCCGCGTCCAGCGACATACCGAGCATCTTCTGGTCGCCGAGGGCCTTGCGGAGCTTGGTCCAGTCCTCGTCGGTCAGGTCGTTGACGTGCTTCGCGCCGGCCTCGGCCAGTGCCGGGGACTCGATCCGGTGGGCCAGGATCGCCCAGAACGCGACCAGGTTGGCGTCGATGCCGGAGTGCGGCTGGACGTAGGCGTGCGGAGCGTCGAAGAGCGCTCTCGCGTGATCCGCCGCGGCCTGCTCGACGGTGTCGACGTTCTGGCAGCCCGCGTAGAAGCGGTGCCCGACGGTGCCCTCGGCGTACTTGTCCGACAGCCAGTTGCCCATCGTCAGCAGGGTCGCCGGGGAGGCGTAGTTCTCGCTCGCGATCAGCTTCAGCGAGGACCGCTGGTCGGCGAGTTCGGCCCTGATCGCGCCGGCGATGGTGGGTTCCACCGCGCCGATCACCTCGAGCGCGTTGCGGTAAGCGGCCGACGCGGCGGCGGCGTCGAAGGGTTGAGTCATCATCGTCTCCTGAGGTCGCACAGTCTCCTGTGACAGTCGCGGCACCCAGGCGCACGGTGCCGACGTCTTTTCGCTCCCCGGTGGTTCTCCACCTCACGCGCCAGTCGCGACGCGGTAACCCTAGCGTGTGCCCGGCCCGCCGTTGCCCCTTGCGTCCGAAGAACTGGCGGGACGTGTCACCACTTTCGGACGTAAGGATTCGGCATGATCCTCGTGAGGAACCCGGGCGTTCATGTCCGGGACGAATCGCTTCTCTGAACTGTCGGAGGGTCTCATTACGATCCTTGGTGTGAAGATCGTGGTGCAGGTGAAGCTGATCCCGGATGCCGTGCAGGCGGCGGCGATCGGCTCGACTCTGCGGGCGGTCAACGAGTCGGCGAACTGGGTGGCGAAGGTGGCGTTCGACCGGGGTGTGAACCGTGAGTACGAGCTACGCAAGCACACCTACGCCGAACTGAAGGACTGCGGTCTTGGAGCCCAGACCGCCCAGCACACGATCAAGAAAGTGTGTGATGCCTACCGCAGTCTGCGGGCGAACCTCCGGGCCGGGAATCTCGGCAAGCCCGGATCGAGGCGCCGGGTCAGGGCACAGGGCAAGCCGATCGCCTTTCGTCCTGGGGCGGCACAGCCGTTCGACGACCGGTGCCCGTCCTGGCAGTACGACGCCCAGACCGTCAGCATCTGGACAACCGGTGGTCGGTTGAAGGGTGTGCGGTTCGCCTGCTCTGCCGGTGCCCTCAAGATGCTCCGCGACTGCCGTCGGGGTGAGTCCGATCTGATCGAGCGCGATGGCGTGTTCTACCTGGTCGCGGTATGCGAGATCCCCGAAACCCCGCTAAACGAGCATCCTGCTGGGTGGCTCGGCGTGGACCTGGGCGTCGTCAACATTGCCACCACATCGACCGGCTACCGGGCCGCCGGTCGCGGCCTGAACGGGCACCGCAAGCGGCAGTTGGAACTGCGCCGCAAGCTCCAGGCCAAAGGCACTCAGTCCGCGAAACGACGTCTCAAGCGGCGGCGCCACAAGGAACGGCGGCACGCCGCGAACATCAATCACATCATCTCGAAGAGGATCGTGACCGAGGCTGAACGCACCTCGTCCGGGATCGCCTTGGAAGACCTGGGCGGGATTCGGCAGAGGGTACGGCTCCGCAAGCCCCAACGGGTCGCGCTCCACTCCTGGGCTTTCCACCAGCTCGGGACCTTCCTCGAGTACAAGGCACGCCGGGCCGGCGTCCCGCTGGTCTATGTCGATCCGGCCTACACCAGCCAGATCTGTGCGGACTGCGGCCACCTCGACAGGTTGAACCGGGTCGACCAGGCAACATTCATCTGCCGTGCCTGCGGGGTCGTTGCCCACGCGGACGGGAACGCGTCCCGCAACATCGCCGCCCGCGGCGAGGCTGTCTGGACAGCGGGGCGTGAGTCACGCGTCCCAGCCGCCACCTAGGCGGTTCGGACGGAGGAGTCCCACCACAGCCAGTGGTGCCCTACCTCCAAACCCGGCCCTTCAGGACCGGTTAAGTTGACAGGATGCGGTCGACGATTGGGGTGAAGGGCGTGCGGCGGGGGAGGGTGCCGAAGACGCCCGCCCAGTCGCCGGCCAGGCGGGAGGCGACGAACGCGTCGGCGACCTCGGGAGTGGAGTAGCGGACGAGCAGCGAGGCCTGCAGGCAGACCGCCATCCGCGCGGCCAGCCGCCGAGCGCCCGCTTCCGCGTTCTCCAGGTCCGACAGTGTTTCCAGTACGTCCGTGACCGCCGCGTCCAACCGATGATCCGCGCCCCGCGCTGCGCCGACTTCGGTCAGCCAGGCCTCAAGGGATTCCGGTCGCCGGAGCGCGCGCAGTACGTCGAGCGCGTTGACTGTGCCGGAGCCTTCCCAGATCGAGTTCAGCGGTGATTCGCGGAACAGCAGAGGCAGCCCGGACTCCTCGACGTACCCGTTGCCACCGAGGCATTCGAGCGCCTCGGCCACCGTCGCGGAGGTGCGCTTGCAGACCCAGAACTTGGCCAGCGGCAGCGCGATCCGGCGGAAGGCCGCGGCTTGCTCGTCGCCAGCCAGCGAGGCGTCCACGGCGGCGGCGAGACGCATCGAGAGAGCGGTTGCTGCCTCGCTCTCAAGGGCCAGATCGGCAAGCACGTTCTGCATCGCCGGCTTGTCCCGCAGTACTCCGCCGAACGCACTCCGGTACGACGTGTGCCAGGTCGCCTCGACCAGGGCCCGGCGCATCAGCGCGGCGGAGCCGAGCACGCAGTCGAGCCGGGTGGCCGCGACCATCTCGATGATCGTCCGGATCCCGGCGCCCTCGTCGCCGAGGCGGTAGCCGATGGTGCCGTGGAACTCGACCTCGCTGGACGCGTTCGACCGGTTGCCGAGCTTGTCCTTCAACCGTTGCAGGGCAAACGCATTCCGGTTGCCGTCAGCAAGAACCCGGGGGACCGCGAAACAGCTCAGTCCCTCCGGCGCCTGTGCGAGGACCAGGAACACGTCCACCTGCGGTGCGGAGCAGAACCACTTGTGCCCGTTCAGCAGATACTCGTCGTCGGAGCCTGACGGAGTGGCCGTGGTCAGGTTGGCCCGGACGTCCGAACCACCTTGTTTCTCGGTCATCCCCATGCCCGCGAGGCTGCCGAGCTTGTCCGCCGGGTTCAGCCGGCGGGCGTCGTACTGCGTGGCGGCGAGGCGGGGGATCCACTCGGAGGCGAGCTTGTCCGAGGTCCGGAGCGCCGGGACCGCGGCGTACGTCATGGAGATCGGGCAACCGTGGCCGGGCTCGACCTGGGACCAGACGTAGAAGCCGGCCGCGCGGGTGAGGTGTGGTGATGGGCGATCGCTGATCCACGGTGCCGCCTGGAGTCCGAAGCCGACGGCCTTGTCCATCAGCCAGTGCCACGACGGGTGGAAGTCCACTTCGTCGATCCGGTGGCCGTAGCGGTCGTGGGTTCGCAGTACGGGCGGGTTCTGGTTCGCCGGGAGAGCCTGAGAGAGCGCTTCCTGCGTTCCCGCGAGTTCCCCGATCTCCGTCAGTCCGGATTCGGCCGGCAGGTCGGCCTGCGAGCGCAGAGCGTCACCGAGAGCCGCGTCCTGGGTGAAGAAGTTCACCCCCTGGAGTGGGGGAGCCTGATTCGTTACCGCAAAAGGGTCCGCCATGTCAGTACGGTAAGCCGTATGGCACGCTCTGGGTCCGAGACCCCTGTCTCGTTTGCGGCGTCCGGCGAGGGTTAACGCACACGCTCAGCCGCTGACCGCGCCCGTCCCTTCCAGCAGCGCGCTGTACGCGGCCTCCGCGGCGCGTCCTGAGGAGACGTCCGACGGGGTGTGCGCGAGGAAGGAGTCCGTCGACCCGCTGTGCACGATCCGGCCCTGGCTCAGGACGGTGACGTGATCGGCCTCCTCGGCGAGGTCGGCGACGTCGTGGGTGGACAGCAGCACCCGCACGTCGCCGGTCACTTCCGCCAGCAGGTCGCGGAAGATCCGGCGCTGCCGCGGGTCCATGCCGGCGGTCGGCTCGTCGAGCAGCAGGACGCGCGCGTCGTGGACCAGCGCGGCGGCCACACCGACCCGGCGCAGCTGCCCGCCGGACAGCTCGCTCGTCCTCGTCCCGGCCCGGGCGGTGAGCTCGACCCGGGCGAGGGCCCGCTCGGCGCGGTCCCACGCGTCGCGCCGGTTCATACCCTTGAGCCAGCCGACGTAGGCGACGTAGTCGCGCGCGGTCAGCCCGGTCATCGGGACGACGGTCTGCGGCATCCAGGCAACCGCCCGCCGGTAGCCGCCGGTCCCGGCGGGCAGCCCGTCCAGGTCGACCGTGCCGCGGCGCGGCCGGGTGACCGAGGCGGCCAGCCGGAGCAGGGTGGACTTCCCCGCGCCGTTGGGCCCGAGCAGCACGGTGAGCCCGTCGGGCAGCTCATAGTCGAAGTCGCGCAGGACCGGCGGCCGCCAGGGCCGGTAGGTGTAGGTGCAGTTGTTCAGACGCAGTGTCATCTGGCTTCCGCCGTTCGGGGGTTCGGTGGGGTGAGCAGCAGGGCGGCGAGCCCGGCGGCGAGCATGAGGGCGGCGCCTAGCGCGGCGTGCGGGGCGCTGGTCGGCTCGGGCAGGACGGTCCACGGGTAGGGGTCGTTGCCGGCCCGGAAGCCGACGAACATCACGGCCAGCAGCCAGCCCACCGGCGCCATGATCGCGGTCTGGCCGGCGACCGCCCGCACGGCGAGCATCAGGCCGGTCAGAAAGGCGGTGTTGCGGGCCACCGCCCCCGCCCCGGTCAGGCCGATCGAGCCGATGAGCGCGCCGACGGCCAGGGCGAGGGCCGCGCAGGCGGCCACGGTGGCGACGGCCAGCGCGGCGTCCAGGGACCGCACCGGCCGGATGCCGGTCGCCTCCTGCGCGGCGAGCCGCGACTCCAGACACAGCATCAGTGCTGACGGCACCGGCACGGGCACGAACATCAGCAGCGCTACTTGCTGGGTGCCGGTGAACGCGGATGGCAGCGCCGCAGTGCCGTTCTGCACCACCACTAGGAGCACGGTGAACAGCAGCAGCGCGGCGGGGAGCACGGCGTGCGCGCGGCGGGCCCGCACCCACCACCTCATCGAACGGTGCCACAGGCGTCGGCCAGGTTCCGGTGGAACCACGCGGCCTGACGGTCCTTCGGCTGTTCAAGGACCTCCGCGACCTCGGTCTCGACCTGGGCCTGCCCCTCGAAGGGGTAGGGCTCGGCCTTGACGGCGCGGCGGTAGCGCTCGCCTTCGCCGACGACGGTGGCGGTCCAGAGGTTGAGCGCGCGGGCGGTGGCGAGGTCGACGCGGTCGCAGTCGTAGCGGACGACCGAGCCGACGAGCAGGTACCGCAGGGTGCCGGCGTCGTGGCCGCGGGTCAGACTCGCGTGCCAGATTTCCCCGGTGGAGTGCTCGATGTAGCGGCCCTCGTTGAGGCTGTCGGTGACCAACTCGGGGTGCTCGTCGACGCCTGCGGCACGCAGGTCGGCGAGGACGGCCAGGACGTCCTCGCGGACCGCCGGCAACTCGTCGTCCACGACGCTCGGCACACACACCTTCGGGCCGGTTCCAGCGCAGGTCATGGGGGCGCGGCCGGTGGCCAGCGGCGGGTTGTGGCCCCAGTCGCGGACCATCAGGTAACCGCCGAGAGTGCCGGAGAGCGCGACGGCGGCAGCGGTGACGACGACGGCCACGCGCAGTGCGAGGGCGCGGACGGGCAGCCAGAGCAGAGCCACGCCGACCGCGATCGCCGCGGTGAACAGCACGTGCGGGACCAGCCCGCGGAACGTGAACTCCTCGCCGAACATCAGCCGTTCGGCGGGCTGACCGGAGATGTGCCGCAGCCAGAACGGGGTGGTGGCGCGGGAGAACGCGACCAGCGCCCACACCCCGGCGGCGAGCAGCGGCGCGACGACGATCCGGGGCAGCCGCAGCCCGACGCTGAACCCAAGGGCGGCCTGCGCGCAGCACACCGCCATGCCGACCGGCAGCGGGGCCAGGCTCGCAAGGGTGGGCCAGACGCCCGCGGCGGCCAGCGAGGTGGCCACCGGAAGGATCATCATCAGCCAGGCCAGTCCGACCACGGGAGCCAGCGCGTGCGCCGCGACCCGGTAGCGGGACCGCGCCGGGGCGAGGGCCCACACTCCCTCGCGGCGCAGCCGACCGCTCTCCCAGGCGGCGAGGGCGGAGGCGACCGCGTACGCGAAGGGGTAGGTGAAGGCGAGGGGGTAGGAGGTGAGGGTGGGGGCGTAGCCGTGGTTGCCGCTCGGCGGCATGCCGGGGCCGAGGTAGTAGTAGTAGAGCGGCAGGCCGAGGGCGAGCGGCGCCGCCCACAACGCGCTGCTCGCGCGGAGCCGGGAGGTGGTTCTCATGGGTGCGGGTTCTCCGGGTGCGGCTCGGCGCGTCAGTCGGCGAGGGTGGTGTCCACGGTGACGCTGCTCACGTCGACATTGAACAGGGTCCCGTCCGAGATGCCGTCGATCGACTTGACCTCGAAGTAGTAGGCCCCGGGCGGCAGCCCGGACTCGGTGCCCGTGCTGGTGCCGCCGTCGAAGCACTTGGTGAACGTCTTCTCGCCATAGCCGTTGTCGGGCCAGTTGTTGATGTCCTGGTAGATCTGGATCCCGACGCTGTTGTCGAGCCGCGAATTGTTGCAGCCCTTGAAGTTGACCTCGGTGTACGACTCGTCGGCCCAGCGGCGCGACTCGAAGCCGATGGTGGCGTCGGTCATGTAGCTGCTCCAGTTGGCCCAGGCGGACGGCGCGAGCAGAACCGGCAGCGCCGCGGCGCCGGCGACAACGGCCGCGATTTTACGTTTACCGCGAAGCAATGCCATAGCAATTCTCCTAGGCGTCAGGAATTCTTTGATGTTCCCGGAAGAGCTTGCGCGCCTTTCCCTCGGTTCGCCCAGTCTTGCCCAGCTATCACCTAGATCTTGCTCAGTTATTCGCCGCGAGCTGTTGCAGCCGTTGAAGTTGACCTCGAAGCCCCGATGTCGGTGTCGGTGGATCTAGGTGATACGTGAGCAAGATCTAGGTGATAAATGAGCAAGACTGGGCGAACCGAGGGAAAGGGCGCAAGATCCTTCGGGAAACAATGATCCAGCCCGACAGAAAGGCGTTAGAGTTATGCCATTGATTCGCGGTAAGAAACGCAAAATCGCGGCCGTTGTCGCCGGCGCCGCGGCGCTGCCGGTTCTGTTCGCGCCGTCCGCCTGGGCCAACTGGAGCAGCTACATCTACGGTGCCACCATCGGCTTCGAGTCGCGCCGCTGGGCCGACGAGTCGTACACCGAGGTCAACTTCAAGGGCTGCAAGTCGGAAGTGAACCTGGCCGTCGGCATCGAGATCTACCAGGACATCAACAACTGGCCCGACGACGGCTACGGCGAGAAGCAGTTCACCAACTGCTTCATAGGAAAGACGAGCACCGGCACCGAGTCCGGGCTGCCGTCGGGGGCGTACTACTTCGAGATCAAGTCGATCGACGGGTCCTATCAGCCGTCCGCGAACTGGGTGACCGCAACCTCCGTCTCGGTCGACACCACCCTCGCCGACTGATTCGGCACGCTCCCTGCCCCGTTCCCGCCCACGAAAGGAGAGCACTTTCATGCCGTCCCCTATCAGGCTCCGCCGCGCGGCCACCGTCGCGGTCGCCGCCACCGCCCTTCCGTTCTTCTTCGCCCAGTCGGCGCTCGCTAACTGGAGCAGCCACATCACCGGCGCCGACGTCGGCTTCGAGTCGCGCCGCTGGGCCGAGGAGTCGTACACCGAGGTCAACTTCAAGGGCTGCAACAACAGCCGCCAGGACATCAGCGTCGGGATCGAGATCTACGAGGACATCAACAACTGGCCGGACGACGGCTACGGCGAGAAGACCTTCACCGCCTGCTTCAACGGCGGCACCAGTAAGGGCACCGAGTCCGGGCTGCCGGCCGGCTCGTACTATTTCCAGATCGAGGCGCACGACGGCATCCACTACACGAACCTGTACACGGTCAACGTGAGCAGCGTCTCCGTGGACACCACCCTCGCCGACTGACGGCACCTCCAGACGCAAGGCCGAGCCGCCGGACCACCCACCGCACGGGACGGTCCGACGGCTCGTCCCGCGTTGTCAGCCGGGAGGTCGCCCTGCGAGCGCAGAGCGTCACCGAGAGCCGCGTCCTGGGTGAAGAAGTTCACCCCCTGGAGTGGGGGAGCCTGATTCGTTACCGCAAAAGGGTCCGCCATGTCAGTACGGTAAGCGGTATGGCACGCTCTGGGTCCGAGACCCCTGTCTCGTTTGCATGGGCCCGACGCATTCCGGCGACGACCTGGAAGCTGATCACCCAGACCGTCGGCGTCTGCCTGCGCTACCGGGTCACCGGCCTGGCCGCCGAGGCGGCGTTCTTCGCCATCCTGTCGCTGCCGCCGCTGATCTTCGGGCTGGCCGGCAGTATCGGCTTCATCGCCGACCAGTTCTTCGAGGTCGAGACGATCACCGACATCAAGTTGCAGATCATCGACCTGGCGGGCCGGGCGCTGACGGCAGATTCGGTCAAGGGCGTGATCGTGCCGACGCTGAACACGGTGCTCGGCAGCGGCGGACGACCGGACGTGATCTCGGTCGGTTTCCTGCTCGCCCTGTGGTCCGGGAGTCGCGCGCTCAACGTCTTCGTCGACACCATCACGATCATGTACGGGATGGGCGGCAAGCGCGGCATCGTCCGGACCCGGGCGCTGTCCTTCAGCCTGTACTGCGCGGCGCTGGTCGTCGGCGTGATCGTGCTGCCGCTGGTGCTGGCCGGCCCGGATGTAGTCAACGATCTGCTGCCGCAGCGAGTCGACTTCCTGGGCCAGCTCTACTGGCCGGTCGTCACGATCCTGTCGGCGGGCTTCCTGAACACCCTTTACCACCTGTCGGTCCCGGTCCGGACGCCGTGGGTCTCGGATCTGCCGGGGTCATTCCTGGCGTTGTCGATCTGGATCCTCGGCAGCTTCGTGCTGCGCTGGATCCTCCAGAGCACGGTCGGCGGTACGTCGATCTACGGGCCGTTGGCGGCGCCGATCGCCGTACTGATGTGGCTGTATATGACGGCGATCGCTGTGTTGATCGGGGCCGCGTTGAATGCCGTGGTCGATCGGCTGTGGCCGCACAAGGCTCGCAAGGACCATGAGGTCGAACCGGTGATGAAGGCCGAGTCGGAACCGCACCACGTGGAAGACGTGCCGGTTGCCCACGAGCGGCCCGAGGCGAAGATCGCGCGAGCGGTCGAGGCGCTTGGCGAGGACAGCGACAAGCGTGCAGAGAAGGCACCGGTGGAGGCGCCTTCCATTCCGGTGGCGGGGGACGGAAAACCAGAGGCGGACGGCGAGGTGCCGGCGGACGCCAAGGTGGAAGCGGACAGGAAGCAGGCGGTCGGGCGTCAGGGCGAGGGCGAGCGTCAGGCGGCGGCCGACGCGGAGCTGAAGGCCGAGGGGCGGTCCAAGGGTGACGCGGAGCTGAAGGCCGAGGGGCGGCCCAAGGGGGACGGGGAGCTGAAGGTGGAGGGGGCGGCTGGGGTTGGTGGGGAGCTGAAGGCGGGGCGGCGACGGGCGTCGGTGGGAAAACCCAGTGCACCGGTTGAACCTGACGAATAGGCTGATCACATCGCGACAGACCGTCATCCGGACGGCAGGACACAGAAGGGAGTTGACGACCAAATGAGCTTCGATCTGGCCCACCATCGGGCCGTTGTCTCCCGCTCCGTTCGTCCGCTGAGCTGATCTCGCGGACGGGCCTCTCGAAAGGTTCGCCGCACGATGTCAGCTGAACTTCTGGCCCTGGGTCTCGACGCCACTACCGCCGACTACCTCGCCACGCTTCCGGGCGCCGCCGAACTCGTACCGGGACGGGTCGCCCGAGTCGACAAAGGCTTGTCCACCATCCTCACCGAGGACGGCCCCGTCCGCGCCACCTGGTCCGGCGGCCTGCTCGCCGCGATCGCCGCCGACTCCCAGGCGACGCCGTGTACGGGCGACTGGGTCGCCCTGCGTCGCTGGCCCGACGACCGCGTCACCGTCGAATCCCTGGCTCCGCGCCGCAGCGCGATCGTCCGCGCCGAGGTCGGTGGTTCGTCCAGAGGCCAGGTTCTCGCGGCGAACGTCGACGTGGTCGCGATCGTCGTCGGCCTCGAACCCGAGCCGAACATCAGCCGGATCGAGAGATTCCTCGCGCTCGCCTGGGAAAGCGGCGCCCGCCCGGTCGTCGTACTGACCAAGGCTGATCTGGTCGTCGACGCCGACTCCATCGCGGAGGACGTGGCCACTGCGGCACCAGGTGCCGAGGTTCTGGTGTGCAGCGCCACGACGGGCGAGGGTCTGGATGCAGTGAGCGCTCTCTTGGACGAGAACGCGACGCTCGCGTTGCTGGGTGTCAGTGGCGCGGGCAAGTCGTCGCTGGTCAATGCTCTGGCTGGCGTGGAACTCCTCGACGTCCAGGCGATTCGCGAAGACGGCAAAGGCCGCCACACCTCCGTACGGCGTGAGCTGATCGTTCTGCCGCAGGGTGGTGTCGTGATCGACACCCCCGGACTCCGGGGCATCGGCCTGCAGGAATCCGGTGAAGGCCTGGCTGCCGCATTCCCGGACATCACCGCCCTGGTGGAGCGGTGCAAGTTCACGGATTGCGCGCACGCGACGGAGCCCGGCTGCGCAGTACAAGCTGCTCTCGAGGACGGCGCCCTGCCAGTACGTCGGTACGAGAGCTGGCAGAAACTTCAACGCGAAGCGGCGTTCATGGCCCGGCGTACCGACCTACGGCTTCAACGCGAAACCAAGAAACAATGGATCCGCCAAACCAAAGAACACCGCCGAGACAACAAACCCCGGCTCTAGACCCGGGGTGGAAGACTCGGGGGTATGGATCGAGCTGTGTTGGTGACTGGGGCATCGCGGGGGATCGGGGCGGCTACGGCGAAGGCGTTCGCCGCTGCCGGTGATCGGGTCGCGGTCCATTTCGGCGCATCTGAGGAAGCGGCAACGACCGTTCTGAAGGAGTTGCCGGGGGATGGCCACGTCCTGGCGCAGGCCGATCTCGCGGATCCGGCGGGGATCCAGGAGATGGTCGATGGAGCCGCGTCGGCGCTCGGCGGCATCGACGTACTGGTGAACAACGCCGGCGTGTACGAACCACATCCGATCCGGCGCACGTCGTACGAGGATTGGCAGCGGGCGTGGTCCGGCACTCTTGCTGTGAACCTGGTCGGTGCGGCGAACGTCACCTGGTGCGCGGTGCGGCACATGGGTCGTGGTGGGCGGATCGTCAACGTCTCCTCGCGCGGAGCGTTCCGCGGAGAACCGAACCAGCCGGCGTACGGCGCGAGCAAGGCGGCGCTGGTCTCGTTCGGGCAGTCGTTGGCCCGGGCACTCGGTCCGGATGGGATCGCGGTCACCACGATCGCGCCTGGCTGGACGACGACCGACATGGCGGCGGACGCGTTGTCCGGCGACGGGTATGACCGCCGTCGGCTGGAGAGCCCGTTAGAACGAGTCGCGTCGCCCGATGAGGTGGCGGCCGCGATCCTCTATCTGGCGTCTCCCGAGGCCGAGTTCGCGACCGGGACCGTGCTCGACTTCAACGGTGGGTCTCACTTGCGCATGTGAAGCTCGGCGAACTCCTCGGCCGTGATGCCCATCAGGACCATGTCCTGGTACGCGCCGCCGAGGAACTCGTGCTCCCGCAGGCGTCCTTCATGCTGGAAGCCGAGGTGCTCGTGCAGGGCGATCGAGGCCTCGTTGTAGCCGTAGACCCCGGCTTCGGCCTTGTGATAGCGGCGTTCCAGGAACATGTAGCGGAGCAGGATCTTCACGGCGTCGCTGGCGTAACCGTGGCGGTGATACTCCCGCCCGATCGCGATCCCGTAGCTGAACCGACCGGCGCGCTGACTGGTGCCGTTCGTCGACAGTGCGCCGACCAGCGTGTCGGTCTCGATCGCCTCGATCGCGAGCTGGAAGTGGTCGTTCTCAGCCTTGTGCAGTGACTGCTCCTCAGCCCACTGCAAGGACGCGGCATCCGACCGAGGCAGATGAACCATGTCAGCATCCCGCTGAACCTCGGTGTCGTCATCGAACCGCCGAAACTCGGCCCAGTCCTCCGGCTCGATCCCACGCAACCGAACCCGCTCACCGGTCCACATCGAACTCATGCCCACGCATTCAACCAGTGCCAGTTACGCCCGGTCCACGGCATTACGCCAGCCACAGCAAAGGGGGTGTGGGTGGCGAAGCCCCCACTCCGCGCGGCGAAGCCGCGCACAAACAACGTAGGCGACCCGGTCCGCGCTCTCCGCGGACACGAGTCGCCCATCGTCTACGTGGACGATACTGGGATCGAACCAGTGACCTCTTCCGTGTCAGGGAAGCGCGCTACCGCTGCGCCAATCGTCCAAGATCTTCAGTTAGGAATTGTTCGAGGTGGAGACGGGATTCGAACCCGTGTACACGGCTTTGCAGGCCGTTGCCTCGCCTCTCGGCCACTCCACCACAGAGTCTCAGCCTACCGACCTGTACCGAGCGAACGACCGGGTTCGAACCGGCGACCTCAACCTTGGCAAGGTTGCGCTCTACCAACTGAGCTACGTTCGCATCGCGGTGAGCCGACCCGGTGGTGCCCGGTCTGCTCGGTGCGAGAGCAGAACAGTAGCGCACTTTCTCCGGCCAGGAAAACTGAGTATCCGGGGTGTCGCGCCTGGTCGCGTCCAGCGGGAAAGCGAGCACACGAGTCACATCCGTCCCACTAACCTTCGAGCATGCTGACCTCGACCTCGCGCAGGTAGTCGGCGTCTCCCAGCAGTTCGATCGAGGTGATCCGGCCGTCCGTGACGGTGAACGCGAGGACCACCTGCAGTTCGCCGTGATGGGCCCAGACCGCGCCCGCGACACCGTCGACGAGCGCAAGCTTCGCGGCCTTCGCGCGACCCGAGAAGTTCTCCGCCACAGCGGCGGCCCCGCGCACCAACGCTGCAGCGCCCCTCGCCGACACCGTCTCGTCCGCGCGAAGAACGACACCAGGATCCAGCAGCTCCAGCAGGGCCTCGAAGTCACCGCCTCGCGCAGCGGCGAGGAATGCACTGACGATCTCACGTTGCCGCGCCGCAGTCGCCGCCGGAATCTCCGGTGGCCCTTGCACCCGGCGCCGCGCCCGACTCGCCAGTTGCCGGGCAGCCGCGGGGGAGCGCCCCACGATCGGAGCGATGTCGTCATACGGGACCGCGAACATGTCGTGCAGCACGAACGCCAGTCGCTCGGCCGGCGTCAGCGTCTCGAGCACGACCAGGAGCGCGAAGCCGACCGAATCGGCTTGCATTGCTTCGAGTTCGGGATCCGGTACGTCGTGGTCGGTGAGCGCGGGGGAGTGTTCCCCGACGGACTGCTCGGGCTTCGAACGGCGGACGCGGAGTACGTCGAGACAGATGCGCCCGACGACGGTGGTCAGCCAGCCGGTGAGGTTGTCGATCGACTGCGGGTCGGAGCGGCTCAGCCGGAGCCAGGACTCCTGGACCGCGTCCTCGGCCTCCTGCTGCGAGCCGAGCATCCGGTACGCCACTGCGCGCAGGCGGTCGCGATTCTCCTCGAACCGGGCCGCGAGCCAGTCGTCGTCAGGCATAGCGTCATCCTCTCCTCCGGCACCGGTCACATTTTCGCGGGCCGATCGTCATGGTGGTGACGAAGCGAACCGGGCAGATGTGACACTGCAGGACCACCGACGAGGAGATCGACCGTGACAGAGCCCGCCAGGAGCCCCGAAGTCCGCAAGAGCGACACGCTGAAGTTGCTGGCCGACGAGGTGGACGCGTGGGTCTCGACCGCGTCCGCCGACGGATCGCCGTACCTGATGCCGCTCTCGTTCCTCTGGGACGGCGAGTCGCTCTGGTTGTCCACGGCCGCGAAGAACCCGACCAGCCTCAACCTCCAGGCCACCGGCCTGCTCCACCTCGCGATCGGCCGGACCCGCGACGTCGTCCTCATCACCGGCACCGCGAAGCAAGCCACGCCGTCACCCGAAACCGCCGACGCCTTCGCCACCAAAGCAGGCTTCGACCCCCGAGCCAGCAACTACCCGTTCTTCCAGATCACCCCCACCCGCATCCAGACCTGGCGAGAAGTCAACGAGATCAAAGACCGCGACCTACTACGAGACAGCCGCTGGCTGGTGTAGTCCTGAAAATGCAGAAGGCCGCAGCCTCCGAGAGGAGAACCGCGGCCTTCTATCGCGTGGACGATACTGGGATCGAACCAGTGACCTCTTCCGTGTCAGGGAAGCGCGCTACCGCTGCGCCAATCGTCCAAGAACTTCACAGGGTGTGAGGTGGAGACGGGATTCGAACCCGTGTACACGGCTTTGCAGGCCGTTGCCTCGCCTCTCGGCCACTCCACCAGTGAGAAAGCTGGCCTGCCGAACCCTCTCCGAGCGGACGACCGGGTTCGAACCGGCGACCTCAACCTTGGCAAGGTTGCGCTCTACCAACTGAGCTACGTCCGCGTTGCGACCGGGTTTTCGTGCCCCCCGACGCGAGAAGAACATTAGCCCATCGCCAGGCCAACTCAAAAACCGGGGGCACGGCACGGACCACCGGCGTCGGCGCCCCGTCGGCCACCATCCGTGATCACCCGGCCACAACCACGACCAACTGCCCCCTCCTACTGGGCGATGAGTTGACGTGCCTTGAGGTCGACGGCTGCGGCAGGACTCGGGTCGTAGTTGCTGAGCACGATCGCCACCCAGTCCTTGGCGGGATACCACTCGAGGTTGGTGGAGATGCCCGGGGCGCCGCCGTTGTGCCCGATGACCCACTGGTTGTTCACGAGGTCCGCGGCCGTCGCGTAGGTGTTGAAGGTGATCGGCAGCGGTCCGGGCTTGGGCTGCAGCGGAGCCCTGGGTGATTTCGGGCTGAGCGTGAGCTCGGTGAAAGCAGGGTTGAGCAGCTTGTTGCCCAGCAGGGCCTTGGTGAACCGGACCAGGTCTGCGGCGTTGGAGAAGGCGTTCCCCGCCGGCGAGCCGATGTAGAGGTGGTACCCGTCGATGGCGTCGACAAGCTGTCCGGCGGGCTGACGCTGTGCGGTGTACGGATGTGCGATTCGCCGATCGTCCAGCCACTGCGGCTTGGTGTAGAAGTCTGAGGTGCTCATGCCGGCTGGTCGGAAGATGCGTTCGCGGATGTAGTCGTAGTAGGACTTTCCGGAGACCTTGGCGACGATCGCGCCCAACGTGTGATAGCCGGAGTTGCTGTAAACCGACTGCGTCCCCGGAGCAAAGGCAAGCGGGGCTTTCCGGATGAATTGCAGACACCCGTCCATCACTTGCTCGGCGCTGGTCCACTTGGCCGACTCGGGCCAGAAGTCAGGGTCCTGCATGTAGTCGCGCATGCCGGACGTGTGAGTCAGCAGGTGGTGGATCGTGACGGTGTCGGCGACAGCAGCGGGGAATCCGTCGAGGTAGGTGCCGAGCGTCCCGTTGTAGGCGAGCTTGCCCTGCTGGGCGAGCTGGGCGATCGCGACCGCGGTGAACACCTTCGTGACCGAGCCGAGTGCATAGATGGTGTCCGGTCCGTTGCGGATCGATCGTCGTTTGTCCGCCATGCCGTACGAACGCGCCAAGGTCGGGCGGTCGCGATGAACCAGGAGAACAGTGCCGGAGAACAGGTTGTCGGCGGCCAGTTGAGCGACGTACCGGTCGAACTCACCGCCGGGCCGCAACCCGCTGGGGACGATCGAGGCGTCGGCCGGTCCAGCTCCTGCTGCAGAGGCCGCCCAAAGGCCGCCAGTGGCAACGGGGATCGCGCCTAGCACGCCGAGTACGGAACGCCGGCCCATTCGACGGCCGGTCGGGGTTTCAGGTGAAGTCATGGGTCTACCGTGCTGCCGCCGGTCCGCTACGCGCGTCTGGCCGAGTGCAGAGAGCGGTATCTGTCTTGAGATAGACACGCCCACGCCTGACTCCTCCTCGCGACAGACGCGGCGGCGCCCGGCCGAAACGTAAACTCGCCTGACCATGACAGAGCAGCCGGCAGCATTGCGCAGCCTGGCGCGACGGCCTCTGGTGCAGGACGCGGCACTGGCATTCAGTCTGCTCCTGGTCTGTGTGCTGGCGAACGACCCGCAGTCGGTCGTGGTTGCCATAGCCGACAAGCCGGGCTCCCACGCCTGGGACGGCGAGGTCATGCTCTGGATCTGGTGGGCTGCCACTGCGCTCACGATGGCCGCGATCACCTTCCGCCGAAGCCTGCCTGTGCCGATGCTCGTGGCCGCCACGGTGACGGCCGCCGTCCACCTGGTGCAGGTTGCGCCGCCGATGGTCGTCGATACGGGCGTGCTGATCCTGCTCTTCACCGTCGCCGCCCACCGGGGCCGAGCAGTCGCACTCGCGTCGCTGGGTGGACTGCTGCTCCTGGTCACGGGCTGGAGCGCGTACTCCGCACTCAACGACCTCCCCGTCCCCGGACTGCCGAACACCGTCGTCCGGATCGGTGACCGCTCCGGCCCGTCGATCGGGGACGACGTCACCACGATCGAACGTGGTGCCGCGTCGAACGCCTGGAACACCGCGTCCGTGGCTGGTCTGGCCTTGGTCGCCGCCTGGGCGATCGGCTCCAGCGTCTACAACCGCCGCGCGCTCCTCGGCCAACTTCACGCCCGCGCCCTGGATCTGGAACGCGAACGGGACCACCGGGCCACCCTCGCCGTGGCCGCGGAACGCGGACGGATCAGCCGCGAGCTGCACGACGTCGTGGCCCACGGCCTGTCCATGATCGTGATCCAGGCCCAGGGCGGCGCCGCCGCGCTGGACGACCGGCCGACCGATACCCGGACCGCGCTGGAGGCGATCGTCAAGACCGGCCGCGACTCCCTCGCTGACATGCGCAGGGCAGTCGGTGCGCTCGGCGAAGTGGATGACAGTTGGCAACCTCAGCCCGGGCTCGCCCACCTCCCCGCCCTGCTCTCACAGGTCAGACAGACCGGTACGCCGGTGCGCCTGCAGGTCGAGGGGACGGTTGCCGAACTGCCGTCGGCGGTGGACTTGTCGGCGTACCGGCTCATCCAGGAAGCGCTGACCAACACGATGAAACATGCCGGTACCGGTGCGACCGCCGAGGTGTCCGTCTGCTTCAGGCCCGCCGAGCTCAGCCTTGAGGTCCGCGACGATGGACGGGCCGCGCCCGGCGACGACAGCCTTGGCCCCGATAGCTTGACCGGCGACGACGGCTTGACTGATGCCGGTGGCAACGGGCTTCGCGGCATGCGCGAGCGGGTCAAGCTGCTCGGCGGCCGCCTTGAAGCCGGCCCGGCTCCCGAGGGTGGGTTCGTCGTGCGGGCAACCCTTCCGATCGAAAGGCGGCACGCGTGATCCGCGTCCTTCTTGCCGACGACCAGGCTCTGGTCCGGACCGGCTTCCGGATGATCCTCGAGCACGCCCCGGATATGGAGGTGGTCGGTGAGGCGGGCGACGGGGCCCAGGCGGCGGCGCTGGCGCTCGAACTACGGCCCGATGTCGTCCTGATGGACATCCGGATGCCCGAGGTCGACGGGGTGGAGGCGACCCGCCGCATCTGCGCCGACGACGACAGCCGGATCAGGATCCTGGTCCTGACCACCTTCGACCTCGACGAGTACGTCTACGCCGCCCTGCACGCCGGCGCGAGCGGGTTCCTGCTCAAGGACACCCTCGCCCCCGACCTGCTCTCGGCCATCCGGGTGGTGGCGAACGGCGAGGCGGTGGTGGCACCCAGCGTGACCCGCCGACTCCTCGAACGCTACGTGGCTACCGCGCCCGCGGAGCTCACCCCGAGCGCCGACCTGAACCTCCTGACCGGGCGCGAACGCGAGGTGCTGACCCTGATCGCTCGCGGCCTGTCGAACAGCGAGATCGCCGGCCGCCTGCACCTGACCGAGGGCACCGTGAAGACCCACGTCAGCCGAATCCTGTCCAAACTCGGCCTGCGTGACAGGGTCCAGGCCGTCGTCTTCGCCTACGAAGCCGGCCTCGTCCGCGCGGGAGCCGTCTGAGCCGGCTCGAGGTGAGGCGCATTAGGGTGTGGCAGGGTTTTGGAAGGAGTACGGATGAGAATCTGGCTGAACGGTGCGCTGGTGGAGGATCCGGCGAGTGCCGCGGTCTCGCCGCTGGACCATGGGCTGACCACCGGTGACGGAGTGTTCGAGACGCTGAAGATCGTCGACGGGCAGCCGTTCGCGATCACCAAGCACCTCGAGCGACTGGTCGTTTCGGCCACTGGGCTGGGACTGCGCGCGCCCGACCTCGGCCAGGTCGAGGAGGCGATCGCCGCGGTGGTGAAGGCGGATCCCGACATCGCGTTCGGCCGGCTGCGGATCACCTACACCGGCGGCGTCTCGCCGCTGTCCTCCGACCGGGGCACCGCCGGACCGACCCTCGTGGTCGCGTCCCAGGCGGTCGAACGCCCGGCGCCGAGTTCCGCGATCGTCACCGTGCCGTGGGTGCGCAACGAACGCAGCGCGGTCGCCGGCCTCAAGACCACCTCGTACGCCGAGAACGTCCGCGCACTGGGGTATGCCAAGGCGCGGGGTGGTAGCGAGGGGATCTTCGCGAACACCGTCGGGAACCTCTGCGAAGGCACCGGCTCCAACATCTTCTGCGTCTTCGACGGTGAACTGGTCACCCCGACGCTGGAGTCGGGCGCGCTCGCCGGTGTCACCCGTGCTCTGGTGCTGGCGTGGTTCGGCGCGGTCGAGCGGGACGTGCCGCTGGCGAAACTGGCCGAGGCGGATGAGATCTTCCTCACCTCCACTATCCGCGACGTCCAGGCGATCCACCGGGTCGACGACCGCGACCTAGCCGCCCCCGGCGAAGTCACCGCCGCTGTAACCAAGGTGTTCGCCGAACGGTCCGCAGAAGACATCGACCCCTAGGTTTGGGGTGCGAGGCAACAGTCGCCGCTCTGGATGGACCAGGTTGGGCGGCGGTTGCGTGCGTAGTACGGGCGGGTTTACTCGCCGGAGGCTTTGCGGCGTTCGCGGTAGGCGGCTACGTGGAGGCGGTTGCCGCAGGTGCGGGCGTCGCAGTAGCGCTTGGAACGGTTGCGCGACAGGTCGATCAGGGCGTCGTCGCAGTCCGGTGCCTCGCAGCGGCGGAGCCGTTCGCGTTCGCCGGCCGAGATCACCTGCGCCAGCGCGATACCGCACTCGACCGTGATCCGGCAGGTCAGCGTCGACCCGTCGCGGGAGTAGTGGATGTGCCACGGATGACCGTCGTGATTGGTCAGCCGGGGCGTGGTGGTGCCGCTGGCGACGATCGCGTTGACCATCGCCGCGGCCTCGGCATCGGAACCGGTGGTGAACACCCGGGAGAACAACGGCCGGAGCGCGCGGACATCCTCGAGGTCGGACTCGGTCAGATTCCCGACCGCGCTGAACTCCTGCTCGTGGACGAACTTCTCCAGTTCTTCGAGCGTCTCCAACGTGTCGACCTGGTTGTTCGGCCCGGGCAGCGTGTTGACCAGCCGGACCAGCGTGCCGAGCGCGTGCTCGGTGTCGTGCGAGAAAGTCACAGTCATGTCTCCAACGCGACGGGGTCTCCGTCTTTCAGACAGAGTAGCCCGGCCGGTTTCGTCCGTCGCGGACCAATGCGCTATGGTTTCACCCGCACCGCTTGAGCAACCACCACAAGCGGTCACAACTTCATTACCAGCAGGGGCGATTGGCGCAGTGGTAGCGCGCTTCGTTCACACCGAAGAGGTCACTGGTTCGAACCCAGTATCGCCCACAGCACGAAACAGCAGGTCAGAGCGGGAACCCGGCAGATGCCAGGTCCCCGCTCTTCTAGTTTCAGCCCTCGTCAGGCAGCGAAAAGGCAGCGAGAGCGTCCAAAACCCTCTCCTGAGAGCCTCCTTGGACGTGGGTGTAGATCGCGAGCGTGGTTGTCGGCCGCTCGTGCCCCATCACCCGCTGTACGTCGGGAACCGGCACACCCGAGGTGATCAGCCACGAGGCGTACGAGTGCCGAAGGTCGTGGAACCTCAGCCCGCCGTCTCCGTGTCGCGCGATCGCCTTCACTGCCTGTACTGCGGTCGAGAACACCTCGGACATGTCCCCGGTCGGCGTCGGCCAGGTCGCCCGGAACTTCTCACCTTCCTCAGTGACCGCGCCTAGCAGCCCAGCTCGGACCAGGGCGGGCCGCCAGATGCGCGCCCTGAACAAAGTCCGGCGTAGCGGCGTACCGGCTTCGTTGGTGAACACCTCACCGGCCGGGCCGGTGCCGTACAGGTCGCGATGACGCTTCAACAGGTCGGCCACCATCGACGGCAGCGGGACAACACGGCGCCCCGCACGCGACTTCGGGTAAGGCTTTGGGGTCACATGCCCGCTGACTTCGATCGCAACGCGCTCGACTCGCAAAGTGCCGGCATTGAGGTCGATCGATTCCCAGCGGAGTCCGATGCACTCTCCCCAGCGAAGCCCGGTGCCGCCAGCCAGCGCGACCAATGGCCGATGACGCGGGGGAATGGCGGGCAGTAGTTGTGCGGTGAAGGCCTCACGGCTGATGGTCTGCCGGTCGCCTGCCTGCTGACGCTTCTTCGGCAACCTCACCCCAGCCGCCGCATTGATCGCGATAAGCCGGTCGCGAATTGCTGCCTTCAGTACGGCACTGAACAGCCGGTGGCATTCGGTCACAGTCGCAGGGGACAGGTGAGCCGAGAGCTTCGCGACCCACTTCTGCACCGCCGAATGATCGATAGCGGATAGGGGAGCGTTGGCCCACTGGGGCAGGAGATGCGTGCGCAGCAGGGAGAGGTCTCGTGCCCTGGTGGTGAGCTCGACATTGTGCGATTCGAGCCATTCGGCCGCGTAGACGCCGAACTTCATTCGCTTGCCTGCGTGCGGATCAATGTAGGTGCCGGTATGGCGGGCAGTCTCGACCGTGGCGAGGAACGCGGCAGCCTCGCGCTTGGTCGGGAAGGTCTTGGACGGCTGGCGGCCGGTGGCATCGCGCCAGCACGCTTTCCAGCTTCCAGCGGGGGTTTTACGGACGTAACCCATGGTGTCGTTAGCTCCAGTTTCCAGCGGTGGCGAGTGTGGTGGTGTCGTCGGGGATCGGGGTGGCGTCGAGCCAGTTGTGGAATGCCTTGCGCGGCACCACCCAGCGGGTGCCAAGTCGGCGGGCAGGGAGCTGCCCGGTGCGGACCATGAGGTAGGCGGTGTTCCGCGAGACGGCTAGGAGCTGTGCGACCTCGGGGACCGTGTAGACCAGGGCGCGAATGTCGTGCACGGTCGCGGTCGATTCGTCGTCAGGAACTGGCAGAAGGTGAGTCACTACGGATGCCCCTTTCACGCTGCACCGGAGGTGGATCGGTTCTGGTGTGCGTCGTCCGAAAGAGGGGCTACGGCTCTGGGTCCCCAAGCCGTACCAGTCGTACCAGCCTCGTTTTCGCAGGTCAGGGTCAAGGAGGCTTGGTTCGTTGGTACGGCTTGAGCCGTACCAGTGGGGGAAGCCTCCTCGGGGCTGACCTGGGAAGTTACGGCTGGTACGGCTGGTACGGCTTCCCCGACCTCGGCTTTTGGCGCGGGGCAGTAGCGGTTCCAGGCGTCGGCGAAATCGCTGCGTACGTAGCCCTTGGCTTGGCCGGTGGGGAATCGGATGGTGTCGCTGCGGATCTCGAAATCGCGTAGCAGGTTGCCCATCTTCATCGCTGTGAGTCCGTTGGCTCCCAGCGTTGCCCAGGGGCCTTCGGTGTCGCTGCGCAGCCGGTCGAGCAGGAGTTGAGTCGGTAGTGCATCGGCGTCTTGGAACGCTGTGCGGCAGTCGGCCAGCAGGCGGGTTGGGATCGACGCTTCGTCTCCGGCGTCGCGGTCGCTGGTGAGCGCTACAGCCGCTTTCCGGGCGGCTCGTGGCCATTGCCCGCCTGCCAGGTCGGCAATGGCAATCATCGGCTCCCAGGTGTCGGCTGCACGGTCTTCCAGTGGCATGTCAGGTGTCGCGTTCTTCAGCGCCTTGACGTGGGCGGTGAGCCACTTGTTGAGGCGTTGCCCTAGCTCGTTCAGCTCGGGACCGTCGCGCCCGACGCGGTACGGGGCGACCTTCTCGCCGGGGGCGCGGCGTCGCATGCGGATCACGGCGGCGCGGTCTTCGATCGTGTCCGGCATCGCGCCGATGCCTGCGAGTGCTGCCATGGCGAAGGTGGCGATCTTCTCTACCGATCGCGAACTGGCGTCGTATCTCAGGGCTGGTCGGCCGCGTTGGTGACCGGCGTTGAGTAGACCGCGCAGGTCTTCGTTGTCGCCTGCCTTCGGCCCGAAGATCGTGTCTGCCTCATCGATCAGCAACGTGGGCGGATCGGACGGCGCGACACCGATGGATCGGTAGACCGCCGACGGTGAGGCGTTGACGGTCATCAACGGCTGATGTGACATGCCCTCGACCATGTCCAACAGGCGCGACTTCCCACAGCGTCGTTCAGGTGCCCGGATCACCAACCGGGGCGCGCAGTTCCAAGAGGGCACGGCGTGTGTGGCGGCAGTCCACAGCACGACCGCGACGAGCGCTGACGTGCTGGGCAGGATCACGTACCGGGTGATGGTCGCGGCCACGTCGTCTAGCAGCTCGGCGCCGTCGACGGCGTCGGCCTGGTCGAGGTTGTCGTCGGTCATGCGGCAATCCCTTCGTCGCGGAAACCGCCAGCGATGGCGGCTCTGATCTCGCGTTCGGTCTGACCCGCTTCGCGCCCTGCCCCGGTCAAGGCAGCGACGGCGGCGGTGTGCTCGATTGCTCCGGCCGCGACCATCCGGGCAATGCCTCGCGCGGCGCCGTAGAGGGTCGTTCGGCGGTGACCTTCAGCGGCGCGGCGTACCGCGTCCAGGTGGGCGCTGAGGAGCTTGTCCGGGTGGGAGATGCCCCCGCCCGGTTGTGTCGCGATGGGCCGGTTCTGCGGGGTGGGCGAATCGGCCGGCATAGGGGGCAGGCAGGCGGCCACAAGCGCGGGGGGCATCTCCTCCACCCCGTCCACGCCGTACCGCCACTGGTACGGGCGGCCGGTGCGGTGATGGATCGATGGCGGCAGGACGACGTAGCCGCCGTCTGCCTTGATGTCGATGCCCTTCATGCGCGGCATGGGTCGGGATGGCATGTGCTGTCCGGGGTGGCGGTAGTACAGGTGGGTTCCCCACGAACCGGTCTGGACTGAGAGGGTGCGGGGCAGGAGCGAGCGGGCGATGAGGTCGGCGAAGCTGGCGTTGCCGCCGTGCTGCGGATCGATGTCGACGACCAGGAGGCCGGACACGGCGCCGGTTCGGACGGCGAGTTGTCCTGTCGGGATGGCGTAGACCAGTGCCGCGACGCGGTTGGGGTCAGTGGTCGCGGCGTAGAAGCCGTGGCAGGTCAGGTGCCTGCAGGTAGCTGGGTCGTGGGGGTTGTCTCGGCAGGTGTTGCAGTTGGCTACGGGCCGCTTGGAATAGCCGAGCATGAACACCGGCCAGCCACGTTCGGCAGCCTCTAGCGCAGCGGTCAGGATCTCGTTCATCGGTGGATCTCCCCTCGAGGGATTTCAGGCAGCGGTGGAGTAGCTAGAGGCGGTCATGCACAGGTCGCAGCGGCCGTCAGAGGTCGGGATGCAGTAGTCACAGACCCGGCCGCATTGACCGCAGCGGCGGCGGGCTTCCATGGCTTTGTCGAGCGCGTTCAACTGCGCGGGTGACGGCAGTCGGGAAGGTCGGGCGAGGTCGAGCCGGTAGAGCCATGCCCAGCGCTGTCCGTTGCGCCACACGAGCAGTGCGTAGGGCTCGTGGCCGCCCGGGCACATCCGCATCGCGCGGAGTTGTCGGCGGGTGGCGAGTCCTGCGGGCGCCCACTTGAACTTGAACACCGGGGTCCCGTGGAGGTCCCAGCCGAGCGCCTGCTTGCCGTTCCACAAGGTGATGAATCGCGATGCGGCCGGGTGCAGGCTGGCCTTATCCATCAGGCGCCCGGTCACTTCTTGTCTCCCTTGCTGACCGAGTTGGTTCCGGCGCCCCTCGTGGCGCGGATGTGGTTGATGGCGTGCCGTCCGACCCTGACCCGCAGCCCGGAGCCGTCGCACCGACCGCAGTAGCGGTAGGCCTTGCCGAACGGGGACTTGAACTTGCCCGCGCCCTTGCAGCGGCGGCACTTCCCGAACGGCCAGATCAGGCAGGTGAGGAGGTAGAAGGCGATGACGGCGGTCACGATGAGTGCCACCGTCGCGGCCTGTGTGACGGTGTGGACGGTCGCGGCGAGGTCGATTGAGGCGCTACCCGTGGCGCTACCGTGGGTAGCGGCGGTGAGGGTAGAGGTAGCGGGAGTGCTGGACATGGGAAGCCTCCAGAGGGCTGTTTTTGGGCGTGAGGAGCCTGAGCCGCGACCCGCTACCTGCGGATATACGGCCTGGTCAGTGCTGGGTTGTCGGGTAGCGGGGCGGGTAGCGTTGCCGCTACCGGTAGCGGCAGGCGCGCTACCTACAGCGCCCACCACCCCGGTCAGATTGGTTACGCTCCGTTGATGTTGTTGCGGCGGTCGATCGCGGCGCGGATGTCGTCGGCGCGGGCACCCTTGCGGTTCACGCCGTCGCGTTTCACGTCCCGGCTGGGCACCTTGAGCGCCCGGGCCTGAGCCGAGATCGCATCCGGCGTCGTGCCGTCGTACTGCTCGGGCATCTGCTCAGCCAGCCGTCCCGCGATCGCCTCCCAATGCGCTGCCGTGTCGGCACCGAGCACTGTCAGGATGTCGGCCAGGACGTCGCGGCTGTTGCGCTCGATCTGCTCGCCTGCCGCTTCGCCGGTGAGCAGGTTCATTGCCTCGCGCATCTTTCGGGCGGCGGTCAGGATCTTGTCCGCGTCCTTGGCCGATGCCAGGAACGTCCGCACGGTCGGCGGGTGATCTTCTGCGCCGTACAGGTAGCCGACGCCCCGGAACTTGTCGCCTAGCGGGAGTGTGGAGGCGTCGAAGCCTTCGGCGTAGGCGTCGCCACCGAGCACGGCCATGGACACGTCACGGTTACCGCAGCGCAGCGCGAACCGCAGCGTGTGGTTGTCACGGAACCGGTTGAACAACCGGCCGACATCGCCCGCGCCGACCCCGGAAGGCTTCTGAGAGCAGGAGATCAGCCACACACCAGCCGATGGGCCGACCGCTTGGATCAGGGAGAGTTTGCGGGCAATCTCCTTGTTGACCTCCTGGTCCTCGGTCTCGAAGTACTTCTGGAACTCCTCCATCACCAGCACCCACACCCGCAGCTCCGGGTAACGCGGGTCCTTCGCGAGTTCCTCGGTGAGCTTGCCGTCCTCGCACACATCCACCGGCAGCGTGGTCAGGATGCTGTTGACCTTGTCGATGTGGGCGATGATCTCGTCTAGCGCGGCCAGCAAGTGCCCGATCGGGTCCGGGTCGTTGACGTTCGGGACCTCACCGAACACGATCCGGTGCGCGATCTTGCGGAACCCCAGCCAGTCCGGAGAGTTCTTGCCGTCGACAACAATCAGCCGCACGTACGGGTCAAGCGCTGCGTGCAGTGCCACCAGGCGGGCGGAGAACGTCTTGCCCTTGCGGGGCTGGGCACCGACCAGCAGCGAGAACCACGGCAGCGACAGCCCAACGAGTCGGCCGCGCTCGTCCAGGCCGAACCGGACCGGCCGCCAGATCGAACGGCGCTTCCCGTCCAGCATGTCGGTGGTACCGGCCGGAATCCCCAACGGGTCGACGTCGGCAACGAACAGCTTGTGACGGCGGCTGGACGAGTCGTCGGGAGTCAGGAACACCTGCCGGACATGGACATCCAGACCAGAAGCGATCTTCTCCTTGGCGTTGACGACTTGAGTCCAGCCCAGCCCCCACGGCAGATCGATGACTACCTCGGTACCGGTGTTGCTGGCATCCCGCGACATCGTCGACCCGAAGTTGACCTGCTTGTCGGTCTTGTCCGGGTTGCCCAGACCGGCCGCATAGTAGGCGCGCAGCACGATGTCAGAGTTCAGCTTCCGGAACCGAGGCGCGACCACCGCAGTACCGACCAAGGTCTGACCAGCCGGACGCCCGTAGTGCGCCAGCCCAGCCACCGCACCGGCGCCCGCAGCCGCTAGAAGCCCTGCAGGAGCGGCGTTCCACAGGATCGGCGCACTAACGGCCAGGCCGATGTTCTGAGCCGTCAGAACGCCACCACGCCACAGGCGGGTTGCCTTCAACTGGCGGTGGATCTTCTCCCACTCCTTCAGCTCGGAGGCGTCAGCGGCCTTCTGCTCAAGGGCAAACGAGTTCGGCACCCACCACCAGGCGATCTGATTCCGCACCACTCGCGTGAAGCCGCGACCGGCGAACCAGCCCAGCTTCGCGCCATACCAAGGCGAGCGGACCGTGTGGAACAGCGCCACGTGACCGGACCGGGCCAGCGCTTTGCGGATCGTGGCGGGCAGGTTCTGCGGGAGCAGGTGCACGGGGATGATCGGCATCCGTTCACCGGCCGCGACCGGTACCGGCAGGCCGGGCCGGTCAACCGGTGTGAGGACTCTGCCCGCTCCGGGATCGGTGTCGGTGTCGTCGTCTAGGGCGACTTCGTAGGCGGTGTCCATCCGCTCGACCTCACCGGCCGACAGCGGGACGGTTTGGCCGGCATTGTCGTCCGGCGTCTGCGTGGCGTCGTCGCGGCGGGCACGGCGGGCGTCCAGGTCGATCGGCTCGGGCACGTCGTTCAGTGGCTCGGTCATGATCAGTTCCCCTCGCTCGGGCGGGCGTGGATGAGGTGGGCCAGCGCGGCGCCCATGCCGAGCACGGCAACGGGCAGGCAGGCGACAACGGTGGTGATCTGCCACGGCGCCCGGGTGACCCCGGCTGCCTCTAGCAGGTGGTAGGCGACCTGACCGAGCGCGCCTAGAACCAGGGCGCTCAGTGCGGACCACTTCGCGAACCGGCGAGCCGATGCCGGGACCTGCCCGGACAGCCAGACCCGCAGCGCGAATGCGGCGTAGGTCTCGACTCCGATCGGGAGCGTTATGGCGGAGTTGATGGTGAAGCCGTCCGCGATCCCGGGCAGCGGGTGGACCACGCCGAACCCGGTCAGCGTGCCGAGTCCGACCCAGCCGGACCAGACCGCGACGAACGCGGGCAGAGCGAGCAGCAGGACCGGCCACGACCGGACGGGCGGGGCATCCTGAGGGGAAGCCGTGGGGACCTCTTCAGACTGGGGGAGTACGGCAACGATTCCCGGTTCTACGGCTGCCGTGACCTGCGGAGATGCCTCCTCCTCGACGGCGGGGGGCATCTCATCACCGGTCGACTCGGCCACGGTTTCGGGCTCGGTGTCGGCCGGGTCCGGCACGGTATGCAGGTGCGTCGCCGTGGTTGCAGCGTCTTCCTCGATCAGCGCCAGCCGGACGGCCTTGGCCTTCTCCTTGCCGATCCGGAAGTGCTTCATCATCTGGTTCTGCGACGGGATACCGCCCGTCTTGTCAACAAGCGTTCGGGCGGCCGGGATCAGGTCCTCAACCGGCACCGGGTAGGTGCTGCGAAGCGGTGTGCTCATGAGCGGGCCTCCCGTACGGCGAGTTCGCGGCGGGCGTCGTCAACGAGCCAGCCCAGCGCCCACAGGTCTCCGTGGGCGGTGGCGACCTCTGCGGAGTCGGCCGGTGCGTCACCGGTCACCGTGTCCCACAGGGTGCTGAGACGGGCCTCAAGTTCGTCGTAGAGGTCGTCCTCCTCGACGCCAAGGCGCGTCGCGAGAATCTGCCGGAAGCTGACCGGCTGCGGTGCTGTCCGGCGGCTCACGCCACGACCTCCGTACCGAGGTCGCGGTTGGCCAGGTCGCGGGTGACAGTGAGCACCTGGTGCTCAGCGCGGCGCACTCGCCGCCAGTCGAGCTCCGACGGAGACGATCCGGCGTTGTAGAACGCGATGTGCGCGTTCAACAGATCGAGATCGGCCTCGATCAACGGCCATTCCAACTCAATCGCAGCCAGGTCGGCTGCGGATGGTTCCTGGCTACTGACTGCCGACAGGTGGATGATGCTCATTGGGTTGTGCTCCTGTTCGTGAAGGGACTGGGGCGACCCGGACGCCTCGGCGGCTGCAACCGCCGGGGCGTCGCTTGTCTGGGACGAACCAGAACGTGAAGCGAAACTAAGGTGCGCACCACGGTATCCATACTCTACGAATTGCGCAAGCGTGGTGCGATACAGTGGTCGGGTGACTGACCTACGTGCAGACCTGACTTCGGCCACGGCTCGATATCGCAAGACGGAGACCGCCCACGAGCAAGCTCGAAACGAGACGATGGCGGCGGTTCTGGCCGCTTTGCGTGGCGGAGTCCCGCCGACAGAGGTAGAGCGACTGTCACCGTTCACGGCGGCGTACATCCGCCGTGTGGCTCGCTCGGAGGGCATTCCGCCCGCCGCGCCGGGACCGAAGCGGGTGGGCTCCTGAGTGGTCGGTTCGTTCATGGGAACAGCGTCAAGGCGAATTCCGCGACCGGTGTGCACTGTGGATGCTGCGCACTTTTTTGCGCATTGATCGAGCTCGGAGACGGTTGACTAGAGGGATCAGATCAACGAGGGGAAGTGCAGATGCACGTAGGTGAGCGCATCGGGGCCTACCGCAAGCGGCGCGGTATGTCGCAGGATGCCCTGGCTGGCCTCATCGGGATGTCGCGGTCCTGGCTCTCCCAGGTCGAGCGCGGTATTCGTGGTGTCGATCGACTGTCCACCCTGAATGACCTAGCAACCGTCCTCCGCATCGACGTAGCCGACCTAGTCGGGCGCGACTGGGTACTAGCGCCCGACGCCTCGGAGCAGGTGACTGCGGTTGATGCGGTCCGCAGCCAGCTCGCGAGCTATCACCACTTGCTGGGGGAGCGCACGGTTCCGTGGCCGCTTCCGCAGCTCCGCACCGGAGCCGTCCAGGTCAATCAGGCCTACCAGGCAGCCAAGTACCAGTCCGCAACGGCAATGCTGCCTGACCTGATCCAGGCTGCCGACTCTTACGACGGCTATCAGGGTCGCGACGGCCGCGAGACGCATCTCGCCCGATGCTCGGTCTACTCCGCCGCCGCAAAGCTCCTGACCAAGGTCGGAGAGCATCAGCTCGGCTGGCTCGCCGCCGACCGTGCGACTCACGCCGCCCTGGCGGCAGAGTCAAAAACTGCCCAGGGGATGGCCGCTTACCAGGTCGTCTGTGCACTCCTCCGAAGCCAGCGCACCGACGATGCCGAACGAGTCGCCGTCCGTTCAGCCGAAGGACTCATGTCCCTCACCGGCTCTGATGCACCAGACGCCGTCTCGTTGGCAGGTTCCCTCTGGCTCATCGCGTCAGTCATCGCCGCGCGCCGCTCGGACCGCGCAACCTCCACCGAGCGGCTAGCAACAGCGGGGCAGCTCGCCGACCTCCTGGCCCACGACGGCAATCACTGGTGGACGGCTTTCGGTCCCACCAATGTCCTGATCCACCGAGCCTCAGTCGCAGCCGAGTTCGGAGACCCCAGCGGCGTCCTTCGCATCGCTACCGAGATCGACACGGAGGCTATGCCGGCCGGTCTCCAAGGCCGCCGTTCACGCCTGCATATCGACCTCGCTTGGGCGCAAGCCCAAGCCAAGAACGACATGGAAGCAATCCTTCACTTGCAGCAAGCAGAACGAGTCGCGCCAGAGTCGATCCGCTACCACACCATCGCCCGCGAGTTGGTTCGCGAACTACTCAAGCGCTCCCGCAAACCCACCCCAGCCCTAACCGCCATCGCAACCCGCGCAGGAGTCCTCGCGTGACCAACCGCACCCTCTACATCGTCGTCTGCGGCGCCCCGCTCGCCTCTCGGGCTGGAGATGGGATACGCGCCGCCCGCGAGCAGGGCTGGGATGCCTACATCATTCCCACCGATGCTGCCCTCCCATGGCTCGAAAGCCAAGATTTGAACGGCTTGACTGTCGTGAGCGGAAATCGACGTCCTAGTGACCCCCAACGCATTCCGCGCGCCGATGCGGTAGTAGCAGCTCCATTAACATTCAATACCTTGAATGCGTGGGCAAACGGAAACGCAAACACCTATCCACTGACCACTCTCTGCGCGGCGCTAGGATCTCGCACTCCAACGGTTGCGGTGCCTTTCGCTAAGCATGACCTTGCGGGCCACCCTGCTTGGCATGCGTCCCTGGCTGTGCTCCGCTACGCCGGCGTGCGGATCATCGATCCCCATGATGGATCTGCTTCCGCCGTCCAACCCATCAAATCAGGTTCGGGTGATGAGGTATCACGAGGGTTTCGATGGAATTGGGTATTGCGACAGCTTCATGAAGATATACCGGGTTGAATCGGCTCGTTTATTCGCCCGGCTCGGAATCCATAAAATATGCCGATCATACAAGTACAGCCTCATGCAGAGCGCGTGAGCTTGGGGATCGCAAAGTGGTTGTGGACGTTTACCGATGCGAATTGGATTACCCCGCCTGGGCCCCGCCAGTAATGGACGTGCCACTCGTGGTCTACGTCGTGACGCCAGGCTGAGTATTCTCCATCCTTAATTTGAGCCGATCCAGCCTTCGCGGTCTTGCGCAATGCGTGGGTCTTTTCCTGGGCGACGTTTAGGGAAATCTCTGAGATAGCCTTGATAACCCTGCGAAGAAGCGACTCATTGTTCAGGATATCGGGCGTCTTAAGGTCGGAAATGAAGGTTGGCGCTAGGTCGATGGATCTCTCCTTCCACTCCTCGTCTGGATGCGCGTCCTCTCCACCAATTTGCAAGGCGAATGTCAGGTTTCGCTTCTCGACCAATGCGTCCCGCAGGAGTGTGGCTGGGCCAAAGGCTTTGGCCGCTTCGCGTAGTTCGAAACCGAGCGGCAATCGGTATTCCCCCGCGGCATCTTCTATCTCGATATCATCGAAATATAGAATCCGCTCGAACTCATACCTTCCGCTTAGCGAGCCGGACGCTGAGGTACGTTGAGTGAGAAAGAAGTTTGCGTGTGGCAGGTTGGCTCGGAGGCTGAGTGCGGCACACGCCGTCCAGGCCGCAACGGTGAGATCGTCGAGGTCTGGATGACAGTTGCACGGCAGACCTAGTTCGCTAGCGGGATCGATTTCGAAAGAATCACCCTCGAAATCCACCACGAGGTCATCTATCGATTCAGATCGATCAATGATTTCGTGAATCAGGGTGGCTATATCGGAACCGGAGTATGCTGAAATGCGAGCTTCCTTCAGCAATTTGTCGTAGGTCTGCCTTAGAGGGTAGAGTTCTAGAGTTGCCAACCGCTCTAGCAGTCGTGGTGGTATGAAGTTCTTCAGATCGCCCGCTCGGATGGCCGCGGCCCAACTTACGACGCTCTCGACATGATCTTCTAAATAATCCCTGGTCACTGGGCCATGCAGTGCAATGAATCCCGGATCAATCAGACTTCGCACGTTTCCCCCGCTTTGATCTCTTCTTCATCGCAGCCATCAAAAGCGCTTCCGCATCGCTTTGTGACTGATCAAAAAATCCTTCTGGCCAGTTCTCTATGGCCCCGTACTCGTTCAGGGCGACAGCTGAATAGCACGAGTTTCCATCTTTGATCTCAGTAAAATAGATAGAGACGTCATCTTGAATATCTCCGCCCTTCCCCTCGGCTATTCGCAGACGAAGTCGGTTGACCAGGTATTCACTATGTGTCTCGACCAGGCATTGCCTGCCAGTCAGTGTCATTGCGAGCAAGAAGTCAGCCAGGCGGGACTGTACGGCTGGATGAAGGTGGAGTTCAGGTTGCTCCAACAAGGTCATCGAGCCCTCAGGGGCGAGCAGCAACGACACAACTACGGGGAGACATTGGCTGACTCCGACTCCAACATGCGTAAGTGACACCGGTTTGCTTGAGGTCGCCGTTTCAACCTTCAGTTCATGACCTAGGCTTCCGCGGTCGTATGTGTGCACTGCAGTAGCAACTTTAAGGTAGTTCATCCAGTCATCAACTGCGTCTCCAAGTTTCGTGGAGACAACTGTCGGTGCTTCGCCGCCGAACGGAAGACTGGATGGGGGAACGTATTGGATTACAACATTCTTATGCTCATCAAGAACCGATGCTGTCCATTGTCCGCTAGGTCCGACATCTTTGGAGCCAAGGCTGGTCGCGACCGGATATACCGGACTAGGTTGGATCCGCAGTGGGCCTAGATAGCGAATGGTTTCAATCTCAGCGCGGATCGTGGATATCCCAAGCTGGAGGTGGCGGGGGAGACTCGATCGATCTAGCCACCAGTAGGCTTCATCTTCAGAATTTACGTAATAGTCTATGATTTCATCCCGAGATAGCTGGATTCGCCTCACGATACGCCTTCTGGCGGTATTTGGTTGTTTTCGAATCCAGTTGGCGACGTCCGTGCTGCCGATTTCATGATCAGTCATTGGATCTGGCCCGCTGTAGGCGTCCCCGATAGCCTGCTGAACGGCTGGCCAAATTTGACGGAATAGTCCAGTTGAGACACCTAGTGATATTGCAAGCGGTGAGTTCCCGCGGCCTATTAGTATGTCAACGAAGATGGTTGCAACTTCAATATTGAAATCATATCTCGACAGCAGCGCGATCGGAAGGTAGTGATTGAACTGCACGCCGCGAACGTCGTTGAACTGCTCTTGCTCTTTAAACTCGGCTCGTGACCCTCGGTCGACTTCGACCCGCCATGCCAAGGCGTCGAGATATTCAGGGGGTAATTCAGAGTAGCCATCATTGCGTGCTCTAGTCTCAACGTTCCATCGATGCCTGCGAATTGCCATGGAATAGCTTTGGGCAATTTCTTGATTTGTGTCGAAATAGACGTTGAACTTCATCTCGTTCATGGTCGGGTAGTTGTTGGTATCACTACCCGGGGCATGAGGCTTGATCGGGCGATCGCCAAATGTCCATTCTATAGAGACGAGTGACGGATTCTCCGCCCTGCGAAGGAGGTCTCTTGTGCCGCTCATGGAATGAGTCGGAAGCGGCGCTACCTCAATACCAAGGCGGAAACTGTTGGCCGAGCCACCTGAATTTAGCACCTCGTCGAACTCGCCCATTCGCACGAGCGGACCGTTCAAAACCAGTTGCCGATCGGCACCATTATGCCGAGCCGTTTGGGCGAGCAGGAGCAGGGATTGAAGTATCGTGCTCTTGCCACTGCTGTTTGCGCCAGTAATTACGGTGAGTTGCGATAGGTCGATAGTGGCGTCAGTGCGGATCGACTTGAACCTCGATAGGTGAACCCGGCGAAACATTTCTATGCTGCTCCCATGCTTTATTGGATGAGCCCGCCTGGACGCAGCCAGTGATCCCCATGCTGTGGGTCTCACTCACTAATCGGTCGTCCTGCTCTCGCGTTACGCCAGTCGTGATGGTATCGATCTGATCACTGTAGGTGAAGGGATCGACTCCGTTAGTCTAGGACGGCCTCATGTGGATAGATTCTGCCAACCGAGACACGGCGGCTCAGTTGCCTAGAGGGGACCGACTTGCCCGGGCGCAGGCGCCATGGGTCGGCTGTGTGCGGGGCTTGGCCAGCTAGGAAGGGCGGAAACAATCGGCCATGGGAGCCGACCCTGGCACCGTTGGGTTGGGGCTGACTTGAGCCGCATAGGCAGCAGGTGGGACGTGAGTACCGAATTCATACGCGAAGCGGTGTTGCCGGTGCCCTGAGCGAGTGCCTAACTGAGTGACAACCGTCGTGTGCTGTCTCGGACGGCCACGGAGTGTGCAGGACTCGCGCTTGTGGGCTGGATGGGCAGTAGCCGGGCCTGGTGCGAATGGCATGGAAGCTGTCGTGGAGGCAGCGGAAAGGCAGCAAGCCATGTGGATGCCAGCACTCTTGCTCGATAGGTGAAGCCGATTCTGCAGGCGGATGAGGACCACCTTGTGTGCGTTGATACGGGGGATCCGCCTTCACACCGAAGAGGTCACTGGTTCGAACCCAGTATCGCCCACGTCATCGGCCGCGGCATGTGCTCACAGAAAGCGTGAGCCATGCCGCTTCCGTCATTTGTGCGCCTGCGCTTCGCTTGGCGCGGGCGGGGGCTTCGCCACCCGCACCCCCTTTGCTGGGGCTGAGGTGGGTGCCCATGTGTCCTGCTGTGGCTGAGGTGGGTGCCCATGTGTCCCGCTGTGGCTGGGGTGGGTGTCCGGGCGTCGTGGTGTGGCTGAGGTGGGTGCCCATCCCCAAACCTGGTTCCCGCGCTCGGCGGCTGCCGAGCGCGGGGGGTGGGGTCAGTTGCGGTAGCGGAAGATGATTCGGCCTCGGGTTAGGTCGTAGGGGCTTAGTTCTACTAGGACTCGGTCTTCGGGGAGGATTTTGATGTAGTTCTTGCGGATTTTGCCGCTGATGTGGGCTAGGACCTTGTGGCCGTTGGTGAGTTCGATGCGGAAGTTGGCGTTGCGGAGACACTCGATGACGGTGCCCTCGACTTCGATGCCGCCTGAGGCTTTGGACATGTCAGGCCTTTTCCTGCTGGTGGACCAGTTCCAGGTTGCTGCCTGTCGGGCGGGCGCCGAAGCTCTCGAACAGTGCCATTGCGGCCTCGTTGGTTTCGTTGACTTCGGCCGAGGCCGTTTCGATGCCGGCGCGGTGGAGGTCGGCCAGCACCTGGGTCAGGAGGGCCCGGGCGATGCCGGTACGTCGGTCGCCGGCGCGGACCGCGATCAGGCCGATCCGCGGTTGACGGGTCATCGTCGCCAGCCGGAGTAGGCCGACGTACTGATTGTGCCGTGCAGCGATTGTGTACTTCGACGGGTCGATCGGTCTCGTCCCGCCTTGCCAGGGCAGCACTTCTGCCGGCATCGTCTGCCAACCGACACTGGCCTCGACCTCGGCGCGAATCGCCTGGTCCAGCTCGCGCAGCGGACTCTCGGCAACCTCACCGGCGATCACCACCCCGGGGGGCAGGGGCGCCGGAGTGACCCGCCGATCTGTCGGTACGGCGAACTCGAGCTCGCGGCGCCAACTCGCGAACCCGGCCCGTTCCCAGCTGGCCGCCAGGTCTTGATCGGTCTCGTCGACCACCGTGTACAGGGGTTCGGGCCGGTCGGCCACCATGGCGAGGGCGAGCAGGTCGAAGATCGCGTCGCGCCAGGTGTCGATACTGAGGAAGGTGCGGCCGTCGAGCCGGCGCGAAGCGTGACCGCGGCCGACCACCAGGTCGTTCTCCACCGCGTGCCACTGATTCTCAGCGACCCGGGAGATCGTCACGGCGTGGGCACCACGCCGTGGAGTGAAAGGCAAAGAGTTCATAGGTGTTTCCTTTCGGGAGTGCCGAACTTCTCGAGGCGCTCCCGGCGACACCTACGTCAGTCGCCCGCCCGTGACCACGGGAGGGGGAGCACCCACTGCGCTACAGCGTTCATGGGGTCTCACCTCCAGGCGCGATGTCACGGACCACGGCACGATACCAACCCGGCCACCGCATCGGCCAACCAATTTACGGCCGCTTAGTCGAGGCAGAACTCGTTGCCTTCGATGTCCTGCATGTTGAGGCAGGACTCGTTCTCGTCGTCGGCGAGCAGTAGTTGTCCGCGGGTCGCGCCGAGGGGGAGCAGGCGGGCGCATTCGGCCTCGAGCGCGGCCAGGCGCTCCTCGCCGACGAGGCCGGTGCCGACTCGCACGTCGAGGTGCACCCGGTTCTTGACGACCTTGCCTTCGGGGACGCGCTGGAAGAACAGGCGCGGGCCTACACCTGTGGGATCACTGCAGGCAAACGCTGCACCCTGACGCTTCGGCGGCAGCGTGCGCTCGAAGTCGTCCCAGGTCGCGAACCCCTCCGGTGGTGGCGGTACGACGTACCCCAACACCTCGCACCAGAAGCGAGCGACGCGCTCAGGTTCTGCGCAGTCGAAGGTGACTTGGAACTGCTTGACCGACGTCATCGGACCACCATAGTGGCGCGCCCCGGCCAGCTGCCTCAGGTTTTGGAGAGCCTGACCGAGTAGGAGAAGTAGGTTGGGAAGATGAGCGTTGTGGATGCGGGTGTGGTGGGGGATCTGGCGCCGACGGGGAGTTTGCGGGCGTCGATCAACCTCGGGAATCCGGTGTTGGCGCAGGGGACTGCGGAGGCGCCGGGTGGGGTGACGGTGGAGCTGGCGCGGGAGTTGGGGAAGCGGCTGGGGGTGCCGGTGGACTTGGTGTGCTTCGATGCGGCGCGGAAATCGTTCGAGGCGATGACGTCGGGGTTGGCCGATGTGTGTTTCCTCGCGGTGGATCCGGCGCGGGAGGAAGAGGTTGCCTTCACTGCGCCGTACGTCGTGATCGAAGGGGTGTATGTGGTCCCCGAAGGGTCCGGCATCGTCGAGGTGGGGGAGGTGGATCGTGAGGGTGTGCGGGTCGGGGTGAAGGACGGGTCGGCGTACGACCTGTATCTCTCGCGGACGTTGCAGCACGCGAGTGTCGTGCGCGGTGACGAGGGGGTCGACGCGTTCCTGGCGCAGGGGCTGGAGGCCGGCGCGGGGATCCGCCAGCCGGTGATCGAGTTCGTCGACAGGACTCCGGGGGTTCGGGTCGTTGAGGGTGCGTTCATGGAGATCAAGCAGGCGATGGGTACGACGAAGAGCCGCAAACCGGCGACTGTCGAGTTTCTGCGGGACTTCGTCGAGGAACTGAAAGCCAACGGCTTCGTGGCGGACGCACTTCGCCGCTCCAACCGCCCGGACGCAACGGTCGCACCACCAGCCTGACTTCCCGGATTCAGTAGTAGCGGCGGAGGTTGGGCCAGAGGGTGGACCATGCCTCCGTCGGACCGGTGCAGAGGACGACGGCTGTGTCCTGTTCTTCATTGTCGACGTCCAAGCCGTTGTCGACCGTGGCTACTTGCTCGCAGCGGCCGAAGTGGGCCTCGTAGCTCGGGGTGCGTTCTTGTTCGACCAGGAGGACCGGACCGGTCTGGGTGTCCGGGGGCGCGGGCCAGTCGGCGAAGCTCATGTGACCCGAGTACGGGGCCGGCAGATCGTGGTCCGGGCCGTAGCGGGCGAGGGCGCCTGCCTGGCCGTAGTTCCCGGCGAAGATGACCGCGCGGTCTCGCTGCTCGGCAGGGAGTTGGTTCCACGCGGTGGCCACGGTGGCGGTGAGCTCGGGCCAGCCGAGCTGTTCGCCCTGCTCGGCGTTGATCGGGAGGACGAAGTTCACGGCCGACGCAGGCAGGACCGGGAGCGTGAACAGTGCTGAGGTCAGCGCGGTGAGGACGAGCCCGGCGCCGACGAGGACTCGCCTGGAGGAACCGCGGAAGACCCAGTCGATCGTGGGCTGACAGCCGGCTGCGACGAGGATCAGCAGCAGCGGGAGGGCGTAGTACGACTTGCCGCCGAGGGCGAGGACCAGCACGCAAAGCAAGGGATAGGCCAAGGCGACCGGGCGGGACCACCGCAGGCTCGGCGTGCGCCACAGTCGGAGGAAGCCCGCGATCCAGAGGGGGACGAGGAAGGGTGACAGTTGGAGGATCTGCAGCGGGATGAACATGATCCGGTTCTCGGTGCCGTCGTCCTCGCTGATTCCGCCGGCGACCGTGAGCTGGGGCCAGTCGTGCGTGGCCTGCCAGACGAGGTTCGGCGCTGCGATGATCCCGGCGACCGCCAGACCGCCAACGAGCCACCAGCTTCGTAGTACCGACCGAGGGCCGACGACCAGTACTGCGGCGAGCAGCGCGGCCAGTGGGAGAACCACCAGGTACTTGTTCTCCAACGCGATCCCGGTGATCAGACCGAGCGCGATCCACCAGCGCCCGTCCCCTGTGCGGAGCAACCTCACCGCGAACAGACCGATCACCATCCAGGCGAGCAGGTCGAATGTCGCGGTGGAAACCATGTGGCCGGTGCCGAGCAGGAATCCCGACACGGCGGCGCACACCGCGGCCAGGATCTGCGCACGCCGGTCGCTGCCGAACTCCCGCGCGATCAGCGCGACCACCACAACGGTCAGGGCAGCGGCGATCGTCGCGACCACTCGCAGACCCATCGGGGGGTCGCCGAGGATCGCCGTCGAGATCCGGGCCAGCAGGGGAGTCAGCGGTGGCTGGTCGACGTAGCCCCAGGCAAGGTGATCGCCCGCGACGAGGAAGTAGAGCTCGTCGCGGTGATAGCCGTAGCGGCCGGACAGTGCGGTGAGAACGATCCCCACCGAGAGAGCGATTGCTGCGACGGGAACGGTGGCGAAGGCCGGTACCGACGGGCGACTGACGGTCATGGGCGAATGCTGGCAGGCCACCGGGGTCCTCGGACACCTTTCGGTCCCGCGAGCGCCGGATCTAGGCTGAGTGGCGTGGACCGTGCCTACTGGCCGGCGGGGAAGCAGGAGATGGACGCACTCGCAGCAGGTCGGGAGTCTTTCGCCCAGCACGCTTGGGCGGACGGCTACCAGCTGCTGTCGGCTGCCGACCGCGAGTCACCGCTCGACGCGGAGGATCTGGAACGTGTCGGTCTGTCGGCCTATCTGATCGGCCGCGAGAGCGAGAGCGTCGAGGCCTTGGCGCGCGCCTACCAGCAGTTGGCCGCGGCGGGCGAGGTCGAGCGAGCCGCCAGATGTGGATTCTGGCTCGCCTTCCAGTTGTTCAACGCGGGCGAGCTCGCCCGGGGCGGCGGCTGGCTGGCGCGAGCGCAGCGGCTGCTGGACGACGCGGGCCGCGACTGTGTGGAACAGGGTTACGTGCTGGTGCCGGCGGCCCACCAGATCCTCGAGACAGAAGGCGACCCCACGACGGCCTGCGGGCTGTTCGACCGGGCCATCGAGATCGGCGAACGGTACGAGGATCCGACCTTGACCGCCTTGGCCAGGCTCGGCAGAGCGCAGGCTTCGATTGACCTCGGCGACACCCGCCGCGCGATCGCGCTGCTCGACGAGGTGATGGTCGCCGTCACCGCCGGCGAGGTGTCCCCGGCCGTGGCCGGGGTCGCGTACTGCGCGACGATCTTCGTCTGCCAATTGACGTTCGACCTCCGCCGGGCGGGGGAGTGGACCAGCGCGCTGAGCCTGTGGTGTGAATCGCAACCCGACCTGGTTCCCTACCGTGGGCAGTGCCTGGTCCATCGTGCCGAACTGATGCAGTTGCACGGCGCGTGGCCGGACGCGATGGACGAGGCGCAACAGGCCTACGAACGGCTCTCCGAACCACCGGGCCAGCCGGCGGTCGGCATGGCGCTCTACGTCCAAGGAGAGTTGCACCGGCTCCGGGGCGAGTTCGCGGCAGCCGAGTCGGCGTACCGGAAAGCCAACCACTGGGGCCATTTGCCGCAGCCGGGACTCTCGTTGTTGCGCCTCGCGCAAGGTCGTCTCGCTGACGCGACCACGGGAATCAAGCGGTCCCTGGACGAGGCGCGAGGACCGTTCGTCAGGGCGCGCCTGTTGCCCGCCTTCGTCGAGATCCTGCTGGCCGGCGCTGACCTGGCCGAGGCGCGTTCAGCGGCGGAGGAGCTTGCGGCGATCGCCGCGGACGCGGATGCGCCGTACCTGAGGGCAAGCTGCGCGCACTCCCTCGGCGCGGTACTGCTTGCTGAGAGCAACGGTAAGGCGGCGCTGGAGGACCTGCGACGCGCGTGGATCGGGTGGCAGCAGATCGACGCACCGTTCGAGGCCGGGCGGGCGCGAGTGCTGATCGGGCAGGCCTGTCGCGAGCTCGGTGACGAGGATGCGTGCGAGATGGAACTCGATGCCGCGCAGTGGATCTTCCGGCAGCTCGGAGCCGTACCGGAACTCGCTCGAGTGGAGGCGCTGGCGGGGAGGGTGACGACCGGGACAGCTTGCGGGCTCACCGCGCGAGAGCTGCAAGTGCTGGCTCTGGTGGCGACCGGCAGGACCAACCGGGCGATCTCGACCGAGCTCGTCATCAGTGAGAAGACCGTGGCCAGGCACCTCAGCAACATCTTCACCAAGCTCGATCTCCCGTCCCGGGCCGCGGCGACCGCTTACGCGTACGAACACGATCTGGTCTGAGGACGGCAATGGGCAGGAATACCCACTGCCGGGCGCGCGGAGATGGGCAGTTCGGTCGACGCGGTCAGAGGTAGTCCGCTTCTAAGTTCGGTGTCATCCGCACAAAGGGGGACACCATGACCACTCCGCATCTCACCGGACCCGGCCGGCGCGAACAGTTCGACACCGTCGTGATCGGGGCCGGGCAGACCGGGCTCGCGCTCGGCTACCACCTCGCGCGTCAGGGCCGGTCGTTCGTGATTCTCGACGAGAACAACCGGGTCGGCGACGGGTGGCGACGGCGCTACGACTCGCTGCGCCTCTACACCCCGGCCAAGTACGACGCTCTGCCGGGCGGGCGCTTTCCCGCGAAGCCGTTCGAGTTCCCCACCGGCAAGCAGGTGGCGGACTACCTGGAGGGGTACGTCGCGGAACACCGGCTGCCGGTGCGACCGCGTGTCTTTGTCGACGGCGTACGACGGAAGTCCGGTGGGTTCGTGGTGTCGGCGGGGGAGCAGGTGTTCGAGGCGGCCCAGGTCGTCGTGGCCACGGGCGGTCAGCACCTTCCGTACACCCCGGAGTTCGCCGGCGAGCTGGATCCGGGGATCCGGCAGCTCCACTCGTCGGAGTACCGGAATCCGTCGCAGTTGCTGCCGTGTGACGTGCTGCTGGTGGGCGCGAGCCACTCGGGGGCGGACCTGGCGCACGAGATCGCCGGGTCCGGGCATCGCACGATCCTCTGCGGGCCGGCCCGGGGCGAGATCCCGTTCTCGATCGAGGGCCGTCCGGCACGCCAGATCATGAAGGTGCTCTGGTTCGCCGCCAACCACTTGCTGACCGAGCGGACTCCGATCGGCCGGAAGATGCAGCCCGAGGTACGCAACGAGGGCGGTCCGCTGTTGCGGGTGAAGTCGGCCGACCTGGCCGCCGCTGGGGTGGAACGGGTGGAGGACCGCATGGTCGGCGTACGGGACGGGCAGCCGCTGCTCGCGGACGGCCGCGTTCTGGACGTGGAGAACGTGATCTGGTGTACCGGCTTCCGGCGCGACTTCAGCTGGATCGAGGGACCCGTACTCGGCGACGACGGCTGGCCCGCCCAGCACCGCGGCGTCTCGACCACGATCCCCGGCCTGTACTTCCTCGGCCTGCTCTTCCAGTACGCCTTCGCCTCAATGCTGACCGGCGGCGCCGGCCGCGACGCCGCTTACGTAGCCATCCACATCGCCAAGCACACCCCCGCCAGCATCGCCGCCGGGCAAACGGTCATCTCGTAACCGGGATGAGCTCCGGGGCTTCTCCCGGTCGAGCGGCATGACCCGCATCGGTTGGTATAGGTCAACATGTCGGGTGTCGGTGCTGGCTGGCCGTTCTCAGCCGGTCTGACGCAGATCACTGGATCGAGGCTCGTCGGGCGAGTCAGTTGGCTCGTGGGTGCTCTCGTCCGGCGGTACCATCCGCCACCAGGGCGACAAACCGGAGGGCGACGGCGTGACCGGACCGTTCACCCGCGCGGACCTCGACGAGGTTGCGGCACTGGTGGTCTCGTCGTGGGGCTCGGGTGTGGACCGCGACTGGACGGTGCCCGCCGGCACGCTGAGCTGGAGCTGTGCCAAGACCGCCGACCACACCGTCGACGCCGTACTCGCGGTCGCGATCTTCCTCGCCTCCCGCAAGCAGGACGGGTATCCGGACTGGGGCTGGGGTGAGTTCAGCATGGGCGCGGACCCGCGACCGGACGACCTCGTCGAGGCGTTGGGGACCGTGACCCGGATCCTGTCGGCGGTGATCGCCGCGGCCGAACCGGGTGCCGGCGCCGTGATCTGGCGGCGACCCCGGGTCGTGGCTCGACCAGCCGCCGACTTCGCGGCCCGCGGCGCCCTCGAGCTGATTCTGCACGGTCACGACGTGTGCGCTGGTCTGGGCGTCGAGTTCGAACCGCCGGCCGCCCTGAGCCTGCGGCTCAGCGACCACACCCGGGATTGGCCGCATTGGACCAACCCCGGCTGGAGCGCCCCGCGGGCGACCGGCGATCCGTGGTCCGACCTCCTCATGGGCGCGGGCCGCCGCCGGACCCGCTGACCACTTGCCCTCCCTGGTACCTGGCTGGTTTGGTATGTCAACCTGCCGGGAGGTGACGATGGTTCTGTTGTATGAGCGGATCAGTACGCATGTGCTGGAGGAGATTCGGCGGGGTGTGCTGGGTCCGGGGGATCGGGTTTCTTCCGAGATGGAGTTGGCGGCGCAGTTTGAGGTCAGTCGGATTACGTCCAAGCGGGCGCTTGAGGTGCTGCGCGAGGCTGGGCTGATCGAGCGGATCCGCGGCAAGGGGTCGTTCGTGGTGAAGCGGCTGCCTGATCTCGACGGGATCACCGTGCCGCTGAAGGGGCGGTTGGCGCTTCGTCCCGCGCGATCGAGGGATCTGCCCGGCAGCATCGCGCTCGTCGTACCGGATGTTTCGGAGGCGTACGGGCTGGAACTGCTGTGCGCGATCGAGGAGCGGTGTGCCGAGCACGGAGCAAATTTGATCGTACGGCGGACCCGTGGAAGGCAGAGCGACGAGGAACAGGCCGTGGAATCGCTGGTCGAATCGGGAGAGGTGGACGGGCTGATCGTCTTCCCCGTGCACGGCGACTTCTACAACGCGAGCTTGCTCCGGCAGGTGCTGGACGGTTATCCGCTGGTACTCGTCGACCGTCATCTGTCCGGGATCCCGGTCGCGGCCGTGCACACCGACAATGTTGCGGCGGCAAAGGCCCTGACCGAGCGCCTGCTCGACCGAGGGCACCGGCACATCGCCTTCATGTCCCCGCCGCCCTTGCACACGTCCAGCATCGAGGACCGGCTGGAGGGATTCCGGGCTGCCTTTGCCGAACCCGGACGCGAACCGGCCGACTACCACGCTCACCAGTTGACCGAGCTGCGCAGTACGTTGCCTGGATCGTTCACCCCAGAGAGCGTTCTCTCCGATCTGAACGCGATCCGGGCGTTCCGGGATCGCGTGCCGGAGGTGACCGCCTTCCTCGCCTGTGAGTACAACCTGGCCAGGATGGTGGATCGCGCTCTCGGACGGCCGCGGGACCAGGTGATCGCCTGTTTCGACTCACCGGGTGACCCGATCGACGGCCCGCCGTACCTGCATGTCCGGCAGGACCAACGGGAGATGGGGCGGCAGGCGGTGGACCTGCTGCTCGCCCAGCTGCGCGGCGAGGCGGTACCGATGCTGTCGATGGTGCCGTTCGAGCTGGTCGATGCCGAGCGCAACTGAATCCCACCTGACTTTCGGCAGTACGCCGACCCGGGTGCGGCTGTGTAGCGTCTGGGCTGTGAACTGGCAGCGCGCGGGAGATCTCGGCCTGTGGGCAGGGCTGTCCTTCTTCGTGATCGCGGAGAGCGGTGCCCGGAGCGATCCGTACTGGATGCAGGGGAGCTGCCTGGCGGTACTGGCCGCCGCGGTGCTGCTCCGCCGGGCCCATCCGATCGTCGCGCTGGGGCTGGTCGGTGGTGCCGAGACGGTGATCCTGGCGCTCTCCCTCGGGACCACCAACGGGACCCCGATCGCGCTGGTGGTCGCGATCGGTTTGTTGAGCTACCTGGCCGGCCGGCGCGAGACAGAGCTCAGGCATTTCGTCCAGATGGTGGGCTGGTGCCTGATCGCCCTGTTGGCGCTCGCCGTGATTGCGCATCCGGACCTCGCGGTGACCGAGGCGGTGCTCAACTGGCTGGTGATGCTGCTGATCTCGCTGCTGCTCGTCGTCCTCCCGTGGCTGATCGGCCGGTATCGAGCCCAGCAGGCCCTCCTCGCCTCGGCCGGCTGGGATCGGGCGGAGCGGATCGAGCGCGAGCACCGGATGGAGATCGACCAGGCGAGACTCAGAGAGCGCTCTCGGATCGCCGAGGACATGCACGACTCGGTCGGCCACGAGCTGAGCCTGATCGCCCTGCGAGCTGCGGCTCTCGAGGTCGACACCGACCTGCCAGACCGCCACCGCCAGGCCGCGACCGAACTCCGGGAAGCCGCGGCCACGGCGACCGACCGCCTCGGCGAGATCATCGGCGTACTCCGGGAACCGGACGCCGAGGCATCCGTGGTCCCGAGCCACGAGACCGTGGCTGAGTTGGTTGATCGCGCGGCCGCTTCCGGGTTGGCCGTGAAGCTCGTCCAGGAAGGGCAGGCGGAGCTGTCGCCGATGGTGGACCGCGCTGTCCATCGGGTCGTCCAGGAGTCGCTCACGAACGCGAGTAAGCACGCACCCGGCGCCGAGGTGGCCGTCACGGTTTCCCACGTCGCCGACCATGTGGTGGTGCGAGTGGTCGACAGCGGAGCCACCCGGGCCGTTCCGGACGGCGTACCGTCAACGGGCCGTGGGCTGGCCGGCCTGACCGAGCGAGCGCGACTCGTCGGCGGAATCCTGACCGCCGGGCCACGGCCGGCGGGTGGTTTCGAGGTCTTCGCCCGGATTCCACGATCAGGCGGACGTCCGGAGCCCGAGGCGCCGACGGCGTCGGCCACAGCCGACGAACACGCGACCGTACGCCGACGGGCCCGGCGCGGCTTGATCACCGCGGTAGCGGCACCGCTGGGTCTCGGGGCGATCATCGGAGTGATTGCCTTGGGCTACTACCTGGTCGCCGGCTACAGCTCGATCCTGCAGCCCGAGGCGTACGACACGCTGCGGATCGGCCAGACCTTCGACGAAGTGGAGCAAGTGCTGCCGGCCATGCAGATGGTCGATCCGCCGACGGAGAAGTCGGTCGTGCCCGAGGGGTGGAGTTGCCGGTTCTACCGCCCGGACGGGCCGTTCGGCATCACCTATGTGTACCGGCTGTGCTTCGAGGACGGCCGGCTGATCGCGAAGGACGTAGTACAGACAGGGTCCGTAACGCCGACGACAGAAGGAACGCCGCGATGATCAGGGTGCTGCTGGCCGATGACGAGGCGATGGTGCGGGCCGGGGTCCGGGCGATCCTCGGTTCGGACGAGTCGATCGAGGTCGTCGCCGAAGCGGCGGACGGGATCGAGGCGGTCGAAGGAGTGCACAAGCACCGGCCGGACGTCGCCGTACTGGATATCCGGATGCCGCGGATGGACGGGCTGGCGGCCGGTGCGGAGATCCGGCGGACCGCACCGGAGACGGCGGTGGTGATTCTGACGACCTTCTCGGAGGACGCCTATATCGCGAAGGCGCTGGGCGATGGCGCCAGCGGGTTCCTGCTGAAGTCCGGGGATCCGCGAGAGCTGATCGCGGGGTTGAAGGCGGTCGCGGACGGCGCGGCGTACCTGTCGCCGAAGATCGCGCACCGAGTCATCGCCGAGTTGGGGGCGGGCGGCGGCCGGATGTCGCGGGCCGCGGCGGCGAAGGAACAGGTCGACGTGCTCAGCCCGCGCGAGCGGGAGGTGCTCGCACTGGTCGGCGCTGGGTTGTCGAATGCCGAGATCGCGCGCCGGCTCTTCCTGGTCGAGGGCACGGTCAAGGCCTACGTCAGCGCCGTACTGACCCGCCTCGGGGTCAAGAACAGAGTCCAGGCCGCCATCGTCGCCTACGAAGCCGGTCTGGTCTCCACCTGAACCCCGCGGTCTCAGCAACGCAACGCTCCGGCGGGTGACGTTGTGTGGACACTTGGTCATGGGATAGTGGACCTTTCCCGGGGGGTACAGCCCCGGATCAGACCAGTAACCGGGAGCGGCAGGTACCGCACCCGCTCAGAGAATCAGGGGATCCAGGTCGTGACCGACTCGCACAGCTCCGGACAGCACAAGGACCGGGAAGCGGCGGCGGCCGAGGTCCGGAGAATGTGGCAGCCGACTCCGTCCTGGTCCCAGCCCGACCCGAACGCCAAGCCCGACCCGGAACCGGTGGAAGAAGTAGAGGACGTCGAGGACGAGCAGCCGGACGCGCTCTCCCAGGAGTTCCCCGGCGACGCCTGGTCCCAACCGCCCGCCACACCCGCCACACCCGCTCCGGCCCACGCGGCTCCGGTCTCCGCGCCGTGGATGCAGCCCGCTCCGGAGCCGGTCGACCCGCCGGCGCTCTCGCAGACCGCCCAGCAGTTCTTCCCACAGGGGATTCCCGGGCAGCACCCGCCGCAGCCCGAGCGCCAGGTCTCCTACCGGGCCGACGAGCTCCTGCAGGCGCTGCCGTTGCCCCGGGAGGCCCCGGCCGAGAAGGGCATGCGCAGCGTGTTGCGGTTGCGCCCCGGTTCTTCGGAGCGGAACGAGCGGATCGCCCGCGCCACTGCGGCGACCGCCTTCCGCCGTCCTGTGACGATTACCATCGCGAACCCCAAGGGCGGGTCGGGCAAGACGCCGACCACGCTGCTGCTCGCCGGTGCGCTCGGTCAGGCCCGCGGTGGCGGCGTAGTGGCCTGGGACAACAACGAACTGCGCGGCAACATGCACCTGCGCACGCACGACACCAACGCGCGCTCGACGGTGACGGATCTGCTGCAGGCGATGCCGATGCTGACCCAGCCGGATGCGCGCCTGGGTGATGTCGGCGCCTACCTGCGGCACCAGGTCGCCGGCCAGTACGACGTGCTGACGTCCGCGACCACGACGTACTCGCAGATCGAGGCGAAGGACTTCGACCAGATCCACCGGCTGCTGAGCCGCTTCTACAAGGTGCTGGTGATCGACACCGGCAACAACGAGGGCTCCAGCAACTGGCGCGAGGCGATGAAGGCGTCGGACGTCCTGGTCATCCCGATCAAGTGGAAGAGCCTGTCCTGCGCTGCCGCCGTGCAGATGCTGGAGGAGCTGGACAACCAGGGTCCGGACGCCCAGCGACTGATCAGGCGCGCGGTCATCGCCGTCAGCAACGGACCCGGCGACGTGAACAAGGAAGTCGAGAAGCAACTCCGCCCGTACTTCGAGTCGCGGGCGGCTGCGGTCGTCGATATCCCGACGGATCCGCACATCGCTGCCGAAGGGCCGTTGGACCACTCGGCGCTGCAACCTCACACCCGCCGGGCGGCGCTGGAACTGGCCGCCAAGGTCGCCGAACAGATCACCATCGCGCTGAACGTCCCTCGCTGAAGTAGACACACAGGCTGCCTTCATTCGCCCCCTTTTCACCTGTCGCAGGGTGGAAAGGGGGCGAATGAACGCGTGGTCAGGTTGTTCGGAGGGCTTCGGTTGGTTGCATGCGGGCTGCCCGGAGTGCGGGGAGTAGGCCGGCGATGGCGCCGATGGCGAGGGCCGCGCCGAGTCCGCCTCCCCAGGCGAGCGGCGGAACCACCGTGGCCCAGCCTTTGACCTGGGCGTAGATCGCCGTGGCCGCCGTACCGAGAGCGACTCCGGCGATGCCGCCGAGCGCGGCGAGCAGGACCGCCTCGGCCAGGAACTGCAGGCGGATGTTGCCCTTGGTGGCGCCGAGTGCCCGCCGGAGACCGATCTCGGACCGGCGTTCGAGTACCGAGATGACCATGGTGTTGGCCACGCCGATTCCGCCGACGAGCAGGGCGACTGCCCCGAGCCCCAGGAACAGACCGTTCAGCGCGGACTGGACTGCGGCGCGGGCGACCAGCGCGGCCGACGGCTGGCTGACGTTGACCTCGCCCGGGTTCAGGGGGTTCGCCGTCGCCGGCAGCACCTTCTGGACCTCCGTGACCTGCTCGGGGCGGGAGCGCACGTAGATCGTTGACGGGTGGCCGTCGGAGTCCAGATACTTCGTCGCGGCCGGGTAGCCGACCAGGACGGAAGCGTCGATCTCGGGCGTCAGCGTCGCCGGGTTGAGGATTCCCGCGACGTAGAACCACTGCCCGCCGACCCAGATCCGCATGCCCTGGTGGATCCGCGAGATTCCCAGCCGCTTGGCGGCGTCCCAGCCGAGGACGGCGACGGGCTGATCGGCGGTGGCGGCGTTGAGGTAGCTGCCTTCGGCAACGGTCGTTCGTACTGCGGCGGGCAGGTCGAGGCTCGCCGCGACGACCGTGAGTGAGTTCGTGTTGATCGTCGGGATGTAGGGGCTGCGATAGGCACTGGCATCGGTCCTGCCGGTGCTCTGGACTGTTTCGACCGGACCGATCCGGGCGATCATTGCGGGCGCGTCGAGGGGGAGCTTGGCATCAGTGCCGCCAAGGCTCTGGCCGGCGGTCACCTTGAGCAGATTGGTGCCCAACTCGTCGATCTCGGCCAGCAAGCCGGCCTGGGACGAGGCGGACAATCCCATCACCGCCACCATCGCGGCGACGCCGATGGCGATGCCCAGGGCCGACAGAGCGGCCCGCATCCGCCTGGTGCGCAGCCCTACGCTCGCGGTCCTGGCCAGGTCGGCCGGATGCAGCCGGCCGGGAGCGGTGGTTGTCATGGCAGCCGCCTTTCGCTGAACAGTGGCTGCTCCGCGGACTCGACGTCGGCCACGACGGCGCCGTCGAGGACCTCGATGCGGCGCGGCAGCCGGGCCGCGAGTTCACGGTCGTGGGTGATCATGATGATGGTGGCGCCCTCGGCGTTGAGTTCCTGCAGCAGTTGGAAGATCGCGGCACCCGAGACGCTGTCGAGGTTGCCGGTGGGTTCGTCGGCCAGCACGATCGCTGGATTGCCGACCAGGGCCCGGGCGATCGCAACCCGCTGTCGCTCACCTCCCGACAGCTCGGGCGGACGATGCCCGACCCGATGGCCGAGCCCGACCCGGGCCAGTGCCGCTGCGGCGGCTTCCAGCCGGGTGCCGTGTCTGGCACCGGAGTACAGCATCCCGTCGGCCACGTTCTCCAGGGCGGTGGCGTGGGCGGAGAGGAAGAACTGCTGAAAGACGAAGCCGATGCGAGTCGCCCGCAGTCCGGCCAGGGCACGGTCCGACATCCTGGCGACGTCGTCGCCGACGACGCGGACCGTGCCGGTGGTCGGGCGATCCAGTGTGCCCATCACCTGCAGCAGCGTGGACTTGCCCGAACCGGACGGGCCGACGATGGCCACCAGGTCGCCACGACGGATGCTGAAGCTTGCCTTGTCCAGCGCCACGACCGGCGTCGCGCCGGGGTAGATCTTGGTCACCTCGTCCAGTTGCAGCACCGGCTCGGCGATCGCTGGAGCGACGCCGGTCATGACCTCGGCACCACGATGTTCTGGCCGGCTTCGAGGCCCGCGCCGGTGACGGCGACCCTGCCCGCGCTGTCGTCGAACAACCCAGGTTTCACCGGAGTCAGACTGCGGGCGCCATCGGCCCCGACCACCTCGACGGCGTACCCGCCGCCGGCCAGCGCCAGCAAGGCGTTCACCGGCACCGAGAGCACGTTCCGCGCTGTGTCGGTCACGATGGAGACCTGGACGGGAGCCTGATCGAGCTGGCCGGTCTCAGTCGGCTTCGACGGCTTGATCAGGACCTCGATCGTCGTCTTGTCGTCGGCCTTGGTCGCCACCTTTCCGACTCCGGAGACGACACCGGGCGTGGTCTTGCCATTGGGCAGCGAAATGGTCACCTTGTCGCCGACTGCCACCTCGGACTGTCGGCCGGCGTTCAGCGCGACAGTGATCTGCCGGTCGATCGAGGATGCCTGCAGAACCGTGGTACCGACTGCCACCGAGGCGCCGCTGACCGCGTTGATCTTGGTGATCCTGAGCTGCGTGGTTGGCAGGAACACCGCCTGTCCCAGGTCCAGCTTTCCGGTGTCGTCCAGGCCGACGTCGTCCTGCAGCTCCCTGAGCGCGTTGTAGGTCTGCCGTCCGAAGTAGTCCGACTTCGGGTCGAGCTCGTCCGTGGTGGCATAGCCGAGCGCGACGAGGTCGGCATTCAGTTGCCGGACGTCGGCACCTTCCATGCCCCAGTACAGGTCCCGGTAGACCGGTGCGGTGGCGCCCTGGAGCAGGATCACCGGCTTGCCGTCCACGCGGTAGAGCACCTGGCCCTGGCGGATCACCTGGCCGATCGTGGGCACCTTCGTGGCCGTGCCGCCTGCCCTGTTCACCACCTGGTAGTCGCCCGCGTAGCCCAGGGTCCCGTTCTCGAGGGTCCGGGCGGACAGCGTTCCCTTCGTCACCTGGGCAAGTCCGGTCGAGGCGGTGGCCTCGCTGGAGGCCTGCTCCGTCCCTGCGGCGAACGGGTCCGCGACGACGATTCCGGCACCTACCGCGACGGCCGTCCCGAGGACGACCGCCGCCAGTCGGCCGCGCCGTCCGGAGCGCCGGCCCCGCCCGGCGGATGAGCCGACCCCCGTGGGTTCGCTCGAGCTCGAGGTCACGATCCGTCCCCGGCGGCCGGACCGCCCTGCTTGCCCGGGGTCATGTTCCGCATGCTCTCCGGCTGGTACTTCGCGCAAGCGGCCTCCGCGGTCTTGAACTGCGGCGTGTTGGGGTCGTTCTGCAGGACGAAGCCGCCATGCGCGCTCGGGTCGGGGAAGTCCGGTACGCCGTTCTCGCGCATGCACTGGGCGTACTTGAGTTTGTCGGCCGCGGACCACACCTGGCCGGGATTCGCCCCGGGATCTCCGGCCGGCATCAGGTCCTTGCAGGCCGCCATCGCCTTCGTGAACTCGGCAGAGTTGACGTCCACCCCTTCGCCCATGCCCTTTCCGGGCTCCGGGTCCTTGAAAGCCGGGAGCCCGTGAGTCCGCATGCAGTTGGCGAAGGCCACTCCGTCCGGCGTCGCGCCGGACTTCGGGGCGGGCGAGGCCGAGGTGGTTCCGGCCGGCACGCTCGCCACACTCTCGCTCGGCTTGTCCGCACTGCCGCACGCTGTGGCGACCAGCGCGATGGTCGCGACCAGAACGGCCAGAAGGCCGGTCCGGCGGGATCGCCCGGTCCGGCAGGGGGTCTGCTCGGTGTTGTCAGTGTGCTGCTTGGCGGTGGTCGTCAGTTGCCCGGCATGTACCGGCTTCGGTGCCCGGGTGCTCTTGGTCGTGGTCATGCTCAAAAGGCTGGTGGTGGAGGCGTTGCCCGGGCGTGAACGCGAGCGTTAACGCCGTTGTTACAGACGACCGGCTAAGTTCCGACCATGCGGGTGCTGGTGGCAGAGGACGAGCGGGATCTGGCCGATCTGGTGGCTGTCGGGCTCCGCCGGCAGGCGATGGCGGTCGACGTGGTCTACGACGGCGCGGCCGCGACGGAGCGGCTGGCCGTCAACGACTACGACGTACTGGTGCTGGACCGGGACCTGCCCGAGGTGCACGGCGATGTGATCTGCGAAGAACTGGTGCGTACCGGAGCCCGCACTCGCATCCTGATGCTGACCGCGGCCGGATCGGTGCCCGAACGCGTGGCCGGCCTGGCCCTCGGCGCCGACGACTACCTGCCCAAGCCCTTCGACTACACCGAACTGGTGGCCCGGGTGCAGGCTCTGGGCCGGCGCAGCCAGACATCCTCGCCGCCGATGCTGGAGCGGCACGGGATCGTGCTGGACACCCACCGTCTGCAGGCCTTCCGCGACGGCCGCTTTCTCCGGTTGTCGCTGAAGGAGTACGCCGTGCTGGAGGTCTTGATGCGGGCGAACGGGGGCGTCGTGAGCGCCGAGACGTTGCTGGAGTCGGCGTGGGACGAACACGCCGATCCGTTCACGACCGTCGTGCGCGTCATCATCAGCCGGCTGCGCACCAAGCTCGGGGAGCCGGCGTGCATCCAGACCGTGCCAGGCGCGGGGTATGTCCTGTGAGGCCGGTGGCGATCTGGGACGGATTGCGACCGGCACTCAGTACTGTGCGGGTGCGCCTCACCGCCTTGTACAGCGGTCTGTTCCTGCTCACGTCGACGATCATGCTGACGGCGGTGAACCTGCTGCTGTCGAACCGGTTGGGGCATCAGGGCGAGGTGATCAATCGGTTGCCCGACGGTGCTGAGCCGAGGCCGACCGCCGGGCCCCTTCCGGACCTGGTGTCCGGTGGGGAGGAGCTGGATCGACTGAGTTCCGCGGTGCTGCGCTACCAGTGGACGGTCACGGGCATCATGATCGTCGCGCTGACGATCGTCTCGGTGGCTGCCGGGTGGTGGCTGGCCGGCCGGCTGCTGCGCCCGCTGCACCACATCACCGCGACCGCGCACCGGCTCTCGTTGTCCAACCTGCACGAGCGGATCGGGCTGACCGGTCCGCGCGATGAGCTCAGGGAGCTGGGGGACACCTTCGACGCGATGCTGGAACGGCTGGAACGATCGGTGGACAGCCAGAGCCGCTTCATCGCCAACGCCGCCCACGAACTCCGGACGCCGCTGGCCACCCAGCGGGCGGCGATCCAGATCGGGTTGGAGGACCCGATCCCGCAGCATCTGGTCGAAGTACGGGAGAAACTGCTGACGGCCAACCGGCGGACAGAGCGGCTGATCGACTCGCTGCTGGTCCTCGCCCAGGCAGAACACGGCTTGGACAGCGCGGAACCCGTCGCCCTCGATCTCCTCACCCGTCAGGTGGTCCAGGAAGCCGTGACCGACGACGTCAGCATCAGTCTGGACCTCCAGCCGATCACCGTGGTGGGCGATGCGGTGCTGCTGAACAGGCTGCTGACCAACCTTGTCCAGAACGCGGTCCGCTACAACCGGCCGGGCGGAACCGTCCAGGTGAATCTCACCGCGACGGGAACCCTGTCGGTCCGCAACACCGGCCCCGAGGTACCCGCCGAACGGATCGCCGAACTCTTCCAGCCGTTCCGCAGGCTGCAGCCCCGGACCCGGACCGACGACGGCGGCGCCGGCCTCGGCCTGTCCATCGTCGCCTCGATCAGCCAGGCCCACCAGGCCACGGTCACCGCCCAGCCCAACCCCGACGGTGGCCTCGAACTGACCGTCCGCTTTCCGATCTCACCACCGCAGCCCGCGCCGGTTGGCGCCAACCGGCGTTAAGTTGCCGTGCTCATCTTTCTCCCGCCTCGACAAGCTCGACCTCAGGTTGAGGGTCCGTCTTGCGCTGAAGCCGCTTGCGGCGCTGGTGGCGGACGACCTCGACGATCAACGTCACCATGAGGGCTAGACCGATGCCGAGGATCACGCCCTTGAGCGGGTTGTCCTCGAACGCCTTCCCGCCGATGTAGCCGACCAGCGAGCAGTACACGCCCCAGCTGAGCGCCGCGAGTCCCGCGAAGAAGGTGAAGTTCCGTTGCGGATAGCGGACCGCTCCCATCGTCAGCGTGACCGCGGTCCGTCCGCCTGGCACGTACCGGGCGACGACCAGTACGAGACCGCCGCGTTCCTCCAGCGCGTTTTGCGCCCAGGTCGTCATCGCGTGACGCTTGGTCCCCGGTTTGGTCCGGTCGATCAGGCGACCACCCGCGCCGCGGCCGATGAAGTACGAGACGTGATCACCGAGGAATGCGCCCGCTGCGGCGATCGCCATCACGCCGTACAGGTTGGGCTCGCCGGTGGCGGCGAAGACGCCGGCTGTGACGACGAGGGTCTCGCTCGGGATCGCCGGGAAGAATCCGTCCAGGGCCGCGAACCCGAACAGCGCGAGATAGATCCACCACGACGACATCAGTTCTTCGGTGAAGTGCAGGATCGCCTCGCTCACGACGCCACCACGCCGTACCACTGTCCTTCGAGGGTGATCACAGGAAGCCTTCCTGGTTGCGGACTGTCACCCCCGAACCTAGAAAGTCGAGCACCTGTGCACATCGGTCTTAGGACGTCACCCACCCCCTACTTTCGTCAGGTGCTCGGCTGCCTGTGGATAGGCCGTCGGGACGCGGAGGCGGAGTGGATACCATCTGCGGTGTGACGGCCCGTTGTGGGCCGGCCTACCCCGAGGAGTGAACGTGTCGGAAGTCAAGGTCCATCTGATCGGCGTCGAGGGCGAGGCTGAGCGGAGTGTGACCGAGACGACGACGATCGGGGAGCTGTTCGCCGGGATCTTCGGCCAGGACCGCTCCGCCATCGCCGCGCGCGTCAACGGCGAGCAGCGGGACCTCTCCAGGGTGGTCGCCGACGGGGACGAGATCGAGCCGATCAAGGCGGGGTCGGAGGACGGCCGGGCGATCATCCGGCACTCGACCGCGCACGTGCTCGCGCAGGCGGTGCAGGAGCTGTTCCCGGACGCCAAGCTGGGCATCGGGCCGCCGGTCGAGAACGGTTTCTACTACGACTTCGACGTGCAGACCCCGTTCACCCCGGAGGATCTGGGCAAGCTCGAGAAGAAGATGCAGCAGATCATCAAGGAGCGGCAGCGGTTCAGCCGCCGGGTGGTCTCGGACGACGACGCCCGCGCCGAGCTGGCGGCCGAGCCGTACAAGCTCGAGCTGATCGGGATCAAGGGCTCCGCTTCGGCGGACGACGCCGAAGGTGCCTCGGTCGAGGTCGGCGCCGGCGAGCTGACGATCTACGACAACGTCCGGCGTGACGAGAGCGTGGCCTGGAAGGACCTCTGTCGCGGCCCGCATGTGCCCGCGACCGGGTACTTGGCCAACTTCAAGCTGATGCGGACGGCCGCGGCGTACTGGCGGGGGAGCGAGAAGAACCCGCAGCTCCAGCGGATCTACGGCACCGCCTGGGAGTCCCGCGACGAGCTGAAGGCGTACCTGACCCGCCTCGAGGAGGCGGCCAAGCGGGACCACCGCAAGCTCGGCAACGAGCTGGACCTGTTCAGCTTCCCCGACGAGATCGGTTCCGGACTGGCGGTCTTCCACCCCAAGGGCGGCGTGCTGCGCAAGGTGATGGAGGACTACTCCCGGCAGCGGCATGTCGAGGACGGGTACGAGTTCGTCTACACGCCGCACATCACCAAGGCGCAGCTGTTCGAGACCTCGGGCCACCTGGACTGGTACGCCGACGGCATGTACCCGCCCATGCACCTCGACGAGGAGCGTGGCGCGGACGGGCAGATTCGCAAGCAGGGCCAGGACTACTACCTGAAGCCGATGAACTGCCCGATGCACAACCTGATCTTCGCCGCGCGCGGCCGGTCGTACCGGGAGCTGCCGCTGCGGCTGTTCGAGTTCGGCACGGTCTACCGGCTGGAGAAGTCCGGCGTCGTGCACGGCATGACCCGGGCGCGCGGTTTCACCCAGGATGACGCGCACATCTACTGCAGCCGCGAGCAGATGCGCGACGAGCTGCGGAATCTGCTGACGTTCGTGCTCGGCCTGCTCGCCGACTACGGCCTGGACGACTTCTACCTGGAGCTCTCGACCAAGAACCCGGAGAAGTTCGTCGGGTCCGACGAGGTCTGGGAAGAGGCCACCGAGACTCTGCGGGAGGTTGCCGAGGGCTCCGGTCTGGAGCTCGTCCCGGACCCGGGCGGCGCCGCCTTCTACGGGCCGAAGATCTCCGTCCAGGCGCGCGACGCGATCGGCCGGACCTGGCAGATGTCGACGATCCAGCTGGACTTCAACCTGCCGGAGCGGTTCGAGCTCGAGTACACCGCGCCCGACGGTTCGCGGCAGCGGCCGGTGATGATCCACCGGGCGCTCTTCGGCTCGATCGAGCGGTTCGTCGCCGTGCTCACCGAGCACTACGCGGGCGCCTTCCCGCCCTGGCTGGCCCCGGTCCAGGTGATCGGCATCCCGATCACCGACGGCCACGTCAACTACCTGTACGAGGTCGCGGAGCAGCTCAAGGAGCAGGGGATCCGGATCGAGATCGACGCCTCCGACGACAGGATGCAGAAGAAGATCCGGAACGCGCAGAAGGCGAAGGTGCCGTACATGCTGATTGCCGGCGACGAGGACATGGCGGCCGGGTCGGTGTCGTTCCGCTACCGCGACGGCACCCAGAAGAACGGCATCCCGATCGCCGACGCGATCACCGAGATCGTCGAATCCGTCAAGAAGCGCATCCAGGTTTGACATCCACCCGGAGTAACCCGGGTTCATCCACTGACCGGGGAGGTCGAGAGGTGAGGTTCGCGGTTCGCAGGCCCACCCAGCGGTCGGCCTCCCCGCGCAGTCACGGCATGCCCTGCCGCGATATTTCTAGCTGCGTTGATGTCGGCATGATCCACATGACCGCAGGAAACGCATTTGAAGACCGCTTGGCTCTTACGGTTCTCAGATGCGACACTGCCGCATTCGTGGCACCTCTGCGAGGTATAGGCGGCGCGGACCATCTCGACCCGCCCCGCCGCCTTGTCCTTGAGGCGTTGTACCAACTTGCCCCAACCGCTCGCAAGGATTCCCCGGTTCAAACCGGCCTTGCGGCGAACGCCCGTTCCAGGCTTTTCGTGGGTACCTCGCGCAGACCGTGTCATCTCCGCGATCCGCAAGTTCTCCACTCGGATCAAATCGAACCGTCGGGCGAGTGTTGTAGTCGTCTGCTCTATCCAGTCGTTTCGTCGGTCGACAGTCCGAGCGATCAACCGGGCGATGGCGTGATTCGTCCGACGCCTTCGGTTCGAGCCGGGCTTGGCCCGAGCCAGCCGCCGTTGCAGAAGCGAAAGCCTTCGGACCTCCTGAGGACTCGGCTTGGGCGCCTTGAGGAGTTCACCTGTGGAAAGTGCCGCCGCCACCCTCACGCCACGATCGATACCGACGACTGCATCGTTCCCAGGCGCGGCGATGACGGCAGGGATTGCGGCGAAGGCAATATGCCACCGCCCGGCTCGGTCAAGGGTGATTCTGTACGACTTGGCAGCTGGGGGCTTTCGACTCCATCGGAACTTGATCCAGCCGATCTTAGGCACGCGTACGGCGCCCGCATTCCGGCTCAGACGTTTGACATGATGCGTGCGCAACGCGACGACCCGGAATCCCTCGGCCCGTCCAGATTTCCGCCAGGTCGGTCGACGATGTGTCCCTTGGAAGTAGTTGGTAAGGGCTTGGCTGAAGTCCCTCAATGCCTGCTGCTGAATCATCTGTGGCCCCTCTCGGAGCCAGTCACAGGCTGCACGCGCCTCTGTCAGTTGGCGAGCCTGCTCAAGGTGTCCCGGGGCTGCTTGACGATCTGGCCGCCAATAGCTGTGCTGTTCGACGGCCAAGTTCCATACGAAACGTGCGTGTCCACAGAACTCGAGCAGCCTGATCGTCTGAGACGGCGTAGGCGCAAGGCGGAATCTGGACACATCAGAAACTGTCGCATCGAGCGCCGACAGTTTCGGGTCCGCCGCTTATCGTCGGCGTTCGGCGATGTCGAAAGTGAATCCCAGAGAATTTCGGTGCTATATGAGTGACACGGGACTTCCCGGCGGCACGCCTGCAGACGAGCCCGGCGGCGGGTCGCCGTATGCGCCCGACGGGCTGGCCGTGCAGGACGGGGTCGGGGTGGCGGATTCGTTCCTGCGGCTATGGACTCCGCACCGGATGGCGTACATCGCGGGGGAGAACAAGCCGACGAGTACGGAAGCGGGATCCGGGTGCCCGTTCTGCCGGATCCCGGGGCTGTCGGACGTCGACGGGCTGATCGTGCAGCGGGGGCCGGCGGCGTACGCGGTGCTGAATCTGTATCCGTACAACCCGGGGCACCTGATGGTGGTCCCGTATCGGCACGTGGCCGACTACACCGAGCTGACGCCGGAAGAGGTCGCGGACGTGGCGACCCTGACACAGCAGGCGATGCAGGCGGTGCGGATCGTGTCGGCGGCGCACGGGTTCAACATCGGCATGAACCAGGGTGAGATCGCCGGCGCCGGGATCGCGGCTCACCTGCACCAGCACGTGGTCCCACGCTGGGGCGGCGACACCAACTTCATGCCGGTCGTCGCCCAGACAAAGGTCCTCCCTCAGCTCCTCACCGACACCCGAGCCCTCCTCGCCAAGTCCTGGCCGAGCACCTAACCCGTACTACGCCCCGCCGCGCGACCTCGCAGTACGGGTCAAGGGCGAGGTTTTTGGGCGGTGCGTTGCCAGATCTCTCGCCAGTTGGCGGTGACCTGCTTCTGAAGGTCGCCGGGGAGACGGGCGTCGGGGCCGCGGGGATCGACGCCGCAGGCGGTGCAGAAGGTGTCGACCGGGCGGCTGGTGCCGCAGACCGCGCAGCGCGGTTGGGGTTGCGGCTGCGACATGTTGGCATCGACCAGCCGGTGCAGGACCGTCACCAGACGCTCATCGGGGTGCCGTCTCGGGTCGGGGCAGTAGGCGAGGCTGGTTGCCGTCAGCCACTGGTCGGTGAGCGCCGGTTGCCGACGGCCCTCAGCCTTCTCACCCCGCCGCCGCGCCGCGTACGTCGTCTGGAGCAACCGCCAGTGCTGGCGGGCTTCCTCCAACTCGTCGATCGCCCGGGTCAGCGAGTCAGGATCCTCGGACAGCTGCCCCGGCACCTTGGCCCGGATCGTCAGATGATGCCAGGTCGCCCGGAATCCGTAGATCGGGAAGTGCAACGAGCACTCGCGCAGCGCCCAGAACCGCGTGACAGGATCCTCTGAGCTGTCACGCGCTCGTTTCGCAGCGGCCGCAAAGCTGCCCATTCCGGCAATGTAGCGCGAGATCCTGCTTCTCCACCTCCTCAATCCGGTGGAGTTTTGTCCAGCGGCGTCCCTGGTCACCTGATGAACAGCGGCATCAGGGGGCCGACGATGTCGAGGAGGCTGTCCAGCGGGATCTCGCGGCTCGGGGTGGTCACGGCACTGACCCGGACGACGCTGCGGCCCTGGCGGAACACGAGTTCGCCCTCATCCGGCAGGTAGTACCCGGGCTGGCCGACCGGCGCGAGCTGGGGCGGGGGCGTGCGCCGCGCCTCGGGGATCGTGTCCGGGCGGAACGACTCGACGATGGAGACGGTCGCGTCGAAGGTTCCCCAGATGCAGGTCAGCGCCCCGTTCACCCGGTAGTCCCGCCGCAACTGGACCGAGGCCCCGACGAACTGCTCCGCCCGCGAGGTCGACAGCTGACACGCCGCATCGGACTGGCGCGCATTGCGCAGTGCGGCCGGTACTGCGGTGCGCACGGCCAGGCTGAGCGCGACCGTCTTCGCGCGATCGATGCCGTCGGCCGAACCGCGGTCGATGCCGCCCGTCGGGGTGATCCGGACGGCCCGGTCATGCACGCTGAAGACGACCCGCGATGGGCCGATCAGCGCATCCGGACCGAGCTCCGGCAGGCCCTCCACCGATCCGGCGCCGGCGATCAGCCGGGCGAGCGAGTCGGCCTGCTTGGGCAGGGCACTGACCCCGACCGTGACGGTTCGGTCGTCGATGATCAAGGTGCACAGGTCGAGGGCGGGGAGGCCGCCGTCGTTCCAGGAGTTCGGTTTCGCCGTGACTTTCAGACCGAGTTGCTTGGTCAGGGTGGCGGTGATCGCCGTACACACCTGCGGACCGGGTGTCCCGGCGGTCCCGTCGAGCCCCTCGGCCTGTGGGGGAGCGACGGCGGTCGGCATCACGACCGCCGGCTTCGGCAGGACTGGCGCTTCCCGAGGCTCATCCGCCCGCCGCGCGACGGAACAGGCCGTCAGCAGCGCAAGAGCAGTCAGCCCGGCCGCGATCCGCGGTGCTCTCATCGGGACCTCCCGTCGGCGGGTGGGAAAGGCAGGGTCCGGTGAGGCCATGGTGCGTCACCAGCCCGCCCCGCGGTACCTTCACGGCGATTTGGGGGTGGTGGTGTGGGCGACTGGGGGTCGGGCTGGATACGATCGCGTCGCCATGCTTAGTAGATTCCGGCAGTTCTGGACCAAGGTGATCACGCCGATCGCCAACCTCTTGCTGAAGCTCGGCGTGAGCGCCGACGCCGTCACGCTGGTGGGGACCCTCGGGGTCTCTGCCGGCGCGCTGATCTTCTTCCCGCGCGGCCAGATCTGGCTGGGCGTGGTGGTAATCACCGTTTTCGTGTTCTCCGACCTGATCGACGGCTACATGGCCCGTACGTCGGGCACGTCGTCGAAATGGGGTTCGTACCTGGACTCCACCCTGGACCGCCTCGGCGACGGCGCGATCTTCGGTGGCCTGGCCCTGTACTACGCGGGCAGCGCGGGCGATTCCCGCTGGATGGCGGCCGTGACGCTGTGGGCCCTGGTGATGGGCGCGACCACGTCGTACGCGCGAGCCAAGGCGGAGAGCCTCGGCCTGCACGCGAGCGGCGGGCTGGCGGAGCGCTCCGACCGCCTGGTCTCCGTCCTGGTGATCGGGTTCTTCTCCGACGTCCTCAACCTCCCGATCCTGCTGAAGATCGTGCTGTGCGCGCTGGCGGTCGCGAGCACCATCACAGTCATCCAGCGCACCCTTTCGGTACGCAAACAGGTCCTGGCCGACCCCGCCAACGCCGGCCTCCCCACCCCACCACCCGGCCCGACCACCACGGACGGACCTGCGGCGACGACCGGACCGATCGCCGCGGGCGGGTCCGCGGCGACGACCCAGCCGACTGCGGGCGGGTCCGGGGCGAGCAGCTCCGCGCAACCCCCCGCCGACGGCGGCGTTGACCGCCCGCTCGGGACGGATGCTGGGCCGGACGGTCCCGCGGCGAGTTCCTGAGCCGTAGCTCCCCGGGAGGCACACGGTGATCTTGGTGTCGATCCGGATCCTGCTGCAGCAGGTGATCCGGCGATGAGCGAGAGGGCGGAGGCTCTGCAGCAGCGGGCTGTCGACCTGGCGTTCGCGGTTGCGTGGGCGTTGGTGCGGCGACTGCCCGAGAGCGTTGTTACCTGGGTGTTCCGCCGGATCGCCGACTTCGCCGTACGGCGTGACGGGCGCGGCGTACGACGTCTTCGCAGCAACCTGGCCGTGGTTCGGCCGAACGCGACCGCGGCCGAGCTCGATGCGCTCACGCGGGAGGGGATGCGGTCTTACCTGCGCTACTGGCAGGAAGCGTTCCGCCTCCCCGAGTGGTCCGACGAGCGCATCGTCGGTCGCGTCCGCACAGTCAACGAGAAGCTGCTCCGCGACGCGCACGACGGGGGCCGCGGCGTGATCTGCGCCCTTCCGCACCTGGCGAACTACGACCACGCGGGTGCCTGGGCCGGACGGACCGGCATGCCGGTGTCGACCGTGGCGGAGCGGCTCCGGCCGGAGTCCCTGTTCGACCGCTTCGTTGCTTACCGCAAGAAGCTCGGCATGGAGGTCCTGCCGCTCACCGGCAGCGACGAGCATGTCTTCGGAGTACTCGCGGACCGGCTCAGAGCAGGTGGTTTCGTCTGTCTCGTCGCGGACCGCGATCTGTCCGAGAACGGCGTACCGGTGAGGTTCTTCGGGAGGCAGTCCCGGATGCCGGCCGGGCCTGCCGCCCTGAGCCTGCGAACGGGCGCGCCTCTGATCCCGGCGACCCTGCACTACGAGGGTCCCGACCTGGTGATCACGTTCCACGAAACGATCGAATCCGCCGGCGGCGCGGCCGTGATGACCCAGCGTTGCGCGGATGCCTTCGCGGCCGGCATCGCGGCGCATCCGCAGGACTGGCACATGCTGCAGCGGATCTTCTTGGACTAATGAAGGTTGGCGTGGACTGATGAAGATCGACCCCCAATGAAGATCGGCGTGGTCTGCCCGTACTCGCTGGGTACACCCGGCGGGGTGCAGAACCACGTTCGCGATCTCGCCGAGGCACTGCTGGCGCGCGGCCACCAGGTCTCCGTGCTCGCCCCGGTCGACGACGACAACGCCCCGCCGTACGTCGTCTCGGCCGGCCACGCGGTCGGCGTTCCCTACAACGGATCGGTCGCCCGCGTGACCTTCGGACCCCGTACTGCGGCGCGCGTCCGGTCGTGGCTCGCCGACGGCGACTTCGACGTCGTCCACGTGCACGAGCCGACCACGCCGAGCGCGTCGATCATCGCGTTGTGGGCCGGCGATGGGCCTTTCGTCGCGACGTTCCACACCTGGCAGGTGCGTTCCCGTGCGATGAGCGCGGCCGCCGGTCTCCTGCGGCCCGCACTGGAGAAGATCGACGCGCGGATCGCGGTGTCCGAGAACGCGCGGTCGATGATGGTCCAGCACATCGGCGGCGAGGCCGTGGTGATCCCGAACGGTCTCTTCACGAACCGCTTCGGCGGGAAGATCCGGCCGGAGTGGCAGGGCACGGAAGGCACGATCAGCTTCCTCGGCCGGATGGACGAGCCGCGGAAGGGCCTCGGGGTGCTGCTGGCCGCGGTGCCTTCGCTGATCAAGGAGCGGCCGGGTCTCAAGGTGCTCGTCGCCGGAACCGGTCAGGCTGACGATGCCCGCCGCTCACTGCCTGAGTTCTGCCGGGAGAACGTGCTTTTCCTAGGGGCGATCGACGACGTCGCGCGCGCGGACATGCTGGCCGGCTCCGACGTGTTCGTCGCGCCGCATCTGGGCGGCGAGAGCTTCGGCATCGTGCTATTGGAGGCGATGGCCGCGGGCGCGCCCGTGGTGGCGAGTGACCTCGCCGCCTTCCGGCAGGTGCTCGACGGGGGTCGCCTTGGGGAGCTGTTCGAGCCGGGCAATTCGAGTGAGCTCGCCTCGCACACGCTCGGACTCCTCGGCTCTCCCGGCGAACGCGACAAGCTCCGCGAGGCCGGGCGCAGCGCAGTACAGAGGTATGACTGGGAGGCACTGATCGACGAGATCCTCGCTGTCTACGACTTAGTGTCCTGAGTGGCTCGCGGCTAGTGAGGGTGTGAGCGGAAGGCGTCGAGCAGGGCGGTGCGGGTCTCGGGGGAGATGCCTTCGGCGGGGAGGTCGCCGAGGGCCTGGACGGTCTGGCGGACCTGGTCGAGGTAGCGGTCGCAGCCGTCGCACAGCGCGACGTGGTCGACGAACCGCTGCTCCGCATCCGGCCCGAGGTCGCCCTCGAGGAATGCGGTCACCTGCTCGACGAACTGCCGGCAGTCGAGGTCGTTCACGGGGTCGCCTCCTGGTCGTAGTACTTCTCCAGTTTGCCGCGCACGAAGGCCCGGGCGCGATGCAGGAGCACTCGTTGGTTCGCCTTGCTGATGCCGAGCAACTCGCAGACCTCCTCGGACGGGTAGCCCTCGACGTCTCGCAGGGTGATCACCACGCGCTGCCGATCAGGCAATTCAGCCAGCGCCTCAGCCAGCCAAGCCTGTACTTCGTGTCGGAGCAGGCCTTGTTCCGGCGTCGGCCAGAGTGCGGGGAACTCCCACCAATGCCCTGGAAACGGGTCGCCTTCGGGCCGGAATCTGCTCGGGTCGACAGTGGGACCGCTGTCGTCGACGCTGCTCAGTGGAACCACTCGGTGCTCGCGGATGCCGCGGCGCTTCGCGGTGTTGGTGAGGATGCGGTAGACCCAGGTCTTGAGCGACGACCTGGCCTCGAACCGGCCGATGCCCTCGATCACCGCGAGCCAGGTTTCCTGGACGACCTCCGCGGCCGACTCCTCGGTCGAGACGAAGGATCTGGCCAGCCGGAGCATCCCGCCGGACCAACTGTCGAGCACCAAGGCGAAGGCGCTCTCCTCACCCCGCCGCAACCGCGCGACCAGCACCTCGTCCGGCGGAAGGCCTTCCATCGGGTCAGAGTAGATGCGGTCACGCGCAGGCGGCCAGTTCACGGCGGTCCTCGGTACATTCGGCGACCTCATCGGCGTTCTCGGTGGGCTTGACCGGGCGAAGTACGACCCAGATGAGGGCGGCGCCGGCCAGGAGTGCCGCTGCGGTGATCATCCAGGTGGCCGTGTAGACGCTGGTTTGCTTGCTGACAGCACCGAATCCGAGGGCGAACGGTAGGAACACCACCCACGAGACCGCGCTGATCCCGGACGCGACGCCGGTCCGGATCGTCGATGGCATGGCATCGTGCATCAAGCGGCTGACGTGGATCCCGATCACCACCAGGCAGAAGGTGAGCGCGACCATCGCGGCGGTGATGGCGGCCAGGTTGTGACTGGTGGTCATCGTCAGGCAGGCGACCAGCATCAGCACGACGACGGTTGCCACGGGCAATGGCCGGTGCAGTGCGATGCGGCCGGCCAGTAGTCCGCCGATGCCGAGGGTGGAGACCAGACCGGCCCAGAACGGTCCGTAGAGAACGGCCGACGCGGAGAGCGCGATCAGCCACAACGGGCCGAACTCGAAGATCGCCTGCACCATCAACGCGGACATGATCGACGCGGCGGCGATCGGGATCAGCCGGCCGCGGTACACGATCGCCCGGACGGTCACGCGCAGGTGATCTCGGAGCGGAGAGCGCTCGCTCGTCTCATGCAGCCGGGGCTCCCTGAAGCGCGCAAGCGCCACGAGAGCGAGCAACCCGAACGGGAGCGTGACGAAGTACGTCAGCCGGGTGGACGCAGTACTGGCGATCCAGCCGCCGGCCAGTGCGCTGATGACGAAGGCTGCGCTCTCGACCAGACGGATCCGGCCGAGCTGGTGCTCGTAGGCGTCGCTGTTGCCGGTCTCCTCGAGCACGGTGTCGTAGACCATCGCCTCGACTGTGCCGGAGTACATGGCGAAGTAGATGCCGAGGATGAGGGCCGCGGCGATGTAGGTGATGACGTTCTGGCTCAGGCCACCGATGAGGCTGCTCACCAGCAACGCGATCCCGGCGAGCGCGAGCACCCCGCGCCGGGACCACCGGTCGGCGAGAACGCCCGAGACGACCTCCACGAGCGGGACCATGGCGGCGTAGGCTGCGGCCATCACTCCGATGGTCGCGGCGTTGAAACCGATCTCGGTCATGAACAACTTCTCGACCGGCACCCAGAACAAGACCCCTTGCAAGAACGCCGCAACCTGCAACGGCAAAAGCCGCCGCCCCACCCCGGACGACCGTGGTGCGAACTGGGTGACGGGTGTAGCTGTGGCGTTCGGCATGACAACCCCTGGTGCGCTCGGAGAATCCCTGACGCCCCTGCAGTGTCATGAGCCCCTGCATCCGTTACACACCTCAGGACAGAGGTGGCCGGACACTGCCACGGTCGAGCAGAACGTCACCTCAACGGTGCAGAATGTCACCTGGATCTCGGATCCTGCGGCGCAGCGAAGGGAGGGAGGACGTGCGGTGGAGGAAGTGCGTCGCCTGTCGGCGAAGGCCCTGGGCACCCTCACGCCGACGGGTGACCTCCGGGTACGACTGCCCGGTCTGCAGGGGTGAGTTGCCCGATCGCGACAGTGCCTTGGCCAGTGAGCTGAGGCTGGAGCGGGCCGTACTCGACTGGCTCCGCAGCGCTCCTGTCTGTCAGGTTCACACGATCGCCGGCGAAGTGGATCCCGCCGACCTGGCCCGCCGGGACAAACTGAGCGTTCTGACGACCGATCGCGCTGTCGAGCTGCTCAGCGACCTGGCGAGTAGTGGATCACAATATTCCGTGTGTCCGGACGAGCTGCGCCCACTGCGTCTGAGAATGCCGGAGATGTACGACTGGATCGCGTTCGTCGGTAAGGCGGGCAAGATGCTGGATCGCCACCTCGACGCGCTGGTTCGTACCAGATACAAATACCACGGGGTGTGGAGTGATGCAGATCCGGATATCGACAACGAGCTCGGCAGTGTCCACCGCAGCCCGAGTGGTGATGTTGTCGTGCTGTGGCATGGACCTACCTCGATAAGAGCCGATAGTTAGCGCAGGGTGGCGGCTGTTTCGGCGATGCTCTCCGGATCGCCGGGGGTGGGTTGCCAGGGGAGGCGGAGTGGGTCGTCTTTGTAGCGGGGGATGACGTGCAGGTGGGTGTGGAAGACGCTTTGCCAGGCGTCGGCGCCGATGCAGCTGAGTAGGTTCGCGCCGTCGGCGTCCAGGCGCTCGATCACCCGGCTGACCAGCGACTGCGCCAGCAGGGTCGCCGCGATCAGGTCCTCGGGAGCGCTCTCCCGCAGATCTGTGGAGTGTTCGCGGGGGATCACGAGCAGGTGACCGCGGGTAGCCGGGTTGATGTCCATGAAGGCGATCGCCCGATCGGTGGCAGCGACCTGCCGTGACGGGATGCTGCCCGCCACGATCCCGCAGAAAAGGCAGTTCTCACTCATCGACCCAGCCTAGGGAACGATCCAACTCGGGTCGAACCGGCGGAGCACTACAGCACACGGCGAGTTGTGGTTCAGGTCGTGCAGGGACGGGTTGTTGTACTGCACCCTGCGCGCCTCGACCAGCGCAAGAATGAGGCCGCTACCGGTGGAGGTCAGCGCCGAGTAGCCACCCTCACGCAGGTTCCCGGCCAGATCTCCTTCGCTCGCCAGCGGGTCTTCGCTCAGCGGTTGCTGGTAGCTCGTCCATGTCTCGCCGTCGTCGGCGCTCGCGCGCAGCGTCATCACGTAGCGGTTGTCGATCTCCCGGGTGGCGGAGTTGAGGTGAATCAGATGCGGAACGCCGTTGATCGAGTGGGAGATCTGCGCGGCGTGGGCGCCGGGGTCGATGATCTGGGCGCGCCAGTACTCCTGGCCGAACATTTGCCAGCTGCCCGGATTCCCGATGGCGATCCGGCGGGTATGGGGGTAGGTGCCGCCGTTCTTGATTTCCCTATCCAGGGCGCGGTAGTTCAGGATCAGCCGGCCGTCCGAGCGCTCCGTCACGGTTCCTTCACCGTACGGCCCGTCGGACAGCCCTTGAGGAAGACCATGGCTTGCCCAATCCCCACCTGGTGCCTTGATGATCAGGCGGCCACGTGCCGGGACCACGAGGGTTCCGTCGGCCCGCTGGATCCCGTTGCCGGGCCCGATGAAGTCGTTGCCGCCCGCCGCGCGATTCAGGTCGGGACGCGCAACCGGGTTCGTCCAGGTCGCTCCGTTGTTCTCCGACGTCGCGATGTAGACGTCGGGATCGATGACGTAAAGCTCTCCGAGTTGCCGGCGCAGCATGAAGCAGGTCAGTCGGCCCGTGGTCCGATCGTGGACCAGCGTGGGGTTCGTCCAGCCCTGAAGGCCGGCTCCCGCCAGCGTAGTCGCGGCGCTCCAGGTCAGCCCGGAGTCGGTCGACCGGCGCATCAGCAGGTTGATGTTCCCGCTGGCATCGGCGACATCATTTGGTCGGCCCTCCACGACCGCTATCACGACGCTTGACCCTGGGATCGCGAAGATCGAGGGGATGCGGCACGAGTGGTAGTTGCCGCTGCCACTCTCCTTGGGAATCGCAGCGGCTCCTGCTTGCGCGTCGCCGAAGAGCATCTTGCTCTCCATGCCGTCGGGATCGAGAGCGAGCGCCCGTTGCGGGAAGACCACCCCCGCTCCCGTCACTCCGAGCGCAGCCACACTGGCCGCTCCACCGATAAACGTCCGACGCGATAACGCCATGACCTATTCCTCACAGACCTGTTCTGGGTGCCGTAGATGCTGTCGACGGCGATCGGGCGTTTGCCACCGAGGTTAGGAATCGCCACTGTCGCCGTGCTGCCCGTACTGCGCCCGTACCGCTGGGCGGTGAACTTGTCTGAAGGGGCGACTACGCGGTCAGTGTCCGGTAGCCGGTTCATCCAGCAGTTCGGTGACTCGGTCGATCGTGATCAGCAGGACGACGATGAAACCGCCGGTGGCGACGTACAGGAGGCGGACAGCGAGTTCAGATGGGAGTGCGGGTAATCCGGCTGCCAGCAGCGCGGCTGTTGCTGCGAGCAACGTTGCGCGGATGATCTTGATTGGGTTGACCGGGCTTTTGTCGTCGAGGCATCCACAGGGCACTCGTCCGCGGCGGCGCAGGAGTGCGGCCAGGTAGACGGCGAGGAACAGGAACCAGGTTGCGACGGCGGTGGCGGCGAGCCGCGTCAACCAGCCCTCGCCGGACAGCCAGCCGATGATCAGGGCTGAGCCGATCACTGCCTCGAATGCTGTTCCGGCGATGGCGTGCCGGGCTAGGCGGTCAGGCAGCAGGCCGTGCTGTCTGACGACCTCGGTCAGACCTTCGTTGCCGGAGGTTCGGCGTGATGCGGCCAGCAGGAGGAGCAGGGCGCCCGCCAGGGTGAAGCTGGCGATCAGTGCGTCGATCACAGCGGGGTCCTCTCTCGTCGGGGGGATTGACTCGTCAGGGGAGGAAGAGCACGGCCAGGCAGAGCAGGAAGCCGATGGCGCTGGTGCGTCCGATCCGGGTCATGGAGCCCAGCATGGCGCTGTCCCAACCCTGCGGGTCCCCGCTGAGTTGGCGGGCGGTTGGCATCATCGCGCGGCCGAGGCCGAAGCCGACGCCGGCCAAGAGTCCCGGGCCCAGTCCTCCGAACAGCACTACGAGCAGGACCAGGGCGTGTGGCAGGGCGGTTGGGACGAAGGTCCGTACGCCGGTGCCCATTTCGAAGCCGAACTGCAAGGGCCCTCGCACTTGGTTGTCGGGGATGACGGTTTGGGGGACGAGTCGGCGGTTCTGGATGAGTGAGAGGGGTTTGCCGGCCAGTTCGAAGGCGAGGATGACGGCGAGTGCGGGTGCGAGTAGGCCGAGCCGTAGCCAGGACGGTAGTGGTGAGGCTAGGCCGCCGAGGGCGCCGGTGATGACACCGGAGAACATCGCGCCGGCGAGTAGGCCGGCGACGAAGA